>Ga0105094_10000080_pt1 | contig 36860 bp, 29 predicted proteins | sample PPLLak1March2015_2_FD_87023 | JGI IMG/M metagenome (GOLD analysis project Ga0105094, IMG submission 87023) | Freshwater sediment microbial communities from Prairie Pothole Lake near Jamestown, North Dakota, USA - PPLs Lake P8 Core (3) Depth... | ecosystem: Environmental > Aquatic > Freshwater >...
ACACGAAGGACTGGGACCCGGGCGTCGCGGCCTCGAGGAAGGTCACGGATGGGCCCATCGGCGTCGGCACGCGGTACGCGGTCGACGTCCTGTTCGGGAGCCGCACGCTGCCGATGACCTACGAGGTCACGGCGTGGGACCCGCCGGACCGCGTGGTCCTACGGGGCGAGGGGTCGACGGTGACGGCGGTGGACGACATCCGCTTCGAGGCGACCGAGCGCGGCACGCGGGTCCGGTACTCCGCCGACCTGCGACTGAAGGGGCTGCTGAAGCTCGCCGAGCCGTTCATGAAGGGGCGGTTCGACCGGACCGCGAAGAGCGCGATCGCCGGGATGCGTCGAGCGCTCGAGGGCGGTCCGCCCTCCTAGATCACCCGGACGCCGTCCTTCCAGACCTGCTCGACGCGCTCCTTCAGCGTCGAGAACCCGAAGGGGTCGCCGTCCACGACAACGACGTCCGCGCGCTTGCCCGGCTCGAGCGTGCCGAGCTCGTCCTCCAGGCCCATCAGCTCGGCGGCGCTCGAGGTCGCCGCGACGAGCGCCCGCTCGGGCGTGAAGCCGTTCGTGGCCATGAGCTCCAGTTCCCGCAGATTCGTGCCGTGCGGCGCGACGGGGCAGTCGGTGCCCATCGCCACCTTCACGCCGGCCTGCGCCGCGCGCCGGAACGCGGCGAGCTCGGGACGGCCGAGCGTGCGTAGCTTCTCTCGGACCGGCTCGGGCAGCTTCGGGTCGTTCGCGAGCTCCTCGGTCGTATCGCCGGCGGTCAGCGTCGGGACGAGCCAGGTGCCGCGCTCGAGCATCAGCTCGATCCCCTCGTCGTCGAGGAACGTGCCGTGGTCGATCGACCGGACGCCCGCGCGGACCGCCCGCTTGATGCCCTCGGCGCCGTGGGCGTGAGACATCACCCACCGATCGAGGTCCGCCGCCGTCTCGACGATCGAGCGCACCTCGGCCTCGGTGAAGTTGGGCTGCCGCGGATCGTCGGTCGGCGACAGGAACCCGCCGGAGGACGCGATCTTGATCACGTCGGCGCCGGCGCGGACCATCTCGCGCACCTTCGACGCGACGCCGTCGAGGCCGTCGCACACGCCGTCGGGCATCCCCGGGTAGGGCGTGCCCCACGCGCCCCGTGCCCCGCTCGGCAGCCACGGGTCGCTGTGACCGCCCGTCATCGAGAGCATGTTCACCGAGATCTGCATCCGCGGCCCGACGAGGATCCCCTGCTCGACGGCGGCGCGCATCCCGGCGTCGGCGCCGCTCGCGTCGCGCACCGTCGTGATGCCGAGCGCGATCGTCCGGCGCAGGTTCTCGGCCACCCGGTAGAAGTGGAGCGAGAACGGCTCGTTCATGAGGCGGACCTCGTCGAAGTCCTCGTACGAGAACGCGACGTGCGCGTGGACGTCGAACAGGCCCGGCAGGAGCGTCTTGCCCGAGCAGTCGACGCCCTCGTCCCCCTCGAGGCCGACCCCGAGCTCCAGGATCCTCCCGTCCTGGATCGCGAGATCCGCCTCGGCGAGCGGCGCTCCCGTCCCGTCGAAGATGCGCCCACCCGTGAACACCGTCCGTGCCATCGCTCCCCCTCCGCCGCGGCGCGTGCTGCGCGCCGACCGGGCGCGAGCCTACACTCCGCCCCGGATCGCCGTTCGACGACGGGAGGCCCGGGGATGGACATCCGGTTGGCACCCGAGGACGCGGAGCTGAGGTCCCGCGCCCGGGCGTTCTGCGAGCAGGTCCTCATGCCGCTCGAGAACGAGTGCGAGGAGCACGACGGCCTCACGCCCGAGAGCCTCGAGCGCGCCAAGGCCCAGGTGCTCGAGCACGGCTTCGCGGCCATCAACCACGCGAGCCGGGACGGCGGCCGCGGCTACGACGTCTTCCAACAGGTCCTGATCGAGGAGGAGTGGGGCAAGGCGACCGGAGCGCTCTGGGACATCCCGTGGCGCCCGTCGATCCCGCTCGCCGTCGCGACCGAGGCCCAGAAGGACGAGTACCTGCGGCCCGCGTGCCGCGGCGAGCGCCGCGACTGCTACGCGATCACCGAGGAGGGCGCCGGCTCGGACCCGACGATGGTGCGGACCACCGCGGTACGCGACGGCGACGGATGGGTCCTGAACGGCACGAAGTGGCACGTGACCTCGGGCGACGTGGCCGACTTCCTCCTCGTGCACGCGCACGTCGACGGCGACCCGGCCAAGGCGACGGTGTTCCTCGTCGACCGAGACCTGCCCGGCGTGCGCGTCGTGCGGACGCCGAGGTACATGCACACGTTCGTGTTCGAGCACCCGATCTTCGCCCTCGAGGACGTGCGGGTCGGCCCGGACAAGGTGCTCGGCGAGGTGGGGCAAGGGTACGAGCTCACGAAGGACTGGTTCGTCGAGGAGCGCATCATGATCGGCGCCCGGACGGTGGGGGCGGCCGCGCGCGCGCTCGATCTCTCGCTCGCGTTCGCATCGGACCGGGTGCAGTTCGGGCGGCCGATCGTCGAGCACCAGGCGATCGGGTTCATGCTCGCCGACATGGCCGCCGAGCTCATGGCCGCGAAGTCGATGCTCTACCGCGTCGCCTGGCAGGCCGCGCGCGGCGGCACGCCACGCAAGGAGGTCCACGCGCTCGCGAGCGCCGTCAAGCTCGTGTGCTCGGAGACCGCCGGCCGCGTGGTCGACAAGGCCGTCCAGATCCACGGCGGCCGCGGGTACATGCGCGAGCAGCCGGTCGAGCGCCTGTACCGGGAGCTGCGCGTCGACCGCATCTGGGAGGGCACCTCCGAGATCCAGCGGATGGTCATCGGCAACGAGCTGCGGAAACGCGGCGCCGGCGCCTACACGGGCTGGCCCGAGACGTAGACCCCTTGTCGCTCCGGCGCGGCTCCGCCATGCTCTCCGCGGGGGGCACGCCGGGGGGCGCATGGGCATCTCGATCGAACGACAGACGCTCGAGGCCGACCGGACCGGAGAGGTCCACGGTCGCCCTCGCGTGGGGGTGATCCTGGCGGCCGGCCGCTCGAGCCGCCTGGCCGACGTCACCGGCCACGGCTCGAAGGCCGTGCTGCGCGTCGGTGGGATCTCCCTGCTCGAGCGCGCGATCCGCACGCTGCTCGCGGCGGGGATCGAGCGGGTGGTCGTGGTGGTCGGGCACCAGGCGGGCCCCGTGGCCACGGTCGCGCGGCGCTCGGCGCCCGGGCACGTGCAGACGGTGTACGCCGAGGGCTGGGAGCTCGGCAACGGCGTGTCGCTCGCGGCCGCCGAGCCGCTCGTCGCCGGCGAGGAGCTGTTCCTGCTCGTGACGGCCGACCACGTCTTCGGCGACGGCGCGCTCGAGCCGCTCCTTCGCGCCGGACGGCCGGGGGTCCTCGTCGACCACGAACCCGACACCGAGGCCTGGGCCGAGGGCACGCGCGTGCGGCTCCACGAGGAGCACGCCGTGGCGTTCTCGAAGGAGCTCCGCGACCCGTCGATCGACTGCGGAGCGTTCCTCCTGCCGCCGGCGATCTTCGCGGCGCATCGACGGGCGCTCGCGAACCACGACGCCTCGCTGGCCGGCGCGGTGACGGGTCTCGCGCGCCGGGTCCCGCTCGCCGCCGTGGCGCTGCCGCCGGGGACCTGGTGGCAGGACGTCGACACCCCCGAGGACCTGCGACGCGTCTCGCGGCTGCTCCGTCGCTCGCTCACGAAGGACGCGGATGGGCCGGTCTCGCGATACGTGAACCGGCCCGTCTCCACCCGGATCTCCATGGCGCTCGCGCACCTGCCGATCCATCCGGACGTCGTCTCGGTCATCGCGTGCCTGGTCGCCGTGGCCGGCGCGTGGGCGCTCTGGGGCGGCCGCGGCATCCTCGGAGCGGCGCTCGTGCTCCTCTCGTCGATCCTGGACGGCGTGGACGGCGAGATCGCGAGGCTCCAGGTGCGGGCGAGCCCGGGTGGTGCGCTGCTGGACGGCGTGCTCGACCGGGCCGCCGACGCCGCGGTGATCGCCGGTCTCGCGGCGTGGGCACTCTCGGACGGCGCGGGCGGCTCGGTGACGGTGGGCCTCGCCGTCGCGGCCACGACCGGCTCGATGCTCTCGATGGCCACCAAGGACCGGATCACGGCGCTCGGCATCCCTCCCGCGCCCGAGCGCTGGATCAGCTTCCTCATGGGCGGGCGCGACGCGCGCCTGCTCGAGATCGCGGTGTGCGCGGCGCTCGGCCGACCGCTGCTCGGGATGGCGATCGTCGCGACGACGTCGCTGCTCAGCCTCGCGGTACGGTTGCTGCTCACCCGCTCCACCCTGCGTGGCGCCTGGCCGGGACCGACGTGATGGATCTCGCCCCCGTGCCCGCGCGCTCCCGCCCCAGGGGGCGGACCCGATGAGCGTCGTGGTCGGCCTCGACGTCGGCGGCACGAAGATCCAGGCAGCGGCGCTGCGCGACGGCGAGGTCGTGGGCTCGTTCCGGACGCCCACCCCGCTCACCGGCGCGACGGACGTCGAACGCTCGGTCGTCGTCGCGGTCGACGGGGCGCTCGCGGAGGCCGGCGCCGGGCGGGAGGCGCTCGACGCGGTCGGGCTCGCGATGCCCGGGGCGACCGACCGCGCCACCGGATCCGTCTGGAGCGCCCCGAACCTGCCCGGCTTCCAGGAGCCGACGCCCGTGGCGATCGGCCCGACGGTGTCGGACGCGCTCGGCGGCGTGACGGTCGCGGTCGGCAACGACGCGAGCCTGGCCATGCTCGGCGAGCACCGGCGCGGGGCCGGGCGCGGCTACCGGAACGTGCTCGGGGTCTGGGTGGGGACCGGCGTCGGCGGCGGCCTGATCCTGAACGGCGAGCTGTTCGAGGGTCACGGCGCGGCGGGCGAGATCGGCCACATGACGGTCGAGCCCGCCGGCCGCCCGTGCGGGTGCGGCCAGCGGGGCCACCTGGAGTCCTACGCCGGCCGCGGGCGGATGGAGGTCCGCGCCCGGGAGCTCGTGAAGAAGGGGCGCCGCACCAGCCTGTTCAAGCTGCAGCAGAAGAGGGGTAAGGACCGGGTGACGAGCGGCATCTGGCTCGAGGCGCTGCGCAAGGAGGACCGCATCGCGACCATGCTGATCGACGAGGCGGTGTGGGCGCTCGGCATCGCGCTCTCGACGGTGCAGAACCTGCTCGACCTCGAGGCCATGGTGATCGGCGGCGGGCTCGGCGACCGTCTCGGTCAGCCGTTCATCGACCGGATCGAGCGTGAGATAGGCCCGCAGCTGTTCGTCCCAGACCGACCGCCGGCGCTGCTTCCGACCGGGTTCAAGGACCTCTCCGGCGCCGTCGGCGCCGCCGTGCTCGCCGGCGGCTGAGAGCGGCTACGTGCCGTCGAGGCAGCCGACGACCTCCTCGGGCAGGCCGGCGATCCCGGGGCCCGGCGTCTCGGGGCCACCGCCGCCTCGGACGAAGTCGTAGGGAACGCCCGACCACTGCCCCGGGAGGCCCGGGTAGGACCTCGGGTCGGTGTCGGCACTGTCGTACTGGAACGCGATCCAGTCCGGCGACGCGAAGCCCTCGGTGTCGTACGGAGCGACCGCCGCGAGCCCGCGGCCGAACCGCCGGGCCTCGATGAGGAAGCGGCCCTGGAACGCCGGGTCACGCTCGGCGAACAGCTTGATGTACCAGCGCTCGACGACCAGGAGGTACCCCTTGTCCGAGGGCGGCGACTCGGGGCCCTCGAAGTACCGCATGTCCACGACCGTCAGGGGGCCCTTCACCCCGGTCGTGCGTCGCACGATCCCGAGCGGCTGCAGGTACACCGGCGAGCCCTCCCCCGGCGTGACCCAGCCGTTCACGCAGTCGAGCGACGCCTCGCCGCGGCTCGCCGGCGGGTCCTCCGGCAGCGCGGGCGGGGTGACCGAGGGCGTCACGCTCGAGGTCTCGGTCGGCGTGACCGGGGGCGGCGGCGTGGTGGCGCTGGGCGATCCGCCGTCCTCACCGCCGTCGCAGGCGACGAGGGTTGCGCCCAGCACGAGGGCGCGGGCGAGCGCGAACGATAGGAACCTACGCGGTTGCACCGGGTCTCCTGGGAACGGGCCCCGGCAGGATACCGCCCGGTCTCGCCCTTGGTAGCTTGGTGCACCCATGACCCGCCCGCGCGACGAGGAGGAGCGCCCCCTCGGCTTCCGGAACCCCGAGGGAGAGACCGATCCGACCTACCGGAGGCTCGAGCACGACCGCTCGCCGGGCCCCACGTTCTCGCGTCGGCGGTTCCTCGCCACGTCCGGGTTCGCGCTCGCGGGCGCGACGTTGTTCGCGTGCACCGGTGGTGAGCGCAAGGCGCCGGTGGTTGCCCCGACGGCCACGGCGTCGGTCGCGGCGACGCCGACGCGGTGGCCGATCAAGCGCGTGATCTACCTGATGCTCGAGAACCGGTCGTTCGACAACCTCTACGGGCGGTTCCCCGGCGCGAACGGCACACGCACCGGGGTGAAGCTCGGGCAGGAGGTGCCGCTCCTGGACTGTCCGCACTGGCTTCCCGGCGACATCCCGCACGATCGCGCGGCACACCTCAACAACGTGAACGGTGGCGCGTTCGACGGGTTCGCGATCGGGCAGTTCGGCGACCCGTGGGCGTACACGCAGTTCGACGGGCGGATGGTCCCGAACTACTGGCGGTGGGCCCGCGACTACGTGCTGTGCGACAACTTCTTCGCCTCGGTCGGCGGGCCCTCGTACCCGAACCACTTCTTCTTCGTGGCGGGGCAGTCGGGAGGGGCGCTCGACAACCCCGAGAACATCGAGGTGCGGTTCGACGACGGGAACAAGCGGTTCAAGTCGTGGGGCTGCGACGCCGTCGGCGAGAACGTCTTCGTGCTCGTGAAGGACGAGCGGGGGAACCTCGCGAAGCACGACACGTGCTTCACCTTCCGCACCGTTCCCGAGCAGCTCGAGGAGATCGGCGTCTCGTGGGCGTACTACTCGGCCGGCAAGTACCAGACGGGCTACTTCTGGAACGCGCTGAACGGGATCTCGAACGTGTACCACACGGACCTGTGGCGCCCCGAGCGCATCCGTGGCGTCGACAAGCTCGTCGACGACATCGAGGCCGGGCGGCTGCCCTCGGTCACCTGGGTCACGCCGCGGTTCGAGCTCTCGGACCACCCGCCGCAGAGCACGTGCTACGCGCACGACTGGCTCACCGACGTCGTGAACGCGGTCATGCGGAGCGACGGATGGGAGCACACGGCGCTGTTCGTCACGTGGGACGAGTGGGGAGGCTTCTACGACCACGTTCCCCCGCCCCAGGTCGACGACCTGGGCCTCGGGTTCCGCGTGCCGACGCTCGTCATCAGCCCCTACGCGAAGAGGGGCTACATCGACGACGCCGAGGGCGAGTTCTCGAGCCCGCTGAAGTTCATCGAGGACAACTGGGGGCTGCCCTACCTCACGGACCGGATCGAGCGAACGCACAACTTCGAGCACGTCTTCGACTTCGATCGCAAGCCGCGCACGGACGCCGAGCCGCTCCGCAAGCACGGCGCCTGCTACGGCACGCCGTGGGAGTTCCCCGGCGAGGACTACCCCGGCTGGCCCGCGGCCACCGAGCCCGACCCGAGCCACTTCGTCTGATCCCTGCACGACGGGCGCTCAACCCGCGGCGCCGGTCTACGGGGTGCGCGGGATCACGAGCGCGTCCACCGCGACGCACCCGTCGGTGCCGCAGATCACGGGGTTCGCGTCGAGCGCCTCGAGGTGCTCACCCAGGTCGTGCGCGAGCCACGACAGGCCGACGACCGCCCGGGCGAGCGCCCCCACGTCCGCCGCCGGCGAACCCCGGACGCCGTCCAGCAACGGACGGATCCGGAGCCGGTCGATCATCCGGAGCGCCCGCGCCTCGTCGAGTGGCGGGAGCGCCAGGCGCCGGTCGTGCAGGACCTCGACGAGCACGCCGCCCGCGGCGACGAGCACGAGCGGGCCGAACGCGGGATCCCGGACGACGCCGAGCGCGATCTCGACGCCTCGCGGCGCCATCCGTGAGACCACCACCTCGGGACCGAGGTCCCGCTCGAGGTCCGAGTACGCGTCCTCGAGCGACGTCGAGTCGTCGATGCCCAGACGCACCCCGCCGACGTCCGACTTGTGCTGCACGCTGGGGACGGCCGTCTTCACCGCGACCGGGAAGCCGAGCCGCTGGGCGGCCGACATCGCGTCCTCGGCCGTGGCGGCCGCCACCGCGTCCACCGTCGGGACCCCGTAGTCGGCAAGCAGCGCGAGTCCCTCGAGCTCGCTGAAGGCCCCGCCGGTCGCGAGCCGTGCGAGCCAGCGCTCCCGCAAATCGTCGGCGACGGGCGACGTCCGGGGGAGCGGCGGCAGCGCCCGATGGTCCCGGTGGTCGAAAAGGTGCCGGAACGCGGCAAGTCCGGTCAGCGTGCCCTCGAGCGCCGGGGCACCCGCCGAGTAGATCCGAGCGACGTCCGTGCGATCGATCCCGCCGGCGAAGTTGCTCAGCATCGCCATCGGCTTGTCGGTCTCGGGCCACACGTTCAGGAAGCAGGAGAAGTAGCCCTCCTCGTCGGCGTCGTCGGTCACCAGGTCGACCCCGAAGGCGAGCGCCGCGACGTTCGGGTCCCGCACGAGCGCCCGGAGCGAGCCGGTGATGACCTCGCCGGCGTCGCGCCCGGTGCCCCAGAAGTCGAGCGGGTTGATCGGCAGGAGTCCCTCGTCGAGGAGCGCCACCAGCGTGGAGGTGGCCTCCGGGCCGAGCGTCGCGAGCGGCACGCCCACGGCCGCGGCCGCGTCGACCATCATCGCCCGCTCGCCGCCCGAGTCGTGCGCGGTCGCGAGCGCGCCCGGCCCCGCGCGCCGTCCGGCGACGAACAGCGCCAGCGTGTCGGCCATCTCGTCGAGGGACTCGACGCGGTGCACGCCCTCGGCCTCGAACAGCGCCTCGTACGCGCCGTCCTCGCCCGCGAGCGCGCCGGAGTGCGCCGTCACCATCTCGCGCGTGAAGGCCTCGCGTCCGACCTTGAGGACCACGACCGGCACGTCGCGCTCGTTCGCCGAGCGCATCGCGGCGCGGAAGCCCTGGGGGTCGCGGATCGTCTCGACGAACAGCCCGATCGCCTCCGTGCTCTCCAGGCCGAGCGCGTATGCCATGTAGTCCGACGTCGTGGTCACGAACTCCTGTCCCGAGGACGCCAGCAGGTTGAACCGCAGGTCGCGGTCGTTGTGCATGAAGGCCGCGAACGCAGAGCCCGAGTGGCTCACGAACGTGATGCCGCCCGGCAGCAGCTCCGCCGGCTCCTCCCACCCGGTGGCGCGCAGGCCGCGCTCGACGTTCACGAACCCCATGCAGTTGCCGCCGCAGATCGCCATGCCGGCCTCGCGCGCGACCTGGGCCAGGCGCTCGGTGAGCGGCGGCGTGTCGGGGCTCGGCTCCTCGAACCCGCTCGCGTAGATCACCGCCGAGCCGACCCCTGCGTCGGCGCACGCGCGCAGCGTCGCCTCGAGCTGAGCGTTCGCGAGCGCGATCACCGCGAGGTCGACGGGCTCGGGCACCTCGTCGATCGAGGCGTAGCACGGGTGCCCGAAGAGCTCGTCGTACCGCGGGTTCACGGGGTACACCGGCCCCTCGAACCGACCGAGCGCGACCAGCTCGCGCAGCGTCTCGTGCCCGACCGATCCCTCGCGCCCGCTCGCGCCGATGACCGCGACCGAGCGAGCCTCGAGCATCCGCTCGAGCGCGGATCGGCCGCGCGGGTCCGCCTGCGGTGCCGTCACGCGCCCGAGGCTACTTCCTCTTCGGCAGGGCCCTGTCCTTCACGGCCATGCGGAACGCCTGCCACCCGGGGATGCCGTTCACGCCGCCGCCGCCGTGCGTGGCGCACGAGCCGTGGTACAGCCCCTTGATCGGGGTGCGGAAGTCCGCGTACCCGGGCGCCGGACGCATGTGGAACAGCTGATCCACCGCGAGCTCGCCGTGGAAGATGTTCCCGCCGATCAGGCCGAGCTCCTGCTCCATCTCGTACGGGCCGATGATCTGCCGGTCGATGACGGCGGCCTTGAAATTCGGCGCGAGGTTGTCGTACTCGTCGATCGCCCGATCTGCGTAGGCCTCGAGCTCCTCGGTGTGCGGCTCGGCGCTCCACTCGTGCGGGCACCACTGGCTGTACATCGAGAAGATGTGGATCCCCTCGGGGCACAGCTTCTTGTCGAGCGTCGTCGGGATCACCCCGTCGACGAACGGCCGCGTCGCCGCCTTCTTCTCCATGTGCGCGTCCTGGAACGCGCGCTCCGCGTAGTCGGTCGAGAAGCACAGCTCGACCGAGCCCGTGTGGTGGTCCTGCATCTCCTTGCCGGGGTCGGCCGTGAAGTCGGGCAGCTCCGAGAGCGCCACGTTGATCTTCACGACGCCGGAGCGGCTGCGCCAGCGCTCGATGTCCCAGACGAAGTCGGCCGGCAGGTCGTACCGGTCGATCAGGTCGAGGAACGCGATCTTCGGGTGGATCGCCGAGACCCCCACCGGCGCGCGGAGCTCCTCGCCGTTCTCGAGGGCCACGCCCACGAACCGGCCGTTGCGCACGAGGATCTTCGAGACCTTGGCGTTCGTGCGGATCTCGCAGCCGAACGACTCGGCCGCGCGATGGATCGAGTCCGACACGGCCCCCATGCCGCCCTGCTGGAACCCCCAGGAGCCCAGGTGGCCGTCGCCGACGTCCCCGATCGAGTGGTGGAGCATCACGTACGCGGTGCCCGGCTCGTCCGGACCGGCCCAGGTCCCGATCACCCCGTTCACCGCGAGCATGCCCTTGATCGCGTCCGACTCGAACCACTCGTTCAGCAGGTCGGTGACGCTCATCGAGAACAGCTTCGTGACGCTGCCGACCCCCCGGACGCCGAGCTTGCGCATCTTCCACGCCGTCTCGACCGTCGACAGGACGTCCCCCAGCGCCATCGAGCCGACCTTCGGAGGCACGCGGAGCAGCACCGGTCCGAGCACGTCCGCGACGCCCTTCAGCCACTCCTCCCACTTCGGGAGGATCTCCGCGTCCCTCTTCGAGAACTGCGCGATCGAGTCGTAGGACTTCGCCGCGTCGTCCGCGTAGACCTTGATCGAGCGCCCGTCGGGGAACGCCTGGTAGTAGGGCCCGAACGGCGTGACGTCGTAGCCGAACCGCTTCAGCTGAAGCTCGTTGATGATCGTCGGCGGCATGAGCGACATCACGTACGAGTAGGTCGTGACCTGGATCTCGGGATGGTCGGGGAAGGGCGCGCTCGTGTCGGCCGCGCCGCCGGTCTTGTTCCGGGCCTCGAGGACGACGGCTCGAGCGCCGGCCCTCGCGAAGTACGCCCCGGCCGTGAGCCCGTTGTGCCCGCCGCCGATGATGATCGCGTCGTAGACGTTCGCCATGGTCGGTCCTCCTTCGGGCAGACCTCGGGCGGCATCATCTCGCGCGTTTGAACGACGGGTCAAGCCGGGCGCCGCCGATGCGCCGGTTGACAACCCTGGTCGACGGGCTAGCATGCGTTGAACCCCGGTTCAACGCGGACCATCGGACCGAACGACGTTCAGCGCAAGGGGTACGGATGAGCGGCACGACCCCGAAGAGCAAGGATCGGCACCAGGAGATCCTCGACGCGGCCGCGAGGGTCATCACCGACCGGGGCCTCGCCGAGACCCGCATCTCGGACATCGCCGACGAGGCCGGCGTGTCGCCCGGGCTGATCCTCTACTACTTCGACTCGAAGGATCGTCTGCTCTCCGAGGCCCTCACGTACGCGAACGACCAGTTCTACCTCCGCATGTCGCGCGAGATCCGCCGGATCCCCTCGGCCCGGGACCAGCTGCGGCGACTCGTGGATCTGTCCGTGCCCGGCCTGCTCCCCGAGTACGGCCGGCTCGACGAGTGGGCGCTGTGGATCGAGGTCTGGGTGCGCGCGCTCCGCGACCCCGACATGGCCAAGGACCGCGAGTTCCTCGACCAGCGCTGGCGCGGTCAGATCGCAGACATCATCCGTGGCGGGCAGGCCTCGGGCGAGTTCGCGTCGGAGGAGACCGCCGAGGAGCTCGCGCTCCGGATCGCGTCGTTGATCGACGGACTCGCGATCCAGGTCATCATGGACGACTCGGAGGTCACGTCCGAGCACATGCGGCGAACCTGCCTCGAGGTCGCCGCGCGCGAGATCGGCTTCGAGCTCGAGCCCGTCGCGACCTGATCCCCCGCTCAGCCGGTCCCCTCGGCGAACGCCCGCAGGCCGGGCAGGTGCTCCTCGTAGTGGTCGATCGTCTCCCAGACGAACTCCTGCTCGGCGGCGGCGTCGACCTCGGGGAGCGCGGCCCACGCGGCGAGCATGCGCCCACGCGCTTCGCCGAGACCCCGCTCGACGTCCCCGAGCGTCATCCGCCCCGACTCCTCGAGCACCCGGGCGTTCTCCGCGTCCGTGGCCTTGTCGTCCTCTGGCGGCTCCACGTAGGTCCCCGCCCGCATCCCGACGAGCATCCCGGCGAGGTCGTCCCACCAGTGCGCGACGTGCCACAGCACGTCCTTCACCGTCCAGCCCTCGGCGTGGACGCCCGGCGTCTCCCTGCGGGCCGACTCGATCGCGTCCACGGCGGCGCGGAATGCCTCCCACGCCTGCCGCTCCCGAGCGCTCAGCGCGTCCTTGTCCATGTGCCTCCTCCTCACCCCGCGAGCGTGCGGACCCCCCGCTTCGCCAGCTGATCGGCGACGATGTTGCGCTGGATCTCGGAGGTCCCCTCCCAGATCCGGTCGACGCGGAGCTCGCGGTAGAAGCGCTCGGCCACGTTCTCGCGCATGTAGCCGCGTCCGCCGAAGACCTGCACGGCGCGGTCGGCGACGCGGTTCGCCATCTCGCTCGCGTAGAGCTTGGCCATCGAGCACTGCGCGTGTTGGACCTTCACGTCGACGCCTCGGTCGATGTTCTTGGCGAGCTCGTACGTCATCAGGCGCGCCGCCCACAGCTCGGTGAGCGAGTCCGCCAGCATGTGCGCGATCGCCTGGAATCCGATGATCGGCTCGTCGAACTGCACGCGATCCTTCGCGAACGCGGTCGCCTCCTCGATCAGGCGCTCGGCGGCGCCACAGCAGCGGGCCGCGATCATGAGCCGCTCGTACCGGAACCACGCGTAGGTGAAGTCGAGGCCGTCGCCCTCCTGCCCGACCTTGTTCGCGGCGGGCACGCGGACGTCGTCGAAGCGGACGATCGCGTGGCTGTCGGCGTACGTGTGCGAGTACGCGGGCTCGCGCACGAGCAGGACGCCGGGCGTGTCCTTGTCGACGAAGAACATGGCGTGCTCGCCCGCGTGCGGCCCGCCGTCGATCTTCGCCTGGAAGAAGAGGTAGTCCGCGGTGTTGTACGAGGTCACGTGCATCTTCGTCCCGTTCAGCACGTACCCGTCCCCGTCGCGCCGCGCGGTCGCCTCGATCGCGTCGACGTCCGAGCCGGCGCCGGCCTCCGTGATCGCGTAGCACTCCTGCCGCTCGCCGCGGATCGTCGGCACGATCCAGCGCTCGAGCTGCTCGGGCGAGACGACCCCCGGGGCCCAGGCCGGCGGGGTGTGGACGCACCAGCCGAGGGCGTTCGTCACGCGGCCGATCTGCTCGGACACCAGGACCTGCTGGAACATCGAGAACCCGCCCCCGCCGAGCTCCCTCGGCATGTTCATCGCGAACAGGCCGAGCTCGATCGCCCTGCGGTGGTGCAGGGCTCGGGCCTCGTCGGGGATCCGGCCGCCGTGCTCCTCAGCGTGCGACTCCCAGGGGATCAGGTCCTCCTCGACGAACCGCCGAGCGGTCTCCTGGATCCGGCGATCCTCCTCGCTCATCGGGTACGTGCTCATCCGCCCACCTCCCGCGGGAGCATACGCCGGACCTGAACGGCGGTTCAGGCTCAGCCGAGCCCGAGCATCAGCAGGCCGCCGATCACGAGCGCGATGCCGGCGTACTGCGTCGGTCCGGGACGCTCGCCGAACAGCGCGACACCCCCGACGATCGGGAAGAGGACGAACGTCGCCGAGGCGGCGGTGACGATCGAGATGAGGCCGACCTCCGCGCCGAACGAGTACATCGCAACGCCGGCGATGTCGGCGACGCCGGCGGCGGCGGCCACGCCGAGACCCATCCCGGCGGCTCCGCGCAGGCGAGGACGCCGCACCGCGGCGATCACCAGCAGCGTGAGGACCGAGAACGTCCGTCCCAGCGTCGTCGCCGGCAGCCACCCCACCACCTGCGCCTGGCGCCCGAGCGTGAACGTCGCGAGCCCGAACAGCAGCATCGACACGATGCCCACCGGCACCCCCGGGCCGGAGAAGCGCTCGCCGCTCGCGGCCCGCAGGTCGGTCGACGCCACCACGACCCCGAGCAGCGTGACGATCGCACCGACGAGCACGAGCCCCGCGAGCGTCTCGTCCAGCAGGACCACGGCGAGCACGACCGGCGGCACCGCGTAGGCGGCCACGATGGGCGAGACGATCGCGACCGGCCCGAGCTCGAGCGCCCGGTAGTGGGCCAGGTACGCGAGGCCGACGATCGCGCCGTTCGACGCGAGCACGAGCACGTTCCCGGAGTCCCCCGTCCATGCAGGGCGCACCGCGAGCGCCAGGACGCCGATCGCCACGAGGCTCGTGACCTGCGCGACGACGGTCGCGGCCATGCTGCCGATCTTGCGACCGCTCACGGCGGCGCCGAGGTCGGCCAGCCCCCACCCGAGCGCCGCGCCGAGACCGTAGATCACGCCGGCGGCCGGGCCTCGGCGAGCGCGTCGACCGCGACGGCCCCACGCTCCGAGACGAGCAGCGGGTTCGCCTCGAGCGACGTCAGCCGGTCCCGCAGGTCGTGGGCGGCCCGCGCGACGCCCTCGACGGCTTTCGCGAGCGCACGCAGGTCGTGCTCGTCGGGGTCGAGACCGCAGCGCGCTGCCTGCGCCCGCACGTACGCGAGCGCCTGCCTGGGCGCGAGCGGCGCGGCCACGAACGTCGCGTCCCCGGCCTCGGCGAGCGCGCCACCCGGACGCATCGTGACGCAGGCGCCGAACCGCTCGTCGACGACGGCGCCGACGAGCACCTCGCGGCCGTGCGCCATCCGCTGCACGAGGACGTGAGGGGACCTGGCGCCGGCTCGCCTGCCCGCCTGGAGGACCTCGGCGGCGGCGACCTCGACGTCGGTCGGGTTGCCGAGGCCGAGCCGGACCCCGCCGAGCTTCGCCTTGTGGGGGATCTCGGCGGCGAGCGCCTTCACCGCGACGGGGAAGCCGAGCCGGCGGGCGGCCGCGGCGGCCGCCTCGGGCGTGGCGACCGTGGCCTCGCTCGGACGGCGGATCCCGTAGAGCTCGAGGAGCCTCGCGCCCCTGGCCTCGTCGAGCGGGCCCGCGAGCCCGCGCAAGAGCCGGCGCGCCGCCGGGCGGTTCGGGTGCGGCGCGAGCTCGGGGATCGAGCGCTCGCGCGCGGTCTGGAGCTGGACGAGCGCCTGGATCGCGCCGGTCGCCGCCCGGTGCCCCTGGAGGAACGGAAGCTTCTCCGAGCGGGTCCAGGCCTTCGCCCGGGCGATGTACGCGAGCGGGCTCATCGAGACCGAGGCGAACGCGACGCGGGTCTCGCGCTGGAGTGCGCGGACGCGGGCGAGCAGGTGCTCGGCCCACACGACCTCGTTCTCGAGCCGCGGCGGGAACGCGTCGAACGCGACGAACCCCACACCAGGGTCGTTCGCGAGCGCCTCGAGCGCGCCCTCGAACATGTCGACCTCGACCGCCGCCTGACCGGTGACGTCGAGAGGGTTGTTCTGCGAGGCGAAGTGCGGCAGGACCGACCGCAGACGAGCCCTCGTCGACGGGGCGAGCTCGGGAAGCTCGAGCCCGCGGGCGCCCGCCGCCTCGGCGAACAGCGTGCAGGCCCCGCCGGACTGGAGCGCCGCGGCCACGCCCGTGGAGCGCAGGCGGCGGTGGTGCGAGAGCAGGACTGCGGCCTCGAACATCGTGACCGGGTCCTCGACGAGGATCGCGCCGTGCCCGCGGAGCCACGCGTCCCGGAGCGAGGTGTTGCCCGCGAGCGCCCCGGTGTGCGCGACGATCGAGCGGCGGGCGGCCTCGCTGCGCCCCTCGGGGGCGCACACGAGGATCGGCTTCCGGGCCTTCCGCAGCGCGTCGAGCCCGCGCTCGATCCCCTCCACGTCGCGCATCGTCTCGACGTACGTCGTCACGAGCTTCGTGTGCGGGTCTTCGGCGGCCCACGCGAACATGTCGCCCAGCCCGATCACCGCCTCGTTCCCGACGCCGAGGATGATCCGGAGCCCGACGCCGCGGTCCGAGGCCATCTGGTTCATCGTCCACGCGACGGTCCCCGACTGGCTGATCACGCTGATACCGCCGGCGACCGGCTCGGGCGGCGGGGTCGTCCCGTACGGCGCGACCTTCTCGACGTAGTTGACGTACCCCTCGACGTTCGGGCCGAGCACGGGGAGCCGGTGCTGGCGCGCCTTGCGGCGCAGCTCGTCCTGGAGCGCTCGGCCCTCGTCGCCGGCCTCGGCGAACCCCGACGAGACGACCATGGCGCCGCGAACGCCGGCCGCGGCGACGTCGTCGAGCATCCCGACCACGACACGCGCGGGCACGACGAAGATCAACAGGTCGACGCCCCTCGGCAGGTCGAGCACGGAGGACAGGCACGGCCGCCCCCAGACCTCGTCGTACTTCGGGTTCACGGGGTACAGGTCGCCGGTGAAACCCACGTGGCGGAGCGAGCGCTCGATCTCGGGCGCCCACGAGTCCGGCGACTCCGACGCGCCGACGATCGCGATCGAGCGAGGCGCGACGACCGGTCGCAGGTCGAACGGTCTCACGCCGGGTCGTCGCGGCGCTGCGCGTCGCGCCACGCGATCGCGGCCTTCAGCCCCTGCTCCTCCGTGATCCGGCGGAACTCGGCGCGGGCCGGCAGGTTCGCCGTCTCGATCATGGTGTCGATCTCGGTGTTCGCCTCGAGCGCCGCGCGGAACCCGGCGACGTCCCACACCTGGTTGACCGAGCGCTTCGTCATCTGCACGACGTACGGCTCGTTGCGCGCGATCTCGCGTGCGAGCTCGAGCGTCGCGTCGTCGAGCCGGTCCCGGGCAACGACCCGGTTCACCAGGCCGATGCGTCGCGCTTCGTCCGCGGCGACGCGGTCCTCCCCCGTGAACAGCAGCTCCTTCGCCTTTCGGACGCCGACGACCCACGGCAGGAACATCGAGACGACGCCCGACCCGAACCGGATGTCGACGTAGCCGAAGAGCGCGTCGTCGGCGGCCACGGCCAGGTCGCACGCGAGCATCAGGTCGGTCCCGCCGCCCAGGCAATAGGAGTGCACGCTCGCGATGACCGGCTTCGGGTGGTCGACGATCCGGAGCATCTCCTCGGTCGAGCGCTTGAGGTCCGCGCGCCACGCGTCCTCGTCGAGGACGCCGGCCTCGGTGTCCTCGTTCATGTCGTAGCCGGAGCAGAACGCGCGACCGGCCCCCCGGAGGACGATCACCGAGACGCTCTCGGCTTCGGCCGCCGCGTCGAACCCGCGCATCAGCGCCTCGAGCAGTTCGTGGTTGAGGGCGTTCAACGAGCGGGCCCGGTTCATCGTGAGCCGGCGGACGGGGCCCAGGTCCTCGACGAGCAGGACGGGCTCGGAGGCGTCGTCGGACACGGTCATCCCTCCTCGGTCGGGCTGGGCGGCATCATACTCCGCCGCTTGAACGGCGCTTCAGGAGTTGGTCGGGCCCGCCGCCGGAGCGCCTGCCGAGAGCGGCCTTGGGTTGCGCCACCCCCGGCCGAGTGCTATGCAACGGCTTCGTACGGTCGTTCAAACGGCACGGCAAGGAGGGGACGGGATGCGAGAGCCGCGCGAGCACCTTCTGAGGCGTCGTGGTCCGACGAGCGAGCTCAGCCGGAGGCGCTTCCTCAAGGCATCGGCGACCACGGCCGTCGCGCTTCCCAGCCTGTCCGCGATCCTCGCGGCGTGCAGCAAGCCCGGCACCGAGGCCCCCGCGGGCGTGACCGCGCCGACCGGCACGACCGGGCCGTACCCGCTCGCCCGGACCGACAATCCCGTGACCCTGCCGATCCACGACGACATCCAGCCGATCGCCGACAACCTGCCGGTCGAGAAGGGCGCGACGCTCAGGATCTACAACTGGGCCGACTACATGTGGAAGAAGGTCATCAACGACTTCTGCGAGGAGTTCGACTGCGACTACGAGTGGACGACCTTCAACAACATGTCCGAGGCGATCCAGAAGATGTCTACGGGACAGGTGGCGGACGTCTTCTTCCCGACCGTGGACCAGCTCGGCAAGCTCACGTACGGGAAGCTGCTGCAGCCGCTGAACCTCTCGTACATCCCGAACCTCGCCACGAACATGTGGCCGCAGTACCAGAGCCCCTTCTACGACCAGGAGGCCCGGTACACCGTCCCGTACACCACGTACACGACCGGCGTCGCCTACCGCCGAGACGTGATCTCCGACGAGGAGGCCGAGGCGCAGGGCTACGACCTGATCTGGAACCCCCAGTACTCGGGCAAGGTCGGGATCTACGACGACGCGCGAGAGACGCTCGCGATGGCGATGCGTCGCGCCGGTGTGGACGACGTCAACACGACCGACGACGCGACCATCCAGGCGGCGAGGGACGACCTCGTCGAGCTCATCAATCTCGTGAACGTGCGCACGACGATCAACGGCGTCTACGTGAAGCTGCCCGACGGCGTCTACGACGTCCACCAGTCCTGGTCGGGCGACATCATCGGCGCGCAGTGGTATCTGGCCGACCTCAACACGCCGGGCGAGACGGACATCCTCGGCTACTGGTACCCGTCGGACAACGTGGGCGTCGTCGGGAACGACGTCATCTCCATCCCGGCGAACGCCGAGCACCCGGTCCTCGCGCACGCGTTCCTCAACTTCATGATGGACCAGAAGCACGCGTTCGATAACTTCACGTGGAACGGGTACCAGCCACCGCTCACCTCGATGAACCCCGAGGCGCTGATCGAGGCAGAGCTCGGCGCGTACGCGCCGAACAAGGGACCCGGTACGGTGCCGCCCTCGGTGCCACGGGCGGTCGTCACCGAGGAGATGTTCGACAAGGGGATGTGGCTGCTCGAGCTCGCCCCGGACGACGAGCTGAAGTGGCAGACCGCGTGGGAGGAGTTCACGGCCGGAGCGGGGGCGTAACGACGGCGTGAGTGACGGCGGCTGGGACTTCAGTAAGTACGCTGGAGCAGCCCGTTCCCGACGCGAGGCGCGGCGGATCCAGCGCGCCTACGCCAAGCAGCAGGGCGCATGGTACCCCAGGTGGTTCTGGCCGTCGTTCGCGATCCCCGCGATCGTCTGGCAGATCCTGTTCTTCGCGGCGTCCTTCTACGTGATCCTGGCGATCGCGTTCGGGACCGTGGACTTCTTCAGGAACCCGCTGCCGGTCTTCCAGCCGTGGTGGTGGGACTTCAGCACGTTCACGGAGCAGCTCGGCAGGATCTTCGGCGGCGTGTACCAGGAGGTCTACCTCCGCACGTTCGGCTACGTCCTCGCCGCCAGCGTCACGTGCCTGCTGATCGGGTACCCGATCGCGTACTTCGTCGCGCGGTACGGGGGCCGCCGCAAGGGGCTGTTCCTCGCGCTGCTCATCATGCCGTTCTGGATCAGCTACCTGATGCGGATGTACGCGTGGCAGTCGCTCCTGGAGCGCGACGGCTACGTGAACGACCTCCTGACGTTCCTCCAGGTGCTCCAGGAGCCGTTCGGCTGGCTCGAGGGGCACGGCATCACGGTCGTGATCGGGCTCGTCTACGGGTACCTGCCGTACCTGATCCTGCCGCTCTACGGGCAGCTCGACCGCATCGACCAGAGCCAGCTCGAGGCGGGGCGGGACCTCGGCGCGAGCCCCGCGCGAACGTTCTTCCGCGTCACGCTCCCGCTGTCGAAGCCGGGCATCCTCGCCGGCCTCATCATCATCACCCTGCCGATGTTCGGGGACTACTACACCAACAACCTGCTCTCGCAGTCGCCGAGGACGACGATGATCGGCAACCTGATCGACCTCACGTACGTCACGCCCGGCCTCGCCGCGCAGGGCGCCTCGCTGGTGCTCACGGTCGTCGTGATCCTCATCGTCCCCATGCTCTGGTACCTGCGCTACACGGCTCGAGCCGCGGAGGCCAAGTGAAGACGGCGACCCGCGAGCCGGTGCAGACGCCCCCGCAGACGGGTGGACGGTCTCGCGTCTCCTGGCTGCACAACCCCTGGCGCAAGCCGAGGATCCTCGAGGGGATCACGTGGCTGTACCTGGCCTGGTCCGTGCTCCCCGTCCTGATCGCCGTGCTCTTCTCCTTCAACCAGGGGCGCTCCCGCAGCTCCTGGCAGGGGTTCTCGCTCACGTGGTGGTGGGAGGACCCGTTCGAGTCGCTGTTCCGGAACCCGCTCCTGCGCCCGGCGATCTTCCAGAGCTTCCGGCTGGCGATCCTCACGACCCTGTTCGCCGTGCCGATCGGCACCGCGTTCGCGATCGGTCTGGACCGCTGGCGGGGCCGCCCGGCGAGCGCGGCGAACTTCAGCGTCCTCATGGCGTTCGTGGTGCCCGAGATCATCCTCGGTCTCGCGCTGTTCCTGTCCTTCCAGAACATGCTCACGTTCATCCCGCTCGGCACGGCGGCGCAGGTCATCGGGCTCGTGACGTGGCAGATCGCGTACGCCGTGATCATCGTCCGAGCGCGGTTACTCACGATCGGCCGCGAGTACGAGGAGGCGGCGATGGACCTCGGCGCGTCGCCGACGAGATCGATCCGGCGCGTCCTCCTGCCGCTGCTCACCCCGGCGATGTTCGCCAGCGCCGCCATCGTCTTCGCGGACTCGATCGACGACTTCGTGACGGTGCGCTACCTGTCGGCGGGCTCGGACACCGAGCCTCTGTCCGTCAAGATCTACAACGCCGCCCGGGCCTCTCCCACCCCGGCCGTCAACGCCGCCGCGACGTTCATGCTGGTCTCGACGTTCACGGTGATCGTCATCGGCTTCATCGCGTACCGGCTCGCCACGCGCGGCCAGCGGCGGGAGGGTGCCCTGCAGGAGTTCGCGGCGATCGAGTGACTCGGGCTCGGGCCGAGGCCCGGCGCATCAGGAGGCGGCGAGCGGCTCCTCCATCTGGCGGACCTCCTCGAGCGAGGCGGTGTCCGTCAGCATGCGGAGCGCGTCGGCCGGCAGGTGCACGGCGATCGGCGTGCCCTGCTCGAAGGGGATGCCGGCGCCCTCGTTCGGCACCCACGCCTGGAGCGTCTGGCCGGGCGCGAGGTGGACGATGACCTGCAGCGTGGAGCCGACGTAGACGACGCGCTCGATCATCCCCGGCACGCGGTTCTCGCCGGTGGCGCCGTGGTCCTCGAGCCGGACGCGCTCGGGCCGGATCGTGACCTTCACGTCGCCGCTCGCGTCGGTGTCGCCCTTCGCGGCCACGAGCTCGAACTCGCCGAGCCGCACCCTGCCTCGGCCGTCGCCCGTCCGACCCGCCGCCGCGGCGTCCATCAGGTTCGAGACGCCCAGGAAGTCCGCCACGTACGCCGTGGCGGGCTCCTCGTAGACGTCGCTCGGCGTGCCGACCTGCTCGACGCGCCCGTTGCTCATGACGGCGAGGCGGTCGGACATCGTGAGCGCCTCCTCCTGGTCGTGCGTCACGTAGATGAACGTGATGCCGACCTCCTGCTGGAGGGCCTTCAGCTCGATCTGCAAGGCCTTGCGGAGCTTCGCGTCGAGCGCACCGAGCGGCTCGTCGAGCAGCAACACGGCGGGGTTCAGGATCAGGGCCCTGGCGAGCGCCACGCGCTGCTGCTGCCCGCCCGAGAGCTGGGACGGCCGGCGCTTCTCGTACCCCTCGAGGCGGACGAGCGCCAGGGCGTCCGAGATCCGCTTCGACGCCTCCGCCTTCGAGACGTCCTTGTAGCGGAGGCCGAACCCGACGTTATCGGCCACGGACAGGTGCGGGAACAGCGCGTAGTTCTGGAAGACCGTGTTGACGTTGCGCTTGTGGGGAGGCGTCTGCGCCATGTCGACACCGTCGAGCAGGATGTGGCCCTCGTCCGGGCGCTCGAAGCCGGCGATGCAGCGCAGCGTCGTCGTCTTGCCGCATCCGGAGGGTCCGAGCAGCGAGAAGAACTCGCCCGGGGGCATCTCGAGGTTTATCCCGGCGACCGCCGTGACGTCGGCGAACCGCTTCACCAGATCGACGAGGACGACCTCTCCGCCAGCCATGCAGGGCGCAGGATAGCGCAGGGCCCCGAGTCCTGCATGGCGGTTCAAGACGGCCCGGTGCTACGAGCCGAGCGTCACGTGGACGTGCTTGGACTCGAGGTAGTCCTCGACGCCGCTCACGCCGAGCTCGCGGCCGATGCCCGAGGCCTTGTAGCCGCCCCACGGCGCCTCGACCGGCGCGGCCTGCGTCCCATTGATCCATACGGTGCCGACCCGCAGCGCCCGGGCCGTCGTGAGCGCCTTGGTGATGTCGTTCGTCCATACGGCGGCCGCGAGCCCGTACTCGTTGTCGTTCGACATCCGGACGACCTCGTCGACGTCCGAGAACGGGATCACCGTCATCACCGGCCCGAAGATCTCCTCGCGGGCGATCGTCACGTCGTTCGTCGCGTCCGCGAAGATCGTCGGCGGCACCCAGTAGCCGTTCGCGAGCCGCGGCTCGGCCGGGCGGTCGCCCTGCACGGCGAGCCTCGCCTCGTCCATGCCGACCTGGATGTAGCGCTCGACGCGCGCCTGCTGCTCCTTCGACACGAGCGGGCCCATCGTCGTCGCCTCGTCGAACTGGTCGCCCAGCTTCACGAGCCTCGCGCGCTCGACCATCGCCGCGAGCGCGTCGTCGTAGATCGCCCGCTCGACGAAGACCCGCGTGCCGGCCGAGCAGTTCTCGCCCATGTTCCAGAAGACGCCGTTGCACGAGCCCTCGACCGCGGCCTCGAAGTCGGCGTCGGCGAACACGATGTTCGGCGACTTGCCGCCCAGCTCGAGGGTGACGCGCTTCAACGTGTCGGCGCCGTTCCGCATGATCAGCTGCCCGACCTCCTTCGAGCCCGTGAACCCGATCTTGTCGACCTTCGGGCTCCGGACGAGCGGCGCGCCGGCCGTCTCTCCGTAGCCGGTGACGACGTTGAGGACGCCGGCGGGCAGACCGGCCTCCTCGAGGATCTTCGCGATCTCCAGGCTGGTGAGCGGCGTCTGCTCGGGCGGCTTGAGGACGAACGTGCACCCGGCGGCGATCGCCGGCGCCACCTTCTGCGCCGACATCATCATCGGGTAGTTCCACGGGGTGATGCCGGCCGCGACACCCACCGGCTCCTTCATCACGAAGGACATCGCGTCCGGGCCGATCGGCGGGATGTCGCCGTGGATCTTCGTCGCCCAGCCGCCGTAGTACTCGAACATGTAGGCGACGTCCGAGATGTCGTCGCGGGCGTCGCCGATCGGCTTGCCGGCGTCGAGCGCCTCGAGCCGGGCGAGCCGCTCGAGCTCGCGCTCGACGATCAGCGCCGCGCGGAGCAGCATGCGGCCGCGCTCGCGCTCGGACGTGCCCGGCCACCAGGCGCCGTCGTCGAACGCGCGCCGCGCGGCGTCGATCGCCCGTCCGACGTCGACGGACTTGGAGTCGGGGGCGGTCGCGATGACCTCTCCCGTCGCCGGGTTGAAGACGTCCAGGCGGCCGCCGTCCGCGGCGTCGACCCACCGGCCGTCGATGAAGTTCTGCAGCGCGTCGGCCACGCCCTCGCCTCCCAGGAGTTCGGTATCGGGGGAGGGTACTACGAGGGTCGCGCGACCGCGGTCCTCGCTACGGCTCGTACGTGACCCACTCGCCGTCGGTCCACTCGGGATCGGCGTCGAGCAGCGCTCGGTACTTCAGGTAGTCCTCGTGCATCCGTGGATCGTCCGCGTTCTTCATGTAGGAGGCCTTGTCGTCGAAGTAGACGACGAGGATCACCTCGTCGCGGCCGTCGTCGGGGATCAGGAGATGGCTGCCGTGATAGCCCTCGATCGGTCGCGTCTCGATCGAGTCCATGAGCGTTCGGAGCTCGTCGACCCGTTCCCGTTGGATCTTCATCCGTGCGACGGTCCCGTACACGACCAACCTCCCCTGCGGGCTCCGCTGACGAGGGCGTGAGCATACGCCGGTCGCGCTCGGCGCGGGTACGCTCCGCTCGTGGAGGCGACGTTCGAGGTGGTGGGGAACCGCGTTCGGCTGGCGGCGCGCGAGTGGCCGGGCGACGGCCGCGGGATCCTCCTGCTCCACGGGCTCGCGTCCTCGTCGCACATCTGGGACCTCGTGGCCCGGAGGCTCGCGCCGGCCCACCGGGTCGTCGCGTTCGATCAGCGGGGCCACGGCCGCTCGGGCAAGCCGTCGTCCGGCTACGGCTTCGACCGGACGACCGCCGACGCGGCCGCCGTGATCCGCGCGGCACGCCTCGGCCGGCCGCTCGTCGTCGGTCACTCGTGGGGCGCGAACGTGGCGCTCGAGCTCGCGGTGCGGCATCCTCGCCGGGTCGGCGGACTCGTGCTCGTCGACGGCGGGTTCCTCGATCTCCGCGAGCGGATGGACTGGCCGACGACGAGGGAGCGGCTCGCGCCGCCGGACCTGAGGGGCACGCCCGTCCACGAGTTCCTGGAGATGACCCGCTACTTCCTCCACGGGCAGGTCGAGATCACGCCGGAGGTGGAGGCCGTGTTCCTGTCGCTGATGCGCGTCGACCGCGACGGGAACATCCACCCCCGGCTGTCGAGGGCGAACCACCTGCGGATCCTCCGCGCGCTCTGGGAGCAGGACACGCTCGCCCTGCTGCGCCGGCTCCGCGTGCGGACGCTCGTGCTCGGGGTGCGGTCGCCGCCCGACACGCCGGACTCCGCGGGCTTCATGCACGAGAAGGAACGCGCGTCGAAGCGCGTCCGCGCGATCGGCGGGCCGGTGCGGTTCGAGTGGATCGACGGGATCCACGACGTCCCGCTCCAGCGTCCGAGGGCGGTCGCTTCACGGATCGCGCGGTTCGCCGCGGCCGTCGACGAGCTCTGATCGCCCGTCGGGAGGGCGCATCACTCGGATCCGCGCGGTTCGAGCCGCAGGCGATGGATGAGACCGACGTCATCGCCCGCGAGGATGTCGCCGTCGAGGGTCGTCGCGACGACGGGCAACGACGCGTCGGCGGTGAACACGGCCGAACACGCACCTCGGAAGGGATCCCACACGCGGAGGGTCCTATCTGCCGAGGTCGACACGAGGGCCCGACCGTCGAACGTCCAGGCGACCGACCACGCCTGGTCGGTGTGACCGCGCAGCGTCCGGCGGCGGCGGCCGGTCTCCAGCTCCCACACCACGACGGTCCGGTCCACGGAGCACGACGCGGCCAGCCCACCGTCGGGCGCGACGGCGAGCCCGACGATCGAGTCGGTGTGACCCCGCATGCTGAAAAGCTCGGCGCCAGAACCCAGATCCCACACCTTCACCGTCGTGTCCGCGGCGCCGGACAAGATCCTCCGACCCTCGGGGGCAACGGCAACCGTCGTCACCGCTTTCTCGTGTCCCTCGAGGACGGCCACCTGGTCGCCCGACTCCAGGTCCCAGACCCGGATCGTGCGGTCGGACGACCCCGACACGGCGGAACGGCCGTCGGGCGTGACCGCGACCGCAGAGACGTCGTCCGTGTGTCCACGGAGCGTGCGCACCAGCTGACCGGTGTCGGCGTCCCATACGCGCACGAGGTGATCCCCCCGGCCTTCGGCTCGGCGGAAGGTGCCGGGGTAGTACGCGATGAGGGCCGAGGCCGAGACGACCGTTCTGCCGTCGGGAGTGATCGCGGCCGAGCTGATGGAGCCCGAGGGGTCCTCCCACGAACGGATCTCGACCATCCGGATCGGATCCCACACCTTGAGGGTGTGGTCCGCCGAGCCGGATACCATCCGATCGCCGTTCCGGCTCAGCGCCAGACCGCGGACGAACCTCGTGTGACGCGGGGTGGTGTCCTCGCGTACGGGCCGCCGCAGATCCCAGACCCGCGCCGTCTCGTCCATCGACCCGGATACGCAGTGAACGCCATCGGGGACCGCTGCGATCGAGAACACCGGCGACGAGTGCCCGGGGAGGATGGCACGCTGCCGGCCCGTCGCGGCATCCGAGACGACAACCATCCGCTCCGAGGCCGAGAGGACGAGATCGCCCGTCGGCGTCACCGCGACCGCTCTCACCGCGTCATCGTGCTCGGCGAGGACACGCCCGCCCCGATCGCTCACCTCCCAGACGCGAACGGTCCGATCGAGGGATCCCGTGACCACGCGGCGTTCGTCCGGCGTGATGGCGACCGCACCGACCCCGTCGGCGTGCCCCCGCAGCACGTCGATCTCCTCCTCGCGGTCGAGATCCCACAGCCGAGCGGTGTCGTCCCGCCCACCCGAAGCTGCCCAGCGGCCGGAGGGCGACACGGCGACGGCCCACACGCAGTCGGTATGGCCGTGGAGCACCGCGGTCCGGCGGAGGGACCCGAGGTCCCAGATCCCGAGGGTTCCATCCAGCGAGGCCGAGACGCACCGGCGCCCGTCCGGCGTGACGGCGACCGCCTTGACCCCTGCCTCATGTCCCGGAAGCCGATCGATCTGCGCACCCGAGCGGATGTTCCAGACCCCGACGGTTCCGTCGAGCGAGCCGGTGAGGAGCAGCGCCCCGTCCGGCGTGAAGGCCACGGCCCTCAGCGCATCCGTGTGGCCCTCGAAGGTCGCGAGGAGAACCCCATCGCGCAGACCCCAGAGCCTCGCGGTCCCGTCCTGGAGCGCCGATGCGGCCAGCCGCCCGTCGGCAGAGACCGCCACGCAGTACACGACCCCGTCCGGCGGGCCGCCGAGGATGCGTTGGAGCGGTCCGCCCGGCGAGGTGAGGGTCCGAGCGGCCGGTCGCAACCAGGGCGCGGAGCCGCAGGGCTCGGCACGCTCCGCGAGTGCCCGGGCTTCGCCGTCCTCCGCGTCGAGGAGCCGTCCCGCGAGCTGACCGGCGAGCTGACGGGGATCGCCGGCGACGGCCGCGGCGGAGAGCCGCAGCGACTCCGCGATCGGAACGAGCCCGGTACGCACCCCTTCCTCCTCTCGCCTCCCCGTCAAGATCGATCAGCCCGGATCCATCGGCTCGCATCGACCGCAGCTGAAAGACGCGAACCCCACGGGCCCACGAGCGGTCGGCGAACGAGAAACGGATCCCGACCGTGTCGGTCGGGCCCGTCTCCCCGCCGAGGGAGACGACGCCGGCGATCGGTCGCCGGTCTAGGTGCCGCCGAAGATCCGCTTCACCTCGTCGAGGTCGATCTCCCACGCCAGTCCGAATGCCGCGAGCATCGTCTGCTCCTGCTCGCTGATCTCGGACCCGGCGGTGCCCATCGCGCGCGCCACGGCGAGAGCGTCGATGAAGATGCTTCCGAGGTAGCTCTGGTACTCCTCCGCCGAGAGCTTGCTCCGCAGCAGCTCCCTCGTCGTCCCGACCTCCGTCTCGGCGGCCATCTGGATCCGCTTGCCGAGGTCGTCGCCCGCGAACTCCTGCGCCACCTCGCGGTGGAGCACGTCCTTGTAGGTCATGGCGCCGCGTAGCATGCGGCCGGCGAACTCCTCGAACTCCTTCGGATCCGGCTCGCGGTCGGCGCCGGCCACGATGCCGAACGCCTGGATCGGCACACACCTCACGAGCTCCCATTCCTCGGTCGCGAAGCGTTCCTTCATCCGTCCCACCTCCTCCGAGCCCATCCGGCGTGGGGGCACAGATCGCACCGTTCACCGGGCGGTCGACGCCCTCTCCGAACCCGCGTGGACCCTGTCGCCGACGCTACGCCGCGGCCCTCGGAGGGGCAGGGCCGAAGGGCCCGGCCACGTCGTGCCGGCTCAGCCGCGGCCCACCGCGGCCGCGAAGGCGCGTCCGAACCGCCGGTTGCGGAACGCGAGGTGCACCGTGGCCCCGTTGAAGTGGCCGCGCGCGCCGAGGACGCGGACGGCTCGGGCAGCGCGGGCGGCGTTCGTCCGGGCGCAGTGCTCGCAGATCGGGAAGCCGAACTCCACGCGCACCATGAACTCCCCGAAGCAGCCGACGGCGGGCTCCTCCACGACGACCGGAAGGGTCCGGGAGTGGAGACGTGGCTCGGCCGTCGTTTCCGACGCGGACGGGGACGCGCCACAGACGACGCAGATCGCGGGCATCCGGATCGACGCGCTCCCTCGGGGCGGGACGACGACCCCGAACTCGCGGCGGCTCGGCTCATCGGGGGGCCACCATCTCCTGATGGAGCGGTCCGACATGCTCGACCTCTCAGCGGAGTTGGTGGAGACGGCAGCGGCCGGACCCCGGGACCGCCGCGTTCTTGCACGGCTCGCCCGCCAGCGTCAGCGCGCCGCACCTGCCTTCCTCCTGTCGCGGTGACGACCCGCTCGTTCCCTGCCCGCCGCGGTGGGTCGCGCCACCGACGATCTGGGCGAGTCGTCGCCGCTGCGTCTCGGTCAGCGCCGGCATGATCATCGGCATCTCCCTCGAGCGCCATCGCGCGACGGACGCTGCGTTGGGGTCATCCTCGGCGCCACCATCGCCCCTTCTTCCCGCTCTTCGCCTGCGTTCCCTCGTCCTCGGTTCCCATGGCCGCCGAGATCTGGGCGATCACGTCGTCGCACACGCTCAGGACCTGGTCCAACGTGCCGACGTCGGCGGCCGGACGCTGCCGCTCGTCGTGGATCCGCTGACGGAACCCCAGGAGGTCGACGAGGGCCTCCCCGAACGCCGGCGAGCCGACGGGGTGTTGTCCGAGACGCCGCACGATCGCCTCGAGCTCCTGCATGTACCCCTTCGCCGCCCGCTCGGTGACTGCGCTCGCGCGCATGCTCTCGGTGACCGAATCGAGCTCATGCCCCCGCGCCACCAGCGCGGCCGTCAGCTGTACGAGCGCCTCCTTCCCTTCCACGCTCGTCACCGTCGAGGTCGCCGCATCGGCCTTGGCCTTCAAGCCCTCGAAGGTGTCCCGGACCCGACGCAGCTGCTCCTCGGATCCGACCCCCGCACCGGCCTGCTCCATCAGCGAGGCATAGCCCCGTTGCAGCTCCTCCATCGCGGCGACCTCGGCGGAGCCCGGGAGCCGGCTCAGCGTCCGGAGGTTCTGCTCGATCGCGGCGACGAGCTGGCTCGCCGAGGCGGCGACATCCGGATCCACCGTGCCGAGGTTCGCGCAGACACGCGCGATCTCGAGCACCTCGATCGCCTCCTCCACGGCCGGGGGGTCCCCCGCCTCGAAGCGTTCTCGCAGCCACTGCGTCGCCGCGACCGCCAGGAGGTAGTTCGCGTACGGGTACCGGGGGCACATCTCCAGCGCGCCCAGGAGCGCGGGTATCGCCGGCCCGAACTCGCCCGCGTCGATCCGGCGCTTGCCCTCCGCGACCTCATCGCCGACGAGGAACCCGTAGAGTCGGTCGACCTCCACCGGCGTCCCCGGGGGGTCGGCGAGCTCGGCACCCCCCGGCATAGCCGACGCGATCGCCTCGAGGTAGCCGACGAACGGGCCGAGGAGGGGCGATGGCCCGTCGGCCACGTCCGCGAGGACCGCGCCCGCCTCCGCGTATCGCCGCTCTCGGAACAGCGCACGCGCGGCATCGAGGGCGGTCTCGGTGGTGCGTGCCGGCGTCGCGGGTGCCGGGACCGCGCTCGGAGCCGCGGCGATCCTGGCGAGGACGTCGCCCAGGAGCGGCGTGGCACCGCCCTCGCCGAGCGCGGTGTCGGCGTGGTCGTCGGCCGGCCGGGCCTCGTCGAGGAGCTGTGCGGGGGTGGACGGCGGGCTCGGGTCGCCCAGGATCGCGCTCAACAGATCCCGCTCGGCGACCGTCGCCTTGCCCCGGCTCCGCGCCCGACCGGTGGCCCAGGCTATGACGTCGGTCGTCGGCATCGGCGGGCCCGCATCGCCCGCCTCGAGCGCCGCGCGCGCGGCTCTCGCACCATCGGCGGCGTCCAGACCGGGCGCGATCCCTTCGGCCATCGGCCCGTAGCGCTCGAGCGCGGCCGCGAGCCAATGGTTCGCCCCCATCCCGAGGCACGGATGGCTCGCGGCCAGGGCGAGCGCCGCCTCGACGACCTTGCTCGCGCCGGGCGTCATCTCCGCCTGCGGCGCCTCGGGGGCGGGTGCGGCCGGGGTCTCGGGAACGGGTTCCGGGAGGGGCACCGCGGGGCGTTGGGGAACCGCGTCGGGGACCGGAGCCGCGGGCGGCAGGGGAACGGGTTCGGCAACGAGATCCGCCGGGGGTTCCGGTTCCGCGAACCGTGCGTCCGACGGCACGGTGAACGGATTCACCCTCAGCGGTCCCGCGCAATCCTCGTGCGGGCATGCGATGTCGCGGCCCAACCACTCCTCGCGCGCGTTCGAGTACCGGTTGCAGTGCGGGCAGCGGATCTGCAGACCATCGCCGAGATCGGTCGCCGTGAGGATCACGCGCCGTCGGTCGTCGGCGTCCTGGCCGTCTCCGCCCGGCATCTCGCGGAGCGCGAGGGCGAAGTCCTCCTCGAGCGCGTACACGCCCGTGTAGGTGCGCGTCTCGTTGCCCTCGACGTCCGTCGAGACGACGACGCCGACGTCGGTCGCCTTGCGCTCGAGGAACGTGAAGTCGGTGAGCGTCTCGAACAGCGGGTCCCAGAGGCGGCCCCTCGTCTGCTGGTACGGCAGCTCCGAGAGCACCCGCAGGTTGCCCTCGAGGCCCTGCCGATCCCGCCGTGCGGCGAAGTACGACGCCAGCGCCGCGTACCGGGCGACCCCGTCGCCCCCGTCCAGGTAGCGGGCCGCGACCGCCTCGGCGAGCTGGAGGTGGTAGAAGCCGAGGAGCGCCGTACCGTCCGCGGCGCGCTCGACCAGGTACGGGCGAAGGTCGAAGAAGAGTCGCGACCAGACGGAGACCGGCACCTGGCGTGCCGGCAGCTCATGTTGCTGCTGGGAGCGCGCGACGAAGTCGGACCAGAACCCCTCGTCGGCGGCGAGCACGTCCAGCAGCTCGTCCTCGGTGAGCCCGTTCTTCCCGGCGCCCAGGTAGCCGAGCGCGCGGTCGACGAGCATCGGGCCGTGCGCGGCGGGGGCCTCGAGTCGGCGGAACAGGTCCTCCTGGATGAGGCCCTGGATCCCGGGGTGGAGCTCGTGCGCCTCACCCGAGCGCCAGAGCCTGGCCTCCTCGAACGCGAGCTTGAGGTACAGCGGCAGACCCTCCTCGCCCTCCTCACGGAACTTCGACAGCACCTCCTCGCGCTGCGCCGGCTGGAGGGTCCGGTGAGCGTCGCGCAGCCAGAGATCGAGGACGAGCTCCGCCTCCTCGACCGGCATGGGCTCGAGCTCCAGCAGGTGGTCCTCGGGCAGCTTCGCCTCGAGCGCGCGCGTGGACTCGGGCGGCTCCGTGGCGGCCGAGACGACGAGCGCGACGTGCTCGGGCAGCGTGGTCGGCAGCCACGCCAGGCTCCTCGCACGGTCCGCGTCAGAGAGCTGGTTCACCGCGTCGACGAACAGCAGGAGCGGTCGCTCGGCGGTCGCGAGCGCCATCCGTTCCGGGAACGCCTCGACGAGGTCCCGGTAGGCCGACGGCGGCTCGGTCGCGTCCCCGTACTCGCGCGAGATCTCGCGGCACAGGTCGCGCAGCAGCGACGCCCCGTCCGAGGACGCCGCCGTCGCGCCGACGAACCGCTCGATCAGCACGGCCCGGTCGCCGTGGACCTCCAGCGCGTCCCGCGACGCCTTCGCGACGACCGACGACTTGCCGGATCCCGGCTCGCCCCACAGGGCGAGCGGACGCCCGTCCGGGTCGGCGCAGTACGCCGCGATCCGCCCGAGCACCCCGACCCTGCCCTGGAAGTGCGATGCGCGGTCCTCGGCGAACAGCTCGTGGGCCTTCGCCTCGACGGCGATCGGGTCGACCTCGCGGCCCTCGATCTCGGCCTCGATGACGCGCCATAGGCGTTCGCGTACCTCGTCCCCGAACCGCGCGAGCGCCTCCTCGCCGCCGAGCGCGCCGCCCGCCCACGGCCTCGAGTAGCCGAACCGATGCTCCGCGCCGAGGGCCTCGACGAGCCGCTCGTCCAGGCGGTCGAGCCGCGACCGCACATCGTCCAGATGGCGCTCGGCCTCATCGGGCGCGAGGTCCCCGGGCGCCTCGTCGAGGAACCTCGCCGCGCGCAGGACGGGCTCGTCGTCGCTCGAGCGCTCGATCGAGCGCACGAACCAGAAGACGTGCTCGGGGGCGTCCGGGACCGAGAGCGCGCCCTTCTCGATCTCCTGCTCGGTCGCCGAGCCGACGATCCGCGTGACGCGCTCGAGCTCCGTCCCGACGACGGCCTGGTCGACCACACGCCGGAGGCGGCCCTCGTCCCAGGGCTCGCGCTCGGGCGAGCCGTCGACCGGCGCCAGGTAGTGCTCGTGCTCGTCGGGGTCGTCCTCGCTCGGCACCGCGTTCGCGTCGAGCGGGTACCAGGACGCGAAGTACCGCGCGTCGGCCTCGTCGGCGATCCGTCCGGCGATCGTAGCGAACTCCGCCTCCGACAGCGTGGGCGGCAGCGGGCGCCACCCGTACCGGTCGCCGAGCAGCACGAGGAAGTTCGGCCTCGGCGAGATCTCCCGGCAGTGGTCGATCTCGGACAGGCAGATCTCCATGACGCGCTGGTCGGACGCCGCCTCGAGCGGCACGCCCCACCGCAGGTCGATGGGCTGGAACCGGAACCCACGCTCCTCGCACCGCCGCCGGAGCTCGGGGAAGACCTCGTCCTGCAGGACGTTCCGCTCGTCGACGAAATCGTCGAACGTCGAGCTGACGAACACCCGGAACGTCTTCGCGACGAGGCTCATCCGTCGTGACCCGTCAGCTCGGAGGCATCATCCCGGCGATCTTCTCGCTCTGACGCTGCCCACCCCACTTCGGGATGATCTCGTCGGCGAACCGGTCCGCCGTGCTCGCGACCGCGAGCACCGAGGACTTCAGCTCCTCGGTGTCCAGCGTGGAGCCGACGACCGTGTGCTCGAAGAAGATGTCGTCGTCGTCGTCGATGCCGAACGCTCCGAAACGGAACGTGTTGTTCTGCCGCAGCAGGTAGTGCATCAGGTCCTGGGTCAGCTCGGTGCCCATGGCCACGTAGGCGCGCGAGGTGATCGTCGAATCGTCGTCACCCCACGGCTGGACCGAGACCATCGCGAACGTCTGCCCGAGTTGCACCACGAACACCGGCTCGTCGGGCATCGCGTGCCCGAACATCCCGAAGAGCTGCGGCATCCACTCCGCGATGCGCGCGTGCACGTCCTTCTGCGCCTCCGTCTGGAACCCCATCAGTCGCTCCTTCCTTTCCAGCTCTCGCGCCGGTCGATCACCGTGCGCCCGTCCCCGTACCCCCGTCGGCCAAGATGTCGGGGAACAACCACCCGGCCAGGACCGCCCACACCACGAACCCGCCGAAGAACCCAAGGAGGGCGGCGAGCCACCACATCTCCCACAACCGGTAAGTGCCGATGAGGATCAAGGTCCCCACCACCGGGAAGAGCGTGAAAGCGAGGAACCGTCGCACCTTGCTCGTCCCGGTCGCGACATCGCCGAGACCGATCCCCACGTAGATCACGAGCACGCAGAGCGCGTACAGCGAGAGCGGGAACGATCGTTCGGCGACCCACAGCCAGATCGCGCCGACGACCCCACACACGATCGCGACCGTGGCGAACGCGACCTCGACCCCGCCTCCGGCCCCGGGCGGTCCCTCGCTCGCGCGTCCGGGACGGTCGGGCGCCCGGCGGCGCCTGCGGGAGGGCGTGGACAGGATCTGGATCGGGTCCTTGAGCCGGCTCCAGGGCGTGGACGGCCCGCCCTTCACGTTGTCGTCGAGCACGCTCTTCACTCCCCACGGACCGCGCCGCGCTCCGACCGTACGACCGGCTCGGCCCCGTCGTAGGGGCCGAACGGCCAGCGGTCGCGAGGCCGGAGCGCACCCACCCTCAGTACCAGCCGATGAGGCCGAGGCCGCGCTCGGCGCAGATCCGGAAGAACCCGCGGAGGCTCTCGACCTCCTCGATCGTGACGGGGTAGTGGTCCGCCTTCGAGGCCTCGGCCACGGCCTCCTCGTCCGCCCGTTCGAGCGCCACCCAGATCCGGCGGACGTCCTCGGGCGTCGTCCAATCCTGGTAGATCAGGATCCCGGCGACACGGTCGATGACGTCCAGGTACACCTTGCCGCGGAACGACGCGCCGCCGCCTCCCGAGAACAGGCCGCCGCACAGCTCGATCCCCGACGTCGCGAACTCCTCCTCGTCCTCGGGGGACAAGGCGACGTCTCCCGGCGTCCTCGAGGCGTAGCTGTCCAGTCCCACGGCATCACCCCTCGCCCGAGTGCGCTCGCACCCGGACGATGCGGTACCCGACCTCGGCGAGGAACGCGGGGAGCCGGCGGACGAAGATGCGGTCGTCCTCCTTCACGGACTCGGGCAGCTCCGCCCACGGCACGAGGTACGGGCTGGTCTTGCGCCCCACGTCCTTGTCCCCGGGCGCGAACCGCCACCCGTCGCCGACGCGTTCATCCACCCACCGCTGGTGCTCCATCTCGCCGAGCACCTCCACCTCCTCTGGTGGGAACTCGAACGCCCGATCCTCCCAGCCGTCGAGCGGCGCGAGCGCGTACCCAAGGACCGTCAGCTTGTCCCCGATGTGTCCAGCCTGGTCCCGATTGGACTCCCGGAGCGTTTCGGGCAGGGTCTCCCACGGCGCCATCGACGGGTTCTTCGCGGGGTCGGCGGCCTCACGGGTCCGCGACCGTCGGTACTCCTCGTGCATCGCGCGCGCGAGGGTCTCGGTCATGCCCGAGCGCAGCAGGTCGGCGCTGCACGTTCGGTCGAGGAGCCCGAACGCGTGCAACGCCCCGAACCCCTCGGTGGACCCCTCGCCGCGGAGCAGGGTGGCCAAGCCGGCGTCGTGGACCATCCGCACCACGACCGGCACCGTCGACCCCCGCAGGTGCCGATGGAGCGCGAGCGCCGCCGAGAGCCCGAGCGAGTCGTCGTCCACGCAGACGTACACCGAGGACGCGTTCGGCCGGTTGTCGTCGCCGAACAGGAAGCCCGCGCGTTCGAACTCCGGCGAGCCGATCTCCATGTCGAGCGCGTCGATCTTCAGCGCCGAGCAGAGCTTCGGCAGGCGGAGCTTCAACGCCTCGACCTTCGGGGTCGCCACGCGGTCGACCACCACCACGTGCGCGCGCGCGTCACCCTCGACCGCCTGCGTCTGCCACGTCCGCCCGGCCCCCACGACGAGGCTCTCGCCCATCCTTCCGAGCCCGACGATGACCGTGCGTGGCGGCCTGCCCTCCGCGAACGGCGGATGGCGAAGCAGCACCTCGCGAGCCCCGGCCTCGAACACGTTGAAGAACTCGAGCCGGAACGGCCGGTCGTGCCCGCGAGCGATCTCCTGCATCCGCAGCAGCACGCACAGCTGCGGGTCCACGATGTGGACGATGCAGGTGAGGGCGTGCCCGCTCGCCGTCACCATGCCTCGAGCTCGGACGGCGATCTCGGCGTTCACGCCGTCGTCGCCGGTCACCGCCAGGACGTGGGTTGCGTGGCCGACCCTCGCCCGATGCAGGATCTCCGGATCGCGTGCGTCGCCGGTGAACACGAGGGCGCCGGTCGCCCTGGCGCCGGCGATGAGGTCGTTCTCGGCGTCGCTCTCGACCACCGCCACCCGCTGGCCCGCGTATCGGAGCGACGCGGTGAGCAGGGACCCCTTGCGACCCAGGCCGCACACGACGACGTGACCCTCCAGGCGTCGAGCCCTCCACGCCGCGATCTGGTCTCGGAACAGCAGGGCGGACGCCGAGATGGCCGTGTAGCCGGCGAGGAGCGGCGCGACGAGCCGGGCGACCTCGAGCGTCCACGGGACGGGTGGCTCGACCGACCCGGACTGCAGGACGAACAGCTGCACCGAGAGGTAGAAGGCGTCGAAGAGGCTCATCGCCGTGTCGGTCGACGCCGCCCACGTGCGGAAGCCGACCATGCCCAGCGCGAGCACGCCGAGCGCGAGGAGCCCGACGATCGTCCAGTGGTACGTGCGCCACCACAGACGGGCGGGGCCGCCGTGGAACCGCGGTGCGTCAGGGGGCCGGCGGGAGATCTGGGGCCTCCGTCCCCGGGTTCGGCAGGGCCGTGACGTCGTCGCCCTCCACCGACACCACGACGGTGGCGACCGGCGCTCCCGGCGCGGGGATCCGCGGGATGAGCGCCCGCCCGAGCCGCTCCTCGATGAGCCGCGTGAGGCCGGTCCTGGTCCCCTTGCGGTTCGCCGCCCACGTCAGGAACGACTCGTCCCACGAGACCTCGAGCCCCTGGTGCAGGTAGTGCTCTTTCAGAGCCTCGAGCACGTGCCGCTCGAGCCACCGACGCTGCTCGGCGTCGGTCCGCGGCACCTCGACACACAGGACGTCGGCCTGCCGGACGAACGCCTCGCCGAGGACGTCCTCGACCGAGGCGCGCACCTGCTCGGGCGAGGCATCCTCGTGCGGCTTCCCGAAGCCCACCGGGTGCATGCCCGCGAGCTCCGAGGGAGCGGTCAGCACGACGACGGCGTCCGAGAGGTAGACACGCCCGGCGTCGCGCTGCCGGATCACGCCCTCCTCCAGCGCGCCCTGGAGAACGTTCAGGACCTCCGGATGGCAGCTGTTCACGTTCTGGCACACGAGGACCGACCACGGCGCCTGCGCCATCGCATTGATCGGCAGCCACTCCCCGTGGCCGATGTACCCGGGCGGCGCTCCGAGGAGGGAGTTCACGTCCGACTCGTCGTCGAAGCCGCCGAAGTCGATCGCCACGACACGCTCGTGCGCCCCGTACAGCGCCTCGGCCAGGAGCGCGGCGAGG
>Ga0105094_10000081_pt1 | contig 36857 bp, 32 predicted proteins | sample PPLLak1March2015_2_FD_87023 | JGI IMG/M metagenome (GOLD analysis project Ga0105094, IMG submission 87023) | Freshwater sediment microbial communities from Prairie Pothole Lake near Jamestown, North Dakota, USA - PPLs Lake P8 Core (3) Depth... | ecosystem: Environmental > Aquatic > Freshwater >...
CGAAGCCCGCTAAGATCTCGTTAAGCAAATTGTGCCTCACAGCACAGGCAATCGGCGACCCTCGAGAGGAACGACTGCTTTGTAGTGGAATGGGCAGCAACAGTGAGCGGCGGCTCATGGCCGTATCCTGCCGATTGCGCCCACGATGCTCCGCTGCCACCAATTGCCGGTACCCCAGCATCAAGGAATCCCTTCTGCCCACACCCCATACCGGAAAACAGGCCGGGAGGGTGGACCAGTACTGGGTAGCCGCTTAGGGACATATGAACCCGCCATCTCGACCTGTACGCGCCCGTGACTGACTCTGTATGGCCGGACGCCTGCTGAAGCAGTTATTCCCGTGTACGGCGGTGGATGCCAGGGGAAGACGCGCTCCGGTCAGCCTTGCATGTCCCTGATGGTCTTCCGCTGCAAGAACGGCTCCTGGCGGTGCAAATGGCATGCGGGCCGATCCACGGGACCGAAGACGCCCGAAGGCAAGAGGCGTAGCGCGGAGAACCTCAGGCGCTGGTGGGCGAAGCGAAGACGGGATCCAGAGTAGCGGGTCTTAGATGGCGAAAGGTGAGCGCAACTATGGGTGCCTCAGTGCTGAGGCTAGGCAATTAGAATCGAATGACAATGGAGTTTGCTCGACACATGAAAGGACGCCCAAGCGCCATCACGCTAGCATACAAGCTGCCCGGATGACTCTCGCGGGCAGAATTTATTAGCTGGTGGGTTAGTTGGGGGTAACGAGCGAGCGTAATACACAGCGCTCTGTTTTTTAAGCACAAAAATTGATTGTCTGTCTGGCGGAGGGTGAGGGATTCGAACCCCCGGTGGGTTTCCCCACAACGGTTTTCAAGACCGCCGCATTCGACCGCTCTGCCAACCCTCCCCCGTGTCCGTCCAGCGCAGCCAGTTGCGACAGAGCCCCGCAGACCAGCCTCCGTCGAGCCAGGCCGCTGGGGCGGTCAGGTCATCAGGACCCCGCTGTCGGGGGGGATGATACAGGCAACACCGTGTGCACGCGACCAAGTCCGCGACGCGGGCGCGGTTTTCACCCCCGCTGTGACCCTGCGGAGTGGTTGAGACCAGCGGGGGTTTGGGGGGCAAAGCGGGCCGCAACGCAGGCCGCCGGCTACACTGCGCAGCCGAGCCGTCCGCGCTGCGCGCGGCCTGCTGGGCTCAGGCGCGGTGCCGCGAGCGCTTGTGCACCGAGCCTGACGAGGCCTGCTGGCGCAGGCGCTTGTACAGGGCCGGCTCGGCGCTCTTGAGGTAGGACAGCACCTGGAAGTCGTGACGGTTGATCTTGCGCACGTCGATCTGATCCACGTGCACCAGCCGCAACAGTTCTTTGACAGGTTTGGGCATGGCGCGCCCGCTCTCGTAGCGGGAACCGCCGCTTTGCGTCACGCCGATGCGGCCCCAGAACTCCTGCTGGTTGAGACCGAGCCGGTGTCGGATCTGTCGCGGGTTGAGGCTTCTGTCAGTTTGTTTCATGTGTGTGTCATGTCCGAAGGTTCAACGAATACGGATCCGAGCGAACCCGCGCTTTATCCCTTTGTCCTGCAATCCCCTGGGAAGTTCCAGGGCCTTGCTGCACACCGCCCTTTGCAAGAAAAATGCCCTCGCGTGCGTCGGCGCCTGCCGACACCGGAGAGCCCGCCACCCATACATCGGGTAGTCCAGGAACCGTGGTGATCGGCTCCTGTTGCGGAAGCACCGCTGGCCCCACGGACTCTGCCGGGGCTTAGGATCAGGATCGGACAGGGAGTGGGCCGACCCACTCCCTCAACGCCCGAAATGCCGTAAGGATTACGGCAGGCTGAACACTACCAGCACGCCGGCGTCCTTGGGGAAGGTATTGAAGGGCTTGCCGAAGAAGCTGGCATAGTCGTCGCCTGCCAGCCCGCCCCAGCCGGTGGCCACCGCGATGTACTGCTTTCCGTCCTTGCCCTTGTAGCTGATGATGCCACCGTTATGTCCCTGGCCGTTGTTGTGCTTCCACAACTCCTTCCCGGTGATGGCGTCGAACGCGCGCAGATAGCCGCGGGCGTCGGGCACGAACAGCAGATTGCCGGCCGTCGACAGCAGGCTGGCGAGCGGCGGCTCGGGGAAGCGCACCTCCCACTTCTTGGCGCCGGTCAGCGGATCGTGCGCCGACACATGCCCGTGCGCCTTGTCGCCCGGCGGGTTGACCAGCGAGAAGCTGGCGCCGATGTTCAGCTGCGCCATGGGCTCGAGAATCGGGGTGGTCTTGGTCACGGTGAGATCCATGCACCACTCGTTGCCGACCTTGTAGTACAGCCCGCTCCTGGGGTTGTACGTGCCCGCGTTCCAGCTTATCCCGCCAGCGATGAATGGGCACAGGCTCTTGTGTGCGCCTTCGGTCAGATCGCGCCGGCCCACCAGCGTGCCGTCGGGCTTGATGTCCTGCACGAAGTTGATGTTCTTCACCAGACGCCAGACGTTGTGCACCTTGCCCTTGCGGTCGTACACGAACACGAACCCGCTCTTGTTGGGGTGCACAATGTATTTCTTGCCTCCGCGCTCGAGCATCACGAACTCGCCCACGGCGCTGTCGAAGTCCCACGCGTCATGGGGCAGTTCCTGGTGGTAGGCCTTCAGCTCGCCGGTGTCGGGGTCCAGTCCAATGACCGAGGTCGTGTAGAGGTTGGTCCCTGGCCTCGCGCCGTTGGTCATGAAGTCGGGCCCCGACCAGTCGTACAGGGGAGCCGGGTTGCCGGTTCCCCACCACACGGTGTCTGTCTCGGGGTCGTAGTTCCCGGGCATCCAGCCTCCGCCGCCCCCCGTCTTCCAGGAGTCGTTGCCCCAGGTATTGCGGGCGTCGGACTTGGTGCCGTCGTTGCCGCCCACGGTGTAGAACTTCCACACCTCCTGCCCGGTATTCGCGTCCACCCCGAAGATGGGCCCGCGGTAGGGCCATTCCCCGCCCTGCGAGCCGATGACAACCTTGTCCTTGACGAACAGAGGCGCGCCTGTGAAGCCAACCGTCAGACGCTCGGAGTCGAGCAGCTTGGTCTCCCACACGAGCTGGCCAGTCTTGCGGTCGAGCGCTACGAGCTTCCCGTCGAGCGTGCCCATGTAGACGTAGCCCAGGCCGACGGCGAGCCCGCGGTTGTAGGGCGAGTGAGTCTGCTTGGACACCAGGTCCTCATTGAGCTTCTGCTGGTGGTACCAGAGCACTTCGCCGGTGGCACCGTCGAGCGCGAACACCTGGTTGTACGAGCCCGAGTAGTAAAGGACGCCGTCCACCGCCAGCGGCATCGACTGCAGGCCCCGCACCGACCGCGGCATCACGTGGGTCCAGGCCACGCGCAGCTTGTCGATGTTCTTGCTGCTGACCTGGTCGAGCGGGCTGTACTGCCAGCCTTTGTAGTCGCGGTTATAGGTGAGCCAGTCGCCCGCATTCTTGTCCGAGTTGCGGATCCGTTCCAGGGTTACGTCTGCGGCGTGCACCAGGCCGTTCGCGCCGAGTGCCGTGGCAGCAGCCATAGCAACGGCCGCTGCGGCCCGACCCATCCGTTTGTGCCAACGCTTCATGAAGCTCTCCTCATAGCCAAGGCGCACCGAAAGGGCGCAGCGCATGGTGGTCGCCAGATGTCCGCCAAGTGAGCCTGGGGTCGTCCCGCAACGACGCACTTCACGCGTGCCGGGGACCGGCGCAGTTGTACGGACTATAGCGCATCGGCAGACCCGCCGTGCGCGGGCGTCACGCCCCTTTTCAGGGCCTGCGGCCCGACGAGAATGCCAGATGCGTAACCGTCCGGCTCCTCATCGGCATGGTGAGCCGAAGCTTGAGCCCGGAGGGCTCGGGCGTGGCCACGGTCACTTCGCGACCTGCCGCTCGCGCAGCTCGTCGAGGGTCTTGCAGTCGATGCACAGCGTGGCGGTGGGCCGGGCCTCCAGGCGCTTGAGCCCGATCTCCACGCCGCAGCTTTCGCAGTAGCCGTAGTCGCCAGCGTCGATCTTGGCGATGGTCTCTTCGATCTTCTTGATCAGCTTGCGCTCGCGATCGCGGTTGCGCAGCTCGAGCGCCATGTCCGACTCCTGGCTGGCGCGGTCGTTCGGGTCGGCGAAGATCGTCGCTTCATCCTGCATCGTGTGGACGGTGCGGTCGATGTCCTGGCTGAGCTCGTCCTTCAGCGCCGAGAGCATCTTGCGGAAGTGCTCGAGCTGCTTGGGGTTCATGTACGCCTCGCCCTTCTTCGGGTGATAGGGCTTGAACTGCTGGGTGTGAAATTCAGCGACCATGTTCTGGTATCCCCGTTGCGTGTTCCGATTTCGAAAAAGGCGCTTCTATAGCAGATTAACTGGGGGGGTGCAAGCAACTTTCAAACCCATGCCGCCAACGGCGGAATTGGCTGGCCCGGATATTTCATCAGGGCGTGGCATATGAACTTGCTGCCTGTTCGGGGGTGGCCTGGTGAAGAATCCGGGCTGGGGCAAATTGACCGAGCCGGACGCCGACGGGCATAATGCACGGCTTCCGGGGTGTAACGCAGCCTGGTAGCGTGCCTGCTTTGGGAGCAGGAAGTCGGAGGTTCGAATCCTCTCACCCCGACCAGCATCGGCACCCTGATAGGCGTGCGCCAGGCGGCGAGCGGCACGCGGTACGGCGCTGTGCATGCGGTGAGCCCTGCCCGTAGCTCAACCGGATAGAGCACCAGCCTTCTAAGCTGGGGGTTATGGGTTCGAGTCCCGTCGGGCAGGCCAGAGCCGGGACGCGCACGCCGGAACGTATTTCGTTGGTGGCTGTAGCTCAGTTGGTAGAGTCCCGGATTGTGATTCCGGTTGTCGTGGGTTCGAGTCCCATCAGCCACCCCATCTTCTCCCTGTTACGCCACGCGCGCAGCTGCGCGCCCCCTGCTGTCCCGTGATCACACTGCGCCAGGTCGTCCTCCAGCGTGGCGCCAAACCCCTGCTGGCAGGTGTGGACCTCACGATCTTCGCGCGCCAGAAGATCGGGATCACGGGTGCCAACGGCACGGGCAAGAGCAGCCTGCTCCAGCTTCTGCGCGGGGAGCTGCACGCCGAGTCCGGCGACGTGGAGATCCAGCCGGGGCTGCGCATGGCGCACGTCATGCAGGACACGCCCGCATCGCCCATCCCCGCACTCGAGTACGTTCTGGACGGCGATCGGGAACTGCGGCGCGTGGAGCAGGCGCTTGAACAGGCAGAAGCGCTGCATGACCATGTGGCCATCGCGCACCTGCACGCCGAGTACGAGCAGCTCGATGGCTACAGCGCACGCTCACGCGCCTCCCGGATCCTGTCCGGGCTGGGGTTCAGCCAGGCCGACCTGCAACGGCCGGTCGCCGAGTTCTCCGGCGGCTGGCGCATGCGGCTCAACCTGGCGCAGGCGCTGCTGTGCCCATCCGATCTCCTGCTGCTCGACGAGCCTACCAACCACCTCGACCTGGACGCGGTGTTCTGGCTGGAAGAATGGCTGAAACGATACCCTGGAACCCTGCTGCTGATCTCGCACGACCGGGAGTTCCTGGACGCGACGGTGGACTACATCTGCCATCTGGAAGGCCGCAGCCTGCGCCTGTACAAGGGCAACTACGCCGAGTTCGAACGCCAGCGCGCCGCCAATCTCGCCAACCAGCAGGCCGCTTTCGAGAAACAGCAGCGCGAGATCGCTCACCTGCGCAGCTTCGTCGACCGCTTCCGCGCCAAAGCGACCAAGGCGCGGCAGGCACAGAGCCGGCTGAAGATGCTGGCGCGCATGGAGGTGATCGCCGCAGCACACGTGGCTGCGCCCTTCAGCTTCTCGTTCCGCTCGCCAGAGCCCGCTTCGGAGCGACTGCTGACGCTCGAGCACGCGCAGGCCGGCTATGCGGGCCGGGCCGTGCTCTCGGACCTGAACCTGACGCTCACCGCGGGTGCCCGCGTCGGCCTGCTGGGCGCCAACGGGGCGGGCAAGTCCACTCTGGTCAAGCTGCTGGCGGGCGAACTGGCGCCTGCAGGCGGATGCCGCACTGAAGGCAAGGGCCTGAAAATCGGCTACTTCGCGCAGCACCAGCTCGAGCAGCTGCGCCCGGACGAAACCCCGCTGCAACATCTGATGCGCAGCGACGGCCGAGCCCGCGAACAGGACCTGCGCGACTTCCTCGGCGGCTTCGATTTCCGCGGCGACGTGGTCGACGCGCCGGTGGGGCGCTTTTCCGGTGGAGAGAAGTCGCGGCTGACGCTGGCCTTGATCATCTGGCAGCGCCCCAACCTGTTGCTGCTGGACGAACCTACCAACCACCTCGACCTGGAGATGCGCCAGGCTCTGACCATGGCATTACAGGAATTCGAAGGCGCGATGGTGCTGGTCTCTCACGACCGCTACCTGCTGCGAGCCAGCACCGACAGCTTGCTGCTGGTGGCAGACGGCGCGTGCGCGCCGTTCGACGGCGACCTGGACGACTACCGCGATTGGCTGCAGGCGCGCCGCCGCCAGGCCGAGGAGCGGTCGCCCGAGGCCCCGATGGCCATCTCTCGCCGGGAGCAGAGGCGGGTGGAGGCGCAGGCGCGCAACCGCCTCTCCGCCCAGCGCAAGCCTCTGGAGGGGCAGCTGCATGAGGTCGAGCGCGAGTTGGAGCGGCTCGGCGGGGACCGCGAGAGGCTTGAAACCCTGCTTGCCGATCCCAAACTTTATGAGCCGGAGAGCCGCGAGCGGCTACAGGCCTGTCTGCGCGACCAGGCTCTAGTCGGCGCCCAGTTGCAGGAGGCCGAAGAGCGCTGGCTGGAACTGCAGGCCCAGCTGGAGGCGCTGGCGAGCAACGCAGGATAGAATGCGCTCGTCATCGCTGCAGGGACGGAACTTGCAGCCGACTGGCGCCATCAAATAGCAGATTTTTTTGCATTCTTTAGGCAATAGCAATAGGAGCGAACCTTGTTAAAGCGCATTGGCCTGTTCCTGATCACCAACCTGGCGATCCTGATCGTGCTCAGCATCACGCTGCGCCTGCTCGGGATCGACTCCTACCTCGCGCAGGGTGGCGGGCTGAATCTGAACGCACTGCTGGTGTTCGCAGCCGTGTTTGGCTTTGGCGGCTCGTTTATTTCACTGGCGATGTCCAAATGGATCGCGAAGCGCGCCACCGGAGCGCACGTGATCGACACGCCGCGCAACGCCGTCGAGCAATGGCTGATGGACACGGTCCGCCGCCAGGCACAACTGGCCGGGATCGGCATGCCCGAGGTCGCCGTCTACGACGGGCCCGAGATCAATGCGTTCGCCACCGGCATGAACAAGAACAATGCCCTGGTTGCGGTGAGCACGGGCCTGCTCAACAGCATGAACCGGGAAGAAGCCGAGGCGGTGCTGGGTCACGAGGTCAGCCACGTGGCCAACGGCGACATGGTCACGCTGGCGCTGATTCAGGGTGTGGTCAACACCTTCGTCATCTTCTTCGCTCGCGTCATCGGCAACATCGTCGACAAGGTCGTGTTCAAGACCGAGAACGGACACGGTCCGGCGTTCTGGATCGCGTCCATCGCCGCCGAGCTGATTCTGGGCATCCTCGCCTCGATCATCGTGATGTGGTTTAGCCGGCAGCGCGAGTTCCGCGCCGACGCAGGCGGCGCGCAGCTCGCCGGCCGCGAGAAGATGATCGCCGCGTTACAGCGACTGAAGGCTGCCTACGAGCCGTCGACCCTGCCAGACTCGGTCAAGGCCTTCGGCATCTCGGGAGGGGAAGGCATGGGCCTGAAGCGACTTTTCATGTCGCATCCGCCGCTCGATGAGCGGATCGAGGCGCTGCGTGCCGGAGCGGTGGGATCGGGGCTGTCGATCGCGCGCTAAGCGCTGCGCCTGTTACCAACTGAAACGCCGGGCTTGCCCGGCGTTTTTTTTCGCACTGGATCTGCCGCCAAAACGCCAAGAAACGCGAGCCGGTGGCAACGTACGTGCACCGACCACCTTGCGCGCCCATTCCGCCCCTTCTGCAAAGTGCCAGGGCGAAGAGAGGGTGTTCTTGGCGCCTTGGCGTCTTGGCGGCCGGTCCGGGGGTTGCTCTTAGGAACTACGCCTCGAGCTGTAAGGGCAGCACCTTTACCTGCAACGTCTGCTGCGCGACGTACTCCAGGCTTATCTGCGCCTCGATGCCGGCGGCGAGAGCCGCAAGCAGCGGCAGCGCGCGGCCGGTGGGGTTGTGCGCGCGCAACCGCTCCAGCTGCGGGTCGGCGCAAACGGTTGGTGCCGTGGCGCAGTCTGATACGGTGACCTCCAGGCTCGCCCAAGCCTGATCGCCGCGCTCACGGGCCAGCAGCAGCGCGATGCCCAGCGCTCCATGGATGGGGCGGAAGGCGTGCAGAGGCGCGGGGTAGGGCAGATCGAATGAGATCAGCAACGCAGCCTCGTGCTCTGTCACGATCTGGGCCGCCGCCTCCAGCAGGCCGGCCCCAAAGCTCCAGTCATAGGCACACAGGCTGGTGGACGGCTCGCGCGACTGGGTGGCGATGCTCCAATATCCCGCGGGCGCGTTGTGCACGGAGTTGTGGAAGCGCGTCGGGGAGACCTGCCGGTCGGCGCCAGCCAGCGTCTCGCAGATCTCGTGCAGGACTTGTCCGTCTCCTCCGGAGGAAGTGAATACCGTCGGCAGCGAGCTCGGTGGCCTGCGTGAATGGGCGAGCGCGTCCAGGCCGGCCGCCAGCGCCAACTTGACCGGCGCGCCGGTGCGCCGCCGCTCGGCCGCCGGCAGGATGTCGATCTGCGGCAGCCTCGCGTCGGTCGGCGCATAGCCAGCGGCTCCGCAAAGGCAACTGTGTCCCGACTCCCAGCTTCCAAGCCCCGGTCCGAGCAGGCCAACCCCTTCCACGAAAATTCGCATTACGCGCGTCCCAGCACAATGCTGCAGTTGCTCCCGCCGAACCCGAAGGAGTTGCTCATGACCCGATCGACTCTCGCGCTGCGGTTGTCCAGCAGGTAGTTCACCTCCAGCGCGGGGTCCCGCACCTGCGTGTTGCAGCTCCCGGGCAGGAACCCGTGGCGCAGCGCGAGCCAGCAGATGGCTGCCTCGATAATGCCGCTCGCGCCCAGGCCGTGTCCGGTCCAGCCTTTGGTGGAGCTGCATGGCGTCACGGTGCCGAATAGATCGTGCACCGCACGTGCCTCGGACTCGTCGTTGGTGCGCGTGGCGGTGCCGTGCAGGTTGATGTAGTCGATTCCGTCGGCATCCAGTCGGGCAGACTGCAGTGCGCGCTGCATGGCCAGCCGTGCACCCAGCCCATCCGGGTGAGGAGTGGACATGTGGTGGGCGTCCGCGCTCTCACCCACGCCGAGCAGGCGCAGGTCGGTGGCGCCAGCCTCGGGCACCAGCAGGGCGAAGCCTGCGCCTTCTCCGATCGAGATGCCGGAACGCTCCCGGTCGAACGGTCGGCAAGGCGCGGGCGAGACCAGCCCGAGAGAATGGAAGCCGTACAACGCCGTCAGGCACAGGCTGTCTGCGCCCCCCACCACGGCGGCGTCGCACACGCCCGCGGCGATGGCGCGCGCAGCGGCTGCGAACACCTTCGCGCTGGAAGAGCATGCGGTGGAGATCACCTCGGAAGGCCCGCGCAGATCGAGCCAGGCCTGCACGAAGGCCCCCAGCGAATACGTATTGTGCCGGCCTGCGTACTCGAAGTCCGCAGGCAGTGCGCCGGTCAGCGGGTCGCGTCGCCGGTACGCAAGCTCGGTCTCGAGGATGCCAGAGGTGCTGGTGCCCACGAAAACACCCACGCGTGCGGGCCCGAAGCGGCTGCGTGCCTGGGCCACCGCGGCGACGAACCCATCCTGCTTCAGCGCGAGCTGGGCGAGACGGTTGTTGCGGCAATCGAACCGGTGCAGGTCCTCGCGCACCGGCGCCAGCGCACTGTCCGCGACCTGACCTACGAAGGTGTGCAGGTCGACCGTCTCGAAGGCGCAGGGCGCGAGCCCGGAGCGGTGCTCGCGCAACGCCTCCAGCGTGGCGGCGAGCCCGATTCCGATGCTGCTGACGAGTGTGATGTGGCTGAGGTAGACCGGCTGCACTTGGTCGCTGCTGGGGTTGGGTTCCGATGGCCGACGGCTCCCGTGGACAGACTGCGCGACACGCGAGCTAGACCGACCACACCTGCGCGCCACCATGTGTCGCCGCCGCATCCGGCGGGCGCCTGCGCAGTGGGTTGTCACATAAACCGCTGTCGGCGGGAGCCTACGCGGTTGCACCAGGTGGCGTCAACCACCGCTCCGGCCGCCTATAGTAGAATCCGCTGCATGCAAGGATCCACACACGAACCGGACGCGAGGCAATGAACAGCGCCCAGATGCTGACGACGCAGGAGCGAGAGCTGGCGGAGTTGATGGTCGAAGCGCTCAACCTCGAGAGCACGGCCGAGGACATCGATCCGACGGCGCCGCTGTATCGGGAAGGGCTAGGGCTGGACTCGATCGACATCCTCGAGATCGCGCTCAGCATCTCCAAGAAATACGGGTTCCAGCTGCAATCGGACGACGCCGACAACGTGCGGATCTTCAGCTCGCTGCGAACTCTCAACGAGCATGTCCAGCGTCACCGGACGCGGTGAGCATGCCTGGTGGCTGGCTGGCGCGGTCTGCGGCCTGATCGGATATCAAGTCCTGGCCGACCGGGCGCTGGCTCAGGGCGCGGCGGGCTCCTGGGTCGCTCTGGTGCCGCTGCTTGCAGCGGTCGTTCTGACTTGGCGTACCCGTCTGCGCTGGCCTCTGGTTGCGCTGGCTGCCGCCGCAGGGATCTGGCTGTGGACACGGCCCGCCGGCGTCGCCGGTGCGCTGCTGGCGGTGCATCTGGCCGTCTATCTGGGGCTGCTGGGGATGTTCGCCCGCACCCTGCGGCGGGGGCGTGAGCCCCTGGTGACGGGGATCGCGCGGCGCGTGCGCGGCGCCCTCCCGCCCGAGGTCGCACGCTACACGCGCCGGGTGACCGCGGCGTGGTGTGTCTTCTTCGCCGCCATGGCGGCCACATCGCTCCTGCTGTTCCTGTTCGCACCGCTACCGGTCTGGTCGCTGTTCGCTAATCTGCTCAACCTGCCGCTGGTCGTGTCGATGTTCGTCGCAGAGTACCTCGTGCGCATCACCCATCTCCGCCATCTGCGTCATTTCCCGATCACGGCAGCCGTGCGCGCGTTCCGCGAGAGAACGGGCACGCGTGACGTGCCGCCGGGTTGACGGTCGCCGGCGGACGGGTGCGACCGGATCTGCGTGGCCATGGCAGGCAGCTGCACCGATCTTGAGTACGACCGTGCGGATCCCGGCGCACTATTGCGTTGCGCGATGAAGCGCGGGCGCGCCCCCGGCCGCCTGAGGGTCTCGGGCCTCTAGCCGGTCCCATGCGCCTCCCCCTCCTGTCCCACACGGATCGCGCCAGCCCGGTGGCTTTTCGCGACGAGCAGCCGATCCGAGTCGATGCGTTCCTGGCCGATGTCGCCGCGCTTGCTGCGCGATTGCCGGCACGCACGCACCTGGTCAACCTGTGCAGCGACCGCTATCGCTTCACGGTGGGCTTCGCCGCCGCACTGACGCGTGGACAGGTGAGTCTCCTGCCGCCCGGCGTCGCACCCGAACTCCTGCGCCAACTCGCGGCGAGCTACCCGGGACTGTATGCCGTGGCCGACTCGCACGTGCCGGATTGCCCGCTCGAGCTGGTGGACGCCACGGCGCTCAACGGCGCAGGCACCGAGGTCGCCATGCCCACCATAGGTGCCGAGCAGCTAGCCGCGATAGCGTTCACCTCCGGGTCGACCGGGACACCCTCACCGCACCCGAAGAGCTGGGGCGCCCTGGTGCGTGGTGCACACGCCGAGGCTCGCGCGCTCGGTATCGACGGCGGCTGCGCCGCGACCCTGGTCGGGACCGTGCCGGCCCAGCACATGTACGGGCTGGAGTCGACCGTGATGCTCGCGTTGCAGAACAGCCTCGCTTTGCACACGCGCCGTCCGTTCTATCCGGCCGACATGCGCAAGGCGCTCGAGCAGGTGCCGGCCGAGCGCGTGCTGGTCACCACGCCAGTGCATCTGCGCGCGCTGCTCGAGGAAGAGCAGCGCCTGCCGGCCTTGCGGGTGATCGTATGCGCGACTGCTCCTTTATCCGCTGCGCTGGCAGCAGAGGCGGAGCGCCGCTATGCCGCGCCGCTGCTGGAAGTGTATGGGTTTACCGAGGCGGGGCAGGTCGCCACACGCCGGACCGCCGGCAGTCAGGAGTGGCACACCATGCCCGGGGTGCGGATGCGCCCGGACGAGCATGGTGTGTGGTTCGGTGGCGGGCATGTGCAGGTCGAGGCGCTGGCGAGCGACGTCATCGAGCCGCTCGATACGCAACGCTTCGTGCTGCACGGACGCAACGCCGACATGGTCAACGTCGCCGGCAAGCGGACCTCGCTGGCCTATCTCAACCACCAGCTCGCCAGCATTCCGGGCGTCCGGGATGGCGTCTACTTCGAGCCTCAGGATAGCGACGAGGGTGTTACACGGCTCATGGCCTTCATCGTGGCTCCAGGGCTCACGCCCGAGGCCGTGCTGGGCGCGCTGCGCGAGCGCGTCGACCCGGTGTTTCTGCCGCGGCCACTGCACTTCGTGTCTGCGCTGCCGCGCAACGCCACCGGCAAGCTCCCGCGCGAGGTGCTGGTGCGGCTGGCGGCCGCCTGCGCCGGGCGCAAAGCTGGGTCCCGATGACCGCGTGCACGCTGGGGGCGGCCGGGTGACCCAGGCATGGCTGGAGCAGCGTGAACGCGGCAGCGTATTCGCTATCCGTCTCCTGGTCGGCGTGGCCGGCCTGCTCGGGAGGCCTGCCGCACGGGTCCTGCTCTACCCCGTGTGCGGCTACTTCCTGGTCTTTTCCCGGCGGGCGCGGGCCGCGTCGCGCCAGTACCTGGCGCGCGCCATGCAACGCCCGCCACGCTGGCGCGACCTGTTTCGCCACTACTTGACCTTCGCCACGGTGGCGCTCGACCGCATGTTCCTGCTCAAGGAACGCTACGACCTGTTCGAGACGCAGCTGCACGGCGTGGAGCTCCTGGAGGGTTTGCGCGAGAGCGGCCGCGGCTGCCTACTGCTCGGGGCCCATCTGGGCAGCTTCGAGATCCTGCGCGCGCTGGGCACTTCGCGGCAGCTCTGCGTCGCGCTGGTCATGTACGAGGACAACGCGCGCATGATCAGCACGGTGGCCAAGGCAGTCAACCCCGCGCTGGCCAACAACGTGATCGCGCTGGGGCGCTTCGACTCGATGCTCCAGGTGCAGGAGCGGCTGCAACACAGCGAGTGGGTGGGCTTGCTCGGTGACCGCGCCCTGGACGATGAGGGGCAATTGCGCGTGCCGTTCCTGGGTGAACCCGCAGGCTTCCCAACCGCACCCTTCCGCATCGCGCTGATGCTCAAGCGCCCGGTGGTGCTCATGCTGGGACTGTACCGTGGTGGCAACCGCTACGACTTGTACTTCGAGAAGCTGTTCGACCCCGAGGGCGTGACCCGTGCGCACCGCGAGGCCGCCGTCGAGCAGGCGGTGCGGACCTTCGCCGCCCGGCTCGAGCACCACTGCCGCCAGGCGCCCTACAACTGGTTCAACTTCTATGACTTCTGGAATGGGCGGGGTGGGTAGGGTGCTCCGCCTGCTCTGGCCGCTTTACGCTGCGCTGCTGTGCGGCCAGGCCGGGGCGCAGTCCCCGTCCAGCGCCGAGGAGTGGGGGCTGGAGCGGCTCATGAGCGAGTTCGCCGGCGTCCAACGGGCGAGTGCCCGCTTCGTCGAGCGCAAGTACCTGAAGATCCTGGACCGGCCCCTGGAGCTGACTGGCACCCTCGAGTACCGCGCCCCGGACCACCTGGAAAGGCGCACGCTGACGCCCAGGGCGGAGAGCTTCGTGGTCGATGGCGACCGGCTTCGGCTGGAGGACGCACGCGGGCGCAAGCGCACCTTCGCCCTTCAGGACAACCCGGTGCTGTGGGCGTTCGTCGAGAGCATCCGCTCGACGCTCAACGGCGACCTGTCCCAACTCCAGCGCTTTTACAGCATTGCGCTCGATGGCGGCCGCGAGGCGTGGCGCCTATCGCTCACGCCGAAGCACCCGCGCATGAGCGCGCTCATCGACGTGATCCGCATCGCAGGCAGCGGGGGCCGGATCGACACCGTCGAGATCCACGAGGCGCAGGGCGACCGCTCGATCATGACCGTGCTCGAAGGCAGCCCATGACCCTCGGCGGGCGCGCCGCAGTTCTGGTCTGGATGGCGTTTCTGGCGGGCTGCGCCATCGTCGCGTCGCAGGCGCGCTTCACCACCGACCTGTCGGCCTTTCTGCCGGGTTCGCCTACGCCCTCCCAGCGCGTCCTGGTGGATCAGCTGCGCGAGGGCGTGGTGTCGCAGCTACTGCTCATCGCGCTGGAGGGTGGGCCAGCAGAAACGCTTTCACGCGTCAGCGACGCGCTGGCAGACCGGCTGGCCGAAGCGCCCGAGTTCGTCTACGCCAGCAACGGCGCGCAGGAGCGGTTGCAGGCCGACGGCGAGCTCCTGCTGCGCCATCGCTATCTGCTCAGTCCGGGCGTCACCGCGGAGCGCTTCACCGTTTCCGGACTGCGCGCTGCGCTCGAGGATGATCTCGCGCTGCTGGCATCGCCCATGGGCACGCTGCTGGGGCCGGTCCTGCCGCGCGATCCGACCGGCGAGCTCCTGCGCCTGCTCGAGCTCTTCCAGCCCGAGGGCGGACCACCGAAGCGCGAAGGCGTCTGGTTCGCGGCCGATGGCGAGCGCGCGCTGCTGATCGCCCGCACGCGCGCGGCCGGATTCGACATCGACGGCCAGGAGCGCGCGCTCGCGCGCCTGCGTGGGCTGTTCGAGCAGGCATCCGGCGCCGAGAACGCGTCCGGCGTGCGGCTGCTGGTGACCGGACCGGGCGCGTTCGCCGTTGCCTCGCGGGCCGCCATCAAGCGCGACGTCACGCGCATCTCGCTGCTTGCGGTGATTGCCGTCTCGGTCCTTCTGCTGGCGGTGTACCGCTCGCCGCGCTTGTTGCTGCTGATCCTACTGCCGGTTATCACCGGCGCCACCGCCGGCGTCGCGGCGGTGAGCCTTGCCTTCGGCTCCGTGCACGGCGTCACGCTCGGGTTCGGCGCCACTCTCCTGGGAGAAGGCGTGGACTACGCGATCTATCTGTTCAGCGGCGGCGCGGGCGACCGCCGCTTCGCCCCGGCGGACGGGCGGCTGTGGCGCACGCTCAGGCTGGGTGTGCTCACCTCGGCGTGCGGCTTCGGGGTGCTGCTGCTGTCGGACTTCCCCGGCCTCGCGCAGCTCGGGTTGTTCTCCATCACCGGGCTGCTGGTCGCGTTTGCGGTCACCCGGACGGTGCTGCCGCAGCTCTCACCGGCCGGCTACCGCGCACGGCCGCTGGGCCGGCTCGGCCCCGCGCTGCTCGCGCTGAAGCAGGCACTGCCGAGGCTGCGCGTGTTGCTGCTGATTGTGGTGGCGCTGGCAGCTGGCTGGCTCGCACTGCACGGGGGCAGTCTGTGGGATGACCGGTTAGAAGCCCTGAGTCCCGTGCCGGAGGCCGACAAGCAGCTCGATGAGCAGCTGCGGCGCGATCTGGGGGCACCCGACGTGCGCCACCTGATCGTGGCGTTCGCCGCGGACGAGCAGGCGGCACTGGAGACGGCGGAGCAGGTGGGCGCTGTGCTGGAAGGGCTGCGGGATGCGGGCGCGTTGATGGGATTCGAGTCGCCCGCCCTCATCCTGCCCAGCGCCAGGACGCAGCAACAGCGCCAGCTTGCCTTGCCGGAGGAAGCGACGCTGGCACGGCGAATCGTCGAAGCATCACAGGGGTTGCCCTTCCGCGCGGGTCTGTTCGAGCCCTTCGTGCAGGACGTGGCCAGTGCTCGCCAGGCCTCGCCGGTGCGGCTCACCGACCTTGCTGGGACCGGCCTGAGGGTCCGGCTCGACGCGCTCCTCTCCGAGCGCCGGGACGCCTGGGTGGCCGCGCTGCCGCTGCGCGGCGTCAAAGATGCGGGGGCGGTAGCGGCAGCGGTGCGCGACCTTGGCCTCGCATCTGCGCATCTGCTGGACCTGAAACAGGAAACGCAGGCGCTCTACCGCAGCTATCGCGACCAGGTGTTGCGCTTCGCACTGACCGGCGCCGGCGCCATCGTGCTGGTTCTGCTCGTCAGCCTGCGCTCCCTCCGGCGGGTCGGCGACGTGCTGGCGCCGCTGGCTGCCGCGCTGGTGGTCACCCTGGGCGTCCTCACCCTGAGCGGGGACCGGCTGACGCTATTCCACCTGGTCGGCATGCTGCTGGTGGTCGGCGTTGGCTCGAACTACACTCTGTTCTTCGAGCGTCAGACCTTTGCGGGCGGCGACCCCGAGCGCACTGTAGTGTCGGCCACGCTGTGCAATGCCTCTACCGTGATCGGCTTCGGACTGCTCGGGCTGGCAGCCACGCCTGTGCTGAACGCCATCGGCGCAACAGTCGCAACAGGCGCGCTCTTGAGTCTGATGTTCGCGGCCGTGCTCGCAGGTGCATCCGGGCGCCGGCCGCGCTAGCCCCACTGCGTTACACTCCGACTGGGGCAGCGCTCGCGCAGGGAGATCCGAAGGCTCATGCCTGTTGCATCGAAACGCAGTGACCGAGAGCAGCGTGCGGCGCTGTTGCCGCCAGAGCTGCTGCCGCTGATCAACGACCGCTTCGTCGCTTCCTGCGAGCTGCTGGAGGAGTACGCTGTGCGCCTTGCCGCTGGCGTCCTCAGGTCGACCGGGCTGGAAGAGGCATGCCGGGAGGAGGCCACCGCAGAGGAGGCGGTGACGCGGGCAGGGTTGGTTCCAGCGGTCGCAGCCATACCGGCTGCGTGGTTGCTGGAGACACTGGCTGCGCGCGGCTGGGTTGCACGCAGCGCTGGCCCCGACGGCCAGCCTCGCTATCGGCTGGAGCGGCCACTTCCGGCGCTGGACCCCGACGATCTCTCGAAAGACCAGGAGGCGCTCGACCCAAGTTGCCTGCCCGCCTACCGGATCGCCGCGCTGGCTGCCGAGAACTATCCCTTGGTCCTGCGTGCGCAGCTCAGTGGGGAGCAAGCGCTGTTCGGGCCGGAAGGGATCAGCGCCTGGGTGAAGTATTTTTCCAACGCCAACCCCCTCTACGGCATCAGTAACGCGGTGGGCGCGATTGCCGCGGCGCACGCCCTGCCTGAAGGGGACAGCGCGATCCTGGAGATCGGCGGCGGGCTCGGCAGCGGCGCGGAAGCACTACTCGAGCGTATCGCGACCACCGGGCGTATGCCGCAGATCGCCAGCTATCGGTTCACGGAGATCTCGCCGCTGTTTCTCAAGCGTGCGCAGCGCACGCTGACGGCGCGCTTCCCCCAGGTCCCGTTCTCCTTCGGCACGCTGGACATCGATCTTCCCTTTGCAGAGGGCGGGGTTGCGCCCGGCACCTGCTCCCTCATCTACGGAGTCAACGTCCTGCACGTGGCGCGCGATCTTGCGGTCACGCTGAAGGAGCTGAGGCAGGCACTGAGCGGCAACGGCGTGCTGGTCATGTCCGAGTGCGTGCGGCCGTTTCCCGGGGTGCCGCTGCACCTGGAGCTGGTGTTCAACCTCCTGGGCAGCTTCCGCGATGTTGTGCGCGTGCCCGGGTGGCGCCCCAACGGCGGATTCCTCACGCCCGAGCAGTGGACGGCGGCGCTCGAGGCGAATGGCTTCGGCGATGTCGCGGTCTACCCCGACATCGCCGCGATCCGGGAGGTCTATCCCGGCTTCGTGGTCGCCACGCTCGTGGCCAGGCGCGGGTGAAGGCGACGATCGTCCTCCCGTCTGGCGGAGGTTGCTTCGAAGGCCATTTTCCGGGCCGGCCGATCCTTCCGGCTGTAGCGCAGCTCGACCTGGCGCTGCAGGCGCATACGCGCGCGCGCCAGCGCCCGTCCTCCCTGCGCGGCATCGCTTTTGCGCGCCTGCGCCAGCTCGTGTTGCCGGGGGACCGGCTCGAACTGGCGGCACGCGAGCTCGATGGCGGCCGCGTTCGCATCGATATACACCGGGGCGAGGCGCTGGTGACCAATGCGGAGCTGATCCTGGGTGCTCCCGACGCACCTCCCGGGGCAGCGACAGCGCGTGAGCCGGCCGACCCGGCGCTCTCCGCGGCTCCGCTCGATGCGCTGCTGCCGCACCGTCCGCCGATGCGGCTGGTGACTTCCCTGGTCGGTGAGACGAACGACGGCCTCGTGTGCACGGCCTGCGTGTCGCGCGAGTGTCCTCTGGCAGAGCAAGGTCGTGCCTCGGCGCTGGCGGGCATCGAGGCAGCAGCGCAGACCGCTGCGGTATGGGAGGCCGTGCGGCGCTGGCGCGAAGGCGCGGGTGCCGCGCCGCGTATCGGCTACCTGGTAGCGCTGCGCGACATCGCTTTCTTTGCCGAGCACATCCCGGTAGACGTGGTCATGCTCACGGCCGTTCGGCTGGAGGCGGCGGCCCCGCCGCTCACGCACTACCGGATCGAGGCGTCGATAGACGGGAGGCCGCTCCTGCGCGGAACGATCGCGACTTATCTCGCAGACTAGCCGCGCAGGCGCCGTACCATGAGCCCCGGCAGGCGCAGCAGGAAGCTCATGAACAGCCGCGCGTGCATCCAGGACAGCAGCAGGTTGTCGCGGCCGTAGCGGAAATGCGAGACGCCGCCTTCCTCGGGCCGGAAGTAGCGCACCGGGGTGTCGAGGTTGATCGGCTTCAGGCCCTGCCAGACCAGCCGCACCGAGGCCTCGACGTCGAAGTCGAAGCGGCGCATCCAGCGGTGCGTTTCCATCACGGCGAGGAGCGAGCGGATCGGGTAGACGCGCATGCCGAACAGCGAGTCGCCGATGCCGCCCCACAGGGTTTCCAGGTTGGCCCACCAGTTCGATACCCGGCGTCCGACCACGCGGATGCGCGGCGCGCTCGCGTCGAACACGGGGCGGCCCAGCACCAGCGCAGCGGGCTCGCGCTGCGAGGCGTCCATGAACGCGGGGATGCTCTCGGCCGGATGCTGGCCGTCGGCGTCCATGGTCAGCGCGTGCGTGTACCCGCGCGCCGCCGCTTCGCGCAGGCCATGCAGCACTGCTGCGCCCTTGCCCCGGTTGCGCGGCAACACGAGCACGCGCGTGCCATCGTCCTGCCGGGCCAGCGCCAGCATCTGTTCGCCGCTGCCGTCGCTGCTGCCGTCGATCACGACCCACACCGGGTTCCACCGCGCACGCGCGGTGCGCACCGTCTCGATCAGTCTCGGGCCGGTGTTGTAGCTCGGAATCAGGACCAGATGCGTGCGGGAGGGCGCTGGCGCGACAGGCTCGCTCATTTCAGTCGGCGATCAGGCCGGCGGGCTCAGGGGCCGACCGGGCGCGTCCCTGTGCCGGGGCTGGAGGCTCCAGCTCGCGCCGATAGTAGTCTTCCAGTGCGCGCAGGAACGTCTTGACGTCGCCTGTCACGCGGAAGCGCTCGCCCAGACGTACCCGGTATACCAGCGGGAAGCGCGGCCGCTTGAAAGACGGCCAGCCTTTGCTGAGAAAGGGGTTGTCGGTCTCGATGAAAACCGTCTGCACCGGCGCGCCGGCCCGCTTGGCGACCAGCGCGAAGCCACCCCTGAAGTCGTTCACCGGGCCGCGGCGCGTGCGGGTTCCTTCCGGAAAGACCAGCAGCGGGTGTCCCGCCCGCAGCTCTCGCGTCGCCTGCCGCACCATGCTGCGCGGCGAGTCGTTGCGGATGTATCCCGCCAGTCTTGCCCCACCGCCGAGAACGACGTTGTCCCAGATCTGCGCCTTCATGATGCAGGCGGTGCCGGGAATGCGGGAGATTACGAACACCGCATCGAGCAGGCAGGGATGGTTGGGCGCGATGATCAGACCGGGCTCATGCTGCAGGGTGTCCAGCGCCGAGAGGTCCACCCGCAGCACCCCGCTTGCCCGCAGCATACCGAGAAAGCCCCGGAAGACCACGCCGATGGCGCTGCGGCCCAGGCGCGCGCCGGTTTGCCGGGGCAGCAAGGGGTACAGGAGCGCACTGGCGAGCGTGACGAGCAGGCCGAGGATGCCGAAGTAGGCATAGCCCAGGCAGAACCAGAAGTACTCGTAGGCCGCGCGGGCCCAGCGCAGGGGGTGAGCCACGGGTTCTATCGTCGTTCAGGGGGTCTCGTGTCGTCGTCACGGCGGTCCCGCGTAGACCCCGGCTCGGGCCCGCAGGTGTGCCACCCCTTCGATCTCCTCGGCGTCATTGTAGAAGGCCGGGACGGCAACCGGCAAACCAACCTGCCGCGACTCCTCCAGCAGGATATGGAGATACTCCTGGAGGTGGCTGGCGGTGAAGGTGTTGGTGTCGTGGAAGGTGACCACGACAGGGAGCACGCCCGCACGGGTCGGCAGCGCAGTGGCTCGCGTGCGCAGACGGTCCAGCCCGGCACGGAAGTGACTGCGCCGGCGCAGGCTGATGGTCCAGCCGTAGATCTTGCCGTCACGTGCGTTGATGTCGGTGAGCAGCATGGCCAGCCCATGGGCCTCATAGGCGGCGCGCGTGCGGGCATCCCAGCTCCAGAACGTCGGCCGAACCAGAGTCGGCGCCCGGCCGGAGAGCGCGGTCAGGTCCAGCACCCCGTCCTCGAGGGAGCGCTGCAGTTCCCCCGGCGGCATGCGACGGTGATCGAGGTGTCCGCGTGCCGAACCGCTGTGCAGGCCGAGCACATGCCCCTCGGCGTGCGTGCGTGCGAGCAGTGCCTGGCCAGTCGGTGTACTGGCGCCGCGCGCGCGCGTCTGGACGAAGAAGAGCGCCTTGATGCCCGGTTGGACATCGTTGTCCGCCAGCGTATCGAGGACCTCGCGGGTCGGGTTGTACGAGGTGAACGCGCTGGGCCCGTCGTCGAAGGTAAGAAGGAAGCGCGCGGGGGGTAGTCGTGGGTCTGCGCCGGCGGGCGGTGGGGCGGACGCGCAGCCCGCGAGCGCCGCGCACAGGCAGGCGCACGCGGCCAGCTTCACGCCCGCACGCCGGTGTCCGGCTCCTCTGCGACGTCGCGAATGAGGCGATGGCGCCGCCGCCATGCGGCCATGTTCGACCTGAGGTCGGCCAGGCTGAGCAGATAGTAAGTCAGCTTGAACAGCCGTAGGCTCCGGTAGATCGGTGTGCCGCGGAACAGGTCGCCGGCGAGCAGGCTCAACACCGCTTCTTCCATGCGCAGGGTGTTGCGCGGACCCATCAGCAGCCGGCGCATGGCCGGGCTGGTCATGCGGTAGATGAACCAGGAGAACTGCGCGAGACCGTGGCGCACGCTGCGCTCGAAGCGCCTGAACGGCGCGGCTGCAGCGGCAGGATTGCGCAGCCACGCATCGAGCGCGTCGGCGCCCTGGAACGCGCTGTTCATCGCCAGCATGACACCCGAGGAGAAAACCGGGTCCACGAAGCCGAAGGCGTCGCCGAGCAGGAGGTAGCGCTCCCCGCGCATCCGGCTGCACTGATAGGAGTAGTTGCCGGTCGCTGTGGCAGGGGCCACGAGCTTCGCGTCGCGCAGCCGCTCCGCCAGCGGCGGGCACTGCTCGATGGTCTGGAGCAGAAAGGTCGTGGGATCGGTCTTGCGCGACTTGAGGTAGTGCGGCCAGCAGACCGCCCCCACGCTGGTGGTCCCATCCAGAAGGGGAATGAACCAGAACCAGCCGTGCTCGAACCAGAACACCGTGATGTTGCCCGCCTCGCGACCCGGCAGGCGTGTTGCCCCGGTGAAGTGGCCGTACAAGGCGGCACTGGAGTGCTTCGGATTGCGCTGCTTGAGTCCCAAGCGATTCGCCAGGAACGTGTCCCGTCCGGAGGCATCCACGAAGAAGCGTGCGTGCCAATGGCGCGGGGCGCCGTCATCGAGGCGAGCCTCCACCCGCACACCGTCGGCCTGGAACTCGACGCCGCTCACCCGGCAGCCTTCCAGCCCCTGAGCGCCGCGCGCCACGCAATGGCGGAACAGAATCTCGTCGAACTCGGAGCGGCGCACCTGATACGCCCACGGATGGCTCTTGTCCCAGGCGTGGGCGAAGTCGAAGGTCACCGGCTTCTCGTGCTGCGGGGAGACGAACTGCGCGCCGTGCTTGCGCATGCCGATGCGCGCGATCTGCTCGCCTACGCCCAGGCGCTCGAACAGCGGCAAATTCAGCGGCAGCAGCGACTCGCCGATGTGAAAGCGGGGATGGCGCTCCTTCTCGGCGACGACCACCCGCCAGCCGCGCTCGGCGAGCAGGGCGGCAATGGTCGAGCCGGCCGGTCCGCCACCCAGGACGAAGACGTCGCAGGCAGCCATCGGCGGTACAGTCGATGTCTCTGTCACCAGATCTGTCAGCGGCGACGCTATTGGCTGAGATAGCGCATGGAGAACTCCTCTGCGCTGTCGGTATCCAGCGCGCGCAGCTTCTCGTAGATCTCCCGCGCCTTGGCGTGTTCGCCCTGCTGGGAGTACAGCACACCCAGATCGTACACCGCTGGCAGGTAGCCCGGCTGCAGGCGCAGGGCCTCCTCGTACGCCTGGATGGCTTGCACGGCCTGGCCGCGCCGGGCCTGCACCAGCGCGAACTGATACCACAGCAGCGAGGACTGCGGATTGAGCTTGAGCCCTTTGCGGCAGGCAGCCGCGGCGAGGTCCGGGCGACCCTCGGTGGCGTGGGCCACCGCCAGCGCTTCCCACGCCTCGTCGTAGGTCCTGTCGAGGTCGATCGCGCGGTGCAGCTCTTCCACCGCCTCGTCGTAACGCTGCAGCGCAATGAGCGCCACGCCGCGGCCGCGCCGGGCTTCCGCGGACTGGCCGTCGGTGCGCACGGCCTCGCCGAAGGCGGCCAGGGCGTTCTCGTCGTCGTCGGCGGTCATATAGGCGGCGCCGAGGTCGAGCCACGCGCGGGTGAGCTCCGGCTCCAGCTTCGCCGCCGAGCGCAGCGCCATGACCGCCTCATCGGTGCGCTTCAAGGCTGCGTAAGCCCGCCCCAGCGCGTGCCGCGGCAGGGCATCGGCGGGCGCCACTTGGATCCACTCCCGCGCGACCTGCACCGCAGCCTCGTAGTTGCCGATGTCCATCAGCGCCAGCCCCCGGGCGCCCAGAGGATGTGCCGCGGTCGCCTCCAGCCCGGCCTTGGCCCATCCGGCCCGCACTCGTTCCGATACCTCGGGCACCCAGCTCGCCGGCACAGCGAAGTTCAGGTTCTGGCCGCGCGCATACTGGAACGCGGCGATACCGACGAGACGGCCTTCGTCGTCGAACAGGCCGCCACCGCTGGAGCCGCGCGACATCGCGGCGCTGGTCTGGATTACGAACGAGCGGGCACGCGGACGCAGGCTGGAGATCAGCCCCTCGCTGAGAGTCAGCTCCAGACCCTTGGGGGTGCCGATTGCGTAGACCCGCTGGCCGACCTTGAGCTGCGTGGCCGGCACGACGCGCACCGCCGGCCGGTTCAGCTCGTCCACCTCGAGCTGACAGAGGTCGCGCTCCACGTCCGCATACTCGAGCCTGGTCGGCAGCCGTGCGCTGCGCACCCTGACCTGGACGGCCGCCGCCCCGCTCACGGCATGGCAGCTGGTCACGACCCGGCCAGGGCCCACCACGACGCCGCTCGCAAAGCCGTTGCGCTTGCCCGCGGCGTCCAGTCGCTCGACCACCACCACGCTGGGCGCGGCGCGCTCGAACACCTCCTCCGGCGAGGCGGCGGTGGCGTGCAGGCTCGCAGCGAGGGCGAGGGGCAGTAGAAGCGCTGGCAAGGCCCAGTGCAGGATGAGGAAGCGTGGGGTGGACGGCGACGTCAACCCAGTCGGCGTAGCCGGATGAGGCGATAATAGCGCAACCATGCTGATCTTCGAACTCATTGCGGAGCGGCGCATCGCCGAGGCTGCGGCGGGCGGTGAGCTCGATAATCTCCCCGGTGCCGGCCGGCCGCTGGACCTGGGCGACGACCCGCTGGTGCCAGAGGATTTACGGCTTGCGTACCGTATCCTGAAGAACGCAGGTTTCGTGCCTTCGGAGGTGCAGACGCGGCGCGAGATCCGCGCCCTGGAGGACTTGATCGCCGTCGTGGGCCGCGAAGGCGAGGCGGCGGGCGAGGCGTTGCGCAAGCTTCAGCTGTTGCGGCTCGAGCTTGCCGAGTCCGGCCGGCGCCTCCGGCGGCTGGGCTAGGGCTTGAAGTCGCCCCACCCGCCACCATCTGCCTCTCTCGCGCAGCGGTTGACACCACGGGGCAACCCGCTATTATGCGCGGCCCTCTAGCGCAGGCAGCTGCCGGTCCTTTTCCTTCAGGAGCAGTCGACGTGCACATCGTCCGCCATCTGACTTCAGTGCTTCCCGCGTCGCGCGGGAACGCGGACGTGCGCACGCCTCGCCAGCGGCAGGCTGCTCCCGCGCCAGCGCGCTAGACCCCTGACGGTCGACCACCGCCAGGCACTGGCGGGCCCGGTCGACCGGATTGCTACTCCTTCTTCCTCTGTCGACCGGCCTCATCCAGGCCCGGCCGGGCCGTTTTTTGTTGTTTGCCAAGAAAAGAGGAGGCAGCCATGACCATGAACTTCGACGATCGGCTCAAGCAGATGCTCCAGCGCCGCATGCGCGAGGCGGTGGCGAATCCGCCCCAGCGTGCGATCGCGCGCGACCTCCTGGCGCGCGGGCTGACCCCCAATGAGATCCACCAGCTCGTGGTGCTCGACCACGCCTTCGATGCCGTGCCGTACTCGTTCCGGGTGGCGGTGGCCAACGCCGCCCGAGAGCTGGCGGCCGCGCCAGCGGCTCGGCGGCGGGCACCTGCGGGGGCTCGAGTCCCCCCGCCCGGAATCGAACCGGGATCTAGCGCTTAGGAGGCGCTCGTTCTATCCATTGAACTACGGGGAGATAGGGAGGTTACTGCGGGTGCCGATCGGCATTTTACCTCGACCTCGTGGAGCACCTCGCCCACCGTCGCGCGACGAGCTGCGACGGAAGATCAGATCTCGCCGGCTCGTTTGCCGGCTTGCGCCTGCTGCCCGACGCGGGCCTTGGCGGCCGCAGACCGAACCGAATCAGGCCGACAACAGCCCGGCGAGGTCTTCCAGCGACTGTGCAGCGACGTCGACGGGCACAGTCGGACGGGGCTCCCCGGTGCCCGGTCCGTACTCATCCGGGCGCGCCACGTGTGCGGTGCGCAGCCCGACCGCTGCGGCAGCCTTGAGGTCGCCGCTGTGGGCCGCGACCATCATGCATTGCCCCGGCTCGAGGCTGAATGCATCGGCCGCAGCCAAATACACGCGCGGCTTTGGCTTGTAGTCACCGGCGATCTCGGATCCGAGGATCGCATCCCAGCGGAAATCGTTGCGGCGCGCGAGGTCGGCCATTAGGGAGATATTGCCGTTGGACACGGGCGCGAGCAGGAACCGGCGCCGCAGCCGGTACAGCCCAGGTGTCACGTCTTTCCACGCGTTGAGCTTGTGCCAGGCGAGGTTCAGGTCCCGTAGCACGGCCTCCTCCAGCCCGCCGAGGCCGAAGCGCGGACGGATGCACTCAAGCATCCGGCGATGGATCACGTCGAGTTTGGAGAAGGGGATGCGCCCGGAGCGCACTTCCTCCATCCCCGGCTGATACTCGGCGCGCCAGGCGTCGGCAAATGCGATCCAGTCTAGCGAATAGCCGAGCGGCTCGAGGATGGTCCGCGCCTCACGCGCCACACCGGTGCGCCAGTCGACCAGCGTACCGAACACATCGAAGAACAAAGCCTTCACATCATCCATGGACTCTCCCGTTGAAGCTTGCGACCACGCCCGACGCGGCGTCGCCAAAGCGGCCGCGGGCAACGTCCCGGCCATCGCGAGTGAAGCGAGCCGGCGAGCGAAATCCCGACGTGACAAGGTGCGCATTGTACGGTCCTCGACGCTACCAGTCGCCCGTTGCGCCGGCATCCATGATCTCGAGCAGCATGTCGCGGATCCTGACGGCGTCCGCCTTCAGCTTGGGATCGAAGCGAGGACTATGGATGAACATATCCAGGTTCATCATCATCAGCCAGGCCTGACCTTCCGCGTCCTCCACCAGCGCGATACGGCACGGCAGGTAGGCGGCGAAGCTGATGTCGTGCTCGACCATCCTCTTCGCGGTCAGCGGGTCGCAGAACTGGAAGATGTCGATGCGCCGCGATTGTTCGCCCATCGCCGCGACCTGCCTCGACAGGGGCATCTCGGCCACCAGCTTGAAGTTCAGCTTGTTGGCCCGGATCTTCATCGCCTCCACCGCGTCCTCCATCGACACGTCCCGGGCCAGCGGCTGCTTGACGATGGTTTGTGCCATGTCGAGCAGCGGGAGCGTGGCCGGCGACGGCTCCTCGGCGCCGGCCGGCGCGAAGGCGGTCAGCGCCCATGCGGCTAGCAGGAAGGTGACGGAACGCTTCATCAAGCGACCTCCTTCGGTTTACTGACGGTGTGCGGCTGGGCGGCGCGTGCGCCGCCGCAGGGAGCACAGACTACACCCTCCTTACCCGGCAGGCCTGTGGCGCTGCGGATTCGAACAGGGCGTATAGTTCTCCGCCCCTCCCGAACCGCGCAACGTGAAGCTTCCCCGCACCGTTCTCGTCCTCGGCTTCGTCAGCTTCTTCAACGATCTCGCCTCCGAGATCGTGGTGCCGCTGATCCCGATCTTGCTCACCTCCGTGCTGGGTGCCGGGCCGGTGGCGCTTGGGCTGATCGAAGGGGTGGCCGACGCCGTTGCAGCGTTCCTCAAGCTCTGGTCGGGACGGCGTTCCGACGTGCTGGGCGGCAGACGCAAGCCCCTCATGGTGGCCGGCTACGCACTGTCCAACCTCGCGCGTCCGCTGCTGGGGCTGGCAGGAAGCTGGGTCACAGTGCTGCTGCTGCGCAGTGTCGACCGCGTGGGCAAGGGCCTGCGCACTGCGCCGCGCGACGCTCTGGTCGCCGACGCGACGCCTAGCACCGTTCGCGGCTATGCGTACGGTTTTCACCGCGCGCTGGACAATGCCGGAGCCGTAGGTGGCAGCCTGATCGCAGCCGCTGTGCTCGCCTTCTCTGCGGTCAGCCTGCCGCAGATGATCCTGCTGTCGGCAATTCCCGGGTTGCTCGCTGTGCTGTGTCTGGTGCTGGGCGTGCGCGAACCTCGCCGAGTGCGCCCTGAAGGCGCGGAATCAATAAGCCCCGAACGCAAGACTCCCGTCCCCCCGGCTGCTGCGCAGGCACCTGCTGTTTCCCCTCTTTCCCAAGGAGGGGTGGCGCCCCCGGGGCAGGCTGCGGCGACGGGGTGGTTCGCGAAGGAGGGGAGCGGCGCGCCAGCGCTTGCGTGGCGCACACTCGAGCTGCCGATGCGGCGCTATCTCGCCGTGTTGGGCTTGTTCACTCTGGCGCGGGCATCCGAGACCTTCATCCTGCTGCTGGGACACGAGCAGGGTGCGACGATCGTCGAGGTGCTGTTGCTGTGGGCGCTGCTGAATTTCGCCAAGGCCACGACTTCCACGCTGGGTGGAAGAATTGCTGACAGGCTGGGCCGTGGCGGCGTGCTCGTGGCGAGCTGGCTGTCGTTCGCCGTCGCCTTCGCGCTGTACGGGCAGGTGGATGGCCCGCTCGGCCTGTGGCTGGTCACGCTGGGATATGGACTGTTCGCCGGGCTGGGCGAGGGCGCCGAGCGCGCGGTCGTCGCCGACTTTGCGGGCGAGTCCAGCCGCGGCACTGCGTTTGGTTGGTACAACCTGGTGGCTGGGGTGGCAGCCATCCCAGCCGGGTTGCTGTTCGGAAGCGTGTGGCACTTCCAGGGGTCGGCGGCGGCGTTTACACTCGCGGCCGCAGTCGCACTGGCAGCCGTGGGGCTGCTCCGCGCCTGGGCCTGGCCGCGCCGTGCGGTGTTGCTTTCCTGATCCCTTATGCCTCTGCTGACCCTCGAATCTGTCTCGCTGGCCTTCGGTCATGTGCCGCTGCTGGACCGCGTGGACCTGGTGCTCGACAGCGGCGACAAGGTTGCGCTGATCGGCCGCAACGGCACCGGCAAGAGCAGCCTGCTGCGCATCATCGCCGGGACCGCCCCGGCCGACGACGGTGTGGTGTGGCTCAAGCCCGGCCTGCGGCTCGCGCACGTCCCGCAGGAGCCGCAGTTTACGCCCGGCCAGACTGTGTTCGAGGCTGCGGCCGAGGGGCTGGGCGAGACGCAGCGCCTGCTGGGCGAATACGAGCGCGTCGCGCACGAGCTGGAGACTTGCCACGACGAGACCCTGATCGCGCGCCTCGAGCAACTCGGCCACCAGCTCGAGTCCGGCGACGGGTGGCGCGTCAAGTCGCGGGTCGAGATGGTGCTCTCGCGGCTGCATCTACCCCTGCATGCGCGCGTGGAGGAGCTGTCGGGCGGCCAGAAGAAGCGGGCGGCGCTGGCCCGCGCGCTGGTCGTCGAGCCCGAGCTGATGCTGCTCGACGAGCCCACCAACCATCTCGACATCGAATCGATCCAGTGGCTGGAGCAACTGCTGGCCGATTTCACCGGCGCGTTGCTGTTCGTCACCCACGATCGCGCCTTCCTCGACCATGTGGCGGGGCGGGTGATCGAGCTGGACCGCGGCAGGCTCACCTCGTTTCCCGGCAGCTTCAGCGCCTTCCAGCAGCGCAAGGCCGAGCAGCTCGCCCAGGAGGCGACCGTGAACGAGAAGTTCGACAAGCTGCTGGCCCAGGAGGAGGTCTGGATCCGCCGCGGCGTGGAAGCGCGGCGTACGCGCGAGCAATGGCGCATCCGGCGGCTGGAGGATCTGCGTCGCAAGCGCAGCGAGCGGCGCGAACGGCTCGGCACCGTCAGCATCAGTGTCGAGGAGGGCGTGCGCTCCGGCCAGCTGGTGGCCGAGCTCGCACACGTCACCAAGGCCTTCGACGGCAAGCGCGTGGTACAGGACTTCTCCTGCCGCATCCTGCGCGGCGACAAGGTAGGTGTGATCGGTCCCAACGGCGCGGGAAAGACCACGCTGCTCAGGCTGATCCTGGGCGAGCTGCAGCCCGACGCCGGAACGGTGCGGCGGGGCACGCGTCTGGCGGCGGCCTACTACGATCAGTTCCGCGCCCAGCTCGACGAGGAGGCCAGCGTGCTGGACACGGTCGGGCAGGGCTCCGACTACGTCGAGGTTGGCGGCGAGCGCAAGCACGTCATGAGCTATCTGGGCGACTTCCTGTTCTCACCGGAGCGCGTGCGCTCGCCGGTGAAGTCGCTCTCCGGTGGCGAGCGCAACCGGCTGCTGCTGGCCCGGTTGTTCACCCGCTCGGCCAACCTGTTGGTGCTGGACGAGCCCACCAACGATCTCGACATCGAGACCCTGGAGCTGCTCGAGTCGCTGCTGCAGGACTACGCTGGCACGGTGCTGCTGGTCAGCCACGACCGCGTCTTCCTCGACAACGTGGTTACGCAGGTCATCGCTTTCGACGGCGAAGGCAGGTGGGTGGAGAACCCGGGCGGGTACGAGGAATGGGCGCGGGTGCTGCGGGCGCGCGACGGGGACAGGCGCGCAACCGCGCCGGATGCGCAGCCTGCGCGCCGCGCGGACGCGCCCCGTGCCGCGCGGGCGCCCAAGCTGAGCTGGAAGGAGCGGCAGGAACTGAAGGACCTGCCCGCGCGCATCGAGGACCTGGAGCGCGAGCAGGCCGAGCTCAGCCGGCAGCTTGCCGACCCGGAGTTCTACCGTGCCGACGCCGCCCAGGTGAAGGAGGCGAACAGCCGCTACCAGGAGCTGGAGGGGCTGCTCTTGAAGGCACTGGAGCGGTGGACCGAGTTGGAGGGCAAGGCGTAATACACGCTACGGGCGTGCCCACTCACTTCACGCTGGGCAGATAGTTCCTGCCGAAGTAGACCTCGAGCTGCAGTGTGATCGATGGTTGCGGACGGAACCCATTAGTGCGCGGGTAGACGACCTGGGGCCGCAGCTCGGCCGATAGTCAGTCGCGATAGACCTTCCGGCGATAGCGCAAGGCAGCCGAGTAGGCGGTGTCCTGGAACGCGGGCGATGTGGTCCCGTAGGCGGCCAGCTCCAGCGCCACAAGTGACACTTCCCGGGCCTGTGCTAACGTTGCGGCCGGCGAGCCGGGGGCATGGAGTGCGCACCAGGGGTGGACGAGGAGGGGAAAAGGATGGCCGAAGAGCGTTTCCCGCCGGAGGAGATCAGCCCATTTCCAGCGGTGCGCACCATCCGAGCGGACGCGCCGGTACGTTGGCTGAAGCGCGGCTGGGCCGACCTGCGCGCCGCGCCGCTGGCGAGCCTGTTCTATGGCGTCGTGCTGGCGCTGATGGGTGTGGTGATCGGGCGGTTCTTCGGCCAGGCCGCCTACGAGCTGGCGTTCGTGACCGGCTTCCTGCTGGTTGGGCCGTTCCTGGCCATGGGCTTGTACGACATCAGCCGGCGGCGCGAGGGTGGCGAAACAGTGCGGCTTGCTCCCACGCTCGCCGCGTGGCGCGCGAACGTGCCGGCCATCGGCTTCTATGCGCTCATCCTCGCGCTGTTGATGGCCGTGTGGATCCGCGTTTCGGTGGTGGTCGTAGCGCTCTTCTTCGAAGGCGGCATGCCCACCGTACAGACGCTCGTGCGCGACATTTTGACGTCCGAGAACGGGCTGTTCTTCCTGTTCGCCTATGCGGCTGCCGGTGCGGGCTTCGCGCTGCTGGTGTTCGCCACCAGCGTGGTGTCGCTGCCCATGCTGCTGGACCGCGAGAAGATGGATACGCTCACCGCCATGATCAGCAGCTTCAATGCCGTGCGGCTGAACTTCTGGCCCATGGTGTCGTGGGCGCTGCTCATCGTGCTGCTCACCGCGATGGGGTTTGCCACGTTCTACCTCGGGCTGATCGTCGTGCTGCCGGTGATCGGGCATGCGACTTGGCACGCATACCGCGAAGTCATCGAATCTTAGAGAACACCTCTCGCCACGAAGACACGAAGAAGAGCGGAACAGGCTCTGTGCGCATCGCGCCAATGGCGAGCAAACATACCCGATGCGAATGCACCTTCTGGCATGATCCTGGTAACCGGTTTCGCGCGAGGCATGCGGAACTGCCGGCGCACGAGCATCTGAAGGGTGTTCTTCGTGCCCTCGTGTCTTCGTGTTGAGAAGCTTCCTTCGGGGGAAATATGAAGATCACAGCCATCAAGACGCTCATCTGCAACGCCGAAATGCGCAACTGGGTGTTCGTGCGCGTTGAGACCGACCAGCCCGGCCTGTACGGCTGGGGTGAGGCGACGCTGGAGTGGAAGACGCGCGCGGTGGTCGGCGCAGTGGAAGATCTCGCGCCGCTGCTGATCGGCAAAGATCCGCGCGACATCGAACGCAACGTGCGCGTGCTCACCAAGCACTCCTTCTGGCGCCTGGGCGTGATCGGGAACACCGCCATCAGCGGCATCGAGTTGGCACTGTGGGACATCTGGGGCAAGGAGCTCGGCGTGCCGGTGTGGCGCCTGCTGGGCGGGCGCACGCGCGAGCGCATCAAGATCTACACGCACCTGGGCTTCGGGGACATGGTGTACGTCTACGAGAGCCTGGAGAAGAACGTGGTGGTGGAGCGCGCCTTGGAGGTGATCGAGAAGGGCTATCGCGCGCTGAAGGTGGTGTTCGTTCCCTACACCCACTACACGGCATCGCCGAAGGAGTTGAGCCGGGTGGGCGGAATGATGCAGGGCCTGCGCGAGGCCGTCGGCGAGGATGTCGAGATCATGATTGACTTCCACGGCCGCTGCGCCTCGACCAGCGTGGCGCTGCAGTACATCGAGGCGCTCGCGCCGCACCGCCCGCTGTTCGTGGAAGAGCCCATCCAGCCCGGCGACGCGCCAGGGCTGAAGCAGATCATGGACAAGTCTCCGGTGCCGATCGCAACGGGTGAGCGGCTGGTGGACCGCAAGGAGTTCGACGACCTGTTCCGCCTGCGCGCACTCAACATCGCCCAGCCCGACCTATGCCATGTGGGTGGCTTCGGCGAGGCCCGCAAGATCGCTGCGATGGCCGATACGGTCGGCGTGGGCATCGCCCCCCACAACCCGCTCGGTCCCCTGGCCGGCGTGGCTGCATTGCACTTCGACGTCGCCACGCCCAACTTCGTCATCCAGGAGGAGATGTCCGGGGCGGTGCCCTGGTATCACGATGTGGTCGACAGCCCGATTCGCGCGCAGGACGGTCATTGGCTCGTGCCGGAGCGCCCCGGCCTGGGGGTCGAGGTCAACGAGGCCGTGGCGGCGAAGCATCCCTTCAAGCAGGAGGTGCTGCACGCCACGCATGCGGTGCTGCCGGACGGGACGGTGGTGGATTGGTAGCAGGAAGGACGAAGGAGCTGCCGGTCTTCCTCTTCGTCCTTCGCAGTTCGTCCTTCGTAGTTCGTCCTTGGGGTCTTTGCCCGAAACCCGCGCCCCACGGCCCTTGCAGCCTGGGGCTGAACCCCAATTTACGGTATCATCCAAGGCTTTAGGTGCCGCACGGCAGCCCCACCGGGGCTTGCGGGCACCGAGAAGGAGTATTCGAACGCATGCAGTTCACTGATCTCGGCCTCGCCGCCGAGTTGCTCCGCGCAGTAGAGGAGCAGGGCTACACCGAGCCCACCGCCATCCAGGAACAGGCAATTCCCCCGATCCTGCTCGGGCAGGACGTCCAGGCCGGTGCCCAAACCGGCACCGGAAAGACTGCGGCCTTCACGCTGCCGCTGCTGCAGCGGCTCAAGGTTCACGCGAACACCAGCGTCTCGCCGGCTCGCCACCCGGTGCGCACACTCATTCTGACCCCCACGCGCGAGCTTGCTGCCCAGGTGTTCGAAAGCGTGCGCACGTACGGCAAGCACATTCCGCTTCGCGCGGCCTGCGTGTTCGGTGGCGTGAGCATCGACCCGCAGATGGCCGAGCTGCGCGCAGGCGTGGAGATCCTGGTGGCCACACCGGGGCGCCTGCTGGACCACGTGCACCAGCGCACCGTCAACCTCTCGCAGGTACAGATCCTGGTGCTCGACGAAGCCGACCGCATGCTCGACATGGGCTTCATGCCCGATCTCAAGCGCATCATCTCGTTGCTTCCAGCGGTGCGGCAGAACCTGCTTTTCTCGGCCACGTTTCCCGACGACATCAAGAGGTTCGCCGACCAGGTGCTGAAGGACCCGGTGCGCATTCAGGTCGAGCGACGCAACACCGTCACCGATCTGGTGTCGCACTCTGCCTTCAAAGTCGACCCGCTGCGCAAGCGCGAGTTCCTGGAGAATCTTGTGCGCACTCGCGACATGCGCCAGGTGCTCGTGTTCACTAGCACGAAGATCATGGCCAACCGCCTTGCGCGCAGCCTCGAGCGCGACGGCTTCAACTGCGCCGCCCTGCACAGCGACAAGACCCAACAGGAGCGCATGGCCGCGCTGGCCGCCTTCAAGGAGGGCAAGACCCAGCTTCTGGTGGCCACCGATATCGCCGCGCGCGGGCTGGACATCGAGCAGCTGCCGCATGTGATCAACTTCGAGCTTCCCCCCAATCCCGAAGACTACATTCACCGCATCGGGCGCACCGGCCGTGCTGGCATAGCCGGCGAAGCGATCTCGCTGGTGGCGCCGGACGAGATGGATTCGCTGGCGAGCATCGAGCGGCTGATCAAACAGAAGATTCCCATCCAGGCCGCGCCGACCGATACCGTGGCGGGGCGCAGCGCACGGCGCAGCCACGCTCAACCGTCCCGGCCAGACCGGCCGCGGCGCGCCGAGCCAGCGACGCCGCCTGCGCCGACGATGCCGCCCGAGGCGGGTGTCCGCGCCGCCCCAGAAGGGCGCTGCGGGGCGCTGCTGTCGGGCGTTGGTACAGCGGCCGCGCCGCAGCGTGTCACGCCGTCTGCACCCACCGACAAGCGGCGCAAGGAAGTCGCGGCGCTGTTCCTGCCTCCGGTTACCGCCAAGCAGGACTGAGCGATGCCTGTCACCCCGGAGCCGGTGCAATCGCCGGAAGCGCGGTTCCGGGAGCTCATCAAGCGGCCCGACGAGGCCGTCGATCTGGCCGAAGCGGCGCTTCTGATCGCGAAGAGCGCCTACCCGGACCTGGATGTCGGGCGCTACCTGGCACGCATCGAGGCGCTGGCGCGAGAAATGCGTGCGCGTGTGCCGGAGGACTCCACCGAAGCCGATTTGATCTCCGCCCTGAGCCGCTTCCTGTTCGAGGAGCAGGGCTTCGGGCCCAACGTGGACGACTACTACGACCCTCGCAACAGCTATCTGAATGAGGTGCTCGATCGCCGGGAGGGCATCCCCATCAGCCTGTCGATCCTCTACATGGAAGTGGGGCGCCGCGTTGGGCTGCCGTTGCAGGGCGTGAGCTTCCCCGGCCACTTCCTGGTGAAATGCAAGCTCGCGGAAGGCATGGTCATCCTCGATCCCTACTGCGGCGGGATTTCGCTCAGCCTGCAGGACCTGCAGCACAGGCTGCGTGAAGCGCGCGGCGGCGAGGTGTCGCGTGCCATCGTGGCGGGCATGCTGGTGTCAGCCAGCAAGAAGGACATCCTGGCGCGCATGCTGCGCAACCTCAAGGCCATCTATCTCGAGCAGAAGGACTACGCGCGCGCGCTGTCCATCATCGACTGGACCGTGGTGTTGCTGCCGGGCGAGGCCGGCGAGGTGCGCGATCGCGGGCTCGCCTATCTGAAGCTGGAATGCTTCCGCGCGGCGCTGGAGGATCTCGAGCGCTATCTGCAGATGGCCCCCGCGGCGGAGGATCTCGACGAGATCCGCGGCCACGTGGTGGGGCTGCGACGCAGCACCGCGCGGCTGAACTGAGCGACCCACTACACCTCAACGCAAAGGCGCAAAGGCCGCAAAGAAGACCCTCGACTCGGCTGCAAGAGAGAATGTCGATCGCGTTTCGGCATTGCAGCGGGAAAGGAGTCGCCGTCATCTCGGCCAGGTCGGTCACTGCTCGTCCTGCGGGCGCCTCACGCATCTGCTCCTTATAGTCCGGTTTCCTTTGCGCTCTTTGCGCCTTTGCGTTGAGACTTGCTTTGGCAGTGAGCAGTAAGACATCCACGTACCTGCTCCTCAGCCTCGCCCCGCTGTTCTGGGCCGGCAACGTGGTCATCGGCCGCGCCATGCGCGACGACATCCCGCCGGTGGCCATGAACTTCTGGCGCTGGGTGATCGCGGGAATCATCCTGCTGCCGCTGGCGCTGCCCGAGCTGCGCACGCAGTGGCCGGTGATCCGTCGCAACTGGCGCTTGCTGACCGTCTTCGGTCTGATCGGGATAGCGCTGTTCAACACACTGTCCTACATCGGGCTGCAGTGGACCACCGCCACCAATGCAGCGCTGCTCAACTCGACCATCCCCGTCATGGTGGCGGTCGCGAGCTGGCTGGTGCTGCGCGAGCCTCTGTCGGCGCGCCAGATTCTGGGGATCGGCATATCGCTGGTCGGCGTGCTGACCATCCTGCTGCAGGGGAGTGTTGCGCGCCTGCTGACGCTGTCGTTCAACCAAGGCGACCTCATCCTGCTGCTGGCGATGGCGCTGTGGGCTTTCTACACGCTGCTGCTGCGACGCAAGCCGGAGGAACTTTCCGCGGTGGGCTTTCTCGGTGCGATGGTGTACTTCGGGCTGCCGCCTTTGGCGCTGGCCTATGCTGCCGAGCTGGCTACAGGCGCAGACTTCGCGCTCGTGCCGTCCACGGCAGCTGCGCTGGGCTACTACGGCGTGTTCCCGTCCATCCTCGCCTTCCTGTGCTTCAACCACGGCGTGGCGGCCGTCGGGGCAGCCCGCGGCAGCCTCTTCATCCATCTGTTCCCCGTGTATACAGTGGTGCTGTCGAGCGCCGTGCTGGGCGAGTCCCCGCGGCTCTATCATTTCGCGGGCATCGCGCTGGTCCTGTTGGGGATCTGGCTCACGACCGCTGCTCGCCGCGTGCCGCGCGCTGTCGCCGGCGAGCTGTGAGCCCGCTCGAGGACTTCGCCAATCGCGTGCGCAAGAACGCACGCCACCTCGGCAAGTGGGCACGCCGCCGCGGCATCGAGGCCTATCGCGTGTACGACCGCGACATTCCCGAGTTTGCCTTGGCGCTGGACGTGTACGGGGCGCGCGCCCATCTGCAGGAGTACGACCGTGCGGATGGGGACGAGCGGGCCGAGCGCGCTGCGTGGCTGGAGGCCGTGCGCGACAGCGCGGCCGGCGCACTGGGAATGGCTCCTACGGAGATCACGGTCAAGCGCCGCGCCAAGCGCCACGGGCAGGAGCAGCACGAGAAGACGGGCGCGGCCGGCGATGACTTTGTCGTGATGGAGGGTGGGCATCGCTTCATCGTCAACCTGCAGGCCTATCTGGACACCGGGCTGTTCCTGGACCACCGCAATACCCGCGCGATGGTGCAGGCGGAGGCGCACGGCAAGCGCTTGCTCAACCTGTTCTGCTATACGGGCAGCTTCACGGTCTACGCGTCTGCAGGGGGCGCCGCTTCCTCCCTCAGCGTCGACCTTTCCAATACGTATCTCGACTGGGCTCGGCGCAACTTCGAGCTCAATGCCCTGGACCCCGCGCGGCACCGGCTGGAGCGCGCAGACGTGCTGGAGTGGTTAGCGCAGGCTGCGGCGGGTGGGGCACGCTTCGACCTGATCGTGCTCGACCCACCGTCCTTTTCCACCTCGAAGGCGATGCGCCGCACACTCGATGTCCAGCGCGATCATCCCGAGCTCCTGCATCAGTGCGAGCGTTTGTTGGCCCCGAGCGGCGTGCTCTACTTCTCCACCAACCTGCGCAGCTTCCGGTTGGACGACGAGGCGCTGGCCGGCCTGAACCTGAGGGATCTCTCCGGACAAACCGTGCCGCCGGATTTTCGTAACAAGAAGATCCACAGATGCTGGCGCGTGGCGCCAAGGGACGAGTAACGAGGGGCGAGGGACGAGGGGCGAGGGGCGAGGGGCGAGGGGCGAGTAAGACCATAACACTGGTGCGAAGCTCCAAC
>Ga0105094_10000083_pt1 | contig 36847 bp, 28 predicted proteins | sample PPLLak1March2015_2_FD_87023 | JGI IMG/M metagenome (GOLD analysis project Ga0105094, IMG submission 87023) | Freshwater sediment microbial communities from Prairie Pothole Lake near Jamestown, North Dakota, USA - PPLs Lake P8 Core (3) Depth... | ecosystem: Environmental > Aquatic > Freshwater >...
GTCCACCTTGCCGCTCGCGCCCTTCTGTGTGGCGGACCACTCCCCGACGAGCTGCCACGGACCGGAGGCGTCGAGCTCGGTCGTGTAGTCGTGGAACAGGCCCCCCACCTTCGTCGAGGCCGCAGACTGCGCCGTGGCCCGGCCGGCGAAGCCCAGCGTCGTCGTGACAACCATCACCACCGTGACTAGAATCCTGCTGTCCATGCGAAACCTCCCGCGGCGAGTGTGGCGAGACGCCCGGTCGGCCGTCGTTAGGCGGGCGTGAAAGACCGCTGAACAACCGCTGAAGTTCCCCATGTCCGGTCGATTCGTCTTTGCGTTCGGCGACTTTCGTCTCGATCCCGCGGACAAGGTGCTGTACCGGGACGGCGAGCCGGTGCCGCTGACGGAGGCGGCTCAGCGCCCCGACCGGCGCGGCGCGCCCTTCACGCGGGGGTTTGGTGCCGCCCTAGGACACGAAGTTCGTACCGCTACGGAAACGATAGGAGCCAGGATGGTCACGCGATTTTCGAATGGCAGGCACGCAGTGGCGGTTCTCGTGGTTGCCGGCGCCCTCTTCGTCGCGGGAGGCACCGTGGCGTCCACCGGGCAGGGGGCGCCGCGTTACTCGGCCCACCCGTCCACGCAGGAGCCCGGGCGCCTCATCACGCTCGACACGCTCAAGAAGTGGGAGAAGGACCTCTCGAACTGGGGTCGCTGGGGCAAGGACGACCAGCGGGGCCTGCTGAACCTCGTCACGCCGGAGAGGACCAGGGCGGCGATGGCGCTGGTGCGGGAGGCCAGGACGGTCACCCTGCAGATCAACCCGATCAAGAAGACCGGCATGGACACCGGCGGTTTCGGTGAAAACCTGCATCGCATGGCCAGGGTCCACCCGGTGACGGGCGCCATCCAGGGCGCGCTCGACGTCATCACCCTGTCGATTCACGACGGGCTCAGCTCGCACATGGATGCGCTCTGCCATTATCAGGGGCCGATCGGCCGCCAGCCGAACGAGCCGGCCGTGAGCTACAACGGGTTTCCGTTCACGCTCACCGCCGCCGGCTGCATCGAGTCGGCCGCCGACCGGATGGGGCCCGGGTACATCATGCGGGGCGTGCTCGTGGATCTGCCGCTCATGAAGGGCCTGAAGTGGCTCGAGCCGAGCACGCCGATCTACGTCGAGGACCTCGAGGCGTGGGAGAAGTTCGCGGGCATCAGGATCGGCGCGGGCGATGCGCTGATCATCCGCGGCGGACGCTGGGCGAAGCGCGCGGCCGAGGGGCCGTGGGCGTACGGCCAGGCGGGCGCCGGGCTTCATGCGTCGGTGCTGCCGTGGTTGAAGGCCCGCGATGTCTCGCTGCTCGCGAGCGATGCGGTGAACGACGTGCAGCCGTCCGGCGTCCAGGGCATCAACCGCCCGATTCACCAGCTCACGCAGGTGAACATGGGGCTGCCGCTGGTCGACAACGCCTACACGGAAGATGCGGCCGCCGAAGCCGCGCGGCTGAAGCGCTGGGAGTTCATGCTGACGCTGCAGATCTACCAGATCCCTGGCGGCACCGCGTCTCCGTTCAACGCGCTGGCCACGTTCTGACACTGCGCCAGGCGCCGCAGGTCGCGCGTGGCTTCGTGCCTGGTGGCGAAGAGGCGCGGCGGCGGGAAGATGTCCACGCCGACCGCGCCGGTCCTCCTGCTACAGTCTGCCTGTCAAGAGCATGACGATCAGGATGAGAAGAATGATCCCTCCAAGACTTCCCCCGACTCTCGGGCCACCCAGGTAGAAACCGCCTCCGCCGAACAGCAACAACAGGATGAGCAGCACAACCAGCAGGTTCATAACGCACTCCTCTCGGGGTTAGGGACGCGATTCACTATCTCATCATAAGAATGCCACCAGTCATGCAAGGATCTCGTGCATGACGTTGCCCGCGACGTCCGTCAGCCGGAAGTCCCGGCCGCTGTATTGATAGGTGAGCTTCGTGTGGTCGATGCCCATCAGGTGCAGGATCGTGGCGTGCAGGTCGTGCACGTGCACGGGCTTCTCCACCGCCTTGAAGCCGAACTCGTCCGTGGCGCCGTAGGTGATGCCGCCCTTCACGCCGCCCCCGGCCAGCCACACGCTGAAGCCGAAGGGATTGTGATCACGTCCGCTCTGCGCCGCGGCCATGCCGCCCACCTCGACCACCGGCGTGCGGCCGAACTCCGAGCCGCAGACCACCAGCGTGTCGTCGAAGAGCCCGCGTGACTTCAGGTCCTTGATCACCGCCGCGAACGGCTGGTCCGAGTCCTTCGCGTTCTTCCGGTGCTGCTGGATGTCGGAATGGGCGTCCCACGGATCGCCCTTCGCGTAGTAGACCTGCACCATCCGCACGCCGCGCTCGACGAGCCGCACGGCCATCAGGCATCCGCGCGCCGTGCTGCCCGGCCCGTACAGCTCGAGCGTCGCCTTCGTCTCCTTGCGGATGTCGAACACGTCCGGCGCCTCGGTCTGCATCCGGTAGGCCACTTCCATGGACCCGATGGCCGCCTCCAGGTTCGGGTCCGCCGGCGCGGAGCCGCGCTGCAGCGTGTCGAGCGTTTCGAGCAGGTCGAGCTCGCGCCGCTGCTCGGGCAGCGTGAACGACTCGTTGTGGATGAACGAGACGAGCTTCTTCGGGTCGAAGTCCTTGCCGACGATCTGATCGGGCCGCTCCACCTTGCTGGGAATATAGGTCCCCTGGTGCACGGCCGGCAGGAAGGCGCTGTTCCAGAGCGGCGGGCCGACCGTGGTCGGCACGTCCGGGCAGAGGACGACGTAACCGGGCAGGTTCCTGTTCTCGGAGCCCAGTCCGTAGGTGAGCCACGACCCGATGGAGGGACGCCCGACCTGGATGTGGCCGGTGTTCATCATCAGCATCGACGGCTCGTGATTCGGGATGTCGGTGTGCATCGACCGGATCACGCAGATGTCGTCCGCGCAGGCGCCGACGTGCGGGAACAGCTCGCTCACCTCGAGCCCGCTCTTGCCGTAACGGGTGAACGTGAACGGCGACTTCATCAGCGAGCCCGTCTTCCGCTCGGTGGCTACGGTCCCGCCCGGCAGGGGCTGGCCATGATACTTCTCGAGCATGGGCTTCGGGTCGAAGCTGTCCACCTGCGACAACCCGCCGTTCATGAACAGGAAGATGACGGCCCGGGCCTTCGCGGGATGGTGCAAGCCGCCCGACGTGACCACCGCCTTCGCCTTCTGCGCGGTCTCGGCGGCCGACACCGTGCGCGAGACGAGGCTCGCGAACGCCATCATGCCGAAGCCGCTGCCGATGCGGCAGAGCGCGTCGCGACGAGTGACGGGGGGACGGCCCTTGTGCGACATGATCAGCTCACGAAGATGAACTCGTTCGAGCTCAGCAGGATTTTCACGTAGCGGCCGAAGGTCGAGACCGGCAGCATCTTGTCCTTGTCCGCCGGCGCCTTCGCATCCGGCTTGACCCCGGCCATCATGCCATCGGGCCTCGGCATCGCCTCGTCACCGCCCCCGCTGGCACCGGCCGCATCCGCGGCCGCTGGCGCCGCGGATGCGCCCCTTGCCACAGGCTTCGCCGCCTGCCCTTGCGTGGCCGCTTCCTGCTTCGCGTTCTCCCGTGCGGCTTCGGCTTTGCGATCCTCGTACTGCTTGAAGGCCTCCGCCTGCAGGAAGTCGCGCCCCGCCTTCACCTCGTCCGCCGTCGGCGCGCGACCGAACAGCCGCCGATACACCTTCTCGATGCGAGCCGCATCGTCCGGCTCGTCCGCCACCTGTTCGGCCAGGCGCTCGGCGTGCTGCTGCATGAAGTCGCTGTTCATGAAGAAGAGGCGCTGCAGAGGCACGTTGGTCGAGAAGCGCTGCTCGGCCGTCTGGCTCGGGCTCGGGAAGTCGAAGAGCTGCAGGAACTCGTCGAGCTGGTAGCGGCTGACGCGGCCGTAGATGGTGCGGCGCTTCCCGAGGGGCGTCAGCGGCACCGATGGGCCGCCCAGGCGCGCGTCGAGCGCGCCCGACACGAACAGCACCGAATCGCGAATCTGCTCGGCGCCGAGGCGCCGGCGCGCCTGGCGCCAGTAGAGGCGATTGCCGCCATCCTTCGCGAAGGCGGCGTCCTGGTGATCGGCGCTCAACTGGTACACGGCACTGCGCATGATCTCGCGGTGCAGGGCCTTGATCGACGTCCCGTTCGCCATGAAGTGCCGGGCCAGGTGGTCCAGCAGTTCGGGATGGGACGGACGCTCGCCGTTCAGCCCGAAGTTGCTGGGTGTGTTCACCAGCCCCGTGCCGAAATGGCCCTTCCACACCCGGTTGACGATCACACGGAGCGCCAGCGGGTGCGTGGCGATGGCGCGCGCCAGGTCCAGGCGGCCGCTGCCCTGCGTGAACGTCACGCGCTCGGCGGGACTCAACACGGACAGGAACCCGCGGGGCACGGTGTCGCCCAGGCGTGTCGGGCTGCCGCGGAGGTGGACCTTCAGGTCCTCGGGCGTCTCGACGTCGCGCACGCCGTGCACGTAGGCGTACTTCGGCGGCAACGCCTTCTCCATCGACTCGATGTCCTTGCGCAGCCCCTCGATGAGCGCGCGGCGATCCGCCCCCAGCCGCTGCTCCAGTCCCCAGCCGCGGAAGCGGAGCAGGCCTGGCTTCGGCATCTGGCCGGGGATGAACGCGTCGTCCTCGAGGTTCACGACGAACACGTCGCGGTAGAGCGCCGAGCGATCTTTCGTCATGCTGCGCAGCTCGAGACCGCAGCCCGGACAGAAGTCGTCGTTGGTCTTGAACTCGTTGGGCAGGTTGGCCGGCTTCTTCGGCTTGCTCGTGGGCAGCGCCCGCGCCTTGATGATGTCGTTCTCCTTCTTCAGTTCGCGCTCTTCGAGGAGGACCCCCACGATGAGGTCCTGGAAGTCGGTGGCCAGCTTCCCGGCTTCCGCCGCCGTGCCTCCGCGGGCGATCATCGCCTGCCAGTCCTTCAGATACGGATAGAAGGTGGGCTTCCTCTCGAGGAACGTCAGCCACCGATCGAAGAGCTCGTAGTCGAGCTTCTCCTTCTCGATGATCTCGGCCCTTTCCTTCTTCGGCTCGCCGGCCACCTGCCAGGCGGCCGTCATGTATTTCGCCGCCTGGAACGCGAGCGTCCCGGCCAGCTGCTGCGCCTCGGTGTTGGTGTACTCGCGGAGCATCTCGCGCTTGTGCTCGAGCTCTTCTTCCTTCTTCTTCCGCTCCTCGACGACGGCCTTCGGCGCCAGCGGGTACTCGTGGTACTCGGTGTTCAGGAAGACGCCGCCGAGCGCGTAGTAATCCCTGGTCGGAATCGGGTCGTACTTGTGATCGTGGCAGCGCGCGCAGCCCACCGTGAGGCCGAGCATGCCGCGGCTGACGGCGTCCACGCGATCGTGGCGCTCGTCGGCGCGCGTGATCTCCACCGCGCCGTTGTCGTAGTACCAGGGGCCGAGCCCGAGGAAGCCGAGGGCTGGAAGGTGCCGGACGCGCTCGGGACCGTCCAGCAGGTCCGCCGCGAGCTGCGCGGTGACGAACTGGTCGTAGGGCAGGTCGTCGTTGAACGCGCGGATCACCCAGTCGCGATACAGGTGCGCGTTGGGATACGGATTGAAGCCGCGCCCCATCGGGTCGAGGCTGCGGTAGTCGTCTTCGCCGTAGCGCGCCACGTCGAGCCACACGCGTCCCCAGGTCTCGCCATACGACGGTGATGCGAGCAGGCCATCCACGACCTTCTCGAACGCGTCGGGCGCTTCGTCCTTCAGGAACGCGTCCACTGCCTCTGGCGTCGGCGGCACGCCGGTGAGGTCGAGCGTGGCGCGGCGGAGCAGCGTCAGCTTGTCGGCGGGGCCGACGGGCGACAGCCCTTCTTTCTCGAGCTGCGCGAGGATGAAGCGGTCGATGTCCGTGCGGGGCCAGGTGGCATTGGCCACCGCCGGCGGCGCGTGGCTCGCCAGCGGCTGGAACGACCAGAACGCGCGCTGCTCGGGCGTGATGGTCTTCTCGCGCGCCGCGACGGGCGCTGCGATCGTCTCTGTCGATCCCGGCCAGACGGCGCCGGAGCGAATCCACTCGGCCACGGCGTCGATGTCCGCGGCGGGCAGCCTGGCGCGGCCGCGCGGCATGCGGGGGAATCCCTCGGCGTGCTGGATGACCTTGAGGAGCGGGCTCTTCTCCGGGTCGCCCGGCACGAGGGCGGGACCGGTCTCGCCACCTTTCAGCAATGCCTCGCGCGAGTCCACGCGCAGGCCGGCCATCGCGGATTGCGTGTGGCACGCGAAGCAGTTGGCGGCGAGCAGCGGGCGGACCTTCGTTTCGAAGAGCTCCACCCCGGCCGGCATGGCGGCCTGCCGCGTCGGGGTCGCGGGTTGGGCTGATGACGAGCGGGGCGCCGCGGGCGCCTGCGCGGCGCGGAGCGCGGTGCCGACCAGTACCACCGCCGACAGGACCAGGAGGGCCCGTCGCACGCCACCCGGGGAGAGGTATGACGGCATCGGGCATTAAGTATGATGCGTTCGCATGATTCGGCAAGCCGTTTTCGGCATGGTGCTCGGGATTGCACTGGGAACCTCGTCCGAGGTGGCTACGGAGGCTCCGCAGGACCCTCCGCTCAGCGCTGCCCGCCCACCCGCCGACATCCCGTTCGACCGCCTGAAGCCCGACGCAACGCTGCCGCTCGCTCTCGAGCCGGGAGCGGTCGCGTCGGACGACGCCGTGTGGATTCCCGGTCGCGCCGGCGGCACCCTCGTCCGCGTCGAGGTGAAGGACAACACCCTGGGCGCTCCCATTGCGGTGGGGGCCGAGCCCTGCGCGGCGCTCGTGGTCTTCGCCGGGAGCGTATGGGTGCCGCTCTGTGGGGACCGCGCGATCGCGCGCGTGGACCCAAAGGCGCAGAAGGTGACGGCTACCGTGACGGTCGCGGTGGCCAGCGGAGAAGGCCGCATCGCCAGCAGCGTCGGCAGCGTCTGGGCGGTCACGGACCAGAAGGGCGTGCTGTCGCGCATCGACCCCGACACCAACGCCCCGGTGGCGGAGAGCTACGTGGCGGGCGGCGCGCGCGCCGTCGTCGCGGGCGAGGGCGCGCTGTGGATCACGAGCGAGGAGGGCGACCGCCTCACGCGCGTGAACCCTCACAACAACGAAGTCGTGGAGACCATTGCCGTCGGCCCGAAGCCCGGTCGTCTGGCGGTGGGCGAGGGTGGCGTGTGGACACTCAATACCGATGGGACGGTCACGCGCGTCGATCCGTCAACCAACAAGGTGGTGGCCACCATCACCGTTGGCGGGGACACGGCGAAGGGTGACATTGCCGCCGGGGTGGGCTCGGTGTGGGTGAGCACGCCGGGCGCGCCGATCATCCGGATCGATCCACGTACCAACCGCGCGGTGCAGCGATTCACGGGCGAAGGGGGCGGCGCTATCCTCGTGGCGCACGGGTCGCTGTGGGTGGCTGCCAGCCCGCAGACGACGTGGCGCCTGGACCCGCAGCTGGTGGCGGCCGTTCGCCCATAAACACGGATAGGTCGCAGACAGCCGCAGATAGCCGCAGATGGTCGCAGATGAGCGAACCGGGTTCAGCGCACACGCAGGTTCGAGAAGAAACCTTCCGTCCCCGGGCCAATCCAGAGCGCCATGCCACCGCCCTCGGTGCCGAACTTCAGATCGTTGACGACCAGCGCGGGCTGCGGGGCGTCGTGCACGTAGAGCCGCGCCGACACGCCCTCCACCTCGACGCGCATCCGCGTCCACGCGCCGGATTCGAGATCCACATAGGACTCGTATCGCTCGGGCGATTCCTTCCGCAACCGATCGAAGCCGAAATCGGGGTGCGCCGCGTACTGCGTCGAGTGGTTCCGCCGGACCTGGTCCGCGGCGCGGCCGTTGTCGGGGCGCAGGTAGATGTACTCGTAGCGGGCGCCACCCTCTCGCACGCGGAAGGCGATGCCGATGAAGCCGCGGTCGGCTGGCACGGCGTGGGGGCCGCGCCGGCCCGCGACGTCCACGTCGATGGTGCCGTTTCTGAAGGTGAGTCCTTTCACGAGGGCCAGGCCGCCCTCGCGGTCCGCGTTCGACTCGACGAGGCGAACGGCATCGCGGCCCTGATACGGTACCGTGTCGATGCGTGCGCCGATCGGCTGGAGATCGGCAACCGAGAGCGCAGTCTGTGAGAATCCCGCCAGCACGGCGGCGGCGAGAGCCAATCCGAAGAGTCGCGAGATGGTCAGGGCGTGCATGCAGGCAGCCTACTCCGCGAGCGTCGGGTGAATCGATGAAAGGCCGGGCGTCCACGAAGGCCAATCTGTTTCCTGGTGACGGGCGGTGTGACCAGTCAAGGACTGCAAGCGACGCCGCGAGGTTGCCGGGTGCAGCTACGCCGGCCACCCGGGCGCGACTGCCGGGAATCGGATCACCGGCCCGTTCTCACCGCGCGGGCAGCTCGGTCACGTGGACGCGGTGCGGCTCCCATCGAGGGCACCCGTGGCAGACGCTCGGGTCGTCGAGCGGGCGCGGCTGCTCGTCGCGGAAACACGTCCATGCCTTGTCCTCGGCTTCCAGCCAGTAGGGGTACGGCGCGCGGACGGTCGGCTTGGCCCATCGGCATGTCTCGACGCTGGTCTGGTTATTCACGTGGACACCTGCCTGCGGATCGGCTTGCAAGTCACGCACCAGCAGGTGTCCGCGCCAAACTGGCCCGTCTCGGCGCCAGGGGTGGCCTCGCGGAGGGAAGGCTGCCGGACCTTCAGCACTCGCGGCGCGACGGTGGCAGAATGCCCCGGATGGAGATGCCCTCGAGAACCCCGGTCTCCCTGGTCCTGCTGCTGTGCGGAGCTGTCTTGCAGGCGCAGCAACCCCCGGCCTCCGTCCGGCCAGCGCTGTACCGCTTCGTGATGATCCAGGCCGCGCCCGGGAAGCTGCCGGACCTCATCGAGCTCTATCGCCAACGCGTGCCGGTGATCGTGGCCGGGGGAGACGAGGCGCCGATCTTCGTCCGGCACTCGCAGGGCGACCGATGGGACCTGCTGGTGATCTTCCCGAGCGGAAGCTATACCGACTACTACAGCCGCGAGCGCCTCGCGCGGCGCGAAGATGCCGCCGGCAGGTCGGGCCTGGACGGCGCCGCATACCTGAAACGGATGTACGAGCTCATCGCCTGGCACGAAGACGTGTTCGTCCTGGGCCCGCCAGTCGCCGAGCTGCGCGCGTATCTGAAGGGCACCACCGTGGCCCACTTCGAGATGATGCAGGCACTGCCCGGCAAGCGCGACGAGCTGATCGCGGAACGCCAGATGGAGAGCGTCTTCAACTCGCTGCGCGGCCGGCCGGCCATGCTCACCTTCACCCACGACCAGGGGGCAGCCTGGGACGTCATCACACTGGACGCCTGGCGCGACTGGCGGCAGTACGGCGAGCTGCAGATGATCCCGGCCGACGTGTCGGAGGCCGCGGCGAAGAAAGCGGGCTTTGCCAGCGCCGACGCGGTCGGCACCTACATGCGCAGCCTGATCTCGACCCACCACGACACGCTCGGCACGATCCTCACGCTGATCCCTGATCCCTGATACCGGTGATACCGTATCCCCTCCATGGAGGCCCCGATGCAGCTGGCTCGCACCCTTGTTCTCGCCCTGGCGGTCGCGTCGCTCTCGCCCGCGTCCGGAACGGCGCAGGCGCCCGTGCCGACGCTGCCCTATGACCACATCCACCTGAACGTGCCGGATCCTGCGGCCGGGGCGGACTGGTACGAGAAGCACTTCGGCGGCAAGCGCATCACCGAGGCGCCCAATCGCCTGATGTTCGGCAGTACGCGTTTCATGTTCCTGCGGTCGGCCACCGCCAAACCCAGCGCGGGCAGCGCTATCGACCACGTCGGGTTCTCGGTGCCCGACCTCGACGCCAAGATGACGGAGCTCGAGGCGGCCGGGGTGAAAATCACCACGCCCGCGCGCGAGGTGCCAGGGCTCTTCAAGCTGGCCTTCGTCGAGGACCCCTGGGGCACGCGCATCGAGGTCGTGCAGGATCCAGAGCTGTTCGGCCTGCACCACATGCACCTGCGCAGCCCGAACCCGGACGAGGCGTTCGGGTGGCTGCTCTCAAACTTCGGAGGCCAGCGCACGCAGCTGAAGGGCCGCATCGACGCAGTGAAGTACAGCGCAGAGGGCTTCAGCGACATGTGGATCCTGGTGACCAAGGGCGAAGCCGAGCCCAGCATCGGCCACGCGATCGATCACATCGGCTGGCGATCCACCGGGCCGCTCACCGACACGATCACCGCGCTCGTGGCCAAGGGGGTGCAGAAGACGAGCGAGCCGAGGCCCTTGTCGTTGCCGAACGGCCCGTCCATCAACTTCGCGTACGTGGCCGGGCCCGCGGGCGCGCGTATCGAGCTGGTGGAGCGGCCGGGACTGAAGCCGGGGCAATAGGCCGGGGATGAACTACGGCTTCCTCGCGATCCTGCCGCCCCTCGTGGCGGTCGTGCTCGCGGTCCTCTTCAAGAACGTCCTCGTGTCCCTGTTCATCGGCGCCTACCTGGGCGTGGTCATCCTGAAGGGGGGCAACCCGCTCGCGGGCCTGACCAGCCTCATCCAGGATCACGTCTTCGTGCAGGCCGCCGACAGCTACAACTCCAGCCTGCTGGTGATGATGATCTTCATCGGCGGGTTCGTGGGCGTCGTCACGCACTCGGGGGGCGCCGCGGCGTTCGCGGAACGGGCGTCCCACTGGTTCAACACCCGGGCCCGGGCGCAGATCGCGGTGTGGCTCGGAGGCATTGCCGTGTTCTTCACCGACTCCGGCAGCCCCCTGATCCTCGGCCCCACGTTCCAGCCCATCACCGACAAGCTGCGCGTGAGCCGGGAGAAGCTCGCGTGGCTGCTGGACTGCACGTCGTCCCCCGTGTGCATCCTCATCCCCTTCATCGGGTGGGGCGTCTACATCATGGGTCTCATCAGGCAGGAGTTCGCGACGCTGAACATCGCGGAGTCGGAGTTCGATGCGTTCCTGACGGCCATCCCGTTCCAGTTCTACGCCATCGGCACGCTGTTCATGATTCCGCTCGTCGCCTACCTGGGATTCGAGTTCAGCGCGATGTACCAGGCTGAGAAGCGCACGGTGGAAACCGGCCAGCCCCTGTGGCCCGGCGCCACGCCCGCGCGTCCCGCGGTGTCCATCCAGGCCGAGGCCGGCGTCAAGGCCCGCGCGTCGATGATGGTGATTCCCGTGGTCGTGCTCTTCGCCTGCATCTTCGGCCTGCTGATCCCCCAGGGCTTTCCCTTCGAGCAGGTGCCCGGCGCCGTGCTGCGCACCGCGCTGTGCACGGGGTACTTCCTGGGCGCCATGTCGTGCCTGTTCCTGATGGTGCGCCACAAGGTCAAGACCGCGGCGCAGGCCTTCAACCTCTACATGGATGGGGCCCGGGAGGTCGTGTTCATCCTGATGATCCTGGTGCTGGCCTGGTCGCTGGGCTCGGTGTGCAAGGCCCTCGGCACGGCGGACTACATCGTGAGCCTCACCCAGGGAACCTTGCCGCCGTCGATGGTCCCGGTGCTCGTCTTCCTGACCGGCGCGGGCATGAGCTTCGCCACGGGATCGTCCTGGGGGACCTTCGCCATTCTCATGCCCCTGGCCATTCCCATGGCCGTGGCGCTCGGAGCCCCCATCCACGCCACCATCGGCGCCGTGCTGTCCGGCGGGCTTTTCGGTGACCATTGCTCGCCCATATCGGACACGACCATCCTGTCTTCGATGGGAGCGGCCTGCGACCACATCGACCATGTGAAGACCCAGATCCCGTACGCCCTCACCGTGGCGCTGGCGAGCGCCATCACCTACGGGGTGGCGGGCGGGCTCGATTCGCCCTGGCTGCTGCTGCTGTCCCTGGGGCTCGTGGCCCTCTTCGTCGTGATCGCCGGCAAGGTCTGGGGATCCCGGATCTCGGACTTCCGGTCGGAAGGTGCGTGACGTGAAGAGCATCCTCATCCTCGGCGCCGGACGCGTGGCTCGTCCCTGCGTTCGGTATCTGCTGGAGCACACCCCGCACGACCTGACGGTGGTGGATCAGGACGAAAGCAACCTGGCCGCCGTCACGGGCGGCGCCCCCCGGGCCAGGGCGCTTCGCGAAAGCGTCGCGGACGTGCCCCGCATCCTCGAGGCCACCGCTCCTGACCTGGTGATCAACCTGCTCCCTGCAGCCTTCATGGTTCCCGTGGCCGAGTCGTGCGTGAGGGCGCGGGTCGACATGATCAACGCCTCGTACATCAAGGACGAGATGCGGGCGCTCGACGTCCCCGCCCGCGAGGCAGGGATCCTCCTGCTGTGCGAGCTGGGGCTGGATCCGGGCATCGATCACATGTCGGCCGCCCAGACCATCCGGCAGATCCACGACCGGGGCGGAGTGGTGCAGTCGTTCTGGTCGTGTTGCGGCGCCATTCCCTCGGCCGCGGCCAACACCAACCCCTTCGGCTACAAGCTCTCGTGGTCACCCGCGGGGCTGATCGGCGCGAGCAAGCGCGAGGCGCGCATCCTGCGCAACGGCGAGGTGGTGGTCTATCTCCCCGGCGAAACGTTCCGCCACTCCGCCTTCATGGAAGTCGAAGGTCTCGGCTGGTTCGAGCAGTATGCCAACGCCGATTCGCTGCCCTACGTGGACCTCTACGGCATGCCCGAGGTGACGCACGTCTATCGCGGCACCATCCGGTACATCGGCTGGAGCGAAACGGTGTGGAAGATGCTGGACCTCGGGCTCTTCGAGGAGGACGTGCGCGACCTGCGGGGGCTCTCGTACCGGAAGTTCACCGCCCGGCTGGCGGGGGCGCGCGACGGCGAGACCGCTGAAGACGCGCTGAGGCGCGCGCTCCAGCTCGAGCCGTACAGCGCCGTGTTCCACAAGCTCCTCTGGCTCGGGCTCCTCTCGGATGCCCCGATCCCGCAAGACGAGGGCAGCGCCAGGGACGTGGTGGCGGGGCTCTATCTGCAGAAGCTCGTCTACGCGCCGGGAGAGCGGGACATGGTGGTGATGGAGCACCGGTACGAGGCGACCTTCCCCGAGGACGGACGTCGTGTCCGCCACACCTCTACGCTCATCGACTACGGCGAAGAGGGCGGCGACACCTCCATCGCTCGCACGACGGGGCTGCCGCCGGCCATTGCCGCCAGGCTCCTGCTGGAAGGGCGCCTGTCGCTCAAAGGAGTGCACGCGCCCGTGCACGCCGAGGTCTACGAACCATCGCTGGCGGAGCTGGCTCGGCTGAGGATCTCGTTCCGGGAGAAGGAAGAGCCGCTCGGCACACCGTGACCCCGCGGTCACGAGGCGCGTGCCTGATGACGACGCCCCCCGCGGCACGCCCCGCTCAGCAGCAGCGCGGCTGGCGGTCGAAGAAGAGTGTGGGGCTGCCCTTCTCGAAGAGCGCCACGATGCGATCACGCCGCTTCAGCATTGCGGAGATCTCCTCGCCGGTCAGATAGGGGCCTGCCGCCCGGCGCACGATGTCCCGATCCAGCTGGCGCAGGCGGTCCAGCAGCGACCGCTCCACCCTCGACAGGGTGCCCTGGGACCTGGGCGTGCCGTTCAGGCGGAACGCGCGCGAGTGGTCGATCAACCACATGTTCCAGCCCTGGTCGATCAGCAGGTTCCCCATGTTGCGATCCACGTTCGCGATGAGCTGATCGAACAGCCTCATCGTCCACATCTGCTGGTCCCAGTCAGCCGCATTCGGGGCGCGCTGTTGCCGGCGCTGGCGTTCCTCCTCGTCCATCAGGACGTCGTCCACCCACCAGGTGAAGGAACCGCGCTTGCCGTTGTAGAGCCGGTCGACGGTGGCGGGAATCATGCCGAGGCCCAACAGCCGATCGATCTTGTAGGCCGCCACGTTGAAGCGCCAGCTGTCCTTGAAATTGAACTCGATGCCCTTGGGTCCCTCGAACTTCTGCCTGGCGTCGTCGATGGTCTGCACGCTGGCATCGTGCGTGATGGTTCCGTCGCTCAGCGTGACGCGCACCGTGTTGGTCACCCCTTTCGACGCCGATTCCGATCGGACAATCCGGGCGGAGGTGAGGAAGGCCTCGCGCTCGTCCTGGGTCGCGATCGCCGGGCCGGGCGTGGTCGAGGAGGTCGCCTGTCCGGCGCCGGCAGAGGCTGTCCAGACCGCGAGCAGGAGAACCGACGTGGCGACGACGCTGAACGGTCGGCAGGCGGCAATCATCGACTCCTCCGAGGACTGGGTGGACATGCGGGTCATAACCATATCGCGGTTGTCAGCAGCACCGCGCCGGCCGATCGAAAACGAGCAAGGGGCCGCCCTTCTCGAAGTGCGACACGATGAAGTCGCGACGGGCCAGCAGCGCGTCGATTTCGCCGGTGGTCAGGTAGCTCTCCACGGCCTGGCGCAGGCCGTCTCGATCCAACTGCCGGAGCCGGTCGAGCAACCTGCGCTCCACCTTCGACAGGTTGCCGGGCGAGCGCGGTGTCGTGTTGATCCGGAACGCGCGCGAGTGGTCGATCATCCAGATGTTCCAGCCCTTGTCGATCAACAGGTTCCCGAGATTGCGGTCGACGTTGGCGATCAACTGGTCGAACAGGCGCGTCGTCCACATCTGCTGGTTCCAGTCCTCGGTGTTCGGCGCCCGGTGCTTCTTGCGGTAGCGCTCGTGCTCGTCCATGAGCATGTCGTCCAGCCACCACGTGAACGACCCGATCTTGCCGTCGTGGCGGCGCTCGACCGTGGCCGGCACCATCCGCAGGCCCAGCAGGCGGTCGATCCGGTAGGCGGCCACGTTGAAACGCCAGCTGTCCTTGAAGTCGAGCTCGGTCCCCCGCGTCCCCTGGAAGATTGCCTGCTTCTCGTCGATGGTCTGGACGCTGGCGTCGTGCGTGACCACACCGTCGCTGAGGGTCACCCGAACGGTGTTGGTGACGCCCTTCGACGCCGGGCGGGCACGGACGATGCGCGCGGAAGCGAGGAACGCCTCGCGCTCGGCGTCGGTCGACAGCGTGGCGCCAGGCGCCGTTGGAGGAGGTTGCTGGGCGGTCGGCGCAGCCGGCGCGAGCAGCGCGGCGACCACCACCATCGGGAGGCACGGGACGACGAAGCGGGATGACCGGCGAGCGACAACCATCGTCTCCTCCAGTACTTCGAGGGCCGTGTCACGACGAGGCCTGATTCTAATGCCGCGGAGGCGCCCGGGGGAAGCGCGTCGCCCACAAACGGGGTAGGCTGGCGGAGGCGCCTGGTCCGGCGCGCAAGGAGTGCAGATGACGACACTTGGGAAAGTCGCGCTGGGCATGATGGGTCGACTGAGACCAAAACCGGCGCTGGGCGCCGCCGCCGCCACCATCGCGCTGCCACCAGTCGAGGCGCGCGGCGGGCTGCCGCTGATGGAGGCGCTCGCAGAGCGGCGGTCATCGCGCGAGTTCGCGCCAGACGCCCTGCCGTTACCGCTGCTCTCGCTGCTGTTGTGGGCGGCGTTCGGCGTCAACCGTCCCGAGGGCGGCGGACGCACGGCGCCCTCCGCCATCAACGCACAGGAAGTGGATGTCTACGTGGCGCTTCCCGAGGGCGCCTACCGCTACGATGCCGCCGCGCACGCGCTGCAACTGGTGGCCGGCGGCGACCTGCGTCGCATCACTGGTTACCAGGATTTCGTGGACGATGCACCGCTCGATCTGGTGTACGTCGCCGACTACACGCGGATGCGGATGGTCCCGGCGGGCACGCGAGAGCCGTACTCGTACGCGGCGGCGGGGGCGATCGCGCAGAACGTCTACCTCTTCGCGGCCGCCAACGGGCTGGCCACGGTCATCCGCGCGTGGATCGATCGAAGCGCCATCGCCGACGCTCTGGGCCTCGGGCACGACGAGCAGGTGCTGCTGTCGCAGACGGTCGGGTATCCGAAGGCGTGAGCCGCGCGGCCGCGCCCGAAACCTCTGAACGCCTGCCCGATCAGGTAATCCGCCCGCGGGCCGCGACCGGAAGCGGTGCCACCTCGTCGCCGTCAACGAGCCAGGCCTGGTCCACCAGGTTCGACACCACGCACGAGTGGTTGGGGAGGATGCGCACCAGGTCGCCCGGCTCGGGCGCGGCCGCGCCATCTGTCACGCGGACGGTGGCGTGCTCCTCGGACAGCCGCTCGATGAGCAGGTTGGGCAGAGGTTGCATCGCCTGGGGGGCCTTCGGGCCAGTCCCCACCACCGCGCCGTAGCCGGCGGCCGGGGTGAAGCCGCGCGCGCCGTCATTGCTCAGCGTCTTGCTGCCCGAGTCGAAGACGAGGCGGTCTGGCGCCGGTTTGCTGACCACGCGCGCGAGGACGGTGAGGGCGCAATCGTCGAGCGAGGCAGCGCCGAGACCCACCTGCGTGCGATCGAAGTACACGTAGTTGCCCGGGCGGTACTCGGTGAGCGCGTCCTCGAGCAGCGAGTACCGCGCAGTGGGGGTTGAGCCGGCGCTCAACTCTTCGATGGCCACGCCGCTGGCGCGCGCGGCCTCGGCCAACGCACGCAGGGTCGCGGCTTCACTCGCGGCCATCTCGCGCACGTGATCCTCGGACGAGGCGTGATAGGCCTGGCCCGCGTGCGAGAGCAGTCCCCTCAGCCGCAGACCGGGCAGCCGCGCCACGTCGGCGATGAACGGGACTGCGGTGGCCGGATCCGGGTCGATGCCGCAGCGATGGAACCCCACATCCACCTTCACCAGCACGTCCACCGTGACGCCCGCGCGGGACAGCGCGCCGGACCACCCGCGTGCCACCCGCGCGTGGTCCACGATGAAGGACAGCCGGACGCGCCTGGCCAGCTCGATGACACGGTCGGCGTTCGCGGGGTTCACGGGGTACGGAATGCGGATGTCGCCGACGCCGGCGTCGGCGAACACCTCGGCCTCGCCGAGCTTGGCGCAGCAGATGCCGGCGGCACCGCGCTCGATCTGCCAGCGCGCCACCACGGGGCTCTTGTGCGTCTTCGAGTGCGGGCGGAGCCGGATGCCGCGCGCATCCGCGGCGGCCTGCATGCGATCGATGTTGCGGAGCGCGCGGGCCTTGTCGATGAGCACCGCAGGCGTGCGAAGGTCGTTGAGCGTCACGCCGGGATCATGTCACGGGAACACAACGAGCACGAAGGGCACGAAGCAAGGTCGTGTCCTTCGTGTTCCCGTCGACACGTCACGCGCGAAGCAGGCCCCTGAAGCGGACGGGGTTGACGCTGTGGCCTGGGAATACACGTCCCGCGGCCGCCGAGGTGGCGCCCAGGTGCAACACCACCACCTCGGCAAAGATGTCGCGGAAGTCGGTCGTGACGGCGAGGTCGCGTCCCTCGTAGCGCTGTTCTCGCGCGAGGCCCGGCCAGTCGCCATAGATGCGGCCGCCCTTCACCGCCCCGCCGATCAGCATCATCGCGTTGCCATGCCCATGGTCGGTGCCCCGGCTGCCGTTCTCCGCCACCGCACGCCCGAACTCCGACATCGTCAGGATGACCGTGTCGGCCATCCGGTCGCCGAGGTCGTTCACCAGCGCCGCGATGCCGCGCGAGAGGTCGTCCAGGCGGTTCGCCATCTGGCCCGTGGCGCCGCCCTCGTTCGCGTGGTGGTCCCAGTTCGTGCTCTCCGCGAACGCCACTTCGAGCCCGACCTCCGCCTTGGCAAGCGAGGCGATCTCCCGAAGCGCCTGGCCGAACGGCGAGCGCGGGTAGGTGGCCCCGCTGGCCGGCCGATAGCGAGACGACGTCTTCCGGGACAGCGTGCGCATTGCGTCGAACGCTTCGGTGGCCGTGCCGTTCAGCACCTGATCGGCCGCGGACTCGTACGCCGACTCGAACGCTGCCTTCGCTGTGACGTCTCCACGCACGTCGAAGCCGTCCACGCTGCCCATGGCCAGCGCTGGCGCGCGCCCCTGAAGCGCGCGAGGCATCTGGCGGGTGAGGGCGACGGCACGCAGTGGGGTGCGCGGTTCGTCCATTGCCTGCAGATACCGGTTCAGCCACCCGTCGCGCGTGTTCTTCACACCTGGAGTGCCCGACTCCATGTAGTCCTGGGCATCGAAATGCGACCGCGTGGCGTCGTGGGAGCCCGACGCGTGGACGATGGCGAGGTGCCCCCGATCCCAGAAGGGCTGCAAGGCTGACATGCCGGGGTGGAGGCCGAAGAAGCCGTCCAGGTCCAGCGCGCCACCTTCCCGGCCCGGCCTGGCGATCGCAATGCTGGGTCGCGCACGGTAATAGTCCGCCTCGCCGAACGGCACCACCATGTTCAACCCATCGACGGCCCCGCGCTGGAAGATGGCGATCAACAGCTTCTTCCGTGTCCCCGCCGCCGCCACGGTCCGCGCCAGGAACGACGGAGCGAAGCCGAGGCTCACCAGGGCCATGGCCCCGGACTTCAGAAACACTCGTCGTGACTGCATGTGATCCCCCTGATCCGCATCTGCATCCAATCTGCGGCCCGTCAGATCTGCGCCTTCTCCGCGTTCGATCTGCGTCTCATCTGCGGCTGCATCCCCGTCTACTGGCGTTGAAACTCTGGTGAGCCGATCGCCAGCGCGACGACTTGCTCCGCCGTCGTGGCCCTCGTGATGACGCTCCGTGTTGCGGCCGACACGTCACCACCGAGGATGTCGTCCACGATGCGCGCGCGGAGCGCGTCCCGATCGCTGGTGGACTCGCTGGCCATCGACACCCCGCGCAGGCGGTTGGCGCCGAGCTCGAGCGCGAAGTTCATCCGCGCCACCAGGGCCCCGGACGACACCCACGTCTCCGCGGTCTCGTCATAGCCGGTCGGTGGCTGGCAGGAATAGAGCGGCATCCCGAGGTCGCGCAGCGTGCGTGCCAGGGGCATGGCGGTGCGCACCTCCGCGGCCGTGGCCCGGATTGCGCTGGCCACGAACTCCAGCGGTGTCTTCACCTTCGCGCGATAGGCGCCGGCGGCGAAGAACTCCGGGGAGGTGACGATCGCTCTCGTCACCTCGCGCAGATCGCCGCGCGTCGCGATGAAGCGCCGCGCCGCGCGCTCCACGAGTGCTGCCGGCGGGGTGTCGGCGACAAACTTCTGCGCGAGCTTCGTCGCGATGAACCGCGCCGTGGATGGATGGGCCGCCAGGATGTCCAGCACCTGCCGCCCGTCCTCCATGCCTCCGCCGGCCCTGATGCGATGACCAAGGACGGTCTTCTCCTCATCGTCGTGCCGCGCGCGGGCGAAGGTGAAGGTTGTGCCCTGCCGCGGCCGGAACGTCCAGCCGGTGAACGCGCGCGCCACGTTGACGATGTCGTCCTGCGTGTAGCCGCCGTCCACGCCGAGGGTGTGCAACTCCAGCAGCTCGCGCGCGTAGTTCTCGTTGATGCCACGCGCCGGCGCCTGTCTTTGCGGCGGTTCCCCCGCACGGGAACCGCCGGCACCGGCCTGCTGGCCCATCGGTCGCCGATTGCCGAGGCGTAATCTTCCCTGGCTTTCGCCTGTGCCCATCTGCGGCGCCTGCGGATCGGTGTTCATCCAGTTGTCGAGATAGAAGAGCATGGCCGGGCTCGCCGCCACGGCCTCGAGCATCTGCCGGAAGTTGCCGAGGGCGTGCGGGCGGATGGCGTCGCGTTCGAACGAGGTGACGTAGGCGCGCGTCGGGCCCTTGCCGGCGAAGACGTTGAAGTGGTTGAACCAGAAATCGACGAGCACCTCCTCGAGCTGCCGCTCACTGTAGACGGCACGCAGCAGCCTGGCCTGCTCGAGCTCCATGAGGATCTGCCGGTCCCGCAACGCGGATGGCGTCGCTGCCCGCCCCGCCGACACGGATGAGTCCACCGAGGACACAGATGACATGGACGAAGCCGCAGATGGCGCAGATGACACAGATGGACCACGCGCCCGAGTGGAACCGGACGAAGGGGAGTCCGAACCAGCGCCGCCCCGCTGGAGGCGGCGCCGCTCGATCATGGCAGGCTCGTGATACTCGCGGAAGATCGTGGCCGAGTCGAGCGCGAGCGTCTCGAATGTGGCGAGCCGCGCCTGCAGCGCGGCGTCGTCGATGCGCTCCGGATGGAGCTGCTGCTCGATCCACGTCTGGACGCCGATGCCTGCCACGCGGGAGATGTCGCCGGGACGCGGACCGTAACTCAGACGGTTCAGGACCTGGGCCGCAGACGCGGACATGGCCGCAGATGCCACAGAGTCACGGGCCGGAGATGGCACAGATGGCGCGGAGAGGGCAAGGAGGCTAGGTGCGGGCCCCTGGAAGACGAGGCTCAGGACGAGTGCGACGGCGGCGGGTCTCGCGGAGCGATGCGACATGGGGTAACCTCTGCTGATCGATATGACCTGCGCATGGCATTCAGGGTTTAAAGGATGGCGCTGACGGTGGTGCCCGCTGTCGGGGCGGTGCTCGAACGCGTGCTGGACGACACGTTTCCGCTGTGGCACGACGGTCTCAGCCGTGAGAACTACGGCCGTTACTGGGCGGCGCAGCTGAAGACGCCGTGGGGCGCCGCGCACCTGGATCGGGTGGCGTTGCAGGATGGCCCGCACACCGTGGCCAGTGCCAAGCGGCACGACCTGTCGTTCCGCATCGATGGGCGCATCCGTCGCGTGCTGGGTATCGGCGCGGTGTTCACGGCGCCGGCCTACCGCGGGCGTGGCGCGGCGAAGGAGCTGCTCAGGCGGATGATGGAGAGGGCCGAGGCCGAGGGTTTCGAGTTCGCGGCGCTCTTCTCCGAGATCGCGCCGACCTTCTACGAGAAGCTCGACTTCGTGCCGGTGCCGCTCAGCGAGTGGCGCCTCGAGGTCGACCAGAAGAACGGCGGGCCGCCGGCCGTGCTGATGCGAAGCGGCGACGACCGCGACCTGCCGGCGATGGCCGAGATGAACGCCACCAGGGCCGCGGCGGCGAGGCTCTCGGTGGCGCGCAGCGAGGACTACATCAGGTTCGGTGTGGCGAGGCAGCGCCTGCTGGCTGGACTGGGGACCGTCGGGTCACGCGAGGTGGAGTTCCTGGTCACCGAAGAGGGGCACCAGGCTGTGGCCTACCTCTTGTGCGTGGCGCATCGTGGCCGGTGGACCATTGAGGACGCCGGCGACCGCGACGCGTCGGGCGCGCGTCTCGGGGCGATGCTGCAGGTGATGCTCTCGCGCCATCCGGGCGAGGCCGTGCCCGAGATCCGCGGGTGGTTCCCGCACGGGCTCGTGCCGCCGCAGGTGCGCGTGGCCGCCACCACGCCCACCAGCGAAGTGTTGATGATCCGCCCGCTGAAGGACCGCATGCTGCCCCTCCCTCCGCTCCCGGCCGAGGAAGTGGCGTTCTGGCATGGGGACAGGTTCTGAGAAGTGAGAAGTGAGAAGCTGGCCGCGCGTCAGCGTTGCCTGAGTGCCAGCGTCATGGCCTTCGCCTCGCCATCGTCCAGCGCCACGCGCGTGGCCAGGTCCTCGATGCCGGCGAGGAATTCGGCATCGCCGGCCTGGCCATCCTCGATGCCCTGCAGCGCCACGGCCAGGTAGTCGCCCGGCGGAAGAGGGGTGATGCGGAAGTTCCCCTGCTGATCCGGACGCGCCGTGCGGGTGAAACGCGACTGGAAGGTGCGCAGGTTCTCGTCGGCAGGGAACAACACCACGGTCGCGTCGAGCACGGGCTGCTGGCGCTGGTCCACGACCGTACCCGTGAGGGTTCCGACCTTCCGCGTGATCACGACGCGCAGCCCGGTGACGTGCTGGCCGGGCGCCACGTCGAGCGGCGCGTCGGTGACGTCCTGCCCGTTCAACGTGACGGCCTTCAGCATCCATCCCTGCGGCGCGTTGACGCGGATCACGCGCGGGTCGGTGATGGCGTCGAGCTCGAACGTGCCTCCGGCCGAGATGCGCCCGGGGCCGCTGCCCCCGATGCCCGGCGGCGCATCCGGCGTGGCCGGCCGCGCCACCTGGATTGGCTGGCTTGCGGAAGGCGGCGGCTCCCCGGTGTCGGTGACCACGGTCCCGCTCACGCGTCCCGCCGGAGCCGTCACGAGCGTGATCCCCGCGACGTCTTCCGCGCCCACCGTGATGTCCATCCGCGCGAACTCGCCGGCGCCGCGAAGGCCCGTGCGGGCCTGAAGTTGATAGCGGCCGGGCGCGACGTTTGCGATGCGGAAGGCGCCCGTGGCATCGATGCGCCCGCCTCCACCCTGCCTGAACGCCGCGGGGCCGCGGGCGCTGTCAGGCGGCATCAGCACGACGGCGCCGCCGGGTGGCGGCCCGCCGGTCGCGCTGATCACCTGTCCGGACACCCGCACCAACCGCGTCGCGATCAGGCCGAACGACACGCTGTTGTTCTCCTGCGCCAGCGCGAGGCGCACGCGCTCGGCCGCGGAAGGGTTGGGCGTGCCGGGGAAGTAGGTGGGCGCATAGCCCGACGGCTCGTCCCCGGGGTCGGTGACGTCGCCGGTGCGCAGGCTCGCGCTCACGAAATAGTCGCCGGGTGGCAGGCCGAAGAGACGGTAGTGGCCCTGATCGTCGGTGGTGTCGCGTGCGCCCGCCGGGACGATGCGCCGCGCGCCGCCCGCGTAGGCGTAGCGGAGCGCCATCACCGCCGCGTTCGCCACCGGCTCGCCGAACTCGTCCGTCACGCGACCGCTGATCACGCTGCCGCGTGGCAGGCCGATCAGCAGCTTGTCGAGCACCTGTCCATCGGCCAGTTCCAGCGGCGTCCCCGACTCGCCCGGCCGGCGCTGCCCGTACTGCAGCGTCACGAAGCCGCCTTTGCTGGCGGTCATCGTGTAGCGACCGGCAGCCAGCTCGCGAACCTCGAAGCGGCCGTCGGCATCGGTGGTGGCCAGCCTTGCCTCGCGCACGTTCTGCGCGCTCACCCGCACCTGCGCGCGCCGGACCGGGGCACCGGTGTCGAGCGCCACCACCTGCCCACGCAGCACAGCGGTGCCCCGCGGGACCGGCGGCTCGATCGCCCGAGCCGCGCGCGGAGGCGTACGCTGCCCACCACCTTGCGGCACGCCTCCCTGCGGAGTGCCCGTCCCGGCACCCTGGGCCGCGACTGTCACCGCCGAAACGGCGGCCAACGCCACGACGACGAGCAGCTGTTGCACCCTCACGAGGTCAGTGTATCCCTTCGACTCGGCCGCAACGCCACCCGGCCTCGCTCAGGACCGGCCGCGTCGGTATCATCGGCGCATCTGCAGCCCGCGACTCTGTCATCTGCGGCCCGTGACTCTGTGTCATCTGCGGCCTCGTCGGTGTCTGCGGCCACATCCGTGTCTCATCTGGGCACCGTCAGCGTCAGGTTCAGCGTCTGTGTCTCACCCTCCCGCACCTCGACCGGCGTCGCCGCCTCGAGCGCGCGCGCCAGGAACTCGGGGTCCGAGAACTCTCCCTGTTCGAGGCCCTGCACCGCGATGGCGCGGTACCCGTCGGTCGGGGTCAGCCTGATCGTGTACTTGCCGTTCGTGTCGGGCCGCGCCATCCGCACGTACCGCGAGCTGAACGTCCAGAGGTCCTTGTTCTCGGGGAAGACGACGACCGTCGCGTCGGTCACCGGACGGCGGCGCTCGTCGCTCACGGTTCCCGACAGCTCGGTGATCTTCTGCGTGAGCACGATCTCCACGTCCTCCAGCACCTGGCCGGGACCGACGTCCGCGGCCGTGTCCGCCAGGTCCACGGTGTCCTTCATCGCGCTCTTCAGCGACCATCCCCCGCCGGGCACATCGATCGACCAGCGCAGGCGCACGCGATCCGTGAGTCCGGCCACCTCGAAGGTCCAGTCGTCCTCCACCGTGCTCGGCATCATGCCCATGTTGGGCCGCGTGGGGTCCTCCGGCTGGGGGAAGATGCGCACCTGCTGCGGCCTGAACGGCGGTACCGTCCCATCGTCGGTGACGATACGTCCGCGGATGATGCCGCCACGGCCCGTGACGATGAAGACGTCGCGGACATCTTCGCCGTTGACGCTCACCTCCATGCGCGCGACCTCGGCGTTCGGGTCTCCACGGTTACCCATCGGCTGCACCGTCAGCGTGTAGCTGCCCGGCGGCAGCGGCCCGGTCTGGAAGGTGCCGTCGGGGCGCACCTGCGCGCCAGACATCATGCTGCCGAACATCACGCCCTGCTCCCGCGGCGCCACCATCAGCATGCCGCCGACCATCGGCTCGCCGGCGCTGGTGGTGATGCGGCCGGTGATGCGGCCAACCTTGGTCGCGGTGAGCGCGAACGTCACGTTCGCCACATCCTGCCCCGCGCGAACCGTCACGCGGCGCGCCTCGGCGAGGTTCGACGTTCCCGGAAAGTACGTGGGTGCGTAGCCGTCGGTTGGCGGGGTGTCGGAGGTCACGTTCATGGGCATGAACTCGACGTTCCTGAACGAGGCCATCACGTAATACTCACCGGGCGGCAGGCTGTAGAGACGGAACTGGCCGAGGTCGTCGGTCCGATCGATGCCGCCCTCCGCGCCGGCGCCGGTGAGGCGACGGGCGCCGCCCATGTAGGCATACCGCTGCACGCTGACCTGCGCGGACGAGATGGGCTCGCCGTATCCGTCCACGATCCGCCCGCTGATGGCGCCCCCGCGCGACAGCGCGAAGGTCACCTTCTCGGCGGCCTGGCCGTCACCGATCTCGATGGGCGTGCCTGGCTGGTTCGGCGCGCGCTGCCCGAACGACTGGGTGACGAAGCCGCTCCGCATCGCGGTCACCGTGTATCGGCCCGCCGGCAGTTGCGAAATCTCGAAGCGCCCCTGCCCATCGGTCTGCGCCATGCCGACGCCCTGTCCGCTCATGCCCACGGCACGCACCTGGGCGCGGCGCAGCGGGTTGCCCGTCTCCGCAGCGACGACATATCCCCGGATGATGGCGGTGCCCTTTTGTGGCTCTCCGGGGCGCCGGTCGCGGGCCGCCTGCCCGCGGACGCCGCCCGAGAGGCCGGCCACGCCAGCTGTCACACCGCCAGAAAAGGGAACCTGCGCGGCGGCGAATTGCGGGGCAAGTGGAGCCGCACGCGCGGACAGCGCGAGGGCGAGAATCGGGCCGAGGAGGGCGAGGGGTCGCCGCATGTCGAGCCTCCGGGATTGTCGACGGATTATAAGGCGACGGACGGAGGCGGGCAGACGTGAGCCGACAGCGGCAGGACGCCCCGATGACGAAGCGCGGGGTTCATGGCGGCGCCCTTCGCGTTTCCGCCAGTTTGCGCGACCGCAACCAGCGTGACCCCCCTGAATCCCGGATACGGAGCCCCCGCCCTACCTGAGCGCTTCCGCAATCACCCGCGCCGCGTTCGCGCCGGAACCGCCGGTGAGCCCGGTGCCGGGGTGCGTGCCCGAACCGCAGAGGAACAGCCCGTCGATGGGAGATCGGTAGCGCCCGAACCCGAGCAGCGGCCGCATCATCAGCATCTGGTCCAGCGACAGCTCGCCGTGGAAGATATGCCCGCCCGTGAGGCCCCACTCGCGCTCCATGTCGCCCGGGGTGATGATCTCGCCCGCCACGACCAGCCCGCGCAGCCCCGGCGCATACCGCTCGAGCGTGCCGAGCACCGTGTCGAGAATCGCGTCCGTGTCCGCGTGCGATCCCGACACGCGCAGCCCCCCTCCCGACGAAGCCGTGTCCCCTCCCGGCGCACCGTGGCCGGTCCCGACCGTGTTCGGAACCCACTGCACGTACGCCGACAGCACGTGCCCGCCCGCCGGCGCGAGCGAAGGGTCCACGAGCGACGGGATGGTGAACTCGATCCATGGCTCGCGCGACGACTCGCCGTACTTCGCGTGATCGAACGCCCGTTCCAGGTAGTCCAGCGTCGGCGCGATGCGCACCGTGCTCGCCAGCATCTGCCTGGTCGCCCCGCCGAATGCCGGCAGGGCAGAGAGCGCCAGGTTCACCTTCGCCAGGGTGCCGCGCGTGCGCACCCGGCGGATGCGCCAGAGGAACTCCGGCGGCAGGTGATCGGCGTCGCAGAGTGACAGGAACGTGCGTTTCGGATCCAGACCCGAGACCACCGCGCGTGCCTGGATGGTTTCACCGGTCGCGAGGACCACGCCTGTGGCGCGGTCGCCGCGGATCAGCACCTGCGCAGCACTCGCGCCCGTGCGGATGGCCACGCCGTGGCGACGAGCGGCGGCCTCGAGCGCGCGCACCGCGGCGAGGGGGCCGCCGTCCACCTCCGAGTCGCGCAGGGCCGCCACCGAAGCGTTGGCCTCGTGCAGCAACAGCTGCAGGCCGCTTCCGGCCGACCACGGCCCCATCATCGCGCCCAGCAGGCCATCGGCCGCCACCGCCGCACGCAGGAGCTCGGTCTCGAACACCTCGCTCACCAGGTCGGCCACCGCCATCGGCCCCCACCGGAGCAGCCGCCACGCATCGTCCCTTGGCAGCGAGCGGAAGGCGCCCACGGTGCGCATGGCCGTCCACAGGTCGTGGCCCCCGGGATCGTCCACGTCGGGCGGAGTGCGGGTGAGGATCGTGCCGACGACGCCGGCAATGCGCGACAGGGACTGCGCGAATGCCGGCCAGGCGTCCGCATCGCGAGCGGACCAGGGACGGATGGCGCCGGCCGCCGCCGTCGGATCCACGAAGAGCGGCAGCGCGCGGCCATCCGCCGAGAGCGCCGTTGTGCGGATGGGTCGCGAGACGAACGACAACCCGTGATTGGCCAGCTGCAGGTCGTTGACCACATCCGCGCGCAGCGGCCCCGTGCGGTGGGCCAGCGTCGGCACGCGGAACCCGGGGGCCACCTCGTGCTCGGTCGCGCAGCCGCCCAGGCTGTCGCGCCGCTCGAGGAGCAGCGTCCGCCGCCCGGCCTTCCCGAGCATGGCCGCACAGGTGAGCCCGTTGATACCTCCGCCGATCACGATGGCGTCGTAGCGCGCGTTCGTCATCGCGACACCCGACTCCTGACTCCCGACTCCCGGCAACGGCGCGTCATCCTCTCAAAATCCTTTCGGCCGCATTCTTCCCCGGCGCGCCCATGATGCCGCCGCCCGGGTGCGTGGCCGACCCGCACATGTAGAGCCCGCGCATCGGCGTGGTGTACTGCGCCCACCCGGGTACCGGCCGCAGGAAGAAGAGCTGCTCCAGCGTCAGCTCGCCCTGGAAGATGTTGCCCTCGGTGAGCCCGTAGTCGCGCTCGATGTCGAGCGGCGTCAGCACCTGCCGGTGCAGGATGAGGTCCCGGATGTTCGGCGCGTGCTCGGCAATGGTGTCGATGACCGTGTCGCCGAACGCCTCGCGCTGGCGGTCCCACTCCGGCTCCCGAACGGGATCCGTTCCCTCCCGGCGAGTCTCTTTCCCCTCCCGAGGTGGTTCTTCCCCCTCCCGACGCAGTTCGTACGGCGCATACTGCACGAAACACGACATGACGTGCTTGCCCGGCGGCGCGACGGAAGGGTCGGTCAGCGACGGAATCACGATGTCGATGTACGGCCGCCGCGAGAACCGCCCGTACTTCGCATCGTCGTAGGCGCGCTCCATGTAGTCCACGCTGGGCGAGATCGAGATGGCCCCGCGCAGGTGCGGTCCCGCGCCCGGCAGGGACCGGAAGTCCGGCAAACCGTCGAGCGCCAGGTTCACCTTGCCCGACGATCCGCGGAACTTGTAGCGGCGCACGCCCTCCACGAAATCCGCGGGCAGCTCCTTCGGGTCCATCCAGTGCAGGAACGTGTGCCGCGGGTCGACGCTCGAGACCACCACATCGGCGTGGAACTCGTCGCCGTTCTCGAGCGCCACGCCCGTGGCGCGGCCGTTTTTCGTGAGGATGCGCGCGACCGGCGTACGCGTCCGAATCTCGGCGCCGAAGCGCCGCGCGGCGTCGCCGATGGCGTTCGACACCGCCCCCGTGCCCCCGCGCGACAGGCCCCACGAGCGGAACGACCCGTCGATCTCGCCCATGTAATGGTGCAGCAGCACGTAGGCCGTGCCCGGCGACTTCACGCCCAGGAACGTCCCGATGATGCCCGATGCGCTCATCGTCGCCTTCAGTACGTCGGTCTCGAACCACTGGTCCAGGAAGTCGACCGCGCTCATCGTGAGCAGCTGCACCTGGTTGATCCGGTCGTGCGGGCGCATGCCGCGGAACCGCTTGCCGATGCCCGCCAGTTCGAGCAGCCCTCGCGGGTCGAGCTTCGTGGGATCCGGCGGCGTCATCGAGAGGATGGGCTTGGCGAAGCGGCCCATCTCGACCATCGCGCGGCCGTACTCGTCGTAGGCCTCGGCGTCGAGGCGCGAGTGCCGGGCGATCTCGCGGCGGGTCTTCTCGTGATCGTTCACGCGCCACAGGTAGTCGCCGTTCGGCATGGGCGTGAACGTGCCGTCCAGCGGCAGCAGCTCCATGCCGTGGCTCGGCAGGTCCAGGTCCCGGATGATCTCGGGCCTGAGCAGCGACACCACGTAGGAGCACACCGAGAACTTGAAGCCGGGGAAGATCTCTTCGGTTACGGCGGCGCCGCCCAGCACGTGACGGCGCTCGAGCACCAGCACGCGCCGCCCCGCGCGCGCCAGGTACGCCGCGCAGGTCAGGCCGTTGTGGCCGCCGCCGATGACGATGGCGTCGTATTTCACTGTGCAGCGATTATAGATGCCGGGCGGAGCCCGCTCGAACCGAAGTAACGACATTGCGTCGCACCTTGCGCGGCGCGTCGGCCGGGAGCATAGAATGCCGGCCATGACCCGACCGCTTCGTCTCGTCGCTGCGTGCGTGGCACTTGCAACCCTCTCCGCGCCGGCGTTCGCCCAGACACGGCCCGGTAACGCCGCCGCCGAGTGGGCATCCAGCCTCGAAACCGCGGGCGATGCCAGCCTGGGGACCGCCGTCACGCGAGGGGAGCTCGAGGTGGTGGCCGCCGAGATCGCGCGACTCCGCGCGGAGGTCGCGGCGCTGCGCGGCGAACTGGCGGCGGTGAGATCGGGCGTCGCACCGGCGCCCACCACGGCCCCCGCCCCGGCATCGGCGCCGATCTTCGCGTCCGCGCGCTCGCAGACGCAGCCCGAGCAGGCCGCGCCCGGCGTTGAGATGCTCCGCACGCAGGTGGAAGAGCTGGCGCAGACCAAGGTGGAGTCGCAGTCGAAGATGCCGGTTCGCCTGTTCGGCGCCATCGTCTCGAATACGGTCAGCAACTCCGGTGTGGCGAACTGGCTGGAGAATCCGAACCTCGTGGATGCCGAGGTGCCCGGGGTGGCACCTGGCTCGTTCACCTCGACGCTGAAGCAGAGTCAGATCGGCTTGAACATCGGTCCCATCCCCGTGGGCTCGCTGACGGCCAGCGGCACCGTGGTGGCGGACTTCCTGGGTGGCACGCCGTCGTTCGTCACGGGGACCGTGATGGGCCTGCCGCGCATGGTCTATGCGTTCATGCGCCTGGAGGGCGAGCGGACGGCCCTGCAGGTGGGACAGGATCACAACCTGCTGGCGCCGCGCGATCCCACGTCGCTGGCCGCGCAGACGTTCCCGCTGCTGTTCCGCGCGGGCAACCTCTACCTGCGATCGCCGCAGGTCCGGGTCGAGCAGCGGCTCGGCGGCGTCACGCTGAAAGGCGGCATTGCCGCCCCGCTGGCCGCCGACCCCGCCGCCTTTTTCGTCTTCGCGCCGGTCGCTGGCGCGGGCGAGCGGTCCCGGCGCCCCGCCCTCGAGAGTCGCGTCGACTACACGGCCGGAAGTCCCGACGGCCCGGGCGAGTTCACGCTGGGCGTGTCGGGTCGCTATGGATGGCGGAAACCGGGCGACGAGCTCAACTCCGCCGGTTCCTATGCCGTGGACTTCAACGTGCGCGCCGGGCGCGTCGGTGCCGCGGGCGAGTTCTTTCATACCGACGACGCGGCGGAGTTCGGCGCGGCGGTGGCGCAGGCCCGATCGGCGAGGGGCGGGTGGGTGGAGGGGCGCGTGGCGCTCACCTCGAAGCTCTCGGCGAATGCCGGCGTGGGCCTCGACCGGGTGCGGGGAGACGTGCCAGCGGCCGCGCGCCAGGAGAACAAGAGCGTGTTCGGCAACGTCATCTTCGATCTCACCCCTGAGGTGGCGGTGTCGATGGAGTATCGGTGGCTGGAGACGCAACTGGGCAACGCGCTCGCGAAGCGCGAGAATCATCACGTGAACGCGGCGTTCGTGGTGAGGTTCTGATCGTGGCGGGAGTCGGGAGTCGGGAGTCGGGAGTCGGGAGGCTGCTCGTGGTTGTCGGATTGCTGTGGTCCGCGGCCGCACCTTCCCATGCCGAGCAGCTCACCGGGCGCGTGGAATGGAAGACGCGCGGCGGCGCGCAGCCCGCGCAGGCGGTCGTGTACGCCGAGCCGCTGGAACGCCCCGCGCCGACAGCGCCCGGCAAGGGCACCATCCAGCACAAGAACAAGACATTCCTGCCGCACGTCGTTGCGGTGCCGGCCGGGTCCACCGTTGCCTTTCCGAACGACGATCCGATCTTCCACAACGCGTTCTCGCTGTCGCAGCCGGAACCGTTCGACATGGGGCTCTATCGGGCAGGCGCGTCGAAGCAGCGCGCCTTCGGGAAGCCCGGCGTGTACCACGTCTTCTGCAACATCCACCCGCAGATGGCCGCGTTCCTGGTGGTCGCCCCCACGCCGTTCGTGACCGTGGCGGGGCAGGACGGCGGCTGGCGGCTGGACTTGCCGCCTGGTCGGTACCGGATCACGGCCCTGTCCGAACGCGCGTCCGCGGTGACGGCGGAACTGACCGTGTCCGGAGCGCAGACGGCCCCCGCGCTCGTCCTGGACGAGTCGGCGTTCGTCGCCACGTCGCACACCAACAAGTTCGGGAAGCCGTATCCGAAGGATGCGTATCAGCAGAAGTGAGCGCGAGTCTACCGCGTCGTCTCGCGGGCGGCCATCGCGTAGACGGAGACGGGCGCGCTGACGCCCTTCACGCTCATCGGCGGCAGCGCCGTGGCGGCCACCAGCCCGCTGACCCGCGAGAAGGTCTCCGCGTCCATCAGGATCTGCCCGGGCTCGGCCGACGCACACAGGCGCGAGGCCAGGTTCACCGCGGGGCCGATGGCGGTGTAGTCGAGGCGATCGTCGCTGCCGATGCTGCCCACCAGCACGTCCCCCGTCGCAATTCCCACGCCCACCGACAGCCGCGCGTCATCCTGGGACACGGCGTGGATGGCACGCTGGATCTCGACGCCGCAGCGGATGGCATCGAGTGCCATGTCTGCGCCCGTGAAGTGCGCGAACACCGCGTCGCCCATGAACTTGTCCACGTCGCCGTGGAAGCGCTTCACGAGATCGGCCTGGAGGCTCAGGTAGCGATTCAGCACCGCCACGGCGTCTTCCGGCGCACGCTGCTCGGCAAAGGCGGTGAAGCCGCGGATGTCGGCGAAGAGCACCGTGATGACCTTGCGCTCGCCCGCGCGGGCGCCGGGCTCCGGGCGGCGCTGGATCATCTCCATGGTCGAGGCCGACACGAACTTGGTCATGTCGGCGCGCTCGCGCAGGCCGGCCGTCATCTGGTTGAAGGCGCGCGCGAGCTGACCGATCTCGTCAGCGCGAGGCACGTCCAGGCGGACGTCGAAGTTCCCATCGGCCACCTGCTCGGTGGCGCGCACCAGCTGACCGACCGGCGCGGTGATGGACCGGGCCAGCCAGGCGCTGCCGGCGAGGCCCAGCCCCGCGGCTACGATGCCGAGCACGAGCAGGCCGAGCTGCAGGTTGCGATAGGGCGCCAGGGCCTGGTCGCGCGACTGCAGGATAATCACGCGCCGCGGGCCTTCCGGTTGGAGCGCCGCGCCCACGGCCTGGAAACGCTCGCCGGTCAGCGTCAGATCGAGCGGCTCGGACTCGGCGCTGGCCGGCACGTCGCCGGCACGCTGCCACGAGAGCCGCGTGCGTGGCAGCGAACTGGCCGCGATGCTCGCGGGCGACAGCACGACCACGTCGGCGCCCACCGCATCCCGCAGCGATGTGGCCCAGCCATCGTCGATGGGCGAGGCCGCGAGCACCACGCCGAACACGGTGCCGGCCGACTCCGCGGCGGCGGCCACGGCGTGATGGACCTTGCCGTCCACGGTGATGAACCCGTGCGCCGGGCGGCCCTCGGCCAGCGGCGCCAGCCAGGTGCGTTCGACGTCCGGCAGCTCGAGCGGCGCGAAGGTGTCGCTGCGCGCCACCACCCGGCCCCGTGAGTCGAGGGCGAGCAGCAGGCCGCGGTGCCCATGGCGCTCGCGGTAGTCGCTCAGGAAGTCGCGCACCGTGGCCGCGTCGGTGGCCAGCAGCGCGCGCAGCTCGGGGAACGACGCCACCATCTCGGCCACGAGGTGGAGGCGCGCGAACTGCTCCGCCTCGGCCGCAGCCACCGCGCGCCGGCTGCGCTCGAGATCGTCGGCGATGCGGCCGTCCACCGTGCGGTCCGCGAGCCGGCTGACGTACGCCAGCGTCGCCAGCGTCAGCCCGACGATGAGGGCCCCGGCCGTGACGAGCAGCCGCGCGCGCAAGGAGCGGAAGCGCATAGGACGCCACAGCATACCGGGATCCGCCGTCCGGTATCTGCACCCGCCACTCCCCTATAATTCCCCCGTGCCTATCGGTTCCGCCTTTCACGCGCGCACGGCCCCACTCGCCGAAAGCCTCAGCTTCCGCGACTGGGCAGGCTATTACGCGGTCAGCTCGTTCGAGACGCACCACGACCACGAGTACAACGCCATCCGCAACGCGTGCGCGCTCATCGACATCTCGCCGCTCTTCAAGTACCGCGTGCACGGGCGCGACGCCACGCGCCTCGTCAACCGGATCATCACGCGCGACGCCTCGCGCCTGGCGGTGGGACAGGTCTGGTACACGCCCTGGTGTGACGACGAGGGCAAGGTCATCGACGACGGGACGGTCACGCGGCTGGCGACCGACACCTTCCGCTGGACGGCGGCGCATCCGAACCTGCGCTGGCTGGTGGAAAACGCCACCGGCCTGGACGTGGAGGTCGAGGAGGTGTCCGAGCGCGTGGCGGCGCTGGCACTGCAGGGGCCGACCTCGCGCGGACTGCTGCGCTCGGTGTGCACGGCACCCGTGGAGACGTTGAAGTACTTCCGCATGGCCAGCGGCGAGATTGCCGGCGTGCCGGTGGACGTCTCGCGCACGGGCTACACGGGCGATCTCGGCTACGAGATCTGGATGCCCTGGGACCGGGCGGTGGCCGTCTGGGATGCCCTGGCCTCAGCAGGGCCCGCGTTCGACCTGCACGCGGCCGGCATGCTGGCCCTGGACGTGGCGCGCGTGGAAGCCGGCCTGCTGCTCATCGACGTGGACTTCCAGAGCAGCCGCAAGGCGCTCATCGAGTCGCAGAAGTACACGCCATCCGAGCTCGGGCTGGGGAGGCTCGTGGATCTGGGCAAGTCTTCATTCGTCGGCCGGCGCGCGCTCGTCGACGAGCACCGCCGTGGGCATGCGCGCCAGATCGTCGGGCTCGAGCTCGACTGGCCCGAGGTCGAGGCGTTGTACGAGGAAGTGGGCCTGCCGCCGGCCGTGGCGGCGCAGACCTCGCGAGTGGCCGTGCCGGTCTACAGGGGCAGCACGCAGATCGGACGCGCGACGTCTACCACGTGGTCGACCACGCTGAAGAAGATGATCGCCCTGGCCACCATCGATCGGCCGTACTTCGCCATCGGGTCGCGCGTGGAGATGGAGGTGACGGTGGAAGCCACGCGTCACCGCGCCCCCGCCACGGTGGTGGCGACGCCGTTCTTCAACCCGGCGAGGAAGACGGCGCCCTGACGGGATTCCGGTGATTCGCGCCGGCCGGCTCGCTCGTCCGCGAGCGTGACAGAACCAGGCGTTCCGACTGGTGTCTAATCTCATCGTCTGGCTCGTTGATGCCACTCCACGGATGATGTTCATCGACTCGGCCATCCTCGACCTCACCGAACGCATCTGCCGTCGGTTCCAGCGGCTGACGGGCAGGACCAACGTCTGGCTCGCCGTGCAGCTGACCAACCTCAGCATCGTCGTGTACTTCGTGTGGGCGGGCGCCTACCTCCTGGTGAGTGATCTGCCCCTTCGGATCGTGCTCGGCCTGTTCTGTGCAGGACTGCTGTACGCGCTCAGCCAGACCGTGCTCAAGGTCCCCGTCGAGGCCTCCGAGCAGAGCGCCTACCAGCGCGTCGCCAAGGGGCTCAGGAACCCGCGACGCCTGCGGGATGCGCTGCTCCGGATCCTGTTCCTGACGCTGTCCGTGGTGCTTGCGGGTCCGACGATGCTGGTGCACGTCGTCCTGCAGTTGCCGTTCGTCCTCCTGGGCTATTCGCTCATCGTCTTGACGACGATCCTGCTGTACGTGTTAGCGTGCGACCCGCTGCCGCCGTGCGCCGGAACGGTAACGGAGTGGCTGCGGCGCCTGGCTCCGGCGCGCCGGGCGTCCGCCACGGTCGAGTGATTGGCGATGCGCAAGATCGACGTCTTCACCCACATCATGCCCCCGTCGTATCACGCGCGGCTGATGGCCGTCGCGCCGGATTTCGCGGATGTCGGCAAGCGGATGCGCAACGTGCCAATGCTGGTCGACCTCGACCTGCGTTTCCGCGTGATGGACGCCTTCGGGGACTATCAGCAAGTCCTGTCACTGCCAACGCCGCCCATCGAGGTGATGGCGTCTGGCGCCGACGCCATCGACCTGGCCCGAGTGGCCAACGACGGGATGGCGGAACTGGTTCACCGGCATCCCGAGCGATTTGCCGGCTTCGTCGCATCGCTGCCACTCGGTGATCCTGGGGCGGCTGTGGCCGAGCTCGAGCGCGCGATCGGCACGCTGGGCGCACGCGGGGTGCAGCTGTTCAGCAACGTGCGTGGCGCCCCCCTTACATCCCCAACGCTGCTCCCGATCTTCGAGTCCATGGCACGCCGGGATCTGCCCATCTGGCTGCACCCCTACCGGGGGCCGGAGACCTCGGACTATCGGACGGAGGATCGCTCGCAGTTCGAAATCTGGTGGACATTCGGCTGGCCCTACGAAACGAGCGTGGCCATGTCGCGCATTGTCTTCGCGGGGCTCTTCGATCGCTGGCCGGACCTGAAGATCATCACGCACCACATGGGTGCGATGGCGCCCTATTTCGCCGGCCGCGTCGGCCCTGGATGGGATCAGCTCGGGGTTCGAACCAGCGCGCCAGATGGGGCGGAGGCGCTCGCCCGGCTGCGCAAGCGCCCGGTGGACTACTTCCACATGTTCTATGCCGACACCGCGCTGTTCGGGGCGTACGACGCCTCGGTGTGTGGACTCGCGTTCTTCGGCGCGGATCGCGTGGTGTTCGCCTCGGACGCGCCGTTCGATCCCGAAGGCGGCCCGATGTACATCCGCGAGACGATTGGCATCATCGATCGACTGCCGATCACCGACGCGGATCGGGCACGCATCTACTCAGGGAATGCGGTCCGCCTCCTGAAGCTTCCGGCATGACGCGCTCTCCCGCTTCGCGCCGGCCTCTCGTGGTCGGCCGGTACTACACCTTGCGCGCGCGGCGGGCGGCGATGAACGACTGCACGCCCGTGGCCACGTAGGCGGCCAGCACCAGCGCGGTGACGAGCTGCGCCAGCACCGCCGGCCGCGTGATCTCCCCGGCCGCCACGGCCGGGATGGCGCGCCCGAGCACGCCGAGCAACCCCAGCAGCCCGACGGCCACCGCCACGTGCATGGCGTGTTTGCGCGCCGCCTCGTTGCGCGCGACGTAGGCGAGGAGCACGAACGCCACCCCGAAGAACGCGGGAATGAGGGCCGTGACGCTCGTCCGGCCGGTCAGCATGTAGCTGCCGACGCCGAGGAGCATGAGGATGATACCGACGAGCCGGGTGGTGGCAGGCATAGGCCGATCATAATCCCGACGCGATCTACTTCTCCGCCTCTACCGTGTTCCTCAGCGTCCCGATCGACTCGATGGTGCACGTGGAGCGGTCGCCGGGCTTGAAGTACACCGGCGTGGCGCGCGCCGTTCCCACGCCCGCGGGGCTGCCTGTGGAGATGAGATCGCCGGGATGGAGCGTCATCATGTGCGACGCGTACTCCACCAGCTCGAAGACCGTGTGCGTCATGCGATCCGTGTTCGAGTCCTGCATCACCGTGTCGTTCAGCGTGAACTTCACGGCCAGCTTCTGCGGGTTGGGCACGAACTGGCGCGGGACGATGAACGGGCCGAGCGGCGCGAAGGTGTCGTGGCTCTTGCCGAGCTGCCAGTCCGAGCCGTGGCGCCCGTCGGCGCGCCCGCCGCGATCCGAGACGTCGTTCATCAACGTGTAGCCGAAGATGTAGTCCGCCGCCTGGTCGCGCGACACGTGCTTCGCCGTGCGGCCGATGACGATGTTCATCTCGCATTCCCAGTCGATGCGCTCGCGCCCGCGCGGAATGATGATGGGGTCGTTGTGCCCGGTGATGGCCGTGTTGGCCTTCACGAAGAAATAGGGGTTCTGCCGCGGATCGCCGGGACGGCGGTCCCAGTAGCCCGGGATGCCCTGTGCCACCTTCGGATCCACGGCCTGGGCGCTGGCGGCGGTCGTGGTGGTGCTCCGCATCTCCACCGCGTGCTCCTGGTAGTTCACCGCCGTGCTGAGCAGCACCTTTGGATCGGTGATGGGCGGCAGCACCTTCAGCTGCGACACCTTCATCGCGGAACCGGGAGGGTTGGCGACGGAGTCCGACGCCACCGACGCGAACCGGTCCGCCGTCGGCTGGCTCCACTGCGCGATGAGCCCCTTGATCGTCGGCGGCGTCCCGGCGATGGTGCGCCCGAGGTCGATGACCATCTCGTCGTTGAGGACCATCCCGACGAAGACGCGGTCGCCCTGCTGGAACATGCCCAGCTTATAGGGCGTGGGCCCCTGCGCCGCGGGTGTGGCCAGCCCCGCGGCCGCCGCCAGTCCCAGCGCCACCATCGATGCACGAACGAGTCGGTTCATGAAGTCCCTCCGGACCAGCGGATCATACACTTGCCCCGACTCCCGACTCCCGACTCCCGACTCCCGAC
>Ga0105094_10000086_pt1 | contig 36799 bp, 29 predicted proteins | sample PPLLak1March2015_2_FD_87023 | JGI IMG/M metagenome (GOLD analysis project Ga0105094, IMG submission 87023) | Freshwater sediment microbial communities from Prairie Pothole Lake near Jamestown, North Dakota, USA - PPLs Lake P8 Core (3) Depth... | ecosystem: Environmental > Aquatic > Freshwater >...
ATACCTCAGCGGTTCCACCATCTCGAAATCCATTTCCTCTCGCAGCCCCCCAACATTATGATGCGTCTTGATGCGGTGCGCCTGGGCGCGGTCCGGGGCGCTGGATTCGACCACATCCGGGTAGATTGTGCCTTGGACCAGAAAACGGGGTTTGCCTACCATGCGAGCCTGTTCTTCGAAGATGCGGATAAATTGCTCTCCAATGATGCGCCGCTTTTGTTCAGGCTCGGTCACGCCGCTTAAGGCTTGCATGAAACGCTCTACGGCGTTAATCGTGATCAACTCCACGCCCAATTGGTCGTGCAGCGCTTTTTGCACCTGGACAGCTTCGTTCTCGCGCAGCATCCCGGTGTCCACAAAGACTGCGACCAGCTGGTTGCCAATTGCGCGTTGTACCAGCGCAGTGGCGACACTCGAATCGACCCCACCGCTAACAGCCGAGATGACCATCTGATCGCCTACCTGCTGGCGAATGCTGGCTTTACTTTCATGGATGATTGAGTCAGGTGTCCAATCTGGACTGGCGTTGCAGACATCGAAAACAAAATGGCGCAGGATTTCAGCTCCCCGTGGGGTATGGTGTACTTCTGGGTGAAATTGCAGCCCAAAGTAGCCGCGCTCAGCATCCCCCATCACGGCCACCGGGGAATTCGAGCTGCTTGCCAGCACGACAAAGCCGGCGGGTGGAGTTACGATGCGGTCGCCATGCGACATCCACACCTCCAGGCTTTGCATATCGATCAGCGGATTGGGGAGATGCTTTTCTACCACCGCCAATCCATACTCGTGTTTTGTGGAAGCACCGACCACACCACCCAGAGCATGCGTAAGCGCTTGCATACCATAACAAATCCCCAAGATGGGGAGCCGGCTATCCAGCACATAGGCGGGCAGATAAGGCGCACCCGGCTCGTATACCGACGCAGGGCCACCTGAAAGGATAAATCCTTGGGAAGCGATTGCCATCACCTGGGCAGGGTCAGTATCCCAGGGGAATAATTCACAATACACGTGCATCTCGCGCACCCGGCGGGCGATGAGCTGGGCAGTCTGTGAACCAAAATCGAGTATGGCGATAGAAGCTACCATTGGCTCAGTCCTCGAAAATGATCTGATCGCCATCCATCTGGCGGATGCGCGCCAGGGTCTCAATTGGAATACCCAGGTGCTGCAGCGCCTGACGCCCGCCCTCAAACGTTTTTTCAACCAGCGCGCCAATCCCTACTACCTGTGCGCCTGCCGAATTTGCTAATCGCACCAGCCCCAGGATTGTGGCTCCGCTGGCAAGAAAATCGTCGATAATCAATACCTTTTCCCCGCCCGCTAAATATTCGGGCGAGATGATCAATTCCACGATGCGGCCTTTGGTATGCGAGGGTGTCAGAGTGAGGAACACTTGATCTGGCATAGTGATCGGCTTGTGTTTGCGCGCATACACTACGGGCAACTTCATATGAAACGCGGTGGTCAGGGCAGGAGCGATGCCGGAGATTTCCGCAGTTAAGATTTTGGTAGCACCGATGGCATGGAAACGCCGCGCAAACTCTTGCCCACACTGATCCATCAAGCCCGGGTCGACCTGATGGTTAATAAACCCATCAACTTTTAAGATGCCATTGCCCAGATTACGACCTTCTTTTTTAATGCGCTCGATTAATGCCTGCATGTTTTGCTCCTCGCCACTTTAATCCAATATCCTTGTCTGTGCATTTTATCAATTCTACTGCGACTTGAGTGTTCGGAGTAGTTGGTGTGACACTTCGCTTGATCTTTTAAGGTAGGGGATTTGGGAGCGCGTGGAGTATGTTAGAATCCCCTGCATGGTTTTGGTCCTGGCTTCTAATTCTCCCCGGCGCAGGCAAATTCTGAGCCTGGGGGAGTGGGATTTTATTGTGCAACCGGCCGAGGTAGACGAGCAATTATTGCCGGGCGAAGATCCGCGCCAGTATGTGTTGCGCCTGGCGGAATGTAAAGCTCGGGCTGTGGCGCAAGGGGCGCCTGTGGGGGCATGTGTGATCGCGGCGGATACTACCGTGGTGGACTGGAATGGAAACCATAACAATCCAGCGCTGGTGCTGGCTAAACCGGCTGACGCGGATGAAGCTACAACCATGCTGCGCCAGCTACGCGGGCGTACCCACCAGGTGCTTACCGGTCTGGTGGTTCTGAATGTAGCTGATGGCCGGCTGGAGCGAGAGTTGGTCGCGACGGATGTCGTGATGCGCTCCTATAGCGAGGCGGAAATCAAGGCTTATGTCGCAACGGGTGATCCGTTGGATAAGGCAGGTGCCTATGCCATCCAGCATGCAGGTTTCCGTCCGGTAGAACGCTTACATGGGTGTTATGCGAATGTGGTTGGTTTGCCGCTATGTGTCCTGGTGCGCATGCTGGAGAAATTCGGTATAACATCACAGAGTGAAGTTGTGCGGCAATGCCAGGCAGCTGCGCCTGGTGCTGCGTGCGCTGTGGAGCCGCTGGTGTTGGACGGATGACTTGTGCAACTATGAGCGATGCATCGCTCACAGTTGCATAGGCAGTTGTTTGGAGAAAAACCTAGAAAACAATGAAACGCATTTTTTGGTTAGTTATGATCGTGCTCCTGTTCGTGGCGGCATGCAGCCAGCCGGTTGAGCGCTCGGAGACGCCTGCACCAGATGCGACCGCCACGCTGGCTGAGGCCTGGGTGCGTACAACCAGTGTTCCTGATGTCAAAGAACGCGCCCGCGCCTATCTGGACGCCTGGAAAAGCGAAGATTATCCAGCCATGTACCAGATGCTCACGCAAGTTAGCCGGGAGGCGATCACCGAGGAAGAATTTACCAGTCAGTATCGCAGTGTGGCGGCCGAAGCCGGGATGAGCAGCCTGGATTATGAAGTGCTTTCTGCGCTTACCAATCCAGATACCTCTCAAGTGAGTTATCGCGTGTATCTCACAAGTATCTTAGTGGGAAACCTGGAATGGGATACGCTGATGAACCTGCGCCTGGAACGCGGCGAATGGCATGTGATGTGGGACGATACGCTCATCCATCCTCAGCTGGCAGGTGATAATTATATGCGTATGGATCTGGAGATACCGGCGCGGGCCAATATTTATGACCGGACGGGCAAAGCGCTGGTCGCTCAGGCGGATGCTACCGCAATTGGCCTCTACCCCGATAATATCCTGGAAGAGCAGGCAGATGATCTATTTAGCTGGTTGGTGCGCCTGACTGGTTACAGCTCAGATACGATTCAGGCCATGTATGAGAACTTCCCCCCCGGTGGAGGCTGGTATTTGCCGTTGGGTGAAGTGGCAGCCAGTGAAATTGCCCGCAATTATGATGCTCTGGCCGGTTTTGGCGGATTGGTGCTCAGCCCGTACAAGGCTCGCTATTATTTCGATGGCGGGATCGCCCCACACGTAATCGGCTATGTGAGCGCCATCCAGCCGGAGGAAGTGGAATTCTACAAACGCCAGGGTTACCTGCAGGATGAGCGCGTGGGTCGCAGCGGCCTGGAGCGCTGGGGAGAAGAATACCTGGCAGGCACGCGTGGCGGGACGCTGTATGTTTTCAACGGGGAAGGCCAACCGGTTACCCGGCTGGCGGAGTCGCGTTCTAAGCCTTCGCAAGCCATTTATACTACTCTGGAGCGCGACTTTCAGCTGGCGGTGCAGCAATCGATGGGGGATCTGGTTGGCGCTATCGTTGTATTGGAGCGGGATACGGGACGGGTGCTGGCGATGGCTTCAAATCCCGACTTCGACCCCAACGCCTTTGAGCCGGTTAACTACAATAGCTTTACCTTGCTCAGCAATCTCAATGACCAAAACCAGCCTTTGTACAACCGGGCGACCCAGGGGCAGTATCCTTTGGGATCGGTATTTAAGATCATCACCATGGCAACAGGCATAGAGAGCGGATTGTATCCACCTGACTACACTTATCAGTGCGGGCATACCTTCACCGAGCTGGCTGGTGTGACACTTTATGACTGGACTTTAGAAAAAGAATTTCCCCCCAGTGGTTTGCTGGATTTACCGGGTGGTTTGATCCGCTCCTGTAACCCATTTTTTTATCATATAGGATTGGGGCTGTTTGACAATGGCCTCGAGACCGCCATCCCAGATATGGCGCGCGGCTTTGGTCTGGGTGAACGGACCGGGATTGAAGGGGTTGAGGAATTGCCGGGTCAGGTGCCTGATCCGGGGAGCCAGTTGGATGCGACCAATCTGGCGATTGGTCAAGGCACTCTGCAGGTTACGCCTTTACAGGTGGCGGATTTCGTGGCGGCGGTCGGAAATGGCGGAATTCTCTACCGGCCCCAGGTGATTGAGCGGATTGCACCGCCCGACGGCGCAGACACATATACCTTTGAACCGCAAGAGCGCGGCAAGCTACCGGTATCGCAAGAAACCCTGGATGTCATTCACCAGGCAATGGTTGGAGTAGTCAGCAGCACTGACCCGCGCGGCACAGCTTATCATGTTTTCAGTGGCTTGAATATCAATGTAGCGGCGAAAACTGGCACAGCGCAATCCGGTTCAGGATTACCCCATGCCTGGTTTGCCGGCTATACTTTTGAGGAACGCGAAAACCGTCCGGATATTGCCATTGCGGTGTTAGTCGAAAATATTGGCGATGGCTCGGACTATGCTGCTCCCATCTTCCGCCGGGTGGTGGAATATTATTTCCGGGGCAGCCCAGGACGCCTTTACCCGTGGGAATCTACTTACAACGTTACTCGCACGCCTACGCCATTGTTCGAGGAAGTACCGTTTACAGATGAAGACGGAGACTAACGACCTTGGGCAATGAGACTTTGCGTGGGCGGATCATCAAATCCCAATCCGGTTTTTATGCGGTCCAGACAGCCGAAGAGGTTTATGTCTGCCAGCTGCGTGGGCGGCATAAGAGAGGCCCGCGCCTGGGAGATGTGGTTGCGGTGGGGGATTGGGTGCAAATTACCGCTCTAGGTGGGGGAAATGCGGTGATTGAAACCATCGAGCCTCGCCAACGCATGATTTCACGGATGGATCCCAGACCACAGGGGGAATACCAGCAAATCCTGATCGCTAATCCAGACCAGGCATTCTTTGTCTTCGCGTGCACGCATCCTGAGCCACATTTGGGGATGCTGGATCGCTATCTGGTAATTGCCGAGAGGCAAAATCTCCCGGCAGTGATCGTCGCCAATAAAGTGGACCTGGTCGGATTAGCCGCGGCCAGGTCCATTTTTGGGCACTATGAACCATTGGGCTATCCGGTCATTTATTCCTCGGTTAAGACGGGTGAGGGTATTCAGGTATTGCGCGACAGCCTGGTTGGCAAAGTCTCCCTGTTTAGCGGGCCTTCAGGAGTGGGTAAATCCAGCTTAATGAATGCGATCCAGCCAGGGTTGAGTCTATCGGCTTCCCATGTGAGTGAGACGACCGGCAAGGGGCGTCATACTACCGTGGTCCGTGAGTTGATCCCGGTGGTTGGAGGCGGGTATGTGGCAGATACGCCCGGATTGAAAGCCTTGGCCTTGTGGGACATTGAGCCGGAGGAGTTGGATGCCTATTTTCCCGAAATGCGCCAGGCGGTAGAGCAATGTGCTTTTAGCGATTGTACCCACGTGCACGAGCCGGGTTGTGCGGTGCTGCTGGGTGTCGAAAATGGTGAAATCCATCCAGAGCGCTATGCGTCTTACCTTAGAATGCGCTTTGGCGATGATGCCTGAATGTTTTTTTGAGCTTATTTGAACTTTAACCGAATGAACTCAGTATTTAAATAGTGGTAAGGTATGCCTAGCGGTTAAATTAGGAGTTACGCAGTTCAGATTTTCCAACTAAGTGCGTAAGCCCTATAAATATTAATGCGATCATTGGCTTACCCCAAAATGCCTACCGATATTTTGAAATTATGAGTTAGTGATAAAATATTTCCACACTGACAAAAATATATAAATTGCAGCAAAAGAGGAGACACGCCTTTGATGAATTCGCAAAACGGTCGCCCGCTGATCTTAAAGGTAGAAGATTTGGTAACCCGCTTCAACACCCCTGAAGGGGTTGTGCATGCGGTAAACGGTGTCAGCTTCGAGCTGCATGAAGGTGAGACAATCGGAGTGGTTGGTGAGAGCGGTTGTGGCAAAAGTGTCACCATGCACTCCATCCTGCAGTTAATACCACGCCCACCCGGCAAGATTATCCGGGGCCGGGCGTTGTTTCATGATGAAGACCTGATCCACCTTGCGCCCGAAGAAATCCGCCACGTACGTGGCGCTCAAATTGGAATGATCTTCCAGGACCCGATGACCTCGCTGAATCCCGTCATCACCATTGGCAAGCAGGTTGCCGAACCGTTGATGCTGCATCTGGGGATGAATAAAGCAGATGCTCAAAAAAGAGTGATCGAACTGTTGGAGCTGGTGGGCATTTCCCAGGCTGAAAACCGGATCGGACAATATCCGCACCAATTCTCGGGTGGCATGCGCCAGCGTGTGATGATCGCCATGGCCCTGGCATGTAACCCCCAAATCCTGATTGCCGATGAGCCCACTACGGCGCTGGACGTAACCATTCAGGCGCAGATTGTGGAGCTGGTGAAAAAGCTGCGTGACGAGCTGGGTATGGCGGTGATCTGGATCACCCATGATCTGGGGATCGTAGCCGGGCTGGCGCAGCGCGTGTTGGTTATGTACGCCGGTTTTATTATTGAGGAATCCCTTGTAAAAGAATTGTATATCAATCCACAGCACCCCTATACGCTGGGCTTGCTGCGCAGTCTGCCGCGCCTGGACAGCAACGAACACCAGCGCCTGACGACCATTCCAGGCCTGCCGCCGATTTTGATGAATGAACCGAAAGGCTGTCCGTTTTCCCCGCGCTGCCCCTACAGGTTTGAGCGCTGCGCGGAAAACCCGCCCCTGCTTGAAATTGAGGTTGGACATAGAGCTGCATGCTGGTGGAATGTGCAAGAAGGGAAGCCGCGCAATGACTGAAACACTGCTCAAAGTAGAAGGCCTGGTAAAACATTTTCCCATTCTGGCAGGTGTGTTCCAACGCCAGGTGGGCGTGGTGCATGCGGTAGATGGCATTACCTTCGATGTGCGCAAAGGGGAGACATTTGGCTTGGTGGGCGAATCCGGATGCGGGAAGTCCACTGCGGGACGAACGATCCTGCAGCTTTATCGCCCCACCGCAGGCAACGTCTTCTTTGATGGAATTGACCTGGTTAAACTTAAGGGCGAAGAGTTACGCCGCTTGCGCCGACGTATGCAGATGATCTTCCAGGACCCGTACGCCAGCTTGAACCCGCGTATGTCGGTAGGTGAAATCCTGGCGGAGCCGCTTGTCGTTCACGAAGTAGCCAAAGGTCAGGAGATCCGCGAACGCGTGGATGAGCTCCTGAATATTGTGCGTTTGAGCCCGGGATTTGCTGCCCGCTATCCGCATGAGTTTTCGGGTGGGCAGCGCCAGCGCATCGGTGTAGCGCGCGCCCTGGCCCTGGAGCCTGAATTCATTGTGTGTGATGAACCGATCTCGGCGCTGGATGTTTCGATCCAGGCCCAGGTGATCAACCTGCTGGAAGATTTACAATCCCAATTTAACCTGGCTTACCTGTTTATTGCCCATGATCTTTCGGTGGTGCGTCATATCAGCCAGCGCGTTGCGGTGATGTATCTGGGATTGCTGGTTGAAATGGCTGAGCGCAATGAGCTTTACAGCCATCCCTTGCACCCCTACACCCAGGCGCTGCTCTCGGCAGTGCCGATCCCGGATCCATTCAAAGAAGAAAAACGCCAGCGCATCATCCTGGAAGGCGATGTGCCCAGCCCGGTCAATCCACCTTCCGGTTGCCATTTCCGCACGCGCTGTCCGTTGGCAGAAAAGATCTGTGCCGAACGCGAACCGGAATGGCGCGAAGTGGCGCCCAACCACTGGGTGGCTTGCCACCTGGTATGATCTGAACCATTGATCAACATCTCGCCAGCTACTTTAGGAAGTACGGTCGCCGGCAGCGAGATGCACAAAATCCTTTTGAGAGGAGGTGAGGCTTTCAGGAGAATCCATTAGATGTATTTCGTTCGTAAAAAATAGTTCGTTCAACCAATATTTTCTCGAGGAGAAGAAACATGCGTAACAAATCTCTGTTCTTGTTCTCGCTCTTGATCATGGCAAGCATGATCCTGGGCGCCTGCGCCACCCCCACCCCTGAGACGATCATCCAAACTCAGGAAGTCATCAAGACCGTTGAGGTCGTGGTGGAAGGGGAGACGGTCATCGTGACTGCGACCCCCGAGCCTGTGGTGGAAAAGGAATTTACCTCCGCCGATGCCAGCACCCTGGTGTATACCACCTTTGGTGAGCCTGACACGCTGGATCCGGCGTTGGATTACGAAACCGCTGGCGGCAACATTTTGGCCAACGTGTACGAGAGCCTGGTCTTCTACAACCGTGAGCGGGCCGATGAATTCGTGGCTGCCCTGGCTGAAGAAGTGCCTAGTGCCGAGAATGGTCTGATCAGCGAAGATGGCAAGACCTATACCTTCAACATCCGCGAAGGCGTAACCTTCCATGATGGCGCAGATCTGACCCCTTCGGATGTAGCTTTCTCATACGTGCGCGGCGTCCTGCAGGGCAGCACCTCCTCCCCGCAGTGGCTGTTCACCGAAGCCTACTTTGGTGTGGGCGTCGATGACATTTCCGTGCTCGTAGAAGCCGCCACGCAATTTGGCCTCGAAGCGCTGCCTACACTGACCTCTGACCAGATCGGTGAGCTGCCTGGCGCGTTGTATGATGATATCGACGCCATGGTTGCTACTGATCCCGCGATCCTGGCCGGCGTTTGTGAGTATGCCAAGACCAAGGTCGTGGCAGATGACGCAGCCGGCACCGTGACCCTCAACCTGCAGCAGGCCTGGGCGCCTTTGATCTCCACCCTGGCTGGCTATTGGGGTGCGGTCATGGACCAGGATTGGGTGGCTGCAAATGGCGGCTGGGATGGCGATTGCGCCACCTGGCAGAACTACTATGCCATCACCGCTGAAAACAGTCCCTTCACCGCCATTACCAACGGCACCGGCCCCTATATGCTCGATCACTGGACCCAGGGTCAGGAAATTGGCCTGCTGCGCTTTGATGACTACTGGCGCACCGAGCCCATCTGGGAAGGCGGCCCGAGCGGCCCCGCTTCCATCGAGCGCATCCTGATCAAGAAAGTTGATGAGTGGGGCACCCGCTTCGCCATGGCTCAGGCCGGCGATTCTGACTTCTTCACTGTCAACCGTGAAAACGTCGCCCAGGTTGATCCATTGGTCGGCGAGTGGTGCTACTACGACGCAGCGACTGACACACACGGCGCCTGCGAAGTTACTGGCGACGGCCCGTTCCGCCTGTATATCGGCGCTCCCACCGTCACCCGCACCGACGTCTTCTTGAATTTCAACATCAATAACCCCGAAGGCGGCAACACCTTCATCGGCAGTGGTCAGCTGGATGGCAATGGTATCCCCGTTGACTTCTTCAGTGATATCCACATCCGCAAGGCGTTCAACTACTGCTTCGATTGGGAAACCTTCATCAATGATGCTCTGGTGGGCGAAGGCATCCAGTCGATCGGTATCCCGCTGCCCGGCATGCCCGGCTTCGACCCCAATGGGCCGATCTACAGCTACGATCCTGACAAATGCGCCGAAGAGTTCCAGTTGGCCGAGCTGAGTGGCCCCAATGGTGAGACCGTTTGGGATACCGGCTTCCGGCTGCAGATCGCCTACAACACTGGCAATACCACCCGCCAGACCGTAGCCGAGATCCTGGGCGAGACCCTGATTACCATCAACGACAAGTTCCAGGTTGAGGTCATTGGTCTGCCCTGGCCGACCTTCCTGCGCAGCCAGAATGCCCGCACGCTGCCTATGTTCATCAGTGGCTGGCACGAAGACATCCACGACCCGCACAACTGGTACGTACCTTACCTGACGGGCCTGTATGGTCGCCGCCAGAGCTTGCCCGAGGAATTCCTGGCAAGCGCCCAGGCGCAGATCAATGCTGGCGTTGCCGAGACCGATCCGGCAGCCCGCAATGAGATCTACACTGCTCTGAACCAGGAAATCTTCGACCTGGCTCCGCAGATCATCCTGGCTGTCGCCACCCAGCGTCACTACGAACAACGCTGGATCGATGGCTGGTACTACAACCCGGCGTACTCCGATGCGTTCTACTACGCCTATTCGAAGAAGTAAATTCTGTTACTAGTACTACCGTTGGGGGCTGGTAACAGCCCCCAACGGCCTGCCTGGTTTGCTTGGAAAGTTAACGAAAAGTTGGTGAGAGGAAAATAAATGACCGCATATATTATCCGTCGCCTGTTGCTGCTGCCAGTCTTGTTGGTTGGGGTGACTATCATCATCTTCGCCATGCTCCAGTTCCTGACCCCGGTCGAACGTTCTGCTTTGTATGTGCGGGACATCCCTCATACCGAAGGCGCCATCGAGGGCATCATCAAGCGCTATGGATTGGATGAACCTCTACCGGTCCAATACTGGCGTTGGCTGGTAGGGCGCATCGACCCGGTAACCGGTGAGCGGGTAGGTGGCGTATTACGTGGCGATCTGGGTTGGTCGCGGGTGGGTTCCCAATCTGTGATTAACTTAATCAAGCAGCGTTTTCCAGCCACTCTGGAGCTGGCCTTATGGGCGGTTGGGCCGATTATTTTGATTGGATTGTGGTTAGGGGTTAAGGCGGCTGTCAACCATAACAAACCCTTTGACCAGATATCACGTATTCTAGCAATTTTTGCTTCTTCTTTTCCAGTATTTGTGTTTGGCTTATTGGTACTGATGATTTTCTATGCCAATCTGCGCTGGTTCCCACCTGGCCGAATCTCTGACTGGGCCAACGTAGTCATCAGCTCGGGTGAGTTTCGCACCTATACCCATTTAATTACCGTTGATGCGTTGCTGAATGGACGTTTCGACATCTTTTTGGATGCCTTGCGCCATCTGATCCTGCCAATTTTGACCCTATCGTATGTCAACTGGGCGACTTTTCTGCGGGTTACCCGCTCGTCAATGCTGGAAACCTTGCGCCAGGACTACGTTACCACAGCCCGAGCTAAAGGTGTGGCGGAAAGAGATGTGATCAACAAGCACGCCCGACCGAACGCGCTGATCCCGGTGGCTACCCTGGCTGGTTTCCAGGTGGTTGGCTTATTGGGTGGCGTTGTGATCACCGAAACCGTGTTTACCTACCCCGGTGTTGGTTCTGCTGCTGCAGCAGCGGCCCAACAATTGGATGTGGTGACGGTGCTGGGCCTGGCGCTGTTCAATGGCTTTATTCTGATTGTTGCCAACTTAATCGTAGATATCTTGTATGCTGTGATCGATCCCCGGGTGCGCCTGGCTTAACCGCCGGTGGATCAAATTGAAAAGGATAATTAGATGACCACCACTACCAAACCGGATGCACCTTCACTAGAGCACGAACTACTCCCAGAAACTATTTCAACCCGCAAGATCGGACGGCTGGAGCGCCTGGTTGGTCCGGAAAGCTATCGCGTGCTGCGCGGGTTGGTCACTACGCCGACTTCAGTAGCCGGCCTGATCTTGATTGCTATCTTCACGATTGTGGCGCTGGCTGCCCCATGGATTGCCCCGCCAGCGCGTGCCAACAACCCTTATGATATCCCCCGCGATGGCTTCAGCCCCGATCCGCGCCCCCCGATGTCCGAATGGAAGCGCAACCAGCCCCCGCTGCCAGCCTGGTGGGAACCGGTCATGGGTACGGAAGAATGGGTACACCTGATGGGAACTGCCAGTGGTCAATACGACATTTTCTATGGCGTGATCTGGGGTACTCGCACGGCCTACAAGACTGGTCTGGTCATCACCCTGGCTGTCCTGCTGATTGGTCTGCTGGTTGGATCGGTTTCGGCGTTCTATGGCGGCTTGTTGGATAATATCCTGATGCGGATTGTGGATGTCTTCCTGACACTACCATTCATTATGGCTGCCCTGATCACGGCGGCAGTGCTTACGCCCAGACTGGGGCGCACGATCCTGCCGGCGGTCTTCGCGCTGATTGCCTTTGGCTGGATGAGCTATGCGCGTTTGATTCGTGGGGATATATTGACGGTGCGCGAGCGCGATTATATTTTGGCTGCCAGGGTGATCGGCGTCAAAGACTATAAGATTATGCTCAAGCACATCCTGCCTAATGCGATCTTCCCTACTCTGGTGTATGCTTCCGCCGGAATTGGTGAAATTGTGATTATTTTTGCTGCGTTGAGCTTCCTGGGTGTAGGTACTCCTGTTGGTTATGCCGACTGGGGCCAACTGCTTAGCTTTGCCCGCAACTGGATCACCAACCTGGCTGACTACTGGTATATTGTGGTCTTTCCTGGCTTTGCGCTGGTCTTTTTTGTGCTGGGTTGGAACTTGCTGGGTGATGCCTTCCGGGATATCCTGGATCCCAAGATGCGCGGGAAGAGTTAATCGCCAGCGGCTTGAGATCAAGACTAATCTTTACTGGTTGTTGGTATTTCTTCGATAAATGGGAAAATTTCTATCCGGATTTTTGTGGGTCATCTTACTGACCGGGACGAGTGGATGGTTTTTTGGTGGACTGAGTGCAGTCCCCAGTACAGGTGTGGCGGTGCAGAGTACCGCCACACCCGGCTTAATCGACCAGCCACAGATGATGGCAACGCCAGACCGTCTGGCTCGACCAACCCTATCTGCCAATCCATCTCAGGCCGAGATGGGAGGGCAGGTGTACTACATGGTCTGTATGGCCTGTCATGGTGATCAAGGTCAGGGTCTGTCTCCGGAATGGCTGGGGGCGTGGGAGTTGGGCGAGGAAACCTGCTGGCAGTCGAAATGCCATGCTTCTAACCATCCTCCTGAGGGCTTTGAACTGCCTGAATCAATCCCGGCAGTGATCAGCCCTGGCACAGTATACCGCTTTGCCAATGCTCAGGAGCTGCACGACTATTTGCAAGCGGAGATGCCCTGGCAGGCGCCCGGTATGTTGACAGATGAAGAATACTGGCAGCTAACCGCTTACCTGGTGCGCGCCAACGGTATTGAACCAGGTGATGCACCCTTGAACGAGCAAACGGCTGTAAAAGTTCTGCTGCGCCCGCTGCCCCAAGACTTGCAGCCCGAACCGGCAGTGTCCAGGGAGCAGCGCTGGTTTTGGGGAGCAGCCCTGGTCATCCTGGCAGTGGCAGGGGTAATTTTGCTGGTAAAATATATTCATCTACTCATTAAACCCCGGCGTCCTGACGACGACTTTCATTAAACCATAGGCACCTGCTGTGGGTATTAAGTACACAAGACGCTAAAGAGGGCAGCATGTCGGATCTGAATGACCGAGAGCTGATTCTCGAACTCCAACAGGGTAGTCTGGATGCCCTGGGGGAGCTCTATGATCGTTTCCGAAACATGGTTTATCGCACCGCGCTGGCGATCACAGGTGATCCAGAGGCAGCCAATGATTTGCTGCAAGATGTCTTTCTGCGCCTGTATCGCTTTGCAGATCGTATCGATGCGCAGCGCCCGCTGGAACCCTGGCTGTACCGCATGACTGCTAACCTGTCTTATACCTGGGTCAAGCGGCGTAAGCGCTGGATACGCCCACTGGAAGACCTGGCGGATTGGTTGGCGGGCGGTAGCCGGAATTCGCCTCAGGAAGCTGCTGAGATGCATGATGACTGGCAACGCATCCAGCAGGCCATTGCGGGGCTGCCTCTACCGCAGCGGGTTGTGGTTGTCTTATATTATTTGAACGACCTTTCCTTACAAGAAATTTCTGAGATCCTGAGTGTGCCTGTGGGTACGGTTAAATCTCGTCTGCATTATGGCCGGAATTCGCTCAAACGCAGTCTGGGTTTGCAGGGCGAGACGCTTTTGGACTGGAATTATGAAGGCTCCTAAATTTCACTTCGGGGATGGCGATCTGATGGATATTTTCCTGGGACGCATGTTGAAGAACTGGGTGGCTGGCAGGCAACCGTCTCTGGATGGGCGTGAGCGGCTGCTGGCTGCGGCTGCCAGGCCGGCTTTGGTTGAGCGGCGTAGATCTTATGGCCTGCTGCATATCCTGCGCTATTTATCATCAACCCCTAATTATCATGGCTTTCAGGAGGAAATCCTTTCGGTATCCCTCTCGCAGTCCATGATCTGGTCTTTTCACCTGGCAACTTCAAACCGCATACTGGCTTAAATAGAATACTTTATGCTACATCGACCGAGAAGTAAATTTCTCTACCTTGCCCCGTTTCTGTTTATATTGATCACTCTGGTAAGCTGCACAACTCAACCACAACCCACAGCGCCGCCAGTTCTAACGGTCGTAGAGGGAAATACCCCTGAAACACCCAGTACGCCTGCTGCATCCCCGACTCCCCAGGCGCGCGTGCTAACAATTTGCGCGTTGCAAGAACCCAGCTCACTTTTCATTTACATTGATCAATCTCAGGCCGCGCGCAACGTGCGCGAGGCAATCTATGATGGCCCTGTCGATATGATCGACTTCCAGGCCGCCCCGGTAATCCTGAGTGAAATCCCGGATCAGGCCAGTGGTGGTGTAGTCTTTGAGAGCGTGGCAGTAGCTCCAGGAGCAAGTATTGTCGATAGCCAGGGGGGATTGGTCAGCCTCGAGCAAGGTGTGCAGTATTTGCCTGCTGGCTGTCGTGAGGCCGGCTGCGCCCAGATTTATCAGGGCGAGGATTCTATCCCGATGGATCAGCTGGTGGTTCAATTTCGCCTGCGCCCAGGTTTGCAATGGTCGGATGGAGCGCCACTGACGGCGGATGACTCGCAATATTCCTATGAAATCGCGCGTGAGATGTATCCACGGGTGAGGCAAAACCTGATCATTCATACTGCCCTCTACCAGGCGCAGGATGCTGAAACCATTGTGTGGCGGGGCGTGCCGGGATACCGCGATCCAGCCTACGCGACTTTCATCTTCCAGCCGCTGCCTCGCCATGCCTGGGGGAGTTTCTCTGTGGAAGAATTACTGGTTAATGAAAACGTCAACCTTACACCTCTGGGGTGGGGACCTTATACTGTCACAGAGTGGACGCGTGGTGATCACATTACTCTATCGCGTAACCCGCTTTACTGGCGAGCAGCCGAGGGGCTGCCTTATTTTGATCATTTGATCTTCCGGTTCGTTCCGAATCAAGAAGAAATTCTGGCAGGATTGCTGGCTGGCGAATGTGATCTGGTGGATGATACAGCCGGTCTGGAAACGCAAGCTGAACGCCTCAGCCAGCTTCAGGCGGAAGGAAGACTGCTTACCGCCTATCAGACTGGCACCGCCTGGGAACACCTGGATTTTGGCATCCAGCCAATGGCTGCAGCCGGTGAAACCAGTGCATCCTTGTTCCAGTCGCCTCAGTTACGCCAGGCGATCGCGACGTGTATTGATCGGGAACGTCTGGCCAATGAGCTGTTTTTTGGAATATCTCAGGCGCCGGATACCTATTTACCTCCCTCCCATCCCCTGGCGAACCCGGATGTAAAGCGATATGCGTATGATCCGGAGGCCGCATCTGCGCTGCTGGATAGCGCCGGCTGGTCAGACACAGATCAGGATCCGGCTACGCCGCGCCAGGCGCAGGGTGTGGTTGGGGTAGCTGATGGCACGCCACTGGTTATCGAGCTACTAACCAGTGATGAGGCAGAGAAGCAGACTGCGGCGCTGATACTGCAGGGTAACCTGGCCGGATGTGGCATCCATCTAACCGTCAACGCTTTGCCGCTGGAAGAGCTCTACGCACCCGGCCCCGAGGGCCCGGTCTTTGGGCGAGCATTCCAGCTGGCTCAGTTCAACTGGTCGAATTCCTATGAGCCGCCTTGTTTTCTGTACCTTTCCAGCGAAATTCCCGGACCTTACCCGGATTTTCCGCGCGGTTGGGGCGGTGCGAATGCCAGTGGATATCAAAACGCGGAGTATGATCTCGCCTGTCGCACAGCGATGACATCCTTGTCGGACGACCCACAATACACGGCTAATCATCGGCGAGCACAAGAGATATTTGCGAATGATCTACCGGCTTTTCCGCTGTACATGCGCCTAAAGCTGGTGGCAGCCCGACCGGATATGTGTGGATACCAGGTTGAGGCTGGCTCCAACAGTGCGCTTTGGAATCTGGAAGCATTTAATTACGGCGATGCCTGTAACCCATAAACTTATTCGTCTCTGAGGAGGAAGTATCATGAAGGCTCGATATAGAGGGTTATTTCTTTTCAGCCTCTTGCTCAGCTTAAGCATGCTTTTCACAGCCTGCCAGGAGACAACTCCCCCGGTGGAGACCCCTCAGGAGACTGAGGTGGCGACCGAGGTGGTTAGCGAGCCTGCATCAGGGGAGGCTGCTGAAGCTCCGTCTACAGAGCCATTGGCAGTCGCTGAGCCTGGTAAGGGCGATGTGCTGCGTTTCGCCGTCCTGGAGGATATGACCTCTACCAACGTGTGGGCTTTATTTGACGACGCGGACTCCAGCTATTGGAACCATGCTGTGCAAGGCTCCTATTGGCCGACACTCTTCAAGCTCTCTGATCAGCGCTATGATTTTATCCCCTCCCTGGCAGCAGATTTCCCGTCTGAACTGACCGAGGAAGGTGAATTTTGGGTGGCGACTGTCCAGCTAAAAGAGAGCCTCACCTGGAGTGATGGCTCTGCACTCACGGCTGAGGATGTGGCCTTCACAGCCAACACGGCCCTGTTCTTCCACCTGGGTTTGAATTGGAACAGCGCCTATGACCCCTCCTATTTAGATCGCGTTGAAGCCAGCGACGCGCAAACGGTTAAGTTTTACTTCAACCAAAAACCTGGCCTCTCTCGCTGGCAGTACGGCGCCTTACAGGGTCCAATTGTCAGCAAGACCTATTGGGAACCTAAAGTGGCAGATGCCGTGGAGCTTATGACCGGCGTGCAGGATATGGACCCTTCCAGTGAGGAATATCTTGCCAGGCGCAGCGAGGCAGTCGAAATATTGCAGGGCCTGGAGAATACTGGGGAGCCGATTGCCGGACCATTCATGTTTAACCGCTGGGAAGTAGGCGCATTTTCGGAAAATGTGGTAAATCCAAACGATTATTTTGCCGGCGTGCAGGTTGAAGAATATGCCAATGGCGCGTACCGAGAGTTTGTTGACGACCAGTATGATTTCAGCGCATATGGTGAAGCTTCTGGCGATAAAATCCTCGAATTCACAGTTGGCCCCTACTTCCTGAGTACGCTTTACTCTCTGTATGACCAGGATGCAGCGATCCTGGCGTTGCGCAACAATGATGTAGATTTCTATTTATCGCCGAACGGGCTATCAAGAGGCTTCCTGGCGCAACTGCAGGAGGATCGAGCCATTACCACGGTAGAAAATGAACAGAATGGCTTCCGCTATATGGCATTCAATCATGCCCGCCCGCACCTGGCAGATCCTGTTCTGCATCAGGCAGTTGCCTGTATGATCGACCTGGAATTTCTAACCGAACAACTATTACAGGGTCAGGCGCTGCCAGTTTATACGGCTGTGCCCCCGGCAAATGGATTCTGGTACAAACCTGATGTGACCAGATTCTGTGCAGGTTTTGATAGCCAGGCGCGTATGGTAGAGGCAGTACGCTTACTCAAAGAAGCCGGATATAGCTGGGATGTTGAGCCTGCCTGGAACGAAGCGCGCGGTGGCTCGGTGGATTTTGGTCAGGGTTTGATGCTGCCAGATGGTTCTCCCTTCCCGCCGATCAAGCTGCTGGCTCCCAGTGCGGGGTATGACCCACTCCGTGCTACTGCGGGTGTGTTCATTGAGCAATATATGCGCCAGTTGGGTATCCCTGTCCAGGCTGAGCTAACCAATTTCAACAATATCCTGACGGCGGTTTACGAAACCGGTGAGTATGATGTGTTTATTCTTGGGTGGACCCTGCCGACGTTTCCGGACTACATATGTGATTTGTTTGTCTCGGGTAACCCATACAACTACACCAGCGCGGTCCTGGATGAGAAATGTAATGCCTTCTACAGTGAAGCGGAGGTTGAAGCCGCGCGTGATCTGGCCTTTGACATCCAGGAGATCCTGGCGAATGACTTGCCGTATATCTACCTTTTTACAACTCCCGTATACGACGCGTATCGTAATGTAACCTATCCATACACGAATATTCTGGATGGGATTGGCTCTGGCTACTACGGCTTCCCGGCATATGCTATGCCGGTCAACCAGTAGTTAAGCGGTTCGATAGAGGAGACAGGCAGGTCTTTTCCCTGCCTGTCTCTGTGTGTATCTCGATTTCCATTTGCGTTTGTAGAGTCAGGGAATGTGGAAATATCTGCTAAGTCGTTTGCTTCAAATTACTGCCACCATGCTGGTGTTCCTGACCATGCTGTTTTTTATCCTGGATGCCCAGCCAGGTGACATTACCCTTCAATACCTTTCCAACCCGAAATTTACCCCCGAACAACGCATAGTCTTACAACGCCAGCTTGGTTTGGACCGCCCGCCTGTAGAGCGTTTCGCGCAATGGATGAGCAACACACTGAGCGGTAATCTGGGAGTCTCATTTATCCATAGCCCACGTACGGTGCTGGATGTGCTGCTGGAGCGCGCCCCCCGCACAATCTTTTTATTCCTCACGGCTACCCTGGTTTCGTTCTTTGTGGGATTTCTGCTTGGGAAAATTGTGGCCTGGCAGCGAGGTACCTTTCTTGAGTACAGCGCTACGGTTGTGGGGGCGGTGCTCTATACCGTATTTACGCCCTGGTTCGGGCTACTGATGATCTGGTTGTTTGGTTTTTACTTGAAATGGCTACCCCTGGGAAAGTTCCTCGAGCCTGCCTTGTGGCGGGATGCACCTGTGGATGCCAATTTCATCTTTAACCGCCTGATGCTGACTGCAACGCTATATGTCATATTTATCACCGCGGTCGTTGCAATCACACGTGGGTTGGCAGCTGCTCAGCGTAAACGCTTGCGCTGGCTGGCATTGGTGGGTGGGGCAGTTGTGGCGATAGGGGTCTGGATGCTTTCAGCTTATAGTGTGCTGGCTCAGGATATTGTGGTGCACATGATTTTGCCAATCATGGTGCTGACGGCGGTCAATTTTGGCGGCACAATGCTATTAACGCGCGCCAGCATGTTGGAAACCCTGCGGGAAGATTATATTTTGGCTGCCAGAGCAAAAGGTTTACCGGATAAAGTGGTGCGTGACAGACATGCTGCCCGTAATGCAATCCTGCCTGTTTTTACAGGCCTGGTGATCAACCTGCCGTATATCCTGAGCGGGGGTATCATCACCGAATCGATCTTCTCCTGGCCGGGGATGGGTTTGACATTGCTGGAAGCCTCTGTGGCCGGGGATACCCCCCTGGTGATGGGTGCCTTTTTGTTCATTGGCATTCTGGCATTGTTGGCCCATCTGGTGGCGGACCTGTCCTATGGGTTGCTCGATCCGCGTATCCGCTATGCGAGTTGATGGGTGTCTGTCAGCGAAAAACCATGCCTATGGCTGAACAAGTTATTCCACCCTCAAGAATGAATGCGACGCATGCGAAAATCCTTCGTATGCGCTTCGGGGCATTCTGGAGGTCATTGCGCCAGAACTGGAGCTTGTTTGTTGAAAACAGGATCGGGTTGCTGGGGTTGGGGGTGATCCTGTTCTTTGCCCTTTTGGCAATACTCCATCCGATCCTGATGGCAACGGTCTGGGAACCACGCGTATATGATCCAATTATCGGGTATGACATGGAAGTTGCTGGTCATCCATCATCGCCTTCGACGCGCCACCTTTTGGGAACAGACCCCCTGGGACGCGATGTGCTCAGCCAGCTGATGTACAGTACGCGCTCTGAATTTGGATTAGGTTTGATCTCGGCTCTGGTCACCGTGTTGATCGCCACCACCATTGGTGCGGTTTCAGCTTATTATCTGGGTCCAATTGACGCTTTCTTCATGCGCCTGGCAGATTTGATCAACATCTTGCCTTTTATTGCATTGCTGGTGGTGCTCAGTTCTCTATTTGATTTTGGATTGATTCATTTGGCTCTGGTGATCGGGATCATATCTGGGTTTGGTGGCACAACCATCATTTTCAAAGCTCAGGCGCTTAGTATTAAAGTGAAACCTTACATTGAGGCAGCCCGGGTGGCCGGAGGCGGGGATTTCCACATTATCTTCTGGCACCTGGTGCCTAACCTGATGCCGCTGGCATTTTTGAATATGATGTTCACGGTCACCAGCGCCATTTTTTCTGAAGCAGTGCTTTCTTTCTTCGGTCTGTTAAATCTACGCATGAGCTGGGGCATCATGATCAACACCACCCAGGCAGCCGGCTACTTGCTCTCTGGCCCGCAATATTGGTATCTTTTACTGCCCGCCGGTCTGGCAATCACGTTGTTATGTTCGGCATTCTACCTGGTGGGGCGCGCCCTGGATGAGGTGGTGAATCCGCGCCTGCGCAAGCGTTGAACGATCAGGATGGCTGCGCTACGGGATGAATGAGTTATGATCCAGACCAATGCTTTATCCATCCGGGGATTAACGGTGACCTATACCACGCGTATCGGGGAGGTTTCCGCGGTCGAGAATGTCACTTTATCACTGGCCAAGGGGGAATCCCTGGGGTTGGTGGGTGAATCGGGTTGCGGTAAGACAACCCTTGCCCTGGCGCTGCTCAGGCTGCTGCCGGATAATGCCCATATCCGACATGGCAAGGTCTTGCTGAACGGAGTAGATATCCTGCCATTTGACGAAGAACAGTTGCAGGAGGTCCGCTGGAACAAGATTGCCATGGTCTTCCAGGCGGCAATGAATTCATTGAATCCGGTATATCGGGTCGCGGATCAGATCGTCGAAGCAATTGAGACACACTGGAAGCATTATTCGCCCCAGCAAGCCCGCCATCGAGTAGCCGATCTGTTTGGGCTGGTCGGTTTAGATCCCAGCCTGATGGACTGCTTTCCGCACGAGTTCAGTGGGGGTATGCGCCAGCGGGCAATGATCGCCATGGCATTAGCGTGCGACCCCGACATCATCATCGCCGATGAGCTGACCACCGCCCTGGATGTCATTGTCCAGGACCAGGTATTGCGGGAGTTGCAGCGCATTCAAAAGCAGCTCAATATGAGCCTGATCTATATCTCCCATGATATCGCGGTATTGGCCGAGGTCAGCGAGCGCATGGCAGTGATGTACGCCGGTTGCCTGGTGGAGCTGGCCAGCACAGGTGAGCTCTTTGCACACCCATTGCATCCCTATACCCATGCTTTAATGTCTGCTTTCCCAAGCATTCGCGGTCCACGCCGGGATTTACAGGCTTTAGCTGGTGAGCCACCCGACCTGCTCGCACCGCCCAGCGGCTGCCGGTTTCACCCGCGTTGTACGCGCGCGACTGACCAGTGCCAGATGGAACAGCCCGCATTCGTTAATCGGGGTGGGCAGCACTTTGTGGCTTGCTGGCATCCCGTGGAGGCGGATTGATGACTGCAGCAGACCGCCTCCAGCCGCTGTTGAAAGTTGAAAACCTGCGCAAGTTGTACCCGCTAGATGGGGGGTTCTTACGGCGTAGTGAACACTTCATTCATGCGGTTGATGGGGTCAGCCTGAGCATTTACCCGGGTCGATCATTGGCCTTGGTGGGTGAATCCGGGTGTGGCAAGACCACCACCGGGAAGTTATTAATGCGCTTATTTGACCCCACTTCGGGCCATATATTCATGCGAAATCCGCAGGGGGATCTGGAAGATGTGGCGGGGCTGCGAGGCAAGCAATTGAGGGTATTTCGCAGCCGGGCGCAAATGATCTTTCAAGACCCCTATGAATCGCTCAATCCCCGCAAGACGATTTATGATGCCATCGCAGAACCGCTGGTGGTCCAGGGGATTGGTGATTTGGCGTCGCGTGAAGAACGTGTTGCAGACTTGCTGGACCAGGTGGGCTTGGCGCCGCCCGCCAGCTTTATGTTTCGTTATCCACACGAGCTTTCGGGGGGCCAGCGTCAGCGGGTTGCGATTGCACGGGCTCTGGTAATCGTTCCGGAATTTGTGGTCTGCGATGAGCCAACCTCCATGCTGGACGTTTCCATTCGCAGTGGGGTGATGAATTTAATGGACGAGCTGGCGGCTAAACTGGAAATAAGTTATCTCTATATCACGCATGACCTGGCCGTGGCGCGCTACCAGGCCCAGGAAATTGCCGTGATGTATATGGGTAAAGTGGTTGAGACGGGGGAAATGGAAGAGGTTTTGCAGAACGCCCAACATCCTTATATGTTGGCCTTGCTTTCAGCCGTACCGGTTCCAGATCCGGCATACCGGCGCCAGCCGCCGATGATAAAAGGTTCAATTAGCAGGCCGGTTGATCCACCCGATCGCTGCCGGTTCTATGAGCGCTGTCCACTGGCAGATAATTTCTGCCGCGACAATCCGCACCCACCGTTCGAGCAAAAAGCTGCGGGGCACTTCGTTTCTTGTTATAAAGTTTAGGACTTACCTATCTGGTGGGCTGTTTCTCCAGCATTGCTTACCTCCTAAAGTGAAGAATCCTGCTACTTTGCAAAGCGGTTAGTTTTTCAAGGCCCTGGGGTGGTTATAATAACTTCATGGCCCGCTACCACATCCTCATTGTCGATGACCAACATGATATTCGCAGCCTGTTACGCAGCAGTCTGGAAACTTTAAAGCTGGACCTGGAGATTGTGGATGTGCCTTCAGCCGAAGAAGCGCTTCTCGTCTTGGGGAAAGAGCAGATCGATTTAATGGTGGCGGATGTGCGGCTGCCGGGAATGTCGGGCCTGGAACTGCGTGAACGGGCTGGACGACGAATGCCGACGACCCAGCTTATCTTGATCACGGGCGTTGCCGATGAAAAAGTGCAGCGTCAGGTTGCGCAAGCGGGTGTAGCGGCGTATTTCTATAAACCCATCGAGATCGAGCGTTTCTTGGAAGCAGTGCGTAGTTGCCTGGGAATGAGTGGCGCAAGAAAATCTCCGAAGTCTGCTGAAGCGCGAGAAGCTATTTCAGAGGTAGTCCAACCCATTATGGCTAACCCCCTGGCAGAGCTGTGCGCTCAGCAGGCTGTGTTAGGGGCATTGGTGCTCAGCAGCCAAGGGGAAATCCTTTATGAATGCGGCAGTATTTCTTCGCAGAACGAACGCCAGGAAATTGAGCGAATGATTCTGAGTTTGTTGGAACAAGACCGGCAACGATCGGGAACAATTGTAGGCGCTGTTTTTCCGTACCACCATCTTTTTTCTGGTCAGGCGAGAGATTTATGGGTGACATGTCTGGGGGCAAATTTAGCTCTGGCAGCCGCCCTGCCAGCCGGTGAAGCAGCGCATATGGCATCTGGTATGCTGCGCGAAGTTGAACGGCTACGCGCCAGGCTGACTCCAGCTAAACTGAGTGGAGTGAATTTGCAGGTTGCAGCAACACCTGCGCAAGTGATCCAACCTGCAGATGAGGTGGACAGCAGTTTGATTGCGTTGCTGGATCAGGCGACGGGTCCGCAATTGCATGCGGACGAAGTGGATGCATACTGGGATGAGCTGGCTAGAGAGGATCACTTTCCAGAGCAAACCCCCAAGGGGGTTTTGTCTTACGAGGAGGCACTGCGCCTGGGCCTGGCTACGGATGAAAATAACGGCTAATATGGAAAGTAGTCTGAATTAGCTGACGGATCGACAACAGCAGGATCGGCAGGCATATTCTTGCAATTCTTGATTGGCTTGTGTTACAATTCCATGCGCTCGGTCACCGGGCGTTTTTTTGAGCGATGTTGGGGCGTGGTGCAACGGTAGCACAGCGGACTTTGGATCCGTATATCCTGGTTCGAATCCGGGCGCCCCAGCCTGATTGCTCGGCAGGTAGGTTTCGTGTCTGACGACAACCCCAATTTAGCTCTTGATGAGGTAGGACTTAACGGACGAGTTGCGTATGTGCGAGTCACGAGCGCGACGCTCGTTCGTTTTTTGTTGGATAATTGTCCAGTTCACGAGCAAAACAATGGGCAGAGGTTAAAATGAAAATAAAAGCGATTATTATGGCGGCTGGACAGGGCACACGCATGCGCTCGAAACTTCCCAAGGTGCTGCATCCCCTTTTAGGACAGCCCTTGATCCAGTATTCGCTTAAGACAGCTACAAGAGTTACCGGGGAGACACCGGTTGTGGTAATCGGTCATGGTGGTGAGGCTGTACGGCAAGCGCTTGGCGAACAGGCTGACACTGTCGTTCAAGCCGAGCAATTGGGCACTGGTCACGCAGTCCAGCAGGCGGCAAAACTTTTGCAAGGTAATGTGGACCTGGTGCTGGTTGTGGCTGCGGATATGCCCCTTTTGACTGAGCAAACCCTCGGCCGGTTGGTTGAGACGCAAAAATCTAACCAGGGCCCACTCACCCTGCTGACCTTGATCGCTGACCAGCCGCGTGGATTTGGTCGGATTGTGCGGGATGCCCAACAGAATGTCCAGGCTATTGTGGAAGAGGCTCAGGCTACGCCTGAACAACTGGCGGTTAAGGAACTGAACGCTGGGGCTTACTGCTTCCGCTCCGATTGGTTATGGGAGGTGCTGCTGCGTATCCCGCTCTCTCCAAACGGAGAATATTATCTGACAGACCTGGTTGAAATTGCCGTGTCGGAAGGCTTCCCAGTGCAGGCCGTCTGTTTGGAAGAGCCCAGTGAGGCGATTGGGATCAATACACAGGTGCATCTGGCAGAAGCCACAATGCTACTGCAGGCGCGTATCAATCAGGACTGGATGCTGGCAGGCGTGACCATGATTGACCCGGCAACAACCTATATCGAGCCGACTGTAATCTTGGGTGAAGATACGGTCATCTGGCCCAATACTCATTTGCGGGGTTCCACTCGGATTGGGGTAGGCTGCGAAATCGGCCCGAATACCATCATCCGCAACACCACACTTGGCGATCGATGTAGGGTGTTTGCATCGGTCCTGGAAAGCGCTGAAGTCGAGGATGGGGTAGACATTGGTCCATTTGCCCATTTACGCAAGGGCGCTCATCTGGCGGCAGGCGTGCACATGGGTAATTTTGGAGAAGTGAAGAATTCTTACCTGGGACCCGGAACCAAGATGGGCCACTTCTCTTATATTGGCGATGCAACCATCGCCAGTGACGTGAATATCGGCGCGGGAACCATTACCTGTAATTATGACGGGAAAAACAAACACCCCACAATTATAGAAGAGGGTGTTTTTATTGGCAGTGATACCATGCTGGTCGCGCCAGTCAAAATTGGCGAGGGCGCGCGCACCGGGGCTGGCTCGGTAGTCACCAAGGATATTCCGCCTTATACTCTGGCAGTGGGCGTGCCGGCACGCGCAATTCGAAAATTGGAGAAATGAACGACGATATCCCCCTTCTAATTGCTTTTGTATTTATCCTGCTCCTCGACTTTGGATTAATCGCGGTCCGGGCAGCCTATCTAAACACCAATCATGCGCGTTTACTGGCGTTACGCTCACAGATCGAGCTACCTGCAAACCGGGCGCTGCAGGTATTGCTGCAGGCTGCTCAGCTGGGCGCAAGCCTGAAAGCCTATTTACTGATCGTACGCTTTTTGCTGGCTGGCCTATTGGTAATCTGCCTCAGCCACACCACGCTCCAATCATTTGGGATTGTGGCAGTGCTACTGGCTACTGCGGTCGTTTTCGTATGGGTTGAAGCAACCCTGGAGAATCTGATCGCCAAAAATGCAGATCTTTGGGCTGCGCGCCTGGCATTGGTGGCACAATCCGTCATGGTTCTGGCAGGATTTCTGATCTGGCCTTTACGCCTATCGAACGAATCGCAAAATGGAATCGATGCCCCTGGCAGTGTAACAGAGAGTGAGTTGATGACCCTGGTCGATGCCGGACGCGAGGAAGGTATCTTTGAGCAGGTGGAGCAGGAGATGATCCAATCGATCATCCAACTCCATGATACCCTGGCGCGTGAGATCATGGTGCCGCGTATTGATATGCTGGCATTAGATGTAGATACCCCTCTGGAACAAGCTGTCGATGCGTTTCTGCATACCGGGCATTCGCGCGCCCCAGTCTTTGAGGAAACGGTGGATAACACACTGGGTTTATTGTATGCCAAGGACTTACTGCGAGTATGGCGTGAGGGCAACCAAACCAGCTCGTTGCGTGATTTGCTGCGCCCCGCTTATTTCGTTCCGGAAGCCAAACGGGTTGATGAGCTGCTGACAGAGATGCAGAGCCGCAGCATCCACATGGCGATTGTCGTGGACGAGTATGGGGGAGTTGCTGGACTGGTGACGATGGAAGACATCGTAGAAGAAATCGTGGGTGAAATTCGTGACGAGTATGATCAGAGTGAAGAAGCTCCTTATCTGGCACTCCAGGATGGCGCCACGATCTTCCAGGGGCGGGTGCATCTGGATGACTTTAACGAGATTATGTTCAGCAACTTGCCCAGCGAAGAAGCCGACACGATCGGTGGTTTCATTTACAGCCGGCTTGGGCGCGTTCCTGGCGTAGGTGAGATTGTTGAAGAAGATGGGCTGGTGATAACTGTGGAGCAGGTCAGTGGGCGGCGGATACGGAAAGTGCGCGCCCAGCGCGTACCTGCTGATCAGCCCGATGGAGATTAAAACTTTATGTTATCCGACGAGCTGCGCGAAAAATTAATTCAGACCGCGGTGGAGGCGCGCCGCTGGGCGTATGCACCATACTCTCGATATCGGGTCGGAGCCGCCCTGCTAACCAGTTCGGGGAAAATTTATGACGGCGTGAATGTTGAAAATGCTGCTTATCCTGACAGTATTTGCGCCGAGCGCGTGGCAGTGTTTAAAGCAGTATCCGAAGGTGAAAAAAGTTTCGAAGCGCTGGTTGTGGCGACCTCCAATGCAGGCGCCCCATGTGGTTCATGTCGTCAGGTGCTGGCAGAGTTTGGCCTGGATACCCTGGTGCTGATTGTGGACGATCAGGGGCGCGTGATGCGTGAGCTGAGCGTAGATGAGCTCCTGCCCGGTTCATTTGGTCCTGGAGATTTGCCTGACAAAAGCTAGAATGCTTTACCAGTTGGGGGCCGGGGTGGCAGTAACCAGCAGGCTTTGGAGCATCCAACCCTGTGTGCCGTCCGGACCGATGACCCGCACCCATACTCCCGCATTATCTTCAAAACGCTCGGGCAGCACCTGGATCATCACGTTATCGAGAAAGCTGCCAATGACCTGCCCGCCTGGTTCGGAGCGGATCAACGCACCCAGCCCGTCGCGGGTGCGCACCAGGGCCAGCACCGGCGTGGGGGTTGGGGTGAGGGTTTCTGTGGGCGCCAGGGTTGGTGTGGGGGTGAGGGTGGGGGTAAGTGTAGCAGTGGGAGGAATGGGGGATGGTGTAACCGTGAAAGTCAATGTGGAGGTCGGCGTGGCAGATGGAATCGCTGTCGGCAGGGCAATCTGTCCGCCAAAAGCAGCTCCGGCGCCGCTGATTCCAATAAGCAAGATGACCCCGATCAAGGAGACTACCGCGCCGAATGTATAACCAAACCAGGTCAGTGGACGGAAGCCAAGGATTCCCAGCGTGAGGGCGCCCAGCAAAGTAGCCCAGGCGAGGTGAATAGTGAACACAACCAGGCCATCGGGCCACAGGTGGGGAGCACCACTGCCCAACCCGATACCGGTGGCAACCAGTGGCAAGTAGAGCTCGTAGGCCAGAGCCACACTGGGGAGCAAAGGTCCTTTGGTAGAACGTGAGATGGCTGCAGAAGTGAGGATTGCACCCAGGGCTAACAACAGGAAATTTGTCCAATTGAGTTGGGTGTAGATGGATGCCAGACCGAAATCCAGTGGCAGCCATGGGCGCGCCAGGATTCCTATTCCGTATCCTACCAGAAGCACGAACAAGCTTGCCAGCATGATCCCGAACAGACTGCGGAAGAAGAAGCGGAAGGAACCGAGCATGGTTCCCAGCGAGGCGCCGATGGCAGGTGTCATCGCAGGGGCCAATACCGCCCCCAGGACTAACAAGGCTGGCGCACTGAGCAATAGCCCAACGCCCATTATCACAGCGGCGATCACGGAAAACAGGAAGAAATCAAAGCTGGGGGAAATCTTAAGTGCCAGCTCAGAAGAAAAAGCCGCTTGTTCGTCGGCATCCAGAGGAGCAAGCAAGCGCAAAGCACGCCGGCGTCGCGCAGGCGGCAGGCGGTTGGGATCGTCGGGAATAGGTTCAGATTCGGAAAGATTCATTTTCGCAGGCTGGCAACAATTCTTAAGGGTTTTTCAAACAGTTCCAGGGCAGTAAAAATATCGGGTACGACCAGATCGGCAGACAGCATGGCTTCTACAGCGGTGCCTTCGCGGGATAAGACGCAGATGCCCAGGCTGGCCGCTTTGAGCATAGCAGCATCATTGGCGCCCTGCCCCAGGGCAGCTACTCGTTCTACGCCCAGTTTTTGCACATAAGCGGCTTTTTGGCCGGCTTCGTCTCCTGGAGAGATACGGACAGCCTGGATGCCTATTTGGTGATCGATAATTGTCTGGCGTCCATGGGTATCGGCGGTAAGCAGATGCAATTCGAGCCGGTCGCGCAGCCGGTTTAGCAGGCGGGCAATACCTTCCATTAATTGACCGTCAATCGCCAGGGTGCCATTAACATCACATACCAGGTGTTCAAGCAGCAATTGCCCGTGTCCGGGAATGTTCAAGGTGATCATGACGGTTATTATACAAGATTTATGCCAGATACTTTGTTTAAGCATGCAGTAAAGTTATCCATGATGAAAGCTGTGGGGTGGTGAATGTGACCCGCCGGGGATATAGTAAAATAAGGGTCAATGTTGATAACGGTATGTGCAGCGGACGCGCAAACCGTTTTGGAGACTCATTTGCGAATTATCAAACTATTGAGGTTGCGTCTGGCTGGATTATTTGGCGTACTGATGTTGTTGATCGCGGCCTGTGCTCCAGCAGCCCCAACTGTTGCCAGTCCAACTCCATCACCAACCAGCAGTGAGACGGTCGTGGAGCCGAGCGCAGCCCCTACACCGACCAACACACCGACCGAAACCCCTGCACCGGGGCGAGTGATCCTGCTCGCGCCAGAAGGCAGCTATCTTGATTTGCGAGCCCTGCTAGATGAGCTCAGCCAGAAGCAAAGCCTGGCATTCAGTCAGTCCCCCTCAGTCAATGTAGGAGAAATAGGACCGGAGGTGCGCCTGGTGGTGGTAGTCCCACCAGACCCGGGCCTAGCGGCTCTGGCGGCAAGCGCTCCCGGCACACAGTTCCTGGCGATTGGTTTCCTGGGCATCGAGCCTAGAGATAACCTCAGCGTCCTGGCCGGCGCGGGGCAGAGAGCGGATCACATCGGCTTTCTGGCTGGCTATATCGCCGCAGCCATCACCCCGCACTGGAGGGTGGGTGTGCTGAGCATCGCTGATACACCCGCCGGAAGGTCGGCGAAAAATGGTTTCAGTAATGGAGTGGTGTATTACTGTGGCCTGTGCCGTCCAGCTTACCCGCCCTATGTCCAGTATCCGATTACAGTGGAAGTTCCGGCGAGCGCCAGCCTGGCGGAACAGCAAGCTGCGGTAGATGCTCTCCTGGCTCAGTCTGTGAATACGGCGTTTTTGGTCGGTGAGCTGGTTAACCCTGAACTGGTGGCTTATTTGGCCAGCAAAGATATGCGCATCATCAGCAATGCGCCCCCACCATCTGGCAACGAGACTTCCTGGGTTGCGACCATTCAGGCGGATATCCCAAACGCGGTGAGCGAACTCTGGCCAACCTTAATAGCCGGCCAGGGAGGCGGGCGTGCAGAAACTCAATTAAACCTTGGCGATATAAACTCTGCTTTCCTGAGCCCGGGCCGCCAGCAGCACATCGAGGAATTTCTGGTTGATTTAAATGATGGTGTGATCGATACGGGTGTGGATTTGTCAACCGGAGAGCTACGTCCCTGAAAAAAACTGAGGACTGTAAGTAATGTCCTATTGCAGAGTTCATTTCTTAGTGCTAAACTATAACCAGTGTATTGGTAAAACAAAGAAAGGAGGCGCGCGGAATCTAAATTAATATTTCGTTTGCCATCCGAATCCTACCAATTTCACAATAAACTCTCTTGGAGGAGAATTTCAATGTCTAAAAAGTATTCCCTGATCCTGGCTGTCTTGATGATAGCCTCCATGGTCCTTTCAGCATGCGCTGGCGCCACAACTGCAGAAGTGACCGAAGCGGACTGTGGCAAGGCAGAAGTGCTGTGCGTTGGCCTGGTGACTGACGTAGGCGAAATTGATGATAAGTCCTTTAACCAGTCAGCCTGGGAGGGTGTCCAGAAAGCCGAAGCAGATCTCGGCGCATTGGTCAAGTACGTTGAGACCAAGGATGCCAAGGACTATGGCGCCAATATAGCCTTGTTTGCGGATAAGCAATATGATGTCATCGTCACGGTTGGTTTCGCCCTTGGCGCTGCCACCGCGGAAGCTGGCGCTAAATACCCAGATATTAAGTTCATCGGCGTAGATGCATTCCAGAGCGAACCCTTCTTACCCAATGTGGTTGGATTGGTTTTCCACGAGGATCAATCTGGCTTCCTGGCTGGCGCTTTAGCAGCAATGATGACCAAGACAGGCACGATCGCAGCCGTGTTGGGCACCAATCTGGTTCCCCCGGTGCAGGCTTTCAAGGTTGGCTATGAGAAGGGTGCTGCGTATATCAAGCCCGACATCAAAGTCATTGGCACCTATCACCCCGGTGGTATGGATGTAGCTTTCACTGATCCGGAGTGGGGTGCGACTACAGCCAAGCAAGCTTTGGATAACGGCGCGGATGTAATCTTTGGAGCGGGCGGCAAGACCGGGAACGGCGCATTGATCGAAGTGGCTGGCAATGCGGGCAAGTACTGCATTGGCGTTGACTCTGATCAGTGGGAAACCGTGCCCGAGGCGCATCCCTGCTTGATCTCCAGCGCTATGAAACTGATCACTCCTGGCGTTTTTGAGCTGATCTCGCTGGCCAAGGACGGCAACTTCCCGTCTGGCAACTATTTTGGTGCGGCTGGCCTGGCTTCCTTCCATGATTTCGAGAGCCAGATCCCAACCGAGGTCAAAACCAAGCTGACGGAAATTGACGCAGCCCTGAAAGACGGCTCGTTACTGACTGGTTACGAGTTTGGTATGGAGTAAGGTTACTCTTGGGTGGCGCACCTCAGGGTGCGCCACCCTTTTTTAAGCTTAAAGCGGGGTAAAATTACATGTGTACACTGAGCCCTCTGAACGGGAGTTATTCAGATCATGAGCGAATCCCCCGTAAGCCCTCATAAGAAATCCCAGTTAAGCGAGTTTTTTAATATCATACGTAACGAAAGCCTGCTGCGTTCGCTGACATTACAAGTCGTAGCTGTGCTGTTAGCCATGCTGATCGGCGCAGTGATCCTGTTGCTTTCCGGAGCAAACCCCATCCAGGCCTATGGGGCGCTCTTGAAAGGATCATTTGGCTCTATGGCTGTGCTGGCAAGGACGCTCGAAAAAGCAACCCCGCTGGTCTTCGCTGGTTTGGCAGTAGCATTTGGCTTTCGGGGCGGCTTGTTCAACATCGGCGCCCAGGGTCAATTACTCCTAGGCGCAATGACTTCAGCCGTCGTTGGTTTTTCCGTCACCGGACTTCCAGCAATCATTCACATTCCTCTGGCGCTGCTGGCAGGCGCATCGGCTGGCGCCTTATATGGAGCTATCCCAGGTGCATTAAAAACATTTCGTGGCGCACATGAAGTGATCGTCACGATTATGCTCAATTACATTGCCATTAACCTCACCGATTATCTGGCAGATGGACCATTTAAAGATGTAACGCCCGGCAATATTGTCGCTCGCACCCCAGAAATCCTGGACACAGCGCGTATACCAGCGGTAGCTGGGCTGCCGATCGGTTTCTTGCTTGCAATTCTGGTGGCAATTTTCATCTGGTGGCTGTTGTGGAAGACGACCTTTGGGTTTGAGATCCGCACAGTGGGATTGAATCCGCATGCGGCTCGTTATGCTGGTATCAAAGTGGCACGCACAGTTATCTTGACGATGGTCATATCTGGCTTGTTAGCCGGTTTGGGCGGCGCTGTGGAAACCCAGGGTGTAGTCGGTCGCTACCAACCAGGATTTAATGTTGGTTTGGGTTTTGATGGGATTACCATAGCCTTGCTGGGAAAAACCCATCCCTTTGGTGTCATTCCAGCCTCATTGCTGGTGGGCGCGATGAAAGCTGGTTCCAATGAAATGCAATTTACTGCCGGAGTAGCCACGCAAATAACCGATGTGATCCAGGCGCTGATCTTATTTTTCGTGGCTGCGGATGTGATTGTGCGCGGTTTGTTACGCATGCGCAGCACTGGTGAAGAGGGCGTGAAATTAACCACGGGTTGGGGTAAACTATAAGGTGGGCGGCATGGGAACTTCATCAACTCTGCAGTTAACTCTCATTAAAAACAGGAATATTTTGATCGTCCTGGGTCTTGTCCTGGTTGCGATACTCTATGGGTCGATCGTTAATCTGCAAATTACGACTGCCTTGTTGGCATCGGCAATACGGCATTCGACTCCCTTGGTGCTTGGAGCCATGTGCGGTTTGATTTGCGAGCGCTCGGGGATTGTGAATATCGGCATTGAAGGGCAAATGCTCTTTTCAGCCTTTATTGGCTTCCTCGCCAATGTTTACACCGGTAATCTCTTCATCTCTGTTTTGATAGCTCTTCTAGCTGGTGCGTTGCTCGGTCTCCTGATGGCTTTTATGTCGGTTACCTTGCGGACGAACCAGATCATTGGAGGCACGGTCATCAATATCCTGGCGCTGGGTCTGACTGGGTATTTCTATACTGCTGGTTTGAGGACTCAAGGAAAATTGGGCCCTATCCCACTTGGTCCGCTGGCGGATATCCCCCTGATCGGCCCGGTATTGTTTAATAATCCACCGATTACCTATGCAACGATCTTATTAGTCTTCATCGTTAATTTTGTGCTTTTTCGGACGGCGTGGGGCCTGCGGACTCGAGCTGTAGGCGAGCATCCTCGCGCCGCAGATACTGTGGGTATCGATGTCTATAAAATGCAATACGTCAATACAATCTTGGCAGGGGCGATGGCTGGCCTCGCCGGGGCATTCTTGACCCTGGAAGCAGTTGGTTCCTTTGAGCGAGGGATGACCAACGGGCGCGGTTTTGTGGCCCTGGCGGTGATGATCTTTGGTAAGTGGAGCCCATTAGGCGCCTGGGGGGCAGCCCTGCTGTTTGGTTTCACTACAGCAGTGCAAACCCAACTCCAGTTTGCGGGACAAGTTCAGATTCCTCACCAATTCATCGGTATGCTCCCCTATTTAATGACCATTATCGTTTTGGCTGGGTTTGTGGGACGCTCTCGCCCCCCTGCGGCTGAAGGTGAGCCGTATACGAAAGAATAGCGAGGTAGGGTTATGGATGACGGATTAGTACTGGAAGTACGTAATATTACCAAGCGCTTCCCGGGTGTTTTGGCCAACAACCAGGTTAATTTTAGCTTATACAAAGGCGAGATCCATGCCTTGCTGGGTGAAAATGGCGCTGGCAAAAGCACCTTGATGAATGTCATTTATGGCTTGTATAGCCCGGATGAAGGTGAAATTCTTTTGGATAGCCGCAGCTCTGATGGGTTAAAACCTGTTGAAATTCGTACCCCGCACGATGCCATACGCCACGGAATTGGTATGGTCCACCAGCATTTTATGCTCGTGCCTGTATTTACTGTTACAGAAAATATCATCCTGGGAGATGAAATCACGCGCGGGATTGCGCTTGACCTGAATACTGCCAGGGAGAATATACGCCGGGTTTCCCAGGAATATGGCCTGGATGTTGACCCCGATGCGATTGTTGAGGAATTGCCGGTTGGCATCCAACAACGGGTTGAGATTGTTAAAGCATTGTATCGAAATGCGAAAATCCTGGTATTGGACGAGCCGACTGCAGTCTTGACACCCCAGGAAGTGGAAGACCTGTTTCGGATTGTCCACCAGCTTACCGAACGAGGCGTGTCGATCATCTTTATCACACACAAGCTCAAAGAGGTATTGGCGATTGCGGATCGGATCACCGTAATGCGCAGGGGAGAGGTAGTTGGCACGACAACCCCTCAAGAGACGGGTGAGCAAGGTCTGGCTGCCATGATGGTAGGACGCGAAGTCCTGCTGCGAGTTGAAAAAGGCCCAGCGAAGCCAGGTGAAGTTGTGTTAGATGTTAAAAATCTGAGTGTTGCGGATGATCAGGGGCACATGACCGTGCGTGATGTCACCTTTCAGGTGCGCGCGGGAGAAATTCTGGGGATTGCAGGGGTGCAAGGCAATGGCCAGACCGAGCTGGCGGAAGGATTGACCGGCCTGCGTGCCATTAAATCTGGCGAAATCCAGTTGAATGGCAAAGTTGTCCCTGCAGTTAACCCACGTACATTGGTTGAAGAGGGTATGGCGCATGTCCCCGAAGACCGCCACAAACACGGTCTGGTATTGGAGCATACGATTGCGGATAATATGGTGTTGAACACCTATTATCAGGAGCCCTTTGCCAATGGCCTGAGACGCAACCCCGAAGCGATCGAAAAGAATGCACAACAACTGGTGAAAGAATTTGATGTGCGTACTCCCGGCTACCTGGTAGCCGCCAGCACGCTGTCGGGCGGCAACCAGCAGAAGGTGATCGTAGCGCGTGAATTCAGCCGCCCAATCCATTTGCTGATTGCCAACCAACCGACGCGCGGCCTGGATGTCGGTTCGATCGAATATATCCACCGTCAAATTGTCGCCAAGCGCGATAAAGGCACAGGGGTGTTGTTGATCTCTGCGGAGCTAGATGAAATTACTTCGCTCTCAGATCGCATCGCGGTCATGTACCACGGGCAAATTGTGGCAGTGGTGGATCCTGAAACGACCACGCGCGAGGAGCTTGGCTTGCTGATGGCGGGGGCGCAATTAGAGACAGCTATCCCGGCGGGGGGTGCCGCGCCTGACAACGTTTTGCATTCATGAGTGAGCGCCAGGTATTGGAAGTGCCCGTGCAGGGCATGGACTGCGCCGAGTGCACACGGCATGTCCAGCACGCCATCGCATCCTTGCCGGGGGTTGAAGAGGTAACTGTTTATCTGGCTTCAGAAAAAGCTGTTGTCCACCTGGACCCGCGCCAGGTGGACCTGGCTTTAATTCGCCAGGCAGTGTCGGGAGCTGGCTACTCTGTTCCTGACGTAGAAACGCAAACAGACGGCGGGCAGGCAGGCACGAGTTATCAACGGCGTATCCTGAGCCTGCTGGCATTGGTGTTTGGAACGGTGCTGTTCGTCGTTATAGTGGGGGAATGGCTAGGCCTGTTCGAAGCGCTTACGGAACACCTGCCCTGGTGGATCGCCCTGCCAGTGATCCTGCTGGGAGGCTATCCAGTATTTCGGAACGTGATTCTGGCAACCCGGCGTGGGCAAATCATCTCGCATACGCTGATGACACTGGGTGTGATCGCAGCCGTGGTAGTGGGTGAGTGGGCGACTGCGGCAGTGGTTGTGTTTTTCATGCGCGTGGGTGATGCGGTTGAGCAATTCACGACCGAGCGTGCCCGCCGGGCGGTAAAAGAGCTGACGGCCCTGGCGCCTCAAACGGCGCGCTTGCTGCGAAACGGTGAAGAAGTGCAGGTGCAAATTGATCAGGTGCAACCGGGCGATGTGGTCGTGGTGCGCCCCGGCGAGCTGATCCCGGTGGACGGGTTAGTGCTGGCAGGCAACGCCACCCTGGACCAGGCGACGATTACCGGCGAGTCAATGCCTGTGGAGGCCGGCCCGGGCACCCAGGTATACGCGGCCACCCTGGCTCAACTGGGCAGCCTGCGCGTGGAAGCATCCCGGGTGGGGAAGGACACTACCTTTGGGCGTGTGATCCGCCTGGTAGAAGAAGCCGAGGCGCAGCGCGGCCCGGTGCAGCGCGTGGCGGATAAGTTCTCGGCCTATTACCTGCCGGTTGTGGCCGGGATTGCCGTGTTGACCCTGATCCTGCGGCGTGACCCACTGGCAACGGCGGCGGTGCTGGTGGTAGCCTGTTCGTGCTCCTTTGCCCTGGCCACGCCTATCGCCCTGCTGGCTTCAATAGGCAATGGGGCGCGGCGCGGGTTGATGATCAAAGGCGGGCGTTATCTGGAGAGCCTGGCGCGGGCGGATGTGCTGTTGCTGGATAAAACCGGCACGCTCACCCTGGGACAGCCGCAGGTAACGGATATCGTCTGGAGCCAATCGAATGGGTTATCGCCGGATGCGGAAACCACCCGGCGGCAGGTACTGCAGTGGGCAGCCTCGGCGGAGCGCTATTCCGAGCATCCCCTGGCGGAAGCGGTGCGGGCAGCAGCGCGCCAAGCTGATGTAAGTTTGCTGGAGCCGGAAGAATTTCAGGCGCGCCCCGGCTATGGCGTGCAGGCCCAGGTGGGCGGGCTGCGGGTGGACGTAGGCAGCCGGCGCTTGCTGGAAGGATTATCCAACCTGGATGAGGAACTACTGGCAGCCGCTGCGCGGCTGGAGGTGGATGGCAAGGCGCTGTTGTTCCTCCTGGTGGATGGGCGGGCGCTAGCGGTTCTGGGCGCGCAAGATACCCTGCGCCCGGAAGTGCCTGAAGCTCTGGCAGAGGCGCGCCGCCTGGGGATGCGCCATATCGAGTTATTGACCGGGGATCATACCCAGGCAGCGGCCACTCTGGCGCGCGAGCTGGGAGTGGATTACCGGGCGGAGCTGCTGCCCGAAGATAAGATTCGCATTGTGCGTGAATTCCAGGCTGCCGGGCATACGGTGGTAATGGTGGGCGATGGCGTGAACGATGCCCCGG
>Ga0105094_10000087_pt1 | contig 36642 bp, 24 predicted proteins | sample PPLLak1March2015_2_FD_87023 | JGI IMG/M metagenome (GOLD analysis project Ga0105094, IMG submission 87023) | Freshwater sediment microbial communities from Prairie Pothole Lake near Jamestown, North Dakota, USA - PPLs Lake P8 Core (3) Depth... | ecosystem: Environmental > Aquatic > Freshwater >...
AACTACTGACCGGTCTATTTTCGGCAATCCCCTACCCACGGTGAAAAGAGTCGGATTTGTAAAAGCCAGCACTGGTCCCAACAGAACAGGTGCTGGCTTCTTATATAAAAAGCAGTCTTTTGACTTACCACCCCGATCCTCCATAATTACCGGAGAATTACCAATCCGGCATTGCCATCCACGGTAATTGTTTGCCCGTTCTGAATGCGTTGAGTGGCAACGCCTGTGCCCAACACAGCTGGAATGCCGTACTCCCGCGCCACGATCGATCCGTGGCTGAGTGGGCCGCCGACATCGGTAACGATAGCTGCCGCGCGGGCGAAGAGCGGTGTCCAGGCGGGTGTGGTGAGCTTGGCAACTAGTACATCTCCCGATGCCATCTGAGCAAAGTCCTCCGGACCGTGGAGCACGCATGCCCTCCCCGTTACGCATCCAGCAGATGCGGCGACACCTCTCAAGCTTCGGTGCACCCTGCCCCCGGACAGGCTTGCGGACCGATTCTGCAGCCAGTGCAGCGAAAGATTCGGGAGCTTCGTCGGTGGGGGTGCTTTTTGCGCGGATCGGATTGCTGCTTTCCGCTCGGGAATCGCACCCGATATTCTTTCTACCGGTAGTTCGCGATCCAGTTTCTCGCAGGTTGCCATAACCTCCTTCTGGGTCAACCAGTAGATATCCTCGGGATGCTCGATGGCTCCTGCTTCAGTCATCCGTTCGCCGATGCTGTGTAACATCTGTCGCAGCAGTGGATAAGCCAGACCAACGTCCGCCAGGGCATCTTCGCGTAGGGGTGCGAAGCGTTGAGCCAGAGCAAGCCACCGGTCGAATTGTTTCAACCGCCAACCCTTCAGCCGTTTTCGAACGGCTGAGACAGCCGCTTCTCTGCGGTCGATGGCTCCCTGCTGCCTTTCGTATGGATTGCTCCCCTTCCCGCTCAGGTATAGTTTGCAGGTTTCCAGCAATGGCGCAGGATCGTCGGCGGGGACTGGATTAGCGAAATCGAGATCATAGATCGTATGCCCATATTGCTCTAGGTAATCTTGAACTTTCTTGCGCCATTCGATCCAGGCAGGTTCAATTAATACCTCGGGCGGCTCAACGGATTTGATATCCATTGCGAGTTGTTCTGCGGAAGTAGCAGCCAGATAGCTTGCGAGTGCTTCCTGTTCTCGCGCCCAGATTGCCATCGTATAGAGAGATTTATCTGCCCGGATCGGCACACTATCAAAGCCAAGTAAATAGTTGGGGGCACCCGGGTCTGTGCGGTGTTTGATCAGGATTCGGTAGAAAAAGGTAAAAAGCGCTTCACTGATCCAGGCTGCCGGGATGACCCCACCAACCATCGACCAATAGGCGTCGACAGCGGCTTCAGCCAGTTCCCGGGATGCGTGCAGAATTTCTGTGTTGGAGAGATCGCGCCAATTGCTGCTTTTCCATTTCTTAACCACGGTCAGGTACGCTGGCCGGCCTTGCTCTGTCCAACGCTCGACCGGCGCTGTGAACATCCGTTTCGCGATACCTACCGAGTCGAACAAGAGCTTGGCGATTTTCATTGGTTTTAACGAACCATTGTAATAGGCGTAATGGTTCACTTGGATGATTGGAGACTCTGGCATGATACCAGGCCCCAGGAAACTGGCCAGCATGTCTTGCATGCTGGTATTGATGACTTCCACACCCATTGTTTCGAACAACGGCGTGAGAGGTTCTGCCATCAGCTCGATGATGTTCACCCGCATCGCCATATAAGCGCCTTTGGGCAGCTTCCAATTCGCTGGTAAGGGGGGGTCGGGTAAAGCAGTGATAGGCCGGGCTTGCAAGATGTAGAACTCTTCACCCAAAGCAGCCCATTCGATATCCATCGGCATGCCATACAAAGCTTCGATTTGGACAGCCAGACTCGCCAGCCTGACGGCCTCTGCATCTGAGAGAACCGCCTGCTTTTGTTTCTTCCCCTCCACCGGGCGTTCCTGGGTGCCGCCTGCCGTACTCACCGTCATGACTTCCTTTGTTGCTGTCTGGCGGGTAACAACCCGTTTCGTCATCTTATCCACAATGAGCATATCGGGGGTTACAGCTCCGCTGACGATCGCTTCACCCAGTCCCCAGGTGGCATTGATCACTGCTTGAGTGCGGATACCGTTGGTGGGATTGGCGGTAAATAACACCCCGGATCGGTCGGCTGCCACCAGCCTTTGGACGACCACAGCGACTTCATGGGCCGTGGTCATTCCCTTAGCTTGACTGTACGCCTGGACTTTTTCACTATACCGCGACCGATAGACTTGATGGATGGCGTCCAAGATCTCTTCGCTGCCGGAGAGATTTAAACGCGTCTCGAATTCACCTGCAAAAGAAGCTTGCTGCGTGTCTTCGCTTAGCGCAGAAGATCGGACCGCGAAGGCCTGCTGATCATTGTTTGCGCGCAGTAAATCCAATTGGTCCCGGACCTGTCTCCAGGCTTCCGGCAGCAACTGGTCCTCTGCAAATGCAGTTGCAGTGATGACGAAACCCTCTGGAACCGGGTAGCCAGTCTGGTAGAGTTTCGCCAGCGACCCACCCTTACCACCGGCCAGCGGTTGTAAATCGGACGATAGTTCCTCAAACGTGAAGACTAACTTTTGCATTTCATTTACTCCATTTCGAGCGGCTGGCCGGGCGATCTCAATCACGGAAAAGATGTCCAGATTTATATCCCACAAGCGGTTCAAAATGCCTCGCAATGCAGCCTGGTCGGCCAGTACTTCAATCATCGTGACTCTATCAGAGCTCGAAAATGATATCGGATCGAAGGCAGCCATCCATCCCTTGTCGACCTGACCGCGCACCTCGATGCGAAAATTACGGCGTTGGGCGGTCAAGGGTATGCTTTTTGTTGATCGATGGAGAGTTTCTTTTGACACTGCGAACACAGCCTTTCTATCGATATCATTCCTTCGCTGCCACAAGTATCGCAAAAGAATGGTATGCCTGTGACCGGTCAAAAGTATGGTTGAAGGTACTGTTTTACCGCATGGGATGAGAGCCGGGGAGAAGGTACAGTCTCTTCCTTGATGGATCAATCGGGGGAGATTGGATCGTCAATTCCTTGGCAAGATCCCCAATTGCCTTGCTCTGGCAACGGATTCCGTGCGGTTCCTGGCAATTAATTTTCCGCTGATGTTAGAAATGTGCCCCTTGACGGTGCTCAATGAGATATACAACCGCTCACCCACCTCTCGATTCGTGCATCCCTCAGCGAGCAATCGCAGGACCTCCAATTCGCGCTCACTGAGCGGCTCTACCAATCCTGTTTGGCCTTCGCCTGAAGCGCGCTCCAGGATTCGATCCTCCTGTTGAAAGGTGCTGAGCAGCCTGTTGCAATACTGTTTCTGGATGCCCCGGCGTGCAGCCTCCCTTAACAGCTTTACCATCGGGGGGCCTTCATCAACATAGACACGCGTGTACCCCTCCGGCTCCGCCTGCTTTAACGATCTTTCCAGGGTATCCACGGCGAGGTCTACGGATCCTGTCGCCTGATAAGCGAACGCCATCAGAATGAGGATTTCGTGAAGACGCCGGGAGCGGCCTTGTTTTACCGCCTCGGCCAATAGCATTGCGAGCGTATTCAAAGCCGCCTCCGCCCGATTCTGGGCGAGCTGAAGACGAGCGTAAAGCAGCCATTCCACTTCGCGTATATCGTACGGGATGATTTGGGTGTCCCTCCCGGGAAGCGCTTCGCTTGATAAGTCCTGTTCGAATCCCCTTCTGGCAGCCCAATCTGCTGGACCCGGCGTATTGCCCTGCTGCAACCATAGCCGTACCAGCGCGACTTCTACCAACCGGTCGTCGATTGCCGTCCCAGTGCTCTGAATTGCAATAGCCTGCGCCTTCTGCATCAGATCGAGCGCCTTTTCTACATCCCCCTGTGCTTGAAGCACCCGGGCCAGGCTGAGGTACATCACCAGTTCGCCGGTCTCACTATACTGCTGTGAAAGCTGTACAGCCTCCTCCAGCAGCTCACGTGCTTGCTCCAGGTTGTTCCATTCGCGGGTAATCTCGCTCAAACCCAGCAATGCCCGGCAAGCCACCGGCAGCCGTTGGCCAAATTGTGTAGTGGCAAGTTCCAGGGCCTGGTGATAAACAGCCTCAGCAAATTTTAGATGACCTTGAATGAGGTACAGGCCTCCCAGATTGCTTAATGAGGCCACTGCAAACATGGTGTTGCCCGAATCGCGCGCCAGTGCGATGCTCTCCTTGAATGCCTGGATGGCAGATTGTATATCACCTTGGATAACGTACCCCATCCCAAGATTTTCTAACGCAACACTACGTAGGAAGATTCTGTCGGCAGGCAGTTCGTCCAAAGCACGGTGTGAATATGCAAACCCTTGATTGACATCACCCGTTAAAGTCGCGATCAGGGCACGGATCACTGCCTCCTCAGCAGACACCAACGCACCCGCTGTAAGGGTGGCAGAAGCTTCCAGCCTTGCCTGTACGGTATGAATAGAGCCTCCCTTGAGCAGCAGGGCCCATGCATAGGCTATATTTAAACGAGGGCGCTCGCGAATCTGTTCTTCTGATAGACTTCCAAGCCATTCCAGCAGTTTAGCCACCTGGCTTCGTTTCAGGATCGCTTCAGCGCCGCCTTCGATCAATTCAGCGGCGCGATCTAGATCGCTGGCTTTGAATGCATGGTCGATTGCCGCCTCGATCATCACCTGCTCTTCATACCAGATGCTGGCGCGACAATGGAGTTCAGCTAATTGGGCTCTGTCAAGACCTTCAGTCTTTAGCCGTAATGCCTCGACCATCAGGCGGTGGTAGCGGTACCAACGCCGGTCGTCGTCAAGAGGGACAATGAAGTAATATTCACGATCTAATTGCTCGAGGATCTGCCGGCTGTCGCTTCGCCCCGTTACGGCATCGCACAATGAAGCCTCCAAGTGATCCAAGATTGCGGTTTGGCAGAGGAATTCCTGGGTGTATCCTGGAAGGCGCTCGATGACTTCTGTTGCTAAATAATCCAGGATATGCCGGTGGCTACCCGTGAAGGTTTGCACGGCTTTGGGGAGATTGGACTGGTTTTGGAGTAAGATCGCGGCGATTTGCAACCCGGCGACCCACCCCTCAGCTTTCTGGACCAGTGCAGTAACCTCCCTTTCCTCGAGCGGCATCCCCATAATATCTTGAAAAAATAACCCGGCATCATCGGTGTTGAAGCACAGTTCAGCGGCGCGAAATTCGAGCAGCTGACCACGGGCACGCAGCAGCGGTAAGTTGATTGGCGGATCGGAGCGGGTGGCGATAATCAAATGCAGGTTGCCGGGCATGTGTTCGATGAGGTACTCGAGAGCTTCATGGACAGCCTGATTTTCCACTTCCTGATAGTCATCCAGGATGAGGATGAACTCTTTCTTCGAGGCTGCTAGGTCATTGATCAGGACAACCCATACTGCCGAGACAGACAGCGGTCGAGGGGGTTGCAACATCTTCGGGATCAACACACCAACGTCTGGATCGATCCGCTGGATTGCGGCCAGGAGGTAGCGCAGAAATTGCGCCAGGTCGTTATCGCTGCGGTCGAGTGAAACCCAGCCGGCCGGTCCTGTAAGACGATAGACCCACTGGCTGAGCAGGGTGGTCTTTCCATAGCCAGCAGGCGCACAGACCAGGGTCAATCGCTGGTGAAGCGCAGCATCGAGTCTTTCGAGCAAGCGCAAGCGAACCACCTGTTTTTCACGAACGGGTGGAGGATGCAACTTGGTATAGAGCAGGTCCATCCGGGATGATGGATGAGACATTGGTGAAGCCCTAGGAGACGGAAGTAACGATCAAGCCGTCCTTAAGCGTGATTATACATCCCTCTGATGTACAAGTCGATTATAGGAAATACCTTTGCCGGGTGGACAATTAAGCGCACGAGATTCCCATCTGGACTCCTTCCTTGCATGTTACTATTCCCATAGCTATGTGTCCAGATTTTGGTGTCCACCACACTGCCCTCCCCAATTCCTAATTCCCAAATTCCTAATCCCTAATTCCCTGATTCGTATTTCCCTATTCCCCTTCGTTACCAAATCGAATCCCCGGTCCGCCTTACTGCCCGTTTTCCCGGTCGCTCGTCCCTTAGTACTCGCCATATTGATAATGAAGGCGCTCCCTCGTCCCGATCCCCTGTTCCTGGTTCCTGATTACCGTTTTATTCGTTCCTTTCGATCCGGATCGTCCCCAAAACGAAAAATCCCCTCCCCTGGTCACCCATGCCGCACCTCGGCACCCGGTTACCCGGCCCCACACGGCTGTTCTTCATCAATAGACACCATTTCCCCTTCTTCCTAATCCCTTATTACCAAATTCCTGATTACGTTCCTCCATTCGTTCCTCATAAATCCCCTCTCGCGATCGATCGCCGCCCATTCTCTAAGGGTGGGCCAAAACGTCTCCAGTTAAACGAGTCCACCACACCCATGTCATTCCGACCCTGAACGCAGTGAAGGGAGGAATCCCTATGACGCTCATCGGTAAGACTTTATTTGCAGGGATTCCACGTCGCAAAGGTCGCCTGTCGCAAAGGGCGCTCCATCAGAATGACATCCAGTCAAGCTACTTAGCAACACTTAAAAGGGTGACCTCCCTAATTTCTAATACGCAATTCCTAATTTCTATTTCCCCCCTCACCATCCCTGTCATCCGTATAATCCGTGTCCCACCTCCCTGATTCCTAATTCGCAATTCGCAATTTCTTTTCTCGCGCTCACCGCCGGCAGCGTCTCCAACCCGCAGTCCCGCCTCACTACTCTCCACTCTCGATTCTCGCCTCTCCCTCCTCCCTGATCACCTTTGCCGCACTTCGGCACCTTCTCCCCCAATTCCCATGATCGAAAAAGCAAAAACTTGCAAATCTGTTCAAGATTCGCTATAATAAACGTACAATTTAATCATATTTCGTCACTAGCTAGCAGCACAATAGAGGCCAGTGTAGTGAGCAAACCTCTCATCCCTGCTCAAAGGCGTGAACGGATACAGGAATTTCTGGCAGCCCACAAGATTGTGGCGACTGCCGACCTGTGCGACCTATTGGATGTCTCCGAAGCGACCGTGCGGCGCGACCTGGAGTGGCTCGAAGGACATGGATTGATCGAGCGCACCCATGGAGGAGCCATCCAGAACGAACGGATAAATCTGGAGCAGGAATACCAGCAGCGGGCTTTACGTCAAATTGAAGAGAAGCGCAGGATCGGAGCGCTGGCAGCCAGGTACATCCAGGATGGCGATATCGTCTTTATTAACAGCGGTACGACCACCACGCAATTGATTCGGTCGATTCGCAGTGACGCCGAAGTCACGATCATCACCAACAACCTGATTGCCGTACTGGATGTAGGCGAGGTGGATTACGAGGTCCTGATCCTGGGCGGCACATTCCAGCCCAAATCGAACTCCGTCGCAGGACGTTTTGCGGTTCAGAATCTGTCACAGGTGTATGCCAACAAGGCCTTTATCGGCGTGGATGGCATCAGCATCAAACACGGCTGCACCGTTCCCTCCAATGCCGAAGCCGAGCTCGTCTATCTCATGCTGGAGCGCACCCAGGGACCCATCCACATCCTGGCAGACCACAGCAAATGGGGAGTCGTGTCGAATTTCGAGATCGCCCCCATTCAAAAAATAAACCGGCTGATTTGCGACAGCGGCCTGGACCATAACGCCCGGGCAGCGTTGGCAGCTCGCTCAGTTGAGATTGTCGTAGCAAACGCTAACAATAAATAAACCTGGTCAGGTTTCGTGCCACTGCCGCCCGCATGACCGCCGAATACGGAACCTGTCTTTTTGTTAATCCGGAGGCTGATCAATGTCGTTTCTCTTCAAAAAGGCGAAAAAGACAACCACGCGGCTGTTCTACGCTACCGACTTACATGGCTCCGAGCGCACCTATCGCAAGTTTGTCAATGCCGGAAAATTCTACGAAGCCACTGTCCTGGTGATGGGCGGCGACATCACGGGCAAGCTGCTCATCCCCATTATTAAGGAATCAAACGGGCATTATCGCGCCGCTTTACAAGGACGGACAGAACATTTCGAGAGCCAGGCCGACCTGCAAGGCCTTTACGACCGGTTGGGGATGCTGGGTTTTTATTACCAGATTATGGAAGATGATGAGTTCCGGCATTATCAAGCCAATCCCCAGGCAGTGGATGAATTGTTCCATAAGCTGGCGCGCCAGCGCCTTGAATCCTGGGTCGACCTGGCAGAGACACGGCTGGAAGGTACCGGTATTAAGTGCTTCGTTACCGGCGGGAACGACGACGACCCAGAGGTGCTGTCAGCCATACACCGCCCGGACACTAAATCTTTCTTCGCCTGCGAAGGTCAGGTGGTCAATGTGGATGCTGACCACACCATGATCAGTGTTGGCTTCAGCACCCCGACCCCCTGGAAAACACCGCGCGAGATCCCCGAAGAGCAGCTTGGGCAGATGATCGAAGAGATGATCTCGAAGGTTGACGACCTCTCGCATACCATATTCAATTTCCATGACCCGCCTGTGGATTCAACCCTGGATACCTGCCCAATGTTGGACTGGAGTAAAGATCCACCCGAGCCGGTTGTCAAAGCCGGACAGGTCATTATGCACGGGGCGGGCAGCAAATCGGTGCGCCAGGCAATCGAGAAGTACCAACCCATGCTGGGCTTACACGGGCATATCCACGAATCCCAAGGCGCGGTGAAGATTGGGCGCACCACCTGTATCAACCCGGGCAGCGAGTATGGTGAGGGCTTTCTGCGTGGCTGTCTGGTGAATTTCGTAGACGGGAAGATCGAAGGCTATCAAATGACCAGCGGTTGAGCCTGCCAGACAGTCATCCCGGAAAGGAGGTCATTACGGCAAAGCAACAGGCAGATTATCGGTTAATGGACAGCGCTCCCTGAGTGTACGACGGAGAGGGCCGCCAGCATTGGCGAACAATGCTGACATCGCATCCAATCGGCTTGTATCGACACCTTCGATAAGGTTACATAAGACCTCAGTGAGGAGGAATCAGATGGCAACTACAACGGCAAGGCCTGAAGTCTTTACCCGTAAAGCCTCTGGCCTGGTGCGGGTAATGTCCCCTTATTCTGCATTTGTATACAACATCCTGACCATGGGCCTGATCTTCCCGTGGACGTACTTATGGGCACCCGGCGCGCTGCCGGGCGGGAAAATGGTCTGGGGCATCTTGTTAGCGATGCTGATCGAGATTCCCATTGCCTTCTCTTATGTCTGGCTGTCAACCGCCCTTCCCCGCTCGGGCGGCGACTATGTGTTCGAAAGCCGTGTATTCGGCGGTGGCACAGCCTTCACAGTTGTAATGTCCGGGTACGTCATCTGGATCTTGCAGTGGGTGGCGCTCTCCGGCTGGCTGCTCTCTTACCTGGGTTTCGCGCCGCTGTTCCTGGGTCTGGGCGCTACCCTGGGGAACGCAGCCCTATCCAACATTGGTGTGTGGTTCACCCAGTCGACAGGGATCATCATCACCAGCATCATGAACGCTCTGGTCGCCCTGCTCATCCTGACAAGCGGATTTAAGTATTATGTTAAACTGCAGTGGGTGATGTGGTACGTGGTCTTGCTGGCGTTTGCGGTGATGTTCGCCGTGCTCTTCTTCACCCCGCCAGCCTCTTTTGTCGAGCGGATGAACGCATTTTCGGCGGCCTCCGGTGGTGATCCAAACTTCATCCAAACAGCCATTAATGCGGTCACTGGGGCCGGGATTGATCTAAAGCCGCCGTTCAGCTTGCTTGCAACTCTGCTGGTGGCCCCCATCGCCTGGACCTCACTGCAGTGGGCAACCTACAGCGCCCAGCAAAATGGCGAGATCAAGGATGCCCGCTCTTTCAAAAACCAGGCCATTATCATGGTCGGCTCGCTGATCGTTACCGGTCTGCTGTTAGCCCTGCTGGCGGCCGGCCTGGAGAAGCTGGCTGGCTCAGAGTTTATGTATGTGGCTGGAGCTGGTTACTGGTCGTTAATCCCTGAAGCCACGGTCAACGGTTTTTATCTGTGGCCAAATATCATCGCCATCGCGGTGACAGCCAGTCCCATAATTGTGCTGATCATCGGGCTTGGTTATATCCTGAACTCGCACCAGATCGTGCACAACTGCTACATTGGCATGACGCGTGTGATCGTGGCTATGTCGTTAGACCGGCTGCTGCCGGAGTGGTTCAGCAAGGTGGATGACCGCCGCCACACCCCAGCAAATGCTCACTGGGCATACTTCCTGGCTAGCATCCCAGTCATCCTGGCTTACAACCTGGTGCCAGGCTGGGTTGGCCTTACCCTGGGTGTGACCTTCGGCTGCGGTTACGTGTTCATCATCACCTGCCTGGCCGGCGCACTGCTGCCCTACCGGGCGAAAGATGTATACGAAGCCTCACCGGGATCTAAGTACCTGGTCAGTGGATATGTCGGTGTGCTCTTTACCTTGCTGGGCGTGATCGCCTTCATCTGGACTTCCTGGTCATTGGCGCCAGATGCTTTTGCCAGCTACCCCGTGCTGATCTGGCTGGTCCGCCTGGGCGCCATCGTCGCTGTAGCTCTGTTCCTTTACCCGATGCGCAACCACATCATGGAATGGTTCTCCGGCAAGCAGATGCCCTGGCTTTCAGCCCTTGGCATGCTTGGCGGTGGTTTCGGTATGTCGATGGTGGTCGCCTTCCTGCTAGCCCCCCAATTGGGCGTGCTCGGCAACTGGAACTTTGAAGACTTTCCGCGTGGGCTGTGGGCGCAGATCATCGCCTTCGCCATCATTGTGATCTCCGGTGTGTGGTATCTGCTGGTCAAACGCAGCCAGAGAACCCGCGGCATCAACGTGGATTACGCTTTCAAGGAGATTCCGCCTGAGTAGAAGTCATCTCAAAAATGGTTATTTGGTGTGCGTGGCGGCTTCGCCGCCACGCACACCAAGCCACGGGATATATGGAGGGATGCAACCGCTGCGTATATAAAATCGGACGATGGTCAGTTTACGGTGGCTTGTAGCTGCCGTACGCTGACCTGCGTTCGTCAATAAAGAGGAGCTGAACTAATGAAAGACCAGGCAAGAGTCGTCGTCATCGGTGGGGGAATTTTCGGAGTCAATGTCGCATACCACCTGGCAAAGATGGGGTGGACAGATTTGGTACTGCTGGAGAAAGGCGAGATTGCCAGCGGCGAGTCATCGCACGCAGCCGGTCTGGTGACCCAATTCGCCACTTCAGAAACCCTGATGCGCTTTCGCAAGTACAGCATCGAGCTGTACAGCTCGCTCGGGCTGTTCGACCATGTCGGCAGCCTGCGCCTGGCGTCCAGCAAAGAGCAGCTGCGCGAGCTGCAGCGCAGTGTCAGCCGCGCCAAGGGCATCGGCATGGATGTGGACATTATTTCCGCCGAAGAGGCAGTGCGGATCATGCCCCAGATCAGCGCCGAAAATCTATACGGCGCCATTTACCTGCCGCGTGATGGACAGGTGGATCCTTACGGCACCACGACCGCCATGGCGCGCATGCTCCGGGAGTTGGGCTGCGAAGTATACACAAATACGCGCGTGACGGGCCTGAAGCTCTCCCCCAAAGGTGAGGTGAGAGAAGTCATCACCGAGCGGGGTGCGATCAAATGCGAGCATGTCGTCAACGCTACCGGCTTGTGGGGACCGCGGGTGGCTGCCATGGCAGGTCTGCACTTGCCGACCACGCCGGTTGACCACCAGCACATTGCCTTGAAAGCCGTGCCTGGAAATGAGTTCCCACATTCAACTCCCTGCCTGCGTGACCCTGACAACCTGGTATACATGCGCTCAGAAGCCGGCGGGCTGGTGATCGGAGGCTACGAGCCCAATCCCAAGGAGCGTTGGATTGACGGTGTGCCGTGGGAACATGGAGGCACTTCGCTCCCACCGGACATGGATCGCTTCGAGCAGCTGCTGGAAGGCGCCATCCGGCGCATCCCCTTCCTGGATAATGCCCAGATCATCACCCTGATCTGCCATCCAGGCGCATATACTCCCGATTGCCAGCCCATCCTCGGACCCATGGCAGGCATACGCGGTTTCTGGAACTGCTGCGGGATGTCGCTGAACGGCTACGGTGGCGCCGGCGGAATGGGGAAACTGATCGCCGAATGGATCGTCGAAGGCGAGCCATCCCTGGATACTTATGCTTTTCGAGCCACACGCTTCGGTAATTACTACGCCAACACCTATTACGCTGTGGAGCGCACACGTGAATGCGTCAAGTATTACTACCGGTTGAAGTTCCCTCACGACGAAAACGAATGGGCGCGCCCCTTCCGCACCAGCCCGCTGCATTTCCGGCTGCAGGAATACGGCGCCGTATTCGGTGAGAAGTACGGCTGGGAGAGGGTGAATTACTTCCAGCCGGGTAAGCTCTGGCGCATGGCCGGCACAGACCAGCGCAATTGGGGATGGACGAAGCCGCCCTTCTTCGAGCGGCTCCGGGTGGAGCACGAAGCTACCCGAGAGCGCGTGGCGATGTATGACCTGACATCCTTTGGGAAGATCGACGTCTCAGGACCTGGCGCGCTGGCGCTGATGCAGCGCATCACCGATAACGACATGGACAGGCCCACCGGCAGTGCTATCTATACCCAGTTCTTAAACTCCAACGGTGGTGTCGAGGCAGATGTAACCATCACCCGTCTGGGGGTAGATTACTTCCGGGTAATCACCGGATCAGGCTTTATCTCGAACGATCTGGCCTGGATCAAGATGCATATCCAGGAGAGCGATGAGCCGGTGGAAGTACGGGATGTCACCTTCGATTGGGCCTGTATTGCACTGTGGGGACCGAAAGCCCGGGAGGTGCTCGAACAGGTTACCACACACGATGTCTCCAACGAGGCCATGCCTTATCTGAACGCAGCCTGGATCGATATCAACGGCACCAGGGTGCTGGCTCAACGCGTCAGCTATGTGGGTGAGCTGGGCTGGGAGCTATACGCACCCAGCGAGCGTGCCCTGCCGGTCTGGGATCTGCTCTACGCGGCTGGCAAGGAGTTCGGGTTGGAGGTTGGCGGCTATAAGGTGCTCGACTCGCTGCGGCTGGAAAAGGGCTATCGCTACTTCACCGCCGATGTCACCCCGATGGAGAATCCGTACGCAGCCGGCTTGGGCTTTTGCGTCCAGCTGGATAAGGGCGATTTCATCGGACGAGCAGCTTTGCTCAAGATCAAAGAAGGGGGAATCAAACGCAAACTGTGCACCCTGGTTCTGGATGGCGAGGAATTCCAGCCCATCTACGGCGGAGAGGCTGTCTACCTTGATGGGAAAGTGGTCTCGCGCGTGCGCAGCGGAGGCTACGGATTCACAGTCAGGCGCAATATTATCTTAGCCTATCTTCCTATGGAACTGGCAAAGGTCGGCACCCGCCTGGATTTGGACGTATTCGATGCCATCCATACAGCAGAAGTAACCCCATCCGTACTGCTGGATCCTAAGGGAGAGAAGCTGAGGATGTGAACTTATGACTATCAGCATCGAAAGCGTGGTCGCCAGCATCCCGGATTGGAGAGGGAGCCATATTCAGATCCAGCCTGTTCCCGGCGGTCTGACGAACGCCAACTATCTGGCCGAGGTGAATAGCATCCCGCACTTCGTTCGCGTGCCCGGAGCCAAGACCGAGCTGCTGGCAATCGATCGCCAGAATGAATACTACAACTCGAAGGCTGCCGCTGAAGCCGGGGTAAGTCCGAAAGTGCTGTACCACCTGCCTGCGAACGATGTCATGGTGTTTGAGTTTATCCATGGGATCACCATGTCGAATGAAAGATTCCAGGCGCCTGGCATGCCGGCGCGCATCGCGCAGTCATTGAAGCTGCTCCATGCCGGGCCGCGCTTTCTGACTGACTTCAATATGTTCCGCCTCACCGAGTTCTACTTGATGATCTGCGAGCAGCAGGATGTCACCATTCCGCCTCGCTACCCGGAGCGAATGAAGGCAGTCCAGAAGATCGAAGCCGCCTTGCTGGCTCATCCCTTGCCCAGTGTGCCATGCCACAACGATCTGCTGGCGGAAAACTACATCGATGACGGCAATAAACTTTGGCTGGTCGACTTCGAATACAGCGGAAACAACGATCCCTGTTTTGAGCTGGGCAACACCTGCCAGGAGCTCAAATACGATGAGAGGCGCATTCAGGAGCTGTGTGCGGCTTATTTCGGCGAGGCAACACCCGCGCGGCTCGCGCGCATGAAGCTGTACATGATCATGTCGGATGTCGGGTGGGCATTGTGGGCTGCCATCCAGGCCAAGATCTCCAAGATCGATTATGACTTCTGGGGTTGGGCGACCGAACGCTGGGACCGCGCCGAAGCAAAAATGGATTCACCCGAATTTCCGGGCTGGTTGGAGGCGGTGAGCAGATCGCAGGCATAGCCGGCTGCCATTTGCTGCTGCCCACTAGTTACAGGTAGCTCATCACTACATCAAAAGGAGAACTGCATGAGACTTTTCTATGCCACCGACGTCCATGGATCCGAGATCTGCTGGAAAAAGTTCATCAGCGCCGGCAAGTTCTATGAAGTGGATACCCTGATCCTGGGCGGTGATATGACCGGCAAGGCGATCGTGCCGATCATCGCGCAGGGCGGCGACCGCTACAAGGTCACCTTGCTCGAACAGGAGACCATCCTTGAAGGCCAGGAGCAGATCGACCATATGGTGAATGCCATCCAGAATCGCGGCTACTACCCGTATGTGACCAACCCGGATGAAGTCGCCGAGATATCCTCCACGCCTGGACGCTCGGACGAACTGTTCCTGGAACAGGTGACAACCACCTTGCAGCGCTGGATTGAGTATGCCGACCAAAAGCTGGCAGGCAGCGGTCTCAAATGCTACGTCTGCCCCGGTAACGATGATGTGTTCGAGATCGACGAATTGATCAAAACCTCCAAGACGATCGAGCTGGCAGAAGGCAAGGTCATCCCCCTGGATAAGCACCACGAGCTGGCCAGCACCGGCTGGTCCAACCCGACCCCCTGGGATACACACCGCGAGGAACCGGACGATGCCCTATTGCAGCGCATCGAAGCGATTATGCCCGGCTTGCGCGACCCCTCCAACGCTGTTTTCAGCCTGCACGCCCCTCCCTACGGCAGCGGATTGGACGAAGCGCCCGAGCTGACCAAGGACATGCGCCTGGCTTACGCCGGACAGTCCCTGATAGCCGTCGGCAGCAAGGCGGTGCTCAAGGTAATCGAAAAATACCAGCCGCTGCTCGGCCTGCACGGTCATATCCACGAGGGCAAGGGTACCCGTAAGATCAAGCGCACCCTATGTATCAACACCGGCAGCATGTACGAACAAGGCATCTTGCAGGGCACGGTGGTTGAGCTGAAGCCGAACAAAGTCACCAGCTATGTACTGACGGCAGGTTGAGCTTCTAGCTTGATATCTAAAAAGATTGAGACACGAAGGGCACGAAGAGATAGATAAGATTCACAAAGAGCATCATAAACTCCGAGCACCTTGAGCCCTTCATCGGTGTTTGAAAAATCAAGGAGGTAATAATCGCATACTTACAACCGCTTCAAGTCCAACAAATGAATAACGGCTGATCCAAATCTATGCAATCGGCGGAGGGGCAGGAACCTCTACCCGAACTCCCGCTCACCGGTTGCCAAGGTTTGCCCGCCTGGATACCCATGCAGGTTGGCAAACAGCGACCCAAAATGGAGGTTAGCGATGAGTGAAGTCACCCTATTTGTGCGCAAAGCCAGCGGACTGGTGCGCTCGTGGTCTATGTTCGACGCATTCGTGTACGCCACTTTCTCGATCAACCTGATCACCCTGGGCCTGTTCATCTTCTCCTACTGCTACTATTTCGAGGGGAACCTGGCGACAGCAGTTATCGTTGGCGGCGCATTGACGATCTTTGAGGTGATCGTGTATGCCAGCCTGATCTCAGCCATGCCGCGTGCTGGCGGCGACTATGTCTGGCAGAGCCGCATCTTAGGACGCGCGCTTGGGTTTATCCTGTCGATCACCGGCTGGTGGTTCATCCTGTGGCTGTGGGTGCCGCTGTACGGGCAGATGCTGGTCTACGAGTTCTTCACACCCATCTTGGGAGTCCTGGGTGCCCAAAACGCAGCCCTGTGGTTCACCAACACCAACGGCGGGATGTTAGTTGGCATGCTGTTGGTATGCGCTCTGGTCTTCGTCTATATCGCCATCGGCATGAAATGGTATGCCCGTATCCAGAAGGTGTGCTTCTGGGGCGGCATGATCGGGCTGGTGCTGGTCTTTATTTTGCTGCTGTTCGGCAACAACGCCACATTCGTAAAGAACCTGAACACCTTTGTACCCGCTTATTTCGGCGCAGATGCCTCTGTGGATCTGTATCAGGCGACCCTCGATGCAGGCGACGCGGCCGGCAGTGTAGCTGCGCCGCTGGGCAGCCTGGCGCTGGGCGCCAGCTTCTTGCTGATCCCCATGATCGTGTTCTTCAACCTGTGGCCTAACTGGGGCGCCACACTATACGGAGAGGTGCGCGGCGCCAACGACTATAAGCGCAACTTCTGGGGCATGGCAGCCGCCGTCATCGTCACCGCCGGCCTGGCCCTGGTCTTCTTCTTCTTGATCGGCAAAACCCTGGGCTGGGATTTCTATAACAAAGCCAACGGCGCGTTCTGGAACTATACCTGGGGCTACACGGACCAGGCTCCGCCGCTGCCTTTCTGGCCCTACCCGGTTCTTTTCAGTGCCTTCTTGACTCAGAGCAGGTTCCTGCACTTCATCATCGTCCTGCTGGTTAGCCTGTGGTGGTTTGGCTGGTCGGGCACGGTCTTTCTCAGCTCCACGCGCGTGATCTTTGCCGCGGCATTCGACCGCATGCTGCCCGAGTGGGCTTCGTACGTCGAGCCGCGCACGCGCACCCCGCTGGCTGCCCTGCTCTTGATGGTCATCCCGTCGGTCATAGTCTCCATCCTGTATGCTTACAATATCTTTAACTTCCGCACACTGGCGCTGGATGCTACGCTGGTGATCGCAGTAACCTTCTTTGGCACCGCGGTGGCTGCCATCATCCTGCCCTGGCGCAGCAAGGAGACCTTCGAAGGCTCGCCGATCGCCAGGTTTATGATGCCCACCTGGCTGGCATGGCTGATGACGATCATCTTAGTGGTCGGCGGCGTGTACTTGATCTACACCTCCTTCAGCTACGGGTGGACGGTGCTGACCAACCTGGTCGGGCTGGATTCGCTCACCATCGCTATGGCGCTGGTGGTAGCTGTTCTGACGCTGGTTAATGCCGCGCTGATCATCTGGCTGGTCTATTACATTGCGAAGCGCATCCTCAACGGTGCCAAGATGCCGCTGGTCACTTTGGCGGGGATCGTCTTCTTCCTGTTCCTGGATTGGCTGCTGGTCGAATGGTTCTGGGATCCGCACGTTCCGCCCTTCGATTTTGCTTACTACGCCATCGGATGGAAGAACGCCAGCTCGATGCTGTTCATGTTGTTCTGCTACATCCTGGCAGCAGCGATCTACTTCGGCTTCAATGCCTACCGCAAGCGCCAGGGCATCGACGTCAACAAGGTCTACAAGGCCATCCCGGTCGAATAATATTGACCTGTGATTATTGCTGTGCTACACTCAGACAATAGGAGCAAATCACTCAATACTCCGATCTACCCAGGCACAGTTGTAAAGAAATATTGATCATCGAGGGTGTCATTCCAGTGATCCCGATACCCGCGAAGGAGGTGATGCAAAAGTACATTTCCTACATTCAGCCACTTGAAGATGTGGATCTATTGCAATGTTGTGGAATAACTAACCTATCCAACCAAATGTAATGGAGGACAAGATGGCACAACGAATCATGCGCCCTGACGAGATCACCCGGCGTGAATTTCTCAAACTCCTGGCACTAGCTGGAGGGTCAGCGGTATTGGCCTCCTGCGGCGGCACGGCTGCCGAAGCCACCCCCTGGCCGATTACTGCCTCAGCCGATGATGTTCTCAAGGCGGCCCAAGAAGAAGGCACGCTGACCACCATCGCCCTGCCGCACGACTGGGCGAACTACGGTGAGATCATCGAGACCTACAAATCCAAGTACAGCATGCAAGTCAACGAGCTGAACCCGGACGCTGGATCGGCCGATGAGCTTGAAGCCATCCGGGCTAATAAGGGCAGCACAGGCCCCCAGGCGCCGGACGTGGTCGACGTGGGTATTGGCTACACCGACCAGGCGAAAACCGAAGGTTTGTGGGCTGCCTGGAAGGTTCCGGATTGGGACACCATCCCTGCTGACCTGAAGGATCCCGATGGCTACTGGTGGGCTGAGTATTACGGCGTGCTGGTCTTCGAAATCAATAAAGATGTCATCACCGATGTGCCGCAAGATTGGCCAGACCTGCTCAAGCCGGCATACAAAGGCAAAGTTGCCATGGCCGGCGATGTGCTTAAGTCCAACCAATCCGTCCAGACCGTCATGGCTTCCGGTCTCTCGATGGCTAACGGGGATATTGCCCTGGCGCCTCAGGCCGGCCTCGAGTTCTGGAAAGAGATGGTCTCTAACGGCAACTTTATCCCGGTCATCGCTGACCAGGGCAAGATTGCCCAGGGTGAAACACCGGTCGTAATGGAGTGGGACTACCTGGCGCTGGCGAACCGGGATGCTCTGGTGGACAATCCGCCCTTGGAGATCATCGTACCAAAGACCGGCGTCCTGGGTGGACCGTATGCCGGCGCCATCAGCGCCTATGCCCCCCACCCTGCCGCAGCTCGCCTGTGGTGGAACTTTGTCATGTCCGATGAAGGCCAGAACCTGTACCTGAAAGGCTACGCCCACCCATCTCGCTACACCGACATGGCTGCCCGCGGAGTCATCCCCGCCGAAGTGGAGGCCAAGCTGCCGCCTGCAGAGAACTACGCCAAGGCGACTTTCTTGACCGTCGAGCAGCTGAATACATCCAAGACCCACATCACCGAAAACTGGCGCAAAGTCGTTTACGGTGAGGGTTAGGAGCACAAGGGCATGAGCCAAGCCCAGATGTCTGAAAAAATGGCTATCCAAGGGGACGCGCCTGGGGCGCGTCCCCTTCAAAGGAAACGCAACCTGGACTGGGTGGGCCTGGTCCCGTTCTTCCTGTTCGTTACTCTCTTCTTGATCCTGCCATCGATCAATATCTTTATCCGCAGTTTTCAGAGTATGAAGACCGGTGGATTCACCTTGGAGAATATCATCACCGTCCTCACAACTCCGGATTTGATCAACGCCTATAAGACCAGCCTCAGCATTAGCCTGGTCACCGCTATAGGCGGCTCGATCTTTGGTTTTCTGCTGGCTTATGCAGTCTGTATTGCTGGCTTGCCACCGGGTTTACGCACTTTCCTGCTCACATTTTCCGGGGTGGCTTCCAACTTTGCTGGCGTCCCGCTGGCCTTTGCTTTCATCGCCACCATCGGCATCACGGGTCTGGTAACGCGCTGGATCCAGGGGATTATCGGCATCGATTTGCGCGAGGCTGGTTTCAGCATTTATAACATCACAGGGTTGAGCATCGTCTACATGTACTTCCAGTTCCCACTGATGGTATTGATCATGGCGCCTGCCCTGGACGGGCTGCGCCGGGAATGGCGCGAGGCCTGCGAGAACCTGGGTGGCACCGGCGGGCAGTACTGGCGTTATATCGCCTTCCCGATCTTGCTGCCCACGCTTTTGGGGACGACGATCCTGCTCTTCGGCAACGCCTTCGGGGCTTACGCCACAGCCTATGCCTTCTCGGGGAGTTTCATCAACCTGGTCACAATCCTGATCGGCGCCCAGATGCAGGGCGATGTGCTCTACAACCCTAACCTGGGTTATGCATTGGCCCTGGGCATGGTAATCATCATGGCGCTGTGTATGGTCGGCTATGCTTACCTGCAGCGCCTGGCAGCGAGGTGGTCGAAATGATTGAAAGACCTACAATTGCAGCCAAAGCAGTGATTGACTCAATCCAGGATGAGCGAGCTAAACCTCAGAAACCGAGAGGTAAGGGCAATATCTGGGCCTGGATCATCTTTCTCATCGGCATGATCTATTTCTTCCTGCCGTTGATTTCGGTCTTTGAATTCAGCCTGCGCGCCAAGCGCGGCGTCTACAGCTTTGAGGCCTACCGCGTCGCCTTTCAGGATACGGAGTTCTATAGAAATTTCGGCATGTCGCTGTTATGGTCGCTGCTAACCATAGCCGTCAGCTTGCTCTTGATCGTGCCTACTGCATACTGGGTGCATCTGCGCATGCGCCGCTGGCGTCCGATCGTAGAGTTTTTCACCCTGATGCCGTTCGTGGTACCAGCTGTAGTTCTGGTGTTCGGCATGTCGCGTTTATACGCCCGCATTCCCTTTATGGTTAATTATCCCGTTTTATTGATTGCGGGCTACGTGGTCCTCTCGTTTCCTTATATATACCGGGCAGTGGACGCCGGTTTGCGCGCCATTGATGTCAGTACGCTGACTGAGGCAGCCCAAAGCCTGGGTGCGGGTTGGGGGACCATTCTCTTTCAAGTTATCTTTCCCAACTTACGGGTGGCCATCCTGAGCGGCGTATTCCTCACCTTTGCCATTGTGATGGGTGAGTTCACCTTCGCCTCCCTGTTATCCTTTGACGCCTTCGGCCCTTACATGGAGGAGATCGGCGCCATGCGCGCCTATACACCCCAGGCCCTGTCGGTAGTCAGCTTCCTGATCACCTGGCTGTGTATTGGGCTGATCAACCGCGTTGCTCGCGGCGCCCCTGGTCAGGGTCAAATTGCCGGCACTCGTTAAGACTATCTCCCTTCCACTGATTCGAGGTACCCATGGCCTTTCTGGAAATCAACAACATCAATAAAGCCTTTAGTAAAGACACGTATGCCGTCCAGGATTTCAACCTCAAGGTGGAAACCGGGGAGCTGGTATCCTTCCTCGGTCCTAGCGGCTGCGGCAAGACAACCACCTTGCGCATGGTGGCAGGTTTTGAAACCCCCACTTCCGGGCAAATTGTGATCAACGGCAAAGAGGTCACCAACGTACCTCCCAACCAGCGCAACGTCGGCATGGTCTTCCAGGCATACGCCTTGTTTCCCAACATGACTGTAGCCGGGAATATTGGCTTTGGCATGAAGATCGCCAAGAAACCACCGGAGGAGATCGCCACACGGGTGGAGGAAATGCTCAAGCTGATCCACATGGAGGGTTTTGGCGACCGATACCCCTACCAGCTCTCCGGTGGGCAGCAGCAGCGTGTTGCCCTGGCGCGCGCCCTGGCGCTCAGCCCCACAATCCTTCTGCTGGACGAGCCGCTTTCCGCCTTGGATGCCAAGATCCGCGTCATGCTGCGCGGTGAGATCCGCTCAATCCAGCAGCAGCTGGGCATCACCACGATCTACGTCACGCACGATCAGGAGGAAGCTCTGTCGATATCCGATCGCGTGGTGGTGATGTACCAGGGTCGCATGGAGCAGGTAGGCGCGCCCTTCGAGATCTACAACTTTCCCACCACAGAATTTGTGGCCCAATTCGTCGGCACGCTCAACTCCTACGAAGCCGAAGTGGTCGATCCAGCCGGACAGATCCTGCGCCTCGCCGGGCAGAACGTCCAGACGGCGCATGGTCTGGAGAACAAGCGCAGCGGCGACCGGGTCCTGATCGCCATCCGCCCGGAGCGCATCAGCTTCCCCAACGAAGAGAAAAAGGAGAATCTGCTCGAGTGTACCGTGGAGACGATCACTTTCCTGGGCTCGATCGTGCGCATCCGCGTGTTGGTAAACGACCTGCTCGTCAACATGGATACTTTCAACAATCCCTACCTGGCGCTGCCCAAGATCGGCGACAAATCTCAGATCACCTTTTCGCGTGAGGCGGTGCTGGTCCTGGATCATGGGCCCAAAGCATAGGGAATCAGGCGGTATTTTGGGTAAAGTTCCATCCAGTATGAAATCTGCGCCGATTGTGTAGGAACAGGATCGGCGTTTTTCTAAGTACGCCAATATTCGAAGGGCGGGGAAACAGGGAGATAGCTTTCCATCCCAGACCGAACAACGCCGCCAACATTGCATATCTGATAAAGGGATGACAGGCATTTCTAACACTCAAGGCCAAGCGATTTGAACCTCTCACTGGTTATCTTCATTGCGATTGCCTTGGCATTCGATTTTCTAAATGGATTCCACGACAGCGCCAATGTGGTAGCGACTGCCATCGCATCGCGAGCGCTAACACCCCGCACCGCCCTGGCGATGACCGCCCTGACCAACCTGATTGGACCCTTTCTTTTTGGCGTGGCAGTCGCCACCACTATCGGCAACGAAGTCGTCAGCGCCGAAGCCATGACCATCCCGGTGGCAATGGCTGCATTGGTATCGGCCATCATCTGGAATTTGCTCACCTGGTGGCTAGGTATCCCCTCCAGCTCTTCGCATGCCTTGATCGGGGGATTTATCGGCGCAGCCATCGCTGGCTATGGGTTCGGGGCAATCCACCTGGAAGGTCTCTCCATTGTCCTGATCGGTTTGTTCGCCTCACCGGTCATCGGGATGTTCTTTGGATGGGCTTTCATGCGCCTGACCCTGTTCTTTGGTCAATGGATGACACGGCGAATCAATGTTTTCTTTCGCCGGGGTCAGTGGATCACGGCTGCTACCCTGGGTCTGAGCCACGGCACAAATGATGCCCAGAAAACCATGGGCATCATGGCCATGGGCCTGGTAGCTTTTGGGATAATCGATGAATTCTACGTGCCCGCCTGGGTCATCGCTGCCAGCGCCGTATCCATAGCCGCGGGCACTGCGCTGGGCGGCTGGCGATTGATCCGCACCATGGGGTCAGGCTTCTACCGCATCCGTCCTGTGCATGCCTTCAACTCCCAAATCGCCAGCGCGGTAGTGATCCTGGGATCTGCTCTGCTGGGCGCGCCGGTCAGTACGACCCAGGTAATCAGCTCATCCATCGTTGGCACGGGTGCCGCTCAGCGCGTCCCAATGGTGCGCTGGCGATTAGCCGGTAATATCCTTATCGCCTGGATCGTGACAATCCCCTTTACAGGTTTATTAGGCATCGTAACATACTGGCTGATAAGCCAGTTATAATAGATAACAGGTCAAACTCATGAATAATATACCCTGGTGGAAAAAAATAAAGATCAGCAGCCCATTTCAGAAGAAACCCAACCGTTTCATTGAGCTGCTCTCCCAGCAAGCTAATCTAACCGAACAAGGCATGTTCGCTCTGGTGGCTTATTTCGAGAAGCCGAACAAGCGGCGTGCTGAAGTAGTTGACAAACTAGAAGGTGAAGCGGATGAGATTCGCAGGATCTTGATTGATGAGCTCAACCGCACCTTTGTGACCCCCTTCGACCGCGAAGATATCCACTCGCTTTCCAGAGCCATCGACGACATGCTTGATTATGCATATACTACGGTAGTCGAGATGTCAATCCTGGATGTCCAGCCAAACAGCTATATGCACGATATCGGTTTGCTGCTGGCAAAGTCGGCCAATGAAATCCACATGGGTGTGCAGCGCCTGGCAGACCATCCTGGTGTTGCCCAGAACCATGCCGTGCGCTCCAAGCAGATTGAAAATCAGGTAGAAAACCTGTACCGCCAGGGACTGGCAGACCTGTTCCACCAGCCGAAAGACGCAGAACATATCGTCGAAATGCTCAAAATGCGTGAGACCTACCGCCACTTGAGCAACGCCGCCGATCGCGGCGATGAAGCTGCCAACATCCTGTCTGATATTGTGGTCAAAATGGGGTAAGCGCCTGCAGGGTTAACACCTGCATTATCAGCCCAGAACGGCAATAAAGATCAAGCCGACAACGATCAGCAGTGCCCCCGTCAGCCTGACAACCACCCCGTGTTCCTTAAATATAATAAACGCCAGTATCGCCCCGATGACGATGCTGAACTGCCGGAATGCGACGATGTAGCTGGCGTATGGGCTTAACTGGTATGCCCAAAGGACCAGCCAATAAGCGCCGAAACCGAAGATCGTAGCCGGTATCGCCAGTTTCCAATCTTTTGGATTATCCCTGCGTTCCGGATCTCTGGACAGCTTCATAAAGCCGACATAAGGGAAAAAAGAGATGGCGAAATAGAAGTAGCCGTAGCGTGCAGCCGTGTCGGGTCCCTGTTGGACAACCTCCGCTGCAATTTTATCCAACAGGGTGTAGCCAACTGTACCCAGAGCTGCCAGCAACATCCATAAGCTTGCCTTGTTGAGATAATTCCGCAGGCGGATATCAAGAAAAGACTGCTGCGGTACCAGGATCACGCCAGAGGCCACCAGGAAAATTCCCAGCCAGCCGAAGGAGGTCAGCTCCCGGCCGCGAGCGACGTCGATCATGGCCACGAAGATTACCGGCAGTGCCCGCGCCACGGGATAAACGATTGTGAAATCTGATGTCTCATAAGCACGCGCCAGGAAGAACAGGTAAAGAGCCGCGCAGATACCCGATCCCAACACACACCACCAGGCTGTGGTCGTCATCGATCGCGCCGCCAGCTCGCTCCACACTGCCGGGATAAACCCAACGATCAGGGTCAGCACCAGCATTTTGTAATAGAAAGCACGCTCGGCATGGTTGACACGTGCCAGCAGGTTCCAGCCGGCGTGCATGAAGGTAGATATCAGGACGATCAGGATAACGGTCAGACTCACAGCTGCACCTGGTCTTGGAGGATTGCGGGGAGTGATGGTTGAGGCAGCTGCACCCGTGATCACGCCTCGAAGAATCAATTGTCTGGTTAATAGATTTCGAGAGAGAGACCCACCGCTAAGTTATATGTATTTCAGTCCTGTTCCCGTGTTGAATATTATAATCCGCTCACCAGGTTCCACCCAGCCGCGATCGATGAGCACCTCCAACGCCGCCAGGGTCGCCGCCCCTTCTGGAGCGGCAAATATTCCTTCCCGGGCTGCCAGGCGTTTTTGGGCGCTCAAAATCTCTTCGTCGCTAACCGCCACAGCACTGCCGCTGCTATCCCTCAGGCAGCTCAAGATCAGCAGATCTGCAAAGCTCTTCGGAACACGCAGACCTGATGCGATTGTCTGAGCGTCATTCCAGAATTCGCAGCCACGTGCGCCCATCTCAAAAGCTTTGACCACCGGAGCGCAGCCTGCAGCCTGCACTGAAACCATGCGCGGCCGCGCCTCACCTTCCAACCAGCCAAGCGCAGCCATCTCCTGGAAAGCCTTCCACATGCCAACCAATCCGGTTCCGCCCCCGGTCGGATAGATGATTACCTCGGGGAGCTGCCAGCTGAAGGCCTCTGCCAGCTCGTAGCCCATGATCTTTTTTCCCTCCACCCGATAGGGCTCTTTGAATGTGGAGACATCATACCAGCCTTCAGCCGCCGCTTTTTGACCTGCCAGGCGGGCAGCATCGCTGATCAGCCCGTCGACCAGGTCGACCGAAGCACCGGTGATGCGGCTCTCCTGGATATTGGCAAGCGGGGTATCCCTGGGCATGAATATATGGGCGGTCAACCCACCGCGGGCTGCATAGGCAGCCATTGCTCCACCGGCATTGCCGGCTGTGGGTATGATCACCTTCTGGATGCCCAGCTCTTTGGCCTTGGAAATCGCGGCTGCCAGGCCGCGTGCTTTAAATGTGCCGGTGGGATTACAGCCCTCTTCTTTTATGTATAAATTGGGCAGACCAAGCTCAGCGCCCAAGCGCGGGGCATGCAGCAAGGGTGTATCCCCCTCCCCCAGCGTGAGCATGTTTTCCGGATCCCCAACCGGGAGCAGTTCGTGCCAGCGCCACATACCCGCTGGCCGGCTGCGGAATTCATTCCGGTCTACCTGCAGTCGCGCGCTCTGCAGGTCATACACAGCCAGCAGGGTCGCACGGCAATCCGGGCAGAAGGTCTGGATCTGGAAGGCGTCAAACACCCGGCTGCAGACCGAGCATTCCAGGTGGCTGAGGTATGAAATGGGTTTACTCATTTGAGTGAAGGTGCGGCTGAGATAGACCGTAGACTTGAGATGAAAATCGTGTTATCCCAAAATCCCTTACCCCTCTTCATCCAGCTTACGGATCTGGTAAGGCACCTCAGTGATCACGATCCCACGTCTGAACAGCAGTGCTGAGCGCAGCCAGAAAGCGGTTTGGGTGTGCAGCAGGTTTGCCCACCCATTTTCCGGTACGAACTGGGGGACCACGACAGTGATGATCTCGCCCGGCTGGCGTTTAGCCGCGATCTTCTTTATATAATCTATCAGCGGCTCCAGCAACAGCCGGTATGGCGATTCCACGATTACCAGGCGGGTGTTATCTCCCCACTGCTGCCATTTCGCCTTTACCTTCTCGGCTTCCTGTGGATCTATCGAAACATGCACCGCAGTGACATCGGCAGAGATCGAGCGAGCGTAATTGAGCGCCTCAAGCGTACCGCGATGTACGCTCGAAACCGGCATGATCACGCGATGCCGAGAAACACGCCGCGGTTCCATGTACTGTTCAAGAGACAGGTTCTTGGCCAGATTCTGATAGTGGCGGTGTATGGTAAAGAAGATGGCTACTAAAACAGGGGTCAGCACCAGCACAATCCAGGCGCCATCACGGAACTTCGTCACAGCAAAGATCAGCATAACAGCCGCCGTAACAAAGGCCCCCAGCCCGTTGACCACCATTTTTACAGCCCAGCGGGGATCATATACCAATACGGATCCACGCTCTGTAACCTTCTCATCCGGAGTAATCTGCCCCGACTTCCTCCACCGGCGCGCCATACCTACCTGAGAGAGCGTGAACGACAGGAATACACCGATGGCGTACAGTGGGATCAACAAAGTAACGCTGGCATCGAATAAGAAAATCAAGATAGAAGCAATGATTGCCAGGACCAGGATACCCCTGGAATAGACCAGTCGGCTACCGCGGAAGGTGAGCTGCCGGGGTAGAAAACCGTCCTGTGCCATGAGAGCACTCAGACGTGGAAAACCTGCAAAGGCAGTATTGGCTGCCATGATCAGGATGACAGTTGTGGCGGCAATGGTAACCAGGTACAGCAAGTTGCGACCGCCGTAAGCTGTGCGTACCAGCTGCGAGATTACCGTTTCGGATTCGGATGGAACTGCTCCGATTTTGCTGATAATAAAGGTGATCCCCAGGAAGAGCGTACCCAGAATAATGGACATCCAGACCAGGGTAATACCAGCATTCCGGCTGCGCGGCTCGTTGAAAGCAGTTATGCCGTTCGAGATAGCTTCGACACCGGTTAACGCAGTGGTGCCGTTCGCAAAAGCATGCAAAATCAAGAACAGCGTGATCGCCTGGACGCCATGGGTGATGTGCATTGGCGGCGGGTCGACGACACTTCCCAGGCTACCGGTCAAGTATTGGAAGATTGCTACGACCAGGGTCAGCAGCATCGTACCCAGGAAGAAATAAGTCGGAATAGCAAAGGCAGATCCAGACTCCCTGACCCCACGCATATTCACCAACATAACAAGCAAAACCAATCCCACGGCAATATAAGCACGATATTCAAACAGTGTCGGAAATGCCGATACCAGCTGTGCGACACCGGAAGAAATGGAAACCGCCACCGTCAGGATGTAATCGGTCAGCAATGCCGCGCCAGCCGTCAGAGCAGCCATGTCGCCCAGATTGTCGCGCGAGACAATATAAGCTCCTCCCCCACCGGGATAAGCGTGGATGATCTGCTCATAAGAAACAGTAACGATCGCCAGCAATAGTACAATGGCGATAGAAATCGGAAATGCATAGCCAAAAGCAACAGTACCGGCGGCAGCCAGGATTACCAGGATTTCCTGGGTGGCATAAGCGGTCGATGACAACGCGTCCGAAGCGAAGATCGCCAGCCCGATCGCCTTACCGATCGTCTGGTGGGGGGCATCGGCGGTCTCCAACGGACGCCCGATCAGCCATGTCTGCCAGTTGCGTTTGGGAGCAGATTGGTTTTCCTGGTTTATTATGCCGGTTGTTTCAGGCCCATCAGCGACAAACTTTTCACTCATACAGGTAATATTCTTCCTAAGCAGTCATCTTTAATTAGTTTTTTTGGTGTGTGGCGGCTTCGCCGCCACACACCAAAACCTCCTGTTTGTGAGGCAGCCTCTAAAGACTTCCCTAAAAACAAGGGTTCAGGGATTCCAAACGACTATTTCCAGGCAGCTTCTGGTAATCGATGAAATGGTAAACTATTCATCGACGACCAGGACTATAATCGATCCACTAATTATATGCTAAAGGACGGATAATGAGATACTTCAAAGATTTTTTTCCGGTTTTGCTATTATGCCTGCTGATCTCGTGCAACGGGCGTACCAGCGAGGCGATCCGGGTAGAGGATGCCTGGGTTCGAGCTGCTGCCATGGCGGCGGATGAGCAGGGTGAGATGTCCCACATGGGGGGAAGCACCAGCGCGGCCTATATGACGCTCCGCAACACCACATCCGAAGCGGACCGGCTGTTGAGCGCTTCCAGCGATGTCGCTCACAGCGTCGAGCTGCACACCAGCGAGGAGGTCGATGGAGTAATGACCATGCACCCGATAGAGGGAGTAGATGTGCCTGCTGGCGGCTCTGCGGAGTTGGCTCCTGGCGGCATGCATGTCATGCTGGTCGGCCTGACACGCGACCTCAAGGCCGGGGAAAAGATCACATTCACGCTCGATTTTGAAAAAGCAGGAGAAATTCAAGTAGAGGCAGAAGTACGCGCTCCCTGAAAATGTAAGCTGCTATCAGGGCTGAATAATCGTCGGGCGCCAGATCGGATCGAATTCATTACCCGGGGCATCCGTGAGACGGATGCGCCCAGCTCCGCTGGCAGACATGATAAAGATATCATGATTGCTGCCCTCAGGCCAGCTCTCAAAAGCCAGCCATAAACCATCCGGGGAATATTTCGCCTCTCGTGCTGGAGCCGGACCCAGCTCATAGCGGAATTCGGTGTACTCATCGTCTTGATATGAGGCTGCCACCAGCCCCGGGATTCGCCTTTGCTGAGACACCTGTGTGAACAGGATCACATCACCCTCGCGAGACCACACGGGATGCGAGTTGATCGCATCTCCGCTGCGCGAGTAGAGCTGCTGGTTGCTGCCATCGGCGTTCATCGTCCAGACCTGCACCGGACCCTTCTGGGTGGTGACAAAGGTCAACTGGCTGCCATCCGGCGACCAGTATGGCTGCCGGTCATACGAATACTGGGCGGACAGGCGCTCAACAGAGCCATCTGCCAGCTTCATCAGGTAAATCCGCGATCGGCCGCTGTTGCGCAGCGAGCTGAAAGCGATGTGGGTGCCATCCGGTGACCATACCGGATCGAAATCCCCGCCTGGCGCGCTAGGCAGCGGAGTCAGACCGGTACCGTCAATGTTGATGATAAATAGCCCTGCCCCACGATATAGGTCTTCATTCTTCTTACAAGGGGAGATGAACACCAGATGCGTCCCATCTGGCGACCAATCCGGCTGGCAGGCGCCTTCCGGCATATCGGTGATCTGGCGCAGATCGCTGCCATCCACATTCACCACCCATACCTGGGTGGTGCCGCTGCGATCAGAGGCAAAAGCTACCTCACCCATGCCGCCGCCGACGATCGTCGGGACTGCCGTAGGTGAAGGTGGGGGATTGACAACCGGGATTCGGGTGGCAGTGTTTGTCGGGGAGGCAGCAGGCGCCTGGGTGTCTGTCGGTTTCATGGCTGTGGCTGTCGGTGGGTCGGGTGTCTGGGTGGCAGGCTGCTCGGCCGATGGCGTTGAAGATGGATTGACCAATACAACCGGCAGGATAGTCGATGGGGACGGTAGAACCAGGGCCAACGCCTGGTTGGGCAGGCTGGGATCGTTGAGCACGAGCCCAGCACCAACCAATACGATAAGCAGAATCCCAATCAGCACCCATGTCCATTTTCGCCGGCCCTGAGCCCTGGCACGTCCGTTATATTTGGGCTCGCTGATCGGCGACGAGGTAGGGATGGGCAGAGGTGATTTATTCACCGGTGATGGAGAATATACCGGCGAGAGCGGCTTGGGAGCAGGCGTATCTGGATAAAGCTCCGGATTGACCATTGCGTTGTTCCCCGGCGCAGGCGAGACCGTGTATTCGCCCGTTTTTCGCCGGGTAAAACCGCGCACGTTTAATAATGCTTGTTTGAACTCTTCTGCTGTCTGGAAGCGCTCATCCGGACGGATAGCAAGTGATTTCTCGATCACCGCTGCCAGGCGCCGGGAAACCTTTGGATTGTGCTTACGGATGGAAGTCAAAATCGACTGGTCCATCGCACGTGCCAGGGCATCCTCAGGGATGGCGCCGGTCAGGGCTGCATACAGGGTAGCGCCTAATGAAAAAAGGTCGGATCGATTATCGGTGCGCGCGGTCCCATACTGCTCGGGTGGAGAGTAGCCCGGCGTCATCGCGCGCGCCCCGCTGGTGGTCGCCTGACCACCCTGGATAAGCTTCGCCAGGCCAAAATCGACCAGGTAGATTTGCCCGCTGGGTGATATTTTTACATTGCCCGGTTTGATATCCCGGTGCACAATGGGTGGATTGCAGGTTTCCAGGAACCCTAAAGCATCACAGACCGCTGCGCCAACCAGGATAACCTCCTCTTCGGAGAGCACTCCTGTACGGTCCATCCGCTGGCGTAGGTCTTCCCCCTCGATGTAATCCATTACCAGGTACTGACCCTTGCCATCAATCACAAAGTGGTCAGTGACCCGGGTCAGGTTTGGATGCTTAAGGGTCGCCAGGATGACCGCCTCCCGGCGAAACTGGCGCGCATATTCCTCTGTGGTAAACAGGTTCTCCTTGACGGCGACGTCCACCCCCAGGTTCTCGTCGACGGCGCGGTAGACTGCCCCCATACCGCCTTGACCAAGGATCTCCACTACCCGGTAGCGTTGATTCAGGATTGTGCCGCGTTCGAGAGCCATTATTTATACATCGCAGCCAACACTGCGTCTACCAATCAGAAATCTAAATATCCAGATTGCGCACCTCGCGGGCGTGGGTCTGGATAAAACGCCGGCGAGGCGGGACAGCGGACCCCATGAGCATATCGAAAGTCCGGTCTGCCTCAGCCGCATCATCAATCGTAACCAGGAGCAATGTTCGCTGGGCGGGATCCATGGTGGTTTCCCACAACTGCTCCGGATTCATTTCACCCAGTCCCTTATAGCGCGAGATCGTTGCCCGGTCTGCATCTTTGTTTAGCGCCTTTAGTATACGATCTTTTTCTGCCTCGGTATAGGCATAGCTGACCTGATTCCGGTTTACAATTCGGTAAAGTGGCGGTTGGGCAATATATAGATGCCCTTCTTCGATCAGCGGCTGCATGTAGCGAAAGAAAAAGGTCAACAGCAAAGTCCGGATATGGCTGCCATCGACATCCGCGTCGGTCATCACCACAATACGCCCATAACGCAAGCCAGATAGATCGAAGCTCTCTCCAATACTGGTGCCTAAGGCAGAAATCAGGGCTTTCACTTCGTTGTTAGCCAGGATTTTATCCAGCCGGGCACGCTCAGTATTGAGGATTTTACCCCGCAGCGGCAGCACAGCCTGGAAATGCCGGTCGCGGCCCTGTTTGGCGCTCCCGCCGGCCGAATCACCTTCGACGATATACAGCTCGGTCTTTTGCGGATCACGCTCAGAGCAATCTGCTAGCTTGCCGGGCAAGGTCAGGCTTTCCAGCGCCGACTTGCGGATAACCAGATCACGCGCCTTGCGAGCTGCATCGCGCGCCCGCGCCGATGTCAGGCATTTTTGCACGATCGCCTTCCCGGCGGAGGGATTTTCCTCTAGGAATGAGCTGAAGGCTTCATTGATCACCTGTTGGGCGAAGGTCTGCACCTCTGGGTTCATCAACTTCACCTTGGTCTGGCTCTCGAACTGTGGGTCGGGATGCTTGACGCTGATGATGGCGGTCAGCCCTTCACGCGTGTCATCGCCGGTGAAATTGGGATCAGAATCCTTCAATAAGCCAGTGCGTCGGGCGTAATCGTTGATGGTGCGGGTAACCGCTGCCCGCAAGCCGGTTAGGTGCGTGCCGCCGTCGATAGTGTTGATCGTATTGGCAAAGGCATACACTGATTCCGCATACGCATCGGTGAACTGGATAGCGGCGTCGATCGTGATGCCTTCGGCCTGCTTTTCAACATGCATCACCGGATGCAGAACCTCCCGGTTGCGGTTTAGATAGCGCACAAACGAGGTAATACCACCTTCAAAATGGAAAGTCATTTCCCGGTCTGAGCGCTCATCCTCCATAAAAATAGTAACGCCGCGCGTGACAAATGCCATCTCGCGGAACCGCTGCACCAGGGTATCGAACCGGTAATCCAGGTCCCCTTTAAATATCTCGGTGTCGAACTTGAACGTCGTTTGGGTGCCAGTTTCTTTCGGGTCCGATTTACCGACTACCTCCACCGGACCCTTCGGGTAGCCGCGTTCATAGCGCTGCGCGTAGATCTTACCGTCCCTTCGTACCCGTACCTCACACCATTCCGATAGGGCGTTGACTGCCGACACACCGACGCCGTGCAAACCGCCGGAGACCTTATAACTGCCGCCGCCGAACTTCCCGCCGGCATGCAGCATGGTCATGACCACTTCTAGGGCAGGCTTTTTGATCTGCGGATGGATGTCCACAGGGATGCCGCGCCCGTTATCCGTAACCGTCACACTGCTATCTGGATGGAGATAGATTTCAATCCGGTCACATGCCCCAGCCAGTGCCTCATCGATCGAGTTATCAACCACTTCGAAGATCAGGTGGTGCAACGCCTTGATGTCCGTCCCACCGACATACATTCCAGGCCGGCGGCGAACTGCCTCAAGCCCTTCCAAAACCTGGATATCTTTCGCTTCATAGGAATATGTTTCGCTTTTGGTCACCCAAACCTCCATAATTCATGCATACAGCACTCTCTCAATCGGAGAAATGCCGGGTGTAATCGTTGAACCTGCGATACTATGCTCGTGAAGATAGCTGCGCCTGCTGGAGCAATCGCTGTGCCCAGCGGTGAGCTTCCTTGTAATAGCTGAAACTGGCTGCCACCAGCCCAGTGGCGACAAACGCATGACCGATTACGCCTATAAACGCCAACCACGACTCGCTTTCAGGCACCCGCCAGAGCAGGGTGAACCCCTCATCCAGCAAGAAGATACTGAGGAAGAATAAAGCCGTCCTGGGCATAGTGATGCGCACCAGGCGCATGCTGTCTCTCAAAGCCACTCCTACCCGACTGCGGTTGACAAAAATGCTATGTGGAGTGAACAGCAAGGGAAAGAGGATCCAGAGCATCAAGCCGCCAAAGATAAAGATGGCAAACTCGCTGAAAGGCAGAGCCGACATAACCAATCCGGAAATCAGACAGCTGGCGGGAATACTGATAGCAACCACCAGGATAATCCAGGTCAGCGACATCAAGATGACCTGTAAAACCTCCCAACGCCAACCCGAGAACACCTCCCGCCATGACACTTTGCTGGTGGTCACTGCCTGGGAAACTGCTGAAAAGTACAGCGTACCAACCGCCAGCCCGACGAGCGAGAGCGACAGCCAGATCAAGATCAACAACCAGATCGATCCCACCTCCCAAAAAGCCGGCTGTCCCAGGGGATTGGTTATCGGCTGAGAGGAGACCATCAGGCTTGGAACACCGATGGGAAAAGACCTGAGGGAGGAGAATATATTCAGGTTCTCCGTGATCTCCTGCCAAAACAGGCTTCCGGCCTGAAGGAGATCGGCATTTTGCGAGGCGAAATCACCCGACTGCCGGGTTGCCAATGCGATCAGGGTATCGGTCAGCTGTTTAATTCGCAAGTGAGGGCCGAACCACAGGAAAAGATCCAGCAACACTGGGATCAACACCAAATCGATATGATTCGCCGTCGCGTCAAAACCAGCCATCAAAGAGCCTATCAGGCTGGGAGGCGCAGGCAGAGCCTGAATTTCTGCGGTTTTCATGCCAGCTAGATTCTACCATAGGGGCATTTCCTCGAAATAACATTTGACATCTCCATAAATTATGCTAGACTTTTAACGACTCGACATATGCTAGACTATACGCATCACCTACGACAGGCCGATATCTTCTACAATTTCACCCCGCCGCAGCTGGAGCAGGTGGCGCAGTTCTGCCAGGAACGTACCTGCCAGCTTGGAGAAACCATCTTCACAGAAGGGTCAACCAGCTTGGATTTCGCTTGATGTACAATCTGGCGGCTGACATGGCATTGAAAATTCGCAACAGCGATCTCCTTATTCGTGAAGAATTCCTATACACAACCAGGAGGTAAGCGCATCAGAATCCATTTTTCCTCCTTGACCTACCTGTTTATTATCGGTACAATCCATACATTAAGCGGGCAGTCCGGCAACTCCGGCTGAGTGATCGTTTATGCCGTTTTACCAGTCCCGCAACCATAATCTTATCCCGGTGTTTTAGTCTTCGTGAATACGCTGAAGGAGGTGGTACAAATACGACAACAATAGATGATTCTAAATATTAGCCAAACGCCAATTGGAAAAAATATCAATCGAACATCATCATCAAGGAGAGAGAAGATGTCTAAGAAACTGTTTGTTTTCATGTCTCTGCTGGTAATCGCCAGCATGATGTTGGCTGCCTGCGGTGGCGCGGCTACCCAAGCCCCCACTGAAGCGCCTGTTATGACGGAAGCACCTGTAATGACCGAAGCACCTGTCGAAGAACCCGCGGCGCTCGAATGCACGGATGCAATCGGCTGCGTTGAGGTTAGAGCGGGTGATCCTGTCCATATCGCCTATGCCATGGTCACCTCCGGCGCCGATGCCACATTGGGCATCGACTCACGGAACGGCGCTGAGATCGCTGTCGACGACCACGGGGGCAAGCTGCTGGGTCACGACATCAAGTTCGATGGCGAGGATGAACTTTGTTCAGCAGAAGGCGGGCAGCAAGCCGGCACGAAGCTGGCAGCCGATCCCACCATCGTCGCTGTCATCGGCACGTCCTGCTCCAGCGCGGCCCGCGTCGGCGTACCGCTGTGGTCCGCGGCTGGCTTTACCATCATCTCAGCGTCTAACACCGCCGTCGACCTGACCCTGGAGGGCAATGAGAACAACCACCCCGGCTATCTGCGCACCGCCCACAGCGACTCCGTCCAGGGCGCTGCAGCCGCCAAATTCGCCTGGGAAAAGCTGGGCGTGAAAAAAGCCGCCACCATCCATGACGGCAGCCTTTACGCCGAGCAGCTCCAGCAGGTTTTCGCCGACTCGTTCAGGGAACTGGGCGGCGAGATCACATCCCAGGAAGCGGTCAGCCCGGATCAAACTGACATGAGCGGCGTGCTGACCAGCATCGCCGCTGGCGCTCCCGAGCTGATCTACCACCCGATCTTCATCCAGGCCGGCGTCCAGCTCGTCCTCCAGGGGCGCCAAACCCCCGGATTGGAGAACGTTTACCAGATGGGCGCAGATGGAATGTTCTCGCCTGACGTGATGGAAGGATCCGGCGAGTCTGTGGAAGGCGTATTTGTTTCCAGCCCTGACACCACCAAATTCGGACCGGACTACGAGGCGAAATTTAAGCCAGCTTATCAAGCCAAATTCGGCTCGGAGCCGCTGAGCATCTTCCATGCCCATGCCTATGATGCCATGAACATGGTACTGGCATGTGTGGAAAAGGTCGCTCAGGGTGATAAGGAAGGGGGCGACATGCTGATCGGTCGCCAGGCGCTGCGAGACTGTATGTTCAGCACCACAAATTTCCCGGGCCTGACCGGTAATCTAACCTGCACCCCCACCGGCGACTGCGCCGACCCCAAGATCGCTGTATACGAATACCATACTGGCGAGTACCCTCCGGAAAAAATCTGGCCAGAAGATTGAGTAGGCTTTCTCACGATTGACCCGTGGGGAGGGGCGAGGTTTCCCTTCGCCCCTCCCTTTTTACTAACCAAGGAGGCCTGGCATGCTGAAAAGATGGCGGCAAACCGTTACTGCCACAGATCTGGTCGTATGGGCGATTGGTCTGACGATTGGGATCGGTGTCATTTATGGCTCTATTCAAACCATCCGAGCTGGCCAATATACATCCCAGCAATGGATCAACCTAACCATCGATGGATTGAAGCTCGGCGAGATCTATGCGCTGATCGCTCTGGGTTATACCCTGGTGTACGGCATTTTACGCATGATCAACTTCGCCCACAGCGAGATCTTCATGAGCGGTCCTTTCACTGCGGTATTTCTTGCCAAGTACCTCAATAGTATCGGTTTTTATAATAGCCATCCAATCATCAGCCTCCTTTTAATCACCCTCTTGTCAGCTGCAATTTCAGCCACGTTGGCGATCTTACTTGAACGCATCGCCTACCGCCCATTACGCTTTGCCCCGCGCCTGGTGCCATTAATTACAGCCATTGGCGCGTCTTTCTTTTTACAATATACCTTCCGAGGTATGTACGGCAACGACCCGGAAACGTATCCAACCTTTGATATTCTGAAAGGCGTCTTCCAGATCGGACCCATTCCGATTCCAAAAACAGACGCACTGGTCATTGTTTCGGCGATATTAATGATGCTTATCCTTTACGGTATTGTCCAATATACCAAGATCGGAAAAGCCATGCGCTCCGTCTCCGAGGATAAAGAAACCGCTTTATTGATGGGCATCGACGTGGACA
>Ga0105094_10000088_pt1 | contig 36443 bp, 30 predicted proteins | sample PPLLak1March2015_2_FD_87023 | JGI IMG/M metagenome (GOLD analysis project Ga0105094, IMG submission 87023) | Freshwater sediment microbial communities from Prairie Pothole Lake near Jamestown, North Dakota, USA - PPLs Lake P8 Core (3) Depth... | ecosystem: Environmental > Aquatic > Freshwater >...
GCACCCTGCTACCATGTCTCTCCGTGTCCACCGCCACCACCGCCGCCATCCGCACCGCCAAGCGCGTTGACCGCTTCACCTACGCCATTCGCAATATCGTTGCCGAGGCGAAAAAGGTCGAGGCTGCTGGCAAGAAGGTCCGGTACCTGAACATCGGGGACCCGATCCAGTTCGGGTTCGTCACCCCCCCGCACCTCATCGAAGCCGTGGCCAAGGCCATGCGCGACGGCCACAACGGCTACACGGCCTCGCCGGGTATCGTTGACGCGCGCGAGGCGGTGGCGGCCGACTTCACCAGGCGTGGGGTCGAGACCTCGCCCGACCGCGTCCTCATCACCTCAGGCACCTCCGAGGGCATCGAGTTGGCGCTCACCGGCATCGTGGACGACGGCGAAGAGGTGCTGGTACCCTCGCCCACGTATCCGCTCTACACCGCCGTGCTCGCGAAGATCGGCGCGACGCCGGTGTACTACCGCACCGACCACACCCACGGGTGGCAGCCCGATCTGGATCACATCAAGAAGGCCATCACGCCGAAGACGCGCGCGCTGGTGGTGATCGATCCGAACAATCCGACCGGCGCCATCTACTCGGACGACATGCGGCGCGCCCTCATCGACATCGCCGAGCAGCACGGACTGGTCATCCTCGCAGACGAGGTGTACGGAGACCTGGCCTACGACGGGCCGGTGCCGCCGATGGCGCTGCTCGCGCCCGACGCGGCCATCATTTCCTACTCCAGCCTCTCGAAGGCCTACCTCGCGCCCGGCTGGCGCGCGGGCTGGATGGCCGTGGGTCGCACCCCGCGCCTCGATCCGGCACTGGCCGCCATCAAGAAGCTCGCGGATGGACGCCTCTGCAGCCCGGGACCCATGCAGTACGCGGTCACCGCGGCGCTCACGGGCGACCGCTCGCACCAGGACGGCTTCCGCCGCGAGCTGCGCCTGCGCGCCGAGCTCACGACCGAGCGGTTGAACAGTATTCCCGGGATGTCGTGCGTGAAGCCGAAGGGCGCGTTCTACGCGATGCCGAAGATGACACTGCCGCCTGGCAAGACCGACAAGGACTACGTGTTGGGCCTGCTCAAAGCCACCGGCATTCTCGTGGTCTACGGCTCGGGCTTCGGCACCGACGCGGCCGACGGCTTCTTCCGCGTCGTCTTCCTGGCCTCGCCCCAGGAGCTCGGCGAGATCTACGACGAGATGGCGGCGTACGCTTTCGCGTGAGCGCACCAGCCGCGCGAGACTCGCGGCTACCGCTGGTGGTGCTGGGCTACATCGCCCTCACCATCGTGGTCACCTGGCCGCTCGCGCTCGGGCTCGGCCGCGATGTCCCGGGCGACCTCGGTGACTCGCTGCTGAACATGTGGATCCTGGCGTGGGGAGCCGACCACGCTCCCGGCCTCCTCACCGGCGCCACGTCGTGGCAGGGATTCTGGAACGCCGGCATCTTCCACCCCGAGCCCTACAGCCTCGCACTCTCGGAGCACCTCCTCGCCCAGGTCCTCCAGGTGGCGCCCGTCTACGCGCTCACCGGCAACATCATCCTCGGCTACAACCTGATCTTCCTCTCGACGTTCGTCCTCTCGGCGACCGGCATGTACCTGCTGGTCCGGGATCTCACCGGCGACTGGCGGGCCGGCGCCGTTGCCGGCCTCGCGTTCGGCTTCCTGCCCTACCGCATCGCGCAGGTGCCGCACCTGCAGATTCTGAGCGCGCAGTGGATGCCGCTGTCGTTGTGGGGGTTCCACCGCTACATCGCGCACCGTTCCGCACGCGGGCTCGTTGGTGGCGCCGCGGCGCTCGTCATGCAGAACCTGTCGTGCGGCTACTACCTCCTCTACTTCGCGCCCTTCGTGCCGCTCTTCGTCGTCCAGCAGCTGTGGGCGGCCCGTCGACTGAAAGACCTGCGCGCGTGGCTGGCCTTGTCCGCCGCTGGCGTTGTCGCCGCCGCGGTCACCGTGCCGTTCCTGCTGCCCTACATCGAGGTGCAACGGCTCTACGGTTTCGCGCGGTCGCTCGACGAGGTGCGCGCGTTCTCGGCGAATGTCTGGTCGTACGCGACCGCCTCTGAGTCGCTCCTCGTGTGGGGACGGCTCCTCAGACTGCACGCGGGGCCCGAGGGCGCTACGTTCCTCGGCGTCACCGTCCTGGTCCTGGCCGCCCTTGCCGTGGGAGCCGTGGCGAGGGACGCGTACCGCGGCGCCCGCGACCTGCCCCCGCTGTCGGCCCCGCGGCGTGCCGTCGCCATCGTGCTGGCTCTCGCGGTGACCGTGCAGACGCTGGTGCTGCTCAGCACGCTCATGGTCGGCGGTTTCAGGCTCGCCGGGGCGGGCTTGTCCATCCGCGCCTCGCGGCCACTTCGCGCGCTGGCACAGGCCGTGGTCTTCCTGGTGGCGCTGCTCATCGCATCGCCGCGCGCGCGCGCCGTCGCGCGGCGCGTCATCGCATCGCCGGCTGTGTTCATGGGCGGCCTCACCGCGCTTGCCGTCTGGCTGTCGCTCGGCCCGATGCCCTTCGCCGGCACACAACGTCTGCCGGGGCTGGGCCTATACGGCGTCTTGTACGAGCACGTGCCCGGGTTCACCGGGGTGCGCGTGCCGGCGCGCTACGCGATGGTCGCCGGGCTGTTCCTGTCCGTCATGGCTGGCTACGGCACGGCCGCGGTCGCGCGCGTGCGCCGCGCGCCCGCCGTCCTCGGTGTCGTCGCGTTGCTGGTGGTCGCCGACGGGATCGCCATCCCACTGCCCGTCAACGGCACGTGGGGCACCAACGAGGCCACTCCCCCCGGTCGCGTGTTTCCAGCCGCGGACGCTCCGCCGATCTACCAGCGGCTGCGCGGCCTGCCGCCGGGCACCGTCGTGGGCGAGTTCCCGTTCGGCGACGACGCGTGGGAGATTCGCTACGTGTACTACGCCGCCGCGCACCGGCAGCCGATTCTGAACGGGTACAGCGGTAGCGTTCCCCCGGGATACCTCGCCCGGGTCGCCAGGCTCCGGCGCTTCTCGTCGGAGGGCGACGCCGCATGGCAGACGCTCCTCGACGCGCGCACGACCCACGTCGCGGTGCACCCCTCCGCGTATGCCGACGCGGGAGCACCCACGGCGCTGATGGCGTGGCTCGAGTCGCGCGGCGCGCGGCTCCTCGAGCGCTTCGCCGACGGGGATGCGCTGTACGAGCTGCCGCGGTAGGGGAACGGCCGTATACTCGGTTCGACGGGCCTGGCCGCTTCTCGCGGGAACCGGGCGTCAGATAGGGTCGTAGTACTCCTCATGCCGCCCGGGTCGAAGGCGCGGGATTTCCTCTCCACCTACACTCAGGACCTCAACGCCGAGGACCTGGGCAGGCTCTTCACGCGCGAAACGCCCGAGGCCTACCGGTTCTTTGCCCGCGGCGTGAACACCGCTGAGCTCGAAGGCCTGTCGTGGCACCGTCGGGCGGTGAAGTACGTCCAGGCCTTCTTCCTGGCCTTCACCATGCGCCTGTCGCCGGCGCGGCGAGCCATCTACGGCGCGGCGCTGTTCACCTCGGTGATCGGCCTCTTCGAGCTGTTCCAGGGCTTCGGCGTCATGAGCTTCCGGTTGCCCATCGCGCTGTTCTTCGTGCGCTTCGGCGTGCCGGGGCCCGTGTTCGCCGACGGCACGCTCTGGCTGCTCTCCGGCTTCCTGTTGCTGAACCTCCTCGTGCTGCTCGAGGTGGCCGACCGCCTGTCGCTGAAGCGCGACCTCGAGGTGGCGCGCGAAATCCAGAGAGCGATGTTGCCCGAAGGCACGTGGTCGGGCCCCGACGTCGAGGCCTTTGGCCTCACCCAGCCGGCCAACACGGTGGGCGGCGACTTCTACGACATCCTGCCCAGACCCGACGGCACGGTCATCATCGCCCTGGGCGACGTCGCGGGGAAGGCCAGCCCGGCCGCCCTCCTGATGGCGCTGCTGCTGGCCATGCTCCGGACGCTCGTGGACGACAACCTGCCCTTGCCGGCCCTGGCACGCCGGCTGAACGTCCAGGTCGCCAGGCACGCGCCGGCCTCACGGTTCATCACGCTGTTTCTCGCCTCGTACAACCCTGCCACCGGCCACCTCCACTTCGTCAACGCCGGGCAGACCCCGCCCCTGCTGCGCCGGCAGGACGGCAGCATCGTGCGCCTCAGCACAGGCGGCGTGGCGCTGGGGATGTTCGAGGGCTCCGAGTACGAACAGGGACATATCGACCTCGGGCCAGGCGACGCCCTCATCATGTACAGCGATGGCATCACCGAGGCCGAGAGCCCCGACGGCACCCCCTTCGACGAGGCCGGCCTCGAGCGCACCCTCGCGCTGCACGCCGGGGCCTACGGCACCTCGGCTGCAGCCGAGCTGGGTCGAGCGATCTTCGGTGCCGTGGAGCGCCACCGCCGCGACCAGCGCCTCTCGGACGACCTGACCGTACTTGTGTTGAGTCGTGTGACGAATTCGGTAGCCACTTAGCCGCCAGGGGCGTCTAATTGCCATTATGCGAGGGCTGCTCTTCTTCTGCCTCGCTCTCCTGCTGTTCACCCGGCCAGCGGCGGCCCAGACCGAGCCGCTGAGCGCTGAAGATCTGTCCATCCAGTTCTTCCTGCAGGCCGTCGAGACCGCCATCTCGACGATGGACCGGCAGCGCTGGACCGACCTGTTGTCGGCCAATGCCGACCGCGAGCAGGCGCTGGAGTTCTTCGATGCGATGGTGCCGCAGGGCATCACGCGCGTGGTCGTGAAAGAGCGGGCCCGCGCGCCGCTGCTCGGCGCCCTGCCCGGGGACGGTTACAGCCTCGTCACCGAGGTGTTCCTCGAAACCGGCCCGCGCGGCCGCATTGCCACCTGGAACCTCGACATCCGCAAGCCGCGGGGCGAGACCGAAGACCGGCAACCCTGGCGGATCGTGGCGCAGGATCGGCTGTCGTCCATCGAAGGGCTGCACCGTCTGGTGCTCCATCCCGACAAGCAGTTCGCGGCACAGAACCTGGTGATCAAGTCGGTGGATTTCCAGGTGCACCTGCCCGCCGGCCAGGTGTTCGTGGCCGAAACGCCCGAAGGCGTCACCGCGCTCGTTCTGCTGGGCGACGGGAACATCGTCTTTTCGCCCACGCCGAAGGTGGAGCGCGGACAGGTACGCATCTTCGCCGGCACCGAGGAACTCGACGCGGCGTTCACCACGGCGCTCCTGCGGATCAGCCCGTTCGAGTACCGCACCCTGGTGGCCGAGTCGTCGCTCGCGCCCGTGGAGGCGGTGGACAACCGCGCCTTCCGGCGCGCGCAGCAGGTGTTCGAGGACGATGTCGCGAACTCGTTCACGCTCGACTTGAGTGATCTCAGCCGCGACACCTGGTCGCTGCTGCCGCAGCCGGGCGATTTCGTCGCCGAGGTGCGCACGCGCCGCTTCGACAAGCTCACCTTCGCGCGCTCCACCGGCGAGCCCGAGGACGTCTCGCTGTTCCAGCGCGCGCGGAAGCGCAACATCTCCGTCTACGCCTCCGAGGCAAAGCTGGCGAGCCGCGGCGAGTACTACAACGAGGACGACCTGGTCGAGTACGACGTGCTCGACTACACCGTGGACAGCACGTTCTCACCCGGGCGCGACTGGTTGGAGGGCAGCACGCGCCTGCGCCTCCGCGTGAAGGCCTTCGCCCTCTCCGTCATTCAGCTGAAGCTCGCCGATGCGCTCACGGTGAACTCGGTGGTGAGCGACCAGTTCGGCCGCCTGCTCTTCCTGCGCGTCAGGAACCAGAACGGCATCGTCATCAACCTGCCCTCGCCGGTCGGCCGCGATTTTCAACTCGTGCTGACCGTCAGCTATCAGGGCAGGATGCCCCAACAGGGCATCAACGACGACTCGGTAGACGTGTCGCCGGACGAGCAGAGCGCGGGACGCACACGATCGTTCGACCAACCGGAGGAGGGTCCCATCGTCGCTCCCGAGCCGAACTGGCTGTTCAGCAACCGCGCCCAGTGGTATCCGCAGGCGTCGGTCACCGACTACGCGATGGCGACGATGCGCATCACCGTCCCGTCGGAGTACACGGTGGTCGCCAGCGGGTTGCATGCGTCCGGCTCACCGGTCACCACCGGCGCCCAGGCCGACGGCCAGGGCGGCCAATCACTCTATGCGTTCACCGCCGACCAGCCGGTGCGGTACCTCAGCATGGTCGTGAGCCGCCTGTCGCGGGCGGACGCGGCGACGGTCGCCCTTGACATCATCCCACCGAAGGATCTGCGGCCGGCTGGCACCAACGGCGGCGCGTCGCAGGGGGCGCCGGCCATTCCGCCCGTGGGCTCGCGCAACACGGTGGAGCTGGCGGTCGAAGCCAACCGGCGGCAGGAGGGCCGCGGCCGCAGCGCGCTGCCGACCATTGCGGAAGGCCTCCGGTTCTATGCCGCCATCGTCGGCGACGTGCCGTACGACTCGCTGACGGTCGCCATGGTCGAGCACAAACTGCCGGGGGGCCATGCGCCCGCGTATGTCGCGGTCATCAACAATCCGTTGCCAACCACCCCCTTCTCGTGGAGAAACGATCCGGCGCACTTCTCGGGGTTCCCCGAGTTCTTCCTCGCGCACGAGCTCGCGCACCAGTGGTTCGGTCAAGCGGTGGGCTGGAAGAACTACCACGAGCAGTGGCTGAGCGAGGGCTTCGCCCAATACATGGCCGCGCTCTTTGCCCGCGAGCGGCGCGGCGAGGGCACGTTCCGCGACATCCTCAAGCAGTTCCGGCGCTGGAGCCTCGAGATGTCGGACGAGGGCCCCGTCTATCTCGGCTATCGCCTCGGGCACATCAAGGGCGAATCGCGCATCTTCCGGGCGCTGGTCTACAACAAGGGCGCCGCGGTGCTGCACATGCTGCGCCGGTTCGTGGGCGACGAGGCGTTCTTCAGGGGCGTGCAGCGCTATTACCGCGAGAACCGCTTCCGCAAGGCTGGAACCGAAGACCTGCGGAAGGCCATGGAAGCGGAAAGCGGGCGCGACCTCTCGCGGTTCTTCGACCGGTGGATCTTCGACTCGGGCATTCCCCACCTGCGCTACGCCACCGCCGTCTCGGCAGAGGAGGTGACCGTGCGCATCGAGCAGTCGGGCGACATCTTCGACGTGCCGGTGACGGTCACGATTCAGCACTCGGATGGCCGGGTCACCGAGCAGGTGGTGCTGGCAACAGAGCCCGTCACCGAAGCCCGCATCCCTGTGAACGGAAGTGTCCGGACGGTTGAGTTGAACCAGGACGACGCCGCCCTCGCCCATTTCGATCGGGTGCGGTAGCCGCCTCCGGCGCGGAACCCGGGTACCGGACCCCGTTCCCCTACGGCAGATAGATCGCCGTCACCTGCCGTTGCTTCCCCGCCTCGATCCGATCGAGCACCACCCAGAAGCGGGTGCCGGCGGCGCGGTACGGGAAGATGAGCCGCTCGTCAATCACCCCGGGCTCGGTGGTGGCGGATCCGACGGCCCACCGCGACACGCCGCTGTCCCTGAGCTCGTTTTCGGCCATGCCCCGCCGGATCTCGGCGCCGTCGACCAGCACCAGGAAGGGCACGCTCTCGGCGCCCGGGGGCACCCCCAGCGGCAGGGCGGGCAGCGCCGACTCGACCAGCGTGACAGTCGACGACATCTGCGGGATCCACTGCAGGATGAGCGGGGCTCCCACCCAGGCCACGGCACCCAGGATGCCGAGCGCGAACAGCCATTCAGCGACGGACCTCAGCGGGCCTCCCTGCGCGCCATGTCGCCCCTGAAGTATCATTTCTGAGTGGAAAAAGTCACGTTGACCATCGATGGGCAGCAACTCTCGGTGCCCAAGGGCACCACCGTGCTGCAGGCCGCCATCGAAGCCGGAATCCAGATTCCCTTCTACTGCTATCACCCCGGTCTCGGCATCGACGCGTCGTGCCGCGTCTGCCTCGTGAAGATCGAGAAGATGCCGAAACTGCAGACGTCGTGCTCGACGCCTGTGGCGGAGGGCATGGTGGTGCACACGAAGGACCCCGAGGCCGTGGAAGGCCGCGCGGGCGTGTTCGAGTTCCTGCTGATCAATCACCCGCTCGACTGCCCGGTCTGCGACAAGGGCGGCGAGTGCCCGCTGCAGGACTTCTCCTACAAGTTCGGGAACGCCCAGAGCCGCATGGACTTCCCGCGGCGCACCTTCGACGGTGAGGGCGTGAAGGCCGACGTGGACTTCGGCCCGACGCTGATGCTGAACCGTAACCGCTGCATCATGTGCACGCGGTGCGAGCGCTTCATGCGCGAGGTGGACGGTGACGCGCAGATCGGAATCATCAACCGCGGTAACGGCACCGAGATTGCCACCTTCGGCGACCAGGGCATCCACTCGCTGCTCTCGGGCAACCTCATGGACGTCTGCCCGGTGGGCGCGATCACCACGAAGCAGTACCGCTTCCGGTCGCGGCCGTGGGACAACCCGCACGCGGTGGCCACCACGTGCACGCTGTGCTCGAAGGGCTGCAGCACCACGGCGTGGCTGAAGGCCAAGCCCGAGTGGGCGAAGGGCTCGCGCCTCGTGCGCATCACGCCGCGCTACAACCCCGCCGTCAACGACTACTGGATGTGCGACATCGGTCGGTTCCAGTACCTCTGGGTCGAGGGCGACCAGCGCCTGCGCCGGCCGCAGCTCCTGTCGAAGGATGGCCAGCAACAGGCCGTCACCTGGAAGGACGCGCTGCTGAAGGTGCGCGACCTGCTGAACGACGCCGGGCGCAAGGATGCGGGATCGGTCCGCATGCTGGCATCGGCGCACGCCTCGCTCGAGGAGCTGTTCCTCCTGAAGCGCCTGGCCGTGGACATGAAGGGAGACGAGGGCGTCTCCCACGTGCACGTGGCGTGGAAGCGGACCGAGAAGCAGCAGCCGGCCGAGACGAAATTCCCCGTCCCCGCCACCGACGCGCCGAACGTCTCGGGCGCGCGCGCGCTGGGATTGCACGTGGGCGCGGGCCTCGAGGGCGAGGCCGACCTGTCGGGCCTGAAGTCGGCGGTCGAGCAGGGACGGGTGTCGGTGCTCTACGTGCTCGACCCCGGGCCCGACGGCTCCATGGGCGACCTGCAGTGGCTGGCCGACGCGCGCAAGAGCGGACGTCTCCCCGTGCTCATCTACCAGGGCGTCCTGGCGACGGCCGTCGCGAAGGTGGCCGACGTGGTGCTGCCGGGCTCGGCATGGGTGGAGAAGGACGCCACCTACACCAACGATCAGGGCCGCGTGCAGGCGGCGTCGCGGGCCATCAACCCGCCGGGCGAAGCCGTGGACGACTGGCAGATCCTCACCTCCGTCGCGGCGGCGCTGGGACTGCCGTACACATACACGACCTCGCAGCAGGTGCGCGCCGACGTGGCCACCGCCCTCGCCGGCCAGCCCGCGTATGCCGGCCTGGCCGAACACGTCTTCAACCGGCCCATGACCGCGGAGACCTGGCTCCAGGCCAGCAACCCGATGGAACGGATGAAGTGGCACGACATGTTCGAGGACCTGCCGCCCGTGAAGGGGCACAACGTGCAGATGGAGCGCGAGCCCCTGGCCACGGTCATTCCGCTGAAGCTGGTGACCGACGAGATCTCGCGCGCAACTGAGTAGGCCGGTCGGGGTATCCTGAGCCGCCATGCTCCGACGCTCGGTGCGCGTCCTCGTCCTGTTGCTGACGACGGCCCTCACGGCGGGGGCCGTCTGGCGAGTGACCACGAACGAGCAGGAGCGGGGCCGCGCGCGCATGGCATCGCAGTACGTGGATGCCACCGCCGCGGACGCCACCTACCTGCTGGCCGACCTGCGCTCCAGCCTTCACGCCTACATCGCACCCGGACAGAGCGAGGCCTTCTGGTCGGCTCGCGCCGCGGCGCTCCTCGACGCGATCCGCGCCAGAGTGCTCGAAATCGATGCCGCGTCCAGCGCGGCCGGCCATCCCATGGCCAGGGCCCTCGACGGCATGGACCGCCTCGCCGCGTCCGAGGTGCGCGCCCGCGAGTACGCCAGGACGGGGCAGCCGAGGGCGGCCGGCGACATCATCTTCACCGAGTCGCGCGACCTCATCGACGCCGTATCCGGCGAGTTGTCCGCGGCCCGACAGGCCATGGCCCGCGCGTCGTCGGCCAGCGAGGCCGCCATGGCCAACGAGCAGTCGCTCGTGGCCGGCGCGGTGATGTCGGTGTGGATTGTCGCGTTGATCCTGCTGGTGCCGGTGCCCCGGACGCCGGAGGCTGCACCTCCGCCGGGCGTCACCACTCTGTCGACTGCGGAGGTCAGGCCCCCAGACCCGCCGCCGGCGCCCACGGTAATCGAGGCCGAGACGCCCGCGCCCGAACCCGCGGCGGTCGCGCCCTCACCGACGCCGGTGTTCCGCGCGCTGGCCGACCTCTGCGGCGACCTCGGCCGCGTGTCGAGCGCGAGCGATCTCGATTCGCTGCTGCCGCGTGCCGCAGGCCTGCTTGGTGCGAAGGGCCTGGTCGTGTGGCTGCTCGCGGACGACGGGCAGTCGCTCTCGCCCGCTGCCGCGCATGGATACGACCCGAACGTGCTGGCGCGGATGGGTACCGTGCCTCTGACGGCCGACAACCTCACGGTCTCGGCGTTCCGGTCGCGGACGCCCGCCACGAGCGCCGCCGCCCAGGATCGACCGGCAGCCGTGGCCGTGCCCATCGTCTCGGCCACCGGGCCGAGTGGTGTGCTGGCCGCGGAGGTGCAGGAGGCCGGCGACATCGATCAGGTCGCGGCCCTGGCCGCCGTCGTGGCCGCACAGTTGGCGAACCTGTTTCCCGCGCCCGAACACGTGGCGGAACGGATCGGCGACCTGAGCTAAGCGACAGACACGCGGCCGTGGGTTTCCTTTTCAGTCGCCCAACTGGCGCGCTCTCTCAGGCCGGCCGGGTGTACGCCGCGGGCCGCACCTGACGTCTCCCGCGCTCACCGCGTGAGGAGTCGCGCGGCTCGAGCGTGACCTTGGCCGTCCCGGCCTTACGGTCGCGCAGGTATCCGATCGTCACCTCATCACCGGGCGCCCGCGCCAGCTCGGAAGCCACCCGGCCCGCGTCACGCACCGCTTCGCCGTTGATGGACGTGATGACATCGCCCGCCTTGAGCCCGGCCTTCTCGGCCGGCGATCCGTCGCGGACACCGGTCACCAGCGCGCCCCCGTCGGCGGCGCCGAAGTACTGCGCAAGCTGATCGGTGAGCGAATCGATCGTGACACCCAGGCGTCCGCGGCCCATCCGGCCGGGATCGAACCGGAAATTGAATGCCGGCGGATCAACGTGGAACTCGCGAAGGCCGTCGAGGCCCCGCATGCCGCGCTCGACCTCGCGCCTGATACGGTCACCGTCGATGTCCATGTTCCACGAGAACGTGCGGGCTTCGGGCGTGGCGCGGACGGTCTGGCGCGTGCCGTCGCGCAGCACCGCCATGGTGACCTGGCGGCCCTCGGGCGTCTCCTGCACCAGCCGCGTGAACTGCCGCGCGCTGCGCACCCGTTCCCCGTCGTATTCGACCACGATGTCACCGGTCTTGAGCCCCGCCTTCTCGGCCGGGCTGTCGCGGTCCACATCGTCGATCTTCACGCCGCCGGGAACGGTGGACGTCACCTCGGCGGCTTCGAGGTCGCGGACCATCACGCCCAGCCGGCTGCCGCGCCCGTCGAGCACCATCATCTCGCGCCGCATGCCGGGTTCCGGCCTCTCCGGCCCGCGATCCTGCGCCACGAGCGACGCCACGGCCACGGCCAGCCCCATTCCAAGCGCCGCGCCCAACGACCAGAACCGAACCTTCGCTGACATCTGGACCTCCGTGCCTTGAACTCCCGTGCTGTGAACCTCCGGGCTTTGAGCCTCCGTGATTTGAGACGTTCGTGCCCCGTCCGCGGTTGGGCGCACTAGAATCCGGGTATGGGAAAAGGCGGGACGAGTCACGCCGAGCTCCGGCGGGCCATCATGGAGCGGGCCGAGAAACAGCGGGTGAAGTTCCTGCGGCTCCAGTTCACCGACATCCTGGGCGTGATCAAGAACGTCGAGGTGCCGGACCGCCAGTTCGGCGAGGCACTGGACGGCGGGATCATGTTCGACGGCTCGTCCATCGAGGGCTTCGTCCGCATCGAGGAATCGGACATGTACCTCAAGCCCGATCTCTCGACGTTTCAGGTGTTTCCCTGGACCGACCCGAGCGGCGCCCGGGTCGGGCGCCTCATCTGTGACATCGCCAATCCCGACGGCAGTCCGTTTGCGGGTTGCCCGAGGGGCACGCTGAAGCGCGTGATCGCGATGGCCGCCGACCGGGGCTTCACCATGAAGGCTGGCCCCGAGACCGAGTTCTTCCTCTTCCAGCGCCGCGACGGCCGTCCCACTACCGAAACACACGACTCGGCCAGCTACTTCGACCTCGCCCCCGTGGACCTCGGCGAGGACGTGCGCCGCGAGATCGTCCTCGCCCTCGAGCAGATGGGCATGCACGTCGAGGCCGCGCACCACGAGGTAGCGCCGGGCCAGCATGAAATCGACTTCCATTACGACGATGTCCTGGCCACGGCCGACAACGTGAGCACCTGCCGCTTCATCGTGAAGAACGTGGCGCTCAGGAACAACCTGCACGCCACCTTCATGCCGAAGCCGATCTTCGGCGTGAACGGATCGGGCATGCACACGCACCAGTCGCTCTTCCGAGAGGGCCTCAACGCCTTTTTCGACGAGCAGGCCGAGGGGCAGTTGAGCACGACGTGCCTGCACTACATCGGCGGGCTGCTGCGGCGCGCGAAGGGCTGTTGCGCCATCACCAATCCGCTGGTGAACTCGTACAAGCGGCTGGTCCCGGGATACGAGGCGCCGACGGCCATCGCCTGGTCCGGCAAGAACCGCAGCCCGCTCGTCCGCGTCCCGGCAGCGCGCGGGACGTCCACGCGCATCGAGCTGCGCTTGCCCGACCCTTCCTGCAATCCCTACCTGGCGCTGGCCGTGATGCTCCGCGCGGGCCTGGAGGGCATCGATCAGCAGATCGACCCCGGTCCCCCGGTGAACAAGAACATCTACAAGATGAGCCACCGCGAGCGGCGACACCTGCGCATCGACGACCTCCCCGCCAACCTCTCCGAGGCGCTGGACGAGTTCGAGAAGGACGACCTTGTGCGCGACACGCTGGGCGAGCACATCTTCCACCACTTCCTCGAGGCGAAGCGCGAGGAGTGGGCCGACTACATCCGCCACGTCTCGCCGTGGGAGATGGACCGCTATCTGGGGGTGTACTGACCTACCTTCGCCCGCGAGACATCGCCCCGCGAGCTGCAAGCGCGGGCCCGACTGCATTCGCGTTCGCCCGATCCTTCGCCCGCGAGCTACGGTGGGCCGGCCCGCCTGCACCCATCCGCCCCGGTTCGGACCCGCCCGCGCCTGAGCGCACCTGTGCGCACCTGTCGTCACCTGTCTAACTGTCGTCTGCCGGGGTCGTCTCCGCGTCCCCGCCTCAGGACGACGACCCGCGCGCTCTCGTGGCGGCGACCGCTGCTCGGCTGTTTTACGAAGGTTTTCGTGCGTTCCCGCTTTGGCATGCAGGTTGTATTGACAGCGCGTAGCCGCGGCGGATCACCGGGGTGCCACTATCAGGCAGGCGCTGGCATCGTGCGCCCCGGGTGCGTCACTCACGATCCGTCCGCGGCTGTCGCGTTTACGGGAGGAACGGCCATGACGACTCGTCGCCACCATTCACTGTTCGTCGCGATCCTGCTCGCCGCCGGCCTCTTGGGAGCGTGCGCGACGTTTGGCGGTACGACCTCGATCGCCGAGGTGCAATCGAATCCGGGTCACTACGTGGATCGCACGGTCAACGTGACCGGCGTGGTCACCTCGTCCTGGGGCATCCCGCTCGTCCCCTACCGCATCTACCGCGTCAGCGACGGCGGCGCCGAGATCATGGTGCTGTCCGACGGCCGTCGCACGCCCACCAGGGGGGCCCGCGTTCGCGTAAGAGGCGAGGTGGAGGAATTCGCGGTCCTGGGTGGCCGTTCCGTGGGCCTGCACCTGAGGGAGCGCAGCCTTAAGGTATTGTAAATAAAGGACCTATCTGCGCATCTGCGGCCCGTCCGATCTGCGTCATCTGCGGCCCGTCCGTGTCTGCGCCATCTGCGGCCCGTCCGTGTCTGTGGCCCCTCCGTGTCTGGCATCCCGGGTCAATCGACGTTTGTGAAAAAGTAGTACAATCCGTGGGTTGTGGAAGCCCTTGAACACCCCTCACCGCTTGTTCAACTGATCAATGCCCTGCTGGCGCCGTTGCACATCCACGTCCCCGACCACGTGGTGTTCTCGGCCCTCATCTGCCTCATCGTCCTCGTGCTGGGCCTGATGCTCCGCTCCAGGCTGAGCGTGGACAATCCTGGCAAGCTGCAGATCATTCTCGAGGACGTGGTCAGCTTCTTCGTGTCGCAGCTCGAGAACACCATCGGCCCCAAGGGCCGCCAGTTCCTGCCGCTGCTCGGCGGCCTGTTCGTGTTCATCTGGATCGGCAACATGATGGGCCAGATCCCCGGGTTGGGGGCGCCCACGAGCAACATCAACGTGCCGTTCGCGTGCGCCATCACCCTCTGGCTCTACTACCACTTCCAGGGCATCCGCACGCAGGGGCCGATTTCCTACATCAAGCACTTCGCCATCATGCCGGGCGTGCCCATCGTAATGGCGCCGGTGATCTTCGTCATCGAGATCATCAGCCATCTCTCGCGCGTGCTCTCGCTCACGCTGCGCCTCTTCGGCAACATCTTCGGCGAGCACCTCGTCGTGCTCATCATCGCCAGCATCGTGCCATTCCTGATGCCGCTGCCCATCCAGTTCCTCGGGCTCGTCGTCGGCACCCTCCAGGCGTTCATCTTCCTGACGCTGGGCGCCATCTACCTGAGCGCCGCCGTCGCGGTGGACGAACACCACTAGACGAAGGCCCTTCGGGTAGGCCGGTGGGGCCCCCTGGTAGGGCCGGCGCGGGAGCGCCGGTGGGGACCCACTTCTGCTTCTTCGCTACGCGGTAATCTTCACCACCACGACCGTCTGGTCGTCGGTCTGCTCCGCATCTCCCCGAAACGCCTGCATGGCGTCGAAGATCGCGCGGACGATGTCCTCAGCGGGCTGGGCATGGGTGCGCTCCACCACCTCGATGACGCGGCCCGCGCCGAACTCTGCGCCCCCCTCGTTGAAGGCTTCGAAGATGCCGTCCGAGCAGAACACGAACACGTCGCCCGTTTCGAGGTCGAGCGTGATCTCGTCGTAAGTGGAGCCCGCAAACGAGCCCAGGGGTACGCCGGGCATGGGAATCTGCCGCGCCTTGCCGGCGTGGTAGCGCACCGGGAACGGCAGGCCGGAGTTGGCGAACGTCACCTGGCGGCGCCGCAGGTCGAACATGGCATAGCACAGCGTGCAGTAGTACTCCTCCAGCTGCCGCTCGTTGAGGATGCGGTTCATGGCGTTCAGCACCACTGCCGGGCTGCTGCGCCTGGTCTCGAGGCGGCGGCGGAAGGTGCGGCCGCGCACCAGCTCGCCCACGAACGCGCTGTACAGCGCAGCGGGCACGCCCTTGCCTGAAACGTCGCCCACCGACACCACCAGCGTCTGCGGCTCGGGCGAGAGGAAATCGTAGATGTCGCCGCCCAGCTCGCGCGCCGCGTCGAAGTGCCAGGCCACCTCCACGCCACGCAGGCGCTTCGGCAGCTCCTGCGGCAGGAGCGCCATCTGCACGCGCTGCGCGAAGCGCAGCTCCTTCTCCATCCTGAGCTCGTTCTCACGAATCGACTCGTAGAGGCGGGCGTTCTCGATGGCCACCGCCGCCTGCGAGGCCAGCAGCGTGAGCAGCTCCACATGCTTCTTGCTGAAGGCCGCCAGCTCGGGGCTCTCGAGGTCGAAGACGCCGATGCAGCGATCCTTCAGCATCAGCGGAACCACCATCTCGGACCGCACGTGCTCGACGGCGGCGATGTAGCGCGAGTCCATCGTCACGTCGTCCACGAGCACGGGCTCGCGGTGCAGCGCCGCGTACCCGACCAGCCCTTCGCCCAGCTTGACGGGCTCGAGCGCGCGCGGGTTGTCGCCGTACTGGATGGCGAGCTTCATCTCGAGCATCTGGGAGGGCTCGTCCAGGAGCGCGATGCCGAAGATGCGGTAGTTGATGATGCGCTTCACGAGGTGGGCGAGCCGCGTGAGCAACTCGTCGAGGTCGAGAATCGCGCTCATCTCCCGGCCAATCTCGGCCAGCGTCTCGAGCGTGTCGGCGTACTCGCGCTCCGACTCGAACAGCCGTGCGTTGACGATGGCCTGCGCGACATGGACCGCGAACTGGCGCAGGATCACCTCGTCGCGCTCCGTGAACGCGGCGGCCTTGTCGCTGAGCAGGTTCAGCGCCCCAATCACCTGGCCCTTGTGCCGCATCGGCACGGCCAGCTGCGACTTCACGCCCGGGACCACCGCGTGATAGCGCGGGTCGCTGTCTACGTCGTCGAGCAGGATGGGCCGCTTCTCGGCCACCGCGGCGCCCACCGTGCCTTCGCCGACCTTCAGGCGGAAGTTGCGGACCACGTCTTCCGGGTAGCCCACCGCGTAGGCGATGTGCAGGTCGTGGCGGCGCTCGTCCAGCAGGTAGACCGAGAACACCGTGAACGAGGTGAGGCGCGAGATGAGCTGCGGGATCTTCTCGAGCAGCTCGTTCAAGTCGAGCACCGAGGTGACCTCGCGGCCCAGCTCGGTGAGGACGGCCAGTTCGGCGGCGTTTCGGATGGAAGGCAGGTCCGCGGGGGATTCGTTCGTCCCGGCGTGCACGGCCCTGCCGGTCGGGTCGGTCATGGGGTTCACGAGCAGTATACTGAGGGAATCACGAATGGAGAAAGACCTCGCCCTGACGTTGCCGTTCGACTACTCGGCCATCGAGCGCATTCTTCCCCACCGCTACCCGTTCCTGCTGGTCGATCGGATCACCGAGTTCGAACCCGACAAGCGCATCGTCGGCATCAAGAACGTGTCGCTCAACGAGCGCTATCTCTCGACCTCATCGCCGGACGGGCGACCGGCGCTTCCGCCAACCATCCTCACCGAGGTCGTGGCGCAGGTCGGGGCCATCCTGATCCTGGCGAAGCCCGAGTACCGCGATCTGCTCATCTTCTTCCGCGGCATCGAGCGCGTGCGCTACCGAGGCCCGGTGTGCGCGGGCGATGTGCTGGTGGTGGAGGCGCGCGTCAAGCGCCTCCGCAATCGCATGGGCGTCCTCGAAGGCCGCGCCAAGGTCGGCGACCGCATCGTCGCCAACGGCACCATGACCTTCGCCCTCGGCACCCGCGACGGCGAACCGGGCGATCAGGCGACCGGCTGACCCTTCATATTCCGCCTTTGTAGAGCACGCGGCCCAGCCGCTTGTGCCAGCCGGTGAACTCCCGCTCTCCCACGTCCTCGCGCACGGCCCGTCTCACCTGGTTGATCTTCGCGTCCAGCTCGTCCACCGTCGCCAGGATGAACGCCTCGATGGTCTTCGGTTCCACCGGCGAGCCGTGTTCGCGAGAGCCGTGATGCGAGAGCACGAGGTGCTCGAGCTTCGAGCGCAGCTCGATCGGGAACCCCGAGATCCCGGCCGCGGCCTCGCGCACCAGGATGAGCCCGAGCGCGATGTGGCCGATCAGATTGCCGTCGCGCGTGTAGCTGGCACTGCCAGCTTCGTAGGCCAGCTCCTGCAGCTTGCCAATGTCGTGCAGCACCACGCCCGCCAGCACCAGGTCCGCGTCCGCGCCGTAGGCCCGTGACACGCCCTCACTCACCTCCGCCATCTTCACGATGTGCTCGAGAAACCCCCCGCGGTAGGCGTGGTGGATGGCCTGCGCCGCCGGCCACTCGCGCAGCTCGGCCTCGTGATCGGCCAGGATGCGCCTGACCAGCACCCGCAGGTGGCCTTCCTGCATCGCGCCGACCCGCGCGGTGAGCTCGGCCCACATCTCGTCGATGGGGCGCGGCGCGCTCAGCACGCATTCGTCCTCGCGGAACCCCTCGCGCCGGTCCTGCTCGACGTGCACCCGCCGGATCGACGACACGATCAGCTGCAGCTGCCCGTTGAAGACGCTGGCCTTGCCTTCGACGCGCACGAACTCGCCCGCGTCGAACTCGGCGCCGAACCGCGGAACGTCGTCGAAGATCTTCGCGGTGATCTGCGCCGACACGTCCTGCAGCGTCAGGATCAGGAAGTCGGAGCCGCTGCGACCCGTCCGCACTTCCTTCGACGTGCAGAGGAAGAAGCCCCAGCCGGCCGAGTCAGGGGCGAGCGCGGCGAGGCGAGGCAGGCGAGGCACCGGACGATTGTACTCCTCGCACCACCGCGATGCCGGCCATCACCAGCGTTGCCGCCACGACGATGCGCATCGAGAATGGCTCGTCGAGCAGCAGCGATCCCAGCACGACTGCGATCAGCGGGTTCACATACGCGTAGAGCGACACCGTGGAGATGGGAAGGTGTGCCACGGCGTAGACGTAGGCGGTGTAGGCGAGCGCCGATCCGGCGAGCGCGAGGTAGATCATCGCGCCCAGGCTTCGGGGGGTGAAGTGGAGTGAGGCCCACTCACCAGACGCGGTGGCCAGGCCCAGCAGCATCACGCCGCTGAAGAGCATCTGCACCGCGGAAGCGGTCATCGCGTCGCCGGACGAAGCGTGGCGCTTCGTGTACGACGTGCCGAGCGCCCATCCCAGGCAGGCCACCTGCAGGGCCATCACGCCCCCGAGCACGGCACGCCCTTCGCTGCTTCCCATCGAGATCTGCGGGAAGACCAGGACGACGATGCCCGCGAACCCCAGGATGAGTCCCACCACCGTCGGCCACCGGAGTCGCTCGCCTTCCGGCAGCAGCGCTTCGATGCCCACCGACCAGAACGGCACCGACGCCACGACCACGGCTGTCAGGCCGCTGGCGACGTACTGCTCGGCCCAGACGACGAAGCCGTTGCCCACGACATTCATCAGGAAGCCGAGCAGCGCGAGGCTCGCCCACGTGCGCGAAGATGGCAGCCGCCGGCCCATGGCCAGCGCGATGAGCGCGAGCACCACGCCGGCTGCCATCCACCGGAGACCGGCCACCAGGAACACGGGGACCGTCTCGAGGGCCACGCGGATGGCCAGGTAGGTGGTGCCCCAGACGACGCAGATGGTCACCCAGGCCAGCCAGGCCAGCTTCTGTTCCCGCGTCATCGGGATGGATGGTCCCCGGAGTCCGGGGAGGTCACTGGGCGTGGTGACGGGAGTCGCCGTCGGCGGCCACCGGTGTCGTGTCGGCGGCAATGCGGACGCAGTTGCCGCCTTCTTCCTTGGCCCGGTACTGCGCATGGTCAGCGCGGGCGATGAGCGCCTGGACGTTCACCTCGCCGGGGAGCGCGTGGGCCAGGCCGAAACTCGCGGTGATGCGCAGGTCCTCGCCCGCCCATGGCACCGGCCGGTCGGCCACCTCGCGCCTCAGCGTCTCGGCCACGCGCCGAGCGCCCGGCACCGGCGTCTCGGGCAGCAGCACGAGGAACTGCTCGCCCGAATACCGGCACTTCAGGTCCGAGCCTCGCAGCACCTCGCGCATGCGCTTGCCGATGACGGCGAGCACCGCGTCGCCACAGAGATGGCCGTGGCGGTCGTTGACGTCCTTCAGACGATCAACGTCGAACACAATCAGCGACACGGGCTCCTGGCTGCGTCGCGCGCGCCGAAGCTCGGCGTCGATCACCTCCATGGCGTGTCCGCGCGTGAAGCAGCCGGTCAGCGCATCGCGCACGCTGTTCTCGCGCACCTCGCGCGCGAGCTGCGCATGCCTGATAGAGAGGGCCAGCAGCGGCGCCGCGGCCTCCACGGCCCGGCGGCGCTCCGGCAACAAGGGGCCGTCCGTCATGCGGACGCCGAGTACGCCGATCGCGGACGAACCCGCCATCAGCGGAAAGCCAACCGCGTGCGCGTCGTCGCCATCGCCGGCCTGGCCGGCCAGCAGCTGCTCCGCGAGATCACCCCATCTGAGCGTCTCCTCGCTCCCGCGGGTGTCGCCGGCCAGCGCCTCCCACTGCGTGCCCTCCCGCACGAGCACCCATATCCGCTCGGTGCCCGCAATCGCCGGCAGGTAGCGCGCGATGCTGACGCGGATGGCGTCGAAGTCACTCGAGCGGCCAAGCGCCTGGCCGAACGAGACGAGCCGCTCCGTCTCCTCGGTGCGGATGTCCGCCTCGCGCCGCATGGTGGCGGCCACTGCGGCGTCGGTCTGGGCCTGGTAACGCTTGCGTACCTCGTGGACGATGAGGACCACCGCCAGCATGACGAGTGCCGGCACGAGCGCCAACCCGCTTTGTTCCTCGACCTGGCGGGCAAAGGAAAAGAGGCGTGAAATGGGTGCCGAGAACAGGACCACGATGGCTGCCGCGAGTCCGACGAGCGGCAGAAGGTCCTGGCGGCCGAATATCTTCATGCGCTAGCTGAGCCTAGCTGCACACCCGGAGCGTGTCAAACCCGGAGATGCGCTAAATTGATGGGTAGTGACGGACGTCGCGCGCTTCGCGCGCTTCTTCGAGGGGGCCCACGAAGGCTTCTACATCGGCACCCTGGACGCGGCCGCGTCCACCACCCTCGCGGTCAACGCGCACCTCAAGCTCATCCTCGGCTATCCCCCGGAGCACGCCGGGGATCAGGTGCGCCCGTTCGATTCGCCTCGCTTCGTGGACCCCGAAGCGCGCGCCTCTCTCCTCGACCGCCTTCGCAAGGCCGGTGCCGTCTCCGATCACCTGGTGCGGCTCCGCCGGCTCGACAACTCGATCGCGTGGGTCGAGGTGACCGCCACGGCGGAGCCGGGGGCTCCCGGGGAAGGCCTTCGTGTCGAGGCCGTGCTCCGCGACGTCGGCGAGCGGCGCAAGCTCGACGACCAGTCGCGCGACATCCAGGCCCAGCTCCTGCAGGCCGAGAAGATGGCCGCCCTCGGACACACCATCTCCGGCGTCGCCCACGAGCTGAACAACCCGCTCGCGACGATTCTCTCGTGGGCCGAGCGGCTGTCGGACCAACCCCCCGACGAGAAGACGCGGCGCGGGCTGGCCGTCATCCTCGGCGAGGCCGAGCGCGCCGCGCGCATCGTCCGCAACCTGCTCACCTTCGCGCGCAAGCGCCAGAGCACACGGGCGATGGTGGACGTGAACCAGGTGGTGAAGGAGACGCTGGCGCTGCGCACCTACGAGCAGCGCGTCTCGAACATCACCCTCATCGAGGCGCTCGCGTCGGGGCTGCCGCAGGTTTTTGCCGACGCGCACCAGATCAAGCAGGTGCTGCTCAACCTCGTCATCAACGCCGAGCAGGCCATGCTCACCACGCACGGCCGTGGCACGCTCGTCGTCCGCACGTGGCACGACCCCGAGAAGGGCAGCGTGCTGCTCGAGATCAACGACGACGGGCCGGGGGTACCGCCCGAGGTGCAGTCGCGGATCTTCGACCCGTTCTTCACCACGAAGGAAGTGGGGAAGGGCACCGGTCTCGGGCTGAGCGTGGCCTATGCGCTGGTGCAGGAGCACGGCGGGCGCATCTGGGTCAGGTCGGAAGGGAAGACCGGGGCCTCGTTCTGCGTGGAGCTTCCCGTTGCCATGCGCCCGGCGCCGGCAGGCGCCGCCGCGCCGCAGACCGGATCGGTCTCGCTGGACCAGTTCAAGGGCGCGCGCGTGCTGGTGGTGGAAGACGAGCCGGCGCTGGCCGTGGCCGTGTCCGAGGCGCTCGGCGACGCCGGCTTCGTCGTGGATCGGGCGGGTGACGGCGAGGAGGGCCTGACCCGCCTCGCCGAACAGTCCTACGAGCTGATCGTCTGCGACCTGAAGATGCCGCGGATCGATGGCATGCAGTTCTACCGCGCGATGGCCGCGGCGACACCGGCCCTGGCGCGCCGAGTGATCTTCGTCACGGGCGACGTGGCGGGCACCGACGCCGAGCGGTTTCTCGAAGAAACCGGCTGCCGCTGGCTGTCCAAGCCGTTCAGACTCGGCGACTTGCTGCGGGCGGCACGCGACACCCTGTCGTAGGGCACCACCACCGCGGAGGTGGCACGCCGCTCGGCGTGCGCGGCCACGCGCGTGTCGGACATGGGCAGCGAGGCCTTGGCCATCACCGGCTTCACCTGGAAGGCCAGAATGGCCGCGCGCAGCGACTTCGCGGCAACCGCCGGGGTCGCATCCGCGCCGAGCGCCTCGCGCAGGCGCCTCAGCGCCCGCGCGTGCAGCTGCGACACGCGCGACTCGTTCACCCCTAGCTCGCTGCCGATCTCCTTCATCGTCACTTCGCCGTAGTAGTAGAGCGAGACCACCCGCTGCTCCCGGGCCGGCAGCGTGGCCAGCGCGCGGCGGACGCGTTCGCGCACCTCGCCCTGTTCGTAGAGCGCATCGGGCCGCTCGGGCTCGGCCGGCATCAGCACGGCCGGCAGCTGCTGCTCGTCCACCTGCTCGGCGGTCGAGTAAGGCGACGTGGACTCGATGGTGTTGATGCGGACGATGGTCTTTCCCAGCCGCTTCTCGTCGGAACCGACGGCGGCGGCAAGGTCGGCCAGCGACGGCTCGTGCCCGAGCTGGGCGCGCAGCTTCTCGCGAGCCGCCTCGAGCTCGCGACGCACGCGGCGCACGCCGCGGGGCCAGGCATCCTTGCGCAGCGCATCGATCATCGCCCCGCGGATGCGACGCTCGGCAAACGTCTCGAACTTGATCCCGCGGCTCCCATCGAACCGCTGGGCCGCGTCGATGAGCCCGATCACCCCGTCCTGGACGAGGTCACCGAGGTCAATCGAGTGCGGCATGGTGGCCGCCATCCGACGTGCGAGGGCTTCGACGAAGGGCAATCCGGCTTCGACGCGGTTGGTTGCGGCGCTGGCTTCGACAGTCATTCGTTCGCTCATCCTCCGGACCCAGGGTTAGGTCCCGACCCCCATAGAGGCAACCTCGATGCCAAGATTGTGCAGGAGCGTGGAGCGACGGGCACCAACCCGGACCAAGACTGTAAGCTACTGAAATAAAAGCGCTTAGCAGATTCGTTTTCGAGCGCGTCGATCGGCCGCGATCCGGCTCTGCCGTCACGGCTTTGACGATTTTGACGAGGATTTCGTCAACCCTTTGACGTGTTTCGGCGGGCTTTTTCATGCAGGAATGCGCAGAAAGGGACCCCGATCGAGCCACGAGCGTGGCCCGATCACAAATCCGTAAGCAAGTTGCGAAATTGTAGAGTGGTCGGCAGGGCGCCGACCCCAGGCACGAACGAAAACGCCCTAGTCGGACCGGGCCATCGTCGTGCGGATCTCGCGCGCCAGGCTCATCGCCTGCAACGCGGCCGAGACCACCTGGGTGGCGCGCGCGCGCTGGCCTTCGTCTGGCGCCTTGGCCTCGAGCAGCTCGGCGTGCGCGAGGATGACACCGAGCTGGTTGTTCAGGCGGTGGATGAGCGACCGCAGGTTGTCGGCGTCGAATCCCGACACGGAGCCTTCCATGCTTGTCCCGATGGGCGCCTGCGGTCCAGTCAGCACGTGCTTAGACCGCCGCGTTCGGAGCCGTCGGAGCCGAGCCGTCGGGCTGCCGCCACAGCGTGTCGACGAAGATCCGGATGCTGCCGCCAGCCGTCCGCACGTACTCGACCTTGCCGGCCGCGATCCAGTTGTAGATCGTGCGTCGGCTGACGCCCACGAGCTCGCACGCTTTCATGATGCTCACAGTTTGACGTTCCACGTGTCCTGCCTCCTGGCCGTAGCCGCCGGCGTTGATGTCTCGCGCGTCACCTGTCCTGTCGGGCCGGTGCGCGCTCAAGTTCAACTATCGGTTCCTGCCACCGTGGGATTAGGCGTGCAGCCTTGACAACGGCTGTCAAATCTTTGACAATCTCGGCAAATGCCTGATTCCAAAACAAATATCCTCCTGGTCGACGACGAGGATGCGCTGAGGGGGGTCGTGGCGGAACGGCTGGTGGACGAGGGGTTCGAGGTCGCGCAGGCCGCCTCGGGCGAGGAAGCCCTCGAACAACTGCAGGGCTTTGCCTTCGACGTCGTCGTGTCTGACCTGCGCCTGCCGGGCATCGACGGCCGCGGCGTCATCGACGCCGCCCTCGAGCGCTACCCCGGCATCATCGCCATCGTCGTCACCGGTTACGCCACGGTAAAGGACGCCGTCGACACCATCAAGCGCGGGGCGGCCGATTTCGTCGCCAAGCCATTCCAGTTCGACGAGCTGCTGCACGTCATCAACACGGCCCTCGAACAGCGGCGGCTGAAGGACGAGAACGCGTACCTGCGCCAGCAGCTCGACGAGCGCTTCGGTCTCGGCGCCATGGTGGGGAAGAGCGCGGCCATGCGGACGCTTTACCAGCTCATCGAGACGGTCGCCCCGTCAGCCGCGACGGTGCTCATCACCGGCGAGACCGGCACCGGTAAGGAGATGGTGGCGCGCGCCATTCACCAGTGCAGCCTGCGCCGCCAGCAACGCTATGTCGCCATCAACTGCAGCGCCATTCCCGAGCCGCTGCTCGAGGCCGAGCTCTTCGGTCACGTGCGTGGCGCCTTCACCGGCGCGGTCGGGTCGCGCCAGGGGCGCATCGAGCAGGCCGACAAGGGGACGCTGTTTCTCGACGAGGTCGGCACCATGCCGACCTCGCTGCAGATGAAGCTGCTTCGGGTGCTCCAGGAGCGCGAGTTCGAGCGCATCGGCGATCCGCGCACCATCAAGGTGGACGTGCGTGTCATTGCCGCTACCAACGCCGACCTGCCTCGCATGGTGAAGGAGGGATCGTTCCGCGAGGACCTCTTCTACCGCCTCAACGTCGTCCCGGTGCAGCTGCCTCCGCTCCGCGAGCGGCCCGAGGACATCCCTCTGCTCGTGGCGCGCTTCATCGGCAAGCTTCAGCCCGCGGGCGACGGCAAGGATCCCCTCGTCGTCTCGCAGGACGCGATGCGGCGGTTGATGGCGCACGAATGGCCGGGCAACGTTCGCCAGCTCGAGAACGTCATCGAGCGCGCGCTGGCGCTGGGCGGCGGACGACGACGCATCGAGGTGGACGACCTGCCGCCCGAGCTGCGCGGAGAGGCGACGCCCACGCTGACGGCCACGCATCTGGCGGAGACCGGCGTGGATCTGCCGCGGCTCATCGCGGACCTCGAGCGCCGCCTCATCGACCAGGCGCTGGTTCGTACCGAGGGCAACCGAGGCGCGGCCGCGCGCCTGCTCGGGCTGAAGCGCACCACGCTGGTTGAGAAGCTGAAGCGGATCTGAACCCGCCGCCCACTTTTCGCTGTTCACTTCGGGGGGTGTCAGCGCCCGCCCGGTCCCCGGCTGACGGCCTGGTCAGTGAGGATGGTGACGTCCTCCCCATAGCGCACCAGCAAGTCGAAGGGCGTCTCGCCGCCCGTTCGGCCCACCACCGCCTGGACGATGGCGCGCTTGCGGGCGCCCACGGCCACCACCCAGATGCGGCGGCTGCTCATCAGGAAGGGCAGCGAGAGGGTCAACCGGCGGCGGGGGCCGCGCGGCGCATCGTGAATGGCCACGACCCTCGTCTGTGCCTGCAGCGCGGGGGAGCCGGCGAAGAGCGCGCCCACGTGGCCATCCTCGCCCACGCCCACGATGGCCAGGTCGAGCGGCTCACCCGAGAGCTCGCGGTCGAGGACGTGGTCGTAGTCGAGGGCGGCCTCTTCCAGGTCCGGCCCGGCCGCGTGCATGGGGAACGTGCGCGGGCGCTCGTGCTTCATCGGGTCGATCAGCATCTGGCGCGCCAGGCCGGCGCTCGACTCCGGATCAGTGAACGGGACCGCGCACTCGTCCACCCAGAAGAGCGACACGCGGCTCCAGTCCACCCTGGCGCCGCGGAGCGCGCCGAGATAGATGAGCGCCGTCGCGCCGCCCGACAGGCCGCACGAGAGCGGACCGGCGTCCACCATCTGTTCGAACGCGGATGACAGTTCGGCCCGGAGACCCTCGAGAGTGGCGACGACCAGCTGCATCTCGGGATAGGATACCTTTCGTGCCGCCGCGTTTTGCGTACTGGACGATCATCGTCGACGGCCAGCCCACGGCGTTCCGCGCCGCGGATCACGAAGAGCTGCTGCCGACCTTCAACCGCCTGAAGGAGAAGCACCCCTCGGCGGTGATGATGTGGTTCCAGAGCGGAAAGCTCTGGGGCTCGCGCCTCGAGGCGCAGGATGCCGCCACGGCGGCGCGGCGCGCCGAGGAGCGCAAGAAGCGGGCGGCCGAGAGCCCGCCCCGGGATCGCAAGTGGCGTCCGGGCGGCACGCATCGCGATCCGCGCCAGAAGTACATCGACGCGAAGAAAGCCAAGTGGACGCGTTACAAGGAGCGCGTCCGGGAGGGCGTTGCACGCAAGCGGCGCAAGACCGGCGGGGACGAGTGATCGCGCACGTCGTGCTGTTCACGCCCAGGGCCGACCTCGATGCGGCGACCCGGCAGGCCCTCGTCGGCGCTCTCGAGCGCGCGTGCGTCGACATTCCCCAGATTCGCCGCGTGCGCATCGGGCGCCGGCGGATCCTGGGCTTCGGCTACGACACCATCTCAGCTGTGCATTTCGAGTACGCGGCCATCCTCGAGTTCGACACGGAGGCCGACCTCCGCGCCTACCTCCTGCACCCGGCGCACGCGGAGCTCGGGCAGCGCTTCACCTCCTCAGCCGCCGTGGCCATTGCCCACGATTTCGAGATGGTCCAGCCGGAGGGATTGCGAGCGCTGGTCGATCAGGTTGCGGAGCAGCCTGATGAGAAGGTCGAGGGAGAAAAGTAGAACGAGAGAATGAAACGCGAGGCCGCTAGTCCCGCGACTGGCGCTTGAGCAGGCGGCGGATCCGCCGTACCACGGCCGGCTGCCGCTGCTCGTCGTCCAGGCGCTCGAGCAGCGCGAGCGCTTCCGAGATGGAGCCTACAGTCCGCACGCCGAGGTGGCGCGCCGCCGATGGCGCATCGCCAGCGGTGGGGGGCCAGATCAGCACGGGTGTTGCCTTGCTGTCCATCGCGACGTCGAGGCAGTTCTCGGGCCGGTCGTCCACGACGGCGTCCAGCTGCAAGGCGTCGGCCAGCTTGCCTCGCGATCGCGGTACCACGAAGACAGAGGGCAGGTGGAACCCGTTGGCGTCGAGCCATCGCTGGGTCTGCGCCTGGGTGGTGTCGCCGGCACTCGGCGGTCGCGTGGTGATGAACAGCACCTCCCAGCGGCGCTTCCGGGCCGTCTCCGCGATGCGCGCGATGATGCCCGGCTCGGCCTCCGGGAGCGACGTCCAGAAGTTCTCGATGCCCTTGACCCGGTCCCACAGCTGCCGCTGCTGTGCGGCCGTCAGTTGAAGCTCGTCCACCGCCGGGCCCGGCAGGGGCGAGCCCTCGCCCGATGTGTCCGCGTCGCCTGCGGCCGCAGGGCTCGTGGCCACTGGGCCGAAGAGCTGCTCCGTCTCCCTACGCAACACCGCGTACATGTCGGCCACGGTGCCGTCCATGTCGAAGGCCACGCGCAGGCTCACCGCGGCACCAGGTCGGGTGAATGGCTGGACAGGGCGCCGGCCAGGAAGAACATCTCGATCTGCTCTCGTAACTGACCCAGCGACTCGGCCGCGTTCACCGAGGTCCTCAGCTGCGACCCGCCTTCCATTCCCTTGGTGTACCAGGTGCAGAGCGCTCGCAGCTTGTTGATGACCCAGCGCTCCCGACCGCGCGCCGGCGTCGACGACGCCGGGCCCTGGCTCGGGGCGACGTGCCGGAACCCCTCCGGTTCGTGCACGCGCTCGTCGAGCAGCAACTGCATGTAGTCGAGCAGGAAGCGGGCGCGTTCCTCCCTCGAAACCGTTCGCGGCGCGCGCCCTTCCATCAGGTCGCGCGCCTGGGCCAGGATCCACGGGTTGCGCAGCACGCCGCGTCCGACGAAGACGCCGCTCACGCCGGCCCGCAGGCGCTCGACCACCTGCTCGGGCTCGACGCAGTCGCCCGAGCCGAACACCGGGATGCGCACCGCCTTCGCGACCTCGGCCACGAAGTCCCAGTCAGCGTGGCCGGTATACGACTGCTTCGCGGTGCGGCCGTGGATGGCGATGGCGGCAGCGCCGGCGTCCTCGACGCGGCGGGCCACGTCGGGCGCGCTCAAGTCGCTCTCGTCCCAGCCCTTCCGCATCTTCACGGTGACGGGGATGCGCACCGCCTTCGTCATCGCGCCGATGATGCTGGCTGCGTGCTCGGGCTCGCGCATGAGGCTGCAGCCGGCGTTGTGCTTCGCGATCTTCGGGACAGGGCAGCCCATGTTCACGTCCACGATGTCGGCGCCCATGCCTTCGACCACGCGTGCCGCCTCGGCCATGCGCTCGGGGTCGCCGCCGAAGATCTGGATGGACACGGGACGTTCTTCCTCCGTGTACTCGGCGTACTCGAGCGTGCGATCGATGCCGCGCACCAGCCCCTCGCTGCTCACCATCTCGGACACCACCAGCCCGCAGCCGCCCTGGCGTTTCACCAGGCGGCGGAAGGCCGTGTCCGTCATCCCCGCCATGGGCGAGACGACGAACGGGGAGGGGAGGGGGACGGGGCCGATCTTCATTGACGATTGGTGATTGCAGATTGACGATTTATTGACGATTGATGATCGCGCGATTGGGACGAGTGATTGAGTGATTGATGATTGGGGGATTAGGTGATTGGGGGATTAGGTGATTGGGGGATTGGGGGATTGGGGGATTGGGGGATTTCTGATTGGGTGATTCAGTACGGGCGGACGTCCGCGGCGTCGACCTCGACGCTCACCGCCTGGCCGATGAGATCCACCGACAACACCAGCCGCGCGTGAGCGCCCTTGCGCTGCAGGCGGCCCACCACGCCCTTCAACGGGCCGGAAACCACTTTCACCATTTCGCCCTCTTTTATGAGGGGGCAGGGGTCGTATGAGAGCTCGCTCTCGACCAGCTGCCGGATGCCTTCCACCTCGATGGCGGGAATGGGAGACGGCACACCGTCGGTGCCGATAATCTGCACGACGCCGTCACAGGTAAGCACGGGCAGGCGATTCATCACGTCGAAGCGCGCGAAGCAGTAGCCCGGAAAGAGGGGCCAGTCCACCTTCTTCTTTCGGTCCTTCCAGCGGCTCCACTTGCCGATGGTCGGCAGGAACACCTCGATCGCCTTGCGCTCGAGCTGATCGCGGACCACCTTTTCATGACGGGAGCGCGTCCAGATGGCGTACCACTGGGGCTCCTGCGGCTCGGGCTCGGGGCTCATCGCGCGCTCGGCACGGCCTCGGCCGCCTGCTTCAGGCCGACCTCCCAGGCCTTCTTGATCTCGTCGTTCTTCCAGTCGATGATGGCCTGGCCGCGGAGCTTCTCGAGGAACTTCGTGAACTCGCCGCGCCGCTTCTCGTTCGCGATGCGGTCGGCAATCTCGTCCTTCGATTCGTCGAATGGCTTCACCGTCGCCGTCTCCATCGTCTCGAGCTTGACGACCTGGAAGCCGCGGCCGGTCCGCATGACCGGGGTCAGGTCGCCCACCTTCAGATCCTTGAGCGCCTGCTGGAACTCGGGCGCGAGCACGTCCATCGTGATCGGCCCCACCAGGCCGCCGTTGGCCTTCGAGGGCGAGTCGGAGAGGTCGGCCGCCAGCCGCGCGAACGGCTCTCCGGCCACCAGCCGCTTGCGGATGTCCTCGGCCTTCGCCTTTGCCTCTTCCTCCAGTCCCACGTTCACGCCGCGATCGCTGGTCGGTACGGAAACGAGGATCTCCCGCAGCGTCATCTGCGGCTTCGTCGTGAAGGTTTCCCTGTGGCTGTCGTAGTACATCTTCAGCTCGGCGTCGGTGACCTGCAGCTTGCTCATCACCTCGGTCTGCTGCACGCGCTGCACGATCATCGTGCGCTCGAGCTGCTTCCGCAGGTCGGCGATCGTCATGCCTTCCTGCTTGAGCGCGGCCTGGAACTGGTCCTCGTCTTCGAGCTTGTTCTCTTTCTTGATGTTGTCGACAATGCTGTCGAACTGCTCATTGGACATCGCGTAGCCCAGCTCGCGGCCACGCTGGAGGATGAGCAGTTCGTCCACCGCGTCCACGATGACCGCGGGCGTGATCTCGGCCAGCGCCTTCTGGAGCGCGGCATCGTCGTCCGGGCGCAGGGTGGGGTCCTTCTGCCGGAGCGTCGCGATCTGCCGCTGCTCGAGGTCGGTCTTGGTGATGATGTCGCCGTTCACCTTCACCAGGACCTGCTCGAGGATGTCGGCCCGGGGCGCCGCCAGGAATGCGACGATCAACGCCGCCGAAACCGTCACCGTTCGTCTTGTCATTTGGGTAAATCCCCGCAATTCTTTAGTTTACCGCGTCCGACAGGGCCAGTAACAGGCCGGTCACCCGGTCCAGCACCCCATCGGGCGCCCTCGGATCCTCCGGAGCCGCCTTGAGGATCTCGGCCTTCGAGAAGCCCGGCGTGACCGCCCCAGCCGTGGCGCGCTCGGCCCACCAGGCCGGCTTCCGCACCGGCCGACGGGCGGCACGACCCGTTCCAGCCTTGGCCCAGGCGTCGGCCAGCGGCCCTGCGTTCCGACCCCCGGCTCCCGGCTGCGAAGCTCTGCCCGACTCCCGACTCCCGACTCCCGACCGTTCGACTGGCTCACGGTCGCCCCGAGCATGGTCGCGGGGCGACTCCCGGCCGGCCACGGACAAGTCCAGTTTCAGCGTCGCCGGCGGGAAGATCCGCAGGTCCTCACGCTCGCGGACCAGGTTGATGATGCGGACCGGGTCGACCGTCGTCTTCCTCTCCCTGAACTTCAAGACGACGGCCGAGCCTTCCCGGTCGAGGGTTTCAAGCCCCAGCCCGTCGGCCAGCACCCGGATGCGGGCGTAATCGGCCAGGTTCAGCAGGGCCGTCGGGGGAGCCCCGTAGCGGTCGTGCACCTCGTCCACGATTGCGGCGATCTCCTCCTCGGATCTCGCCCCGGCCACGCGCCGGTAGATGGTGAGGCGCTGGTTCATGTCCGGCACGTAGGCTTCGGGGAGCCTGAAGTCCACTTTCAGGTTCACCACGGCCCGCACGTCGTCCTCGAGGTCCTCGCCCTTCAGCTCGCGGATGGTGTCCTCGAGCAGCTTCATGTACATCTCGAAGCCCACGGCATCGATGTGGCCGCTCTGCTGCCCGCCCAGCAGGTTGCCCGCCCCGCGAATCTCCAGGTCGAGGGCGGCCACGCGGAAACCGCTGCCCAGGTCGCTGAACTCCTTGATCGCAGCCAGGCGCTTGCGCGCGACGGGCGAGAGCGACTGCTCGGGTGGAATCAGCAGGTAGGCATAGGCCGCGCGATCGCTGCGTCCCACTCGCCCGCGCAGCTGGTACAGCTGTGAGAGCCCGTACCGATCCGCGCGGTTGATGACGATCGTGTTCGCGTTCGGGATATCGAGCCCGTTCTCGACGATGGTGGTGGCGAGCAGCACGTCGAACTTGTGCGCCATGAAGTCGAGCATGGCCCGCTCGAGCACCTCCTCGTTCATCTGCCCGTGGCCGATGACCACGCGCGCCTCCGGCACCAGCCGCTGGATGAGGTTGCCCATCGAGAAGATGGACTCCACGCGGTTGTGGACGAAGAACACCTGCCCGCCGCGCGCCATCTCGGCGCGGATCGCGCGGGTAATCACGTCCTGGTCGAACTTCAGGACGTTGGTCTGGATGGCCAGCCGGTCGCGCGGCGGCGTCTCGATGATCGACATGTCCCGGATCCCCACCAGCGACATGTTGAGCGTCCTCGGGATGGGCGTCGCCGTCATCGTCAGGACGTCCACCTTCTTGCGCATCTGCTTGATGCGCTCCTTGTGCGTGACGCCGAAGCGCTGCTCTTCGTCCACCACGAGCAGGCCGAGGTCCCTGAACTGCACGTCCTTCGACAGCAGGCGATGCGTGCCGACGATGATGTCGAGTCGGCCTGCGGCCAGGGCCTCCAGCGTTTCGGCAATTTCCTGCTTCGTCCGGAAGCGGCTCACCATGTCGATGCGCGCCGGGAATGCCGCGAACCGCTCAGTCAGCGTCTTCAGGTGCTGGAACGCCAGCACGGTGGTCGGCGCCAGCACGGCCACCTGCTTGCCGTCCATCACCGCCTTGAAGGCCGCCCGCATGGCCACCTCGGTCTTGCCGTAGCCCACATCGCCGCACAGCAGGCGGTCCATCGGCGTGGACGACTCCATGTCGCGCTTGATGTCCGTCACGGCCGCGGCCTGGTCCGGGGTGAGCTCGTACGGGAACGCGCCCTCGAATTCCTCCTGCCAGTGCGTGTCAGCGCTGAAGGCGTGGCCTGCCACGGCCCGGCGGGCGGCGTAGAGCTTCAGCAGCTCCTCGGCCATGTCGCGCATGGCCTTCTTCACCCTGGTCTTGGCACGCTCCCAGGTGGTGCCGCCCAGGCGGTCGAGCGGCGGCCGGGTGCCGCCGCTGTACTTCTGGATCAGATCGAGCCGTTCGACGGGCACGAACAGTTTGTCTTCGCCGTGGTACCGGAGCTCGAGGAACTCCTTGACGTCGTCGCCCACGGTGATCTGCTTCAGGCCGACGAACTGGCCGATGCCGTGGTCCACGTGAACGATGAGGTCGCCGACCTTCAGATCGCGCAAATCCGAGAGGAAGGTCGCGGCCGCGGATCGCTTCGCTGCGCGTTGCTGGGCCCGGCGACGCTCTTCCTCGAAGACGTCACCTGCCGCGTGCACCAGCAGGCCGGCTTCGGGCAGTCGGAAGCCCCGCGACAGCTGTCCGTCAACGACAATCACCGCGCCGGCGGCACGCTGCTCGTCCGCGTGCCCGGCCCAGGACGCGCGGACGTCGTAGTCGCGGAGCAGTTCCACGGTGCGCTCCGCGCGGCCGCGGGATCCGGCAACGAAGAGCACGGTCTCCTGGCGCTCCAGGGCCTGGCGGATGTCGCCCACCCAGTCGGGGATGCGGCCCTTGAACTCCTGGGGTGGCTGATACGACACGTGCACCGAGCGCTCATCCTGCTCGAGGCTCAGCTCCTCGAGAGCGGTCCCGCGCGCGACCAGCGGCTCGACCTCATCCCACCCGAGCATCAACTGCCCGGGCGCCAGGGTCGAGGCCGCGCGGTCCCCGGGCACGCGCTCCTCGTACGACGCGCGCACGCCAGACCACGCCTGCTCCACCTGCGCGCGCACATCCTCCGGTTCCGCAATCACGACATGAGCCGAGCCGAGGTAATCGACGATCGACGCGGCCGGCTCGCTCACGGACGATGAGGCCGACAGCGCGAAATCGCGAACCGGCACCACCGCGAACTGATCGATGGTGTCCGTGGATCGCTGCGTCGAGGGATCGAACCGCCGGAGGGATTCGACCGTGTCGCCGACGAACTCGATGCGGACCGGCATCGTCTCGCCCGCCGGGAAGACGTCCAGGATGCCGCCGCGCAGGCAGAACTCACCGTGCTCGTCGACGGGGTCCTGCCGCTCGTACCCGCCCTCGGCCAGCATCGCCACCAGGGCGTCGGGTGAACTGTCGTGGCCGGTTCGCAGGGTCGCGGAGAGCGATCGAATGGTGTCCGGCGGCGCGAGCCGTGGCAGGAGCGCCGGAGCCGACGCCACCAGCACGCGCACCTGTCCCGAGGCCAGCGCGTGAAGGGCCTGCGCGCGGGCCGACGTCGCCCGGAAGTGCGGCGCCAGTCCGCGATAGGGATCCACCTGGAGCGACGGGAAGGGCAGCACGAGCCGTTCCACGGCGGTGTCGGCCAGCCCTTCGAGCGCGCGCAACATGAAGCGCACGTCGTCCACCGCGTCGTCGAGCGCGGCATCGGTGGACAGGACGAACAGGACCGGCGCCGGCCGGACGCGGTGAGTCATCGCGGCTACGGCAAGCGCGCGCGCACTGCCCCCGAGGCCGGTGAACCGGCCGGTCGGACGCGAGAGCCCGCTCTTGCTGGTGGCGTCGAGCAGCAGGGACTGCAGGGCCAGGGAGGGAGTCGTGGTGGTCGTGCTCATTCAGTACAGACACGTATCCCCGCGCCCGTTCGAGACGGGCCGGGGTGTCGCGGCGTCACTTCCATTGTCCCATGCTCCCCGTACCGCGCGGAGTGGGCGGGGTCAGCGTCGCTGCAGGCGTTCGAGAATGGATGAGGTCGAATAGCCGTCGGCCATCGGCACGCGAACCACCTTCCCGCCGCGAGCCTCCACCACGTCGCGACCCACGATGGCGCCCGCCGCCCAATCTGCGCCCTTCACCAGCACGTCGGGCTGCAGGGCCGTCACGATCTCGAACGGCGTGTCCTCGTCGAAGATCACGACCGCGTCCACGGCCTGGAGCGCGGCGAGCACCTCTGCGCGTTCCGCTTCGGGGTTGACCGGCCGACCCGGCCCTTTCGCCAACCGGCGCACCGAGTCGTCCGAGTTCAACCCGACGATGAGCGCGTCTCCCTGCCGGCGTGCCTCGGAAAGATAGCGCAGGTGGCCGGGGTGAAGGATGTCGAAGACCCCGTTGGTGAACACGATGATCCGGCCCTGCCTGCGCAGCCGATCCACCAGCGCGACGGCGTCGTCCAGGGCGAGGATGCGGCTCACGATGGCCTCGCTTCCACGGCGCGCTTAACCCTCGCCAGGGCCCGATCCGCTCTTGAAGCGGATGGAGGGCGAGAAGTGCCAGCGGTGGTCGGGCCGGTAGATCCCGACGTCCTTCGTCCGCGACTTCACGCGAAACGAGTAGAGCAGACGGTGGTAATCGTACGGGTACCCGTCCAGCTTGTGCGCGGCCAGGTCCAGGCGGTACGTGCCCTCGACGAGCTTGAGGCTGTCGATCGCGAAGGTGACCTCACCTTCGCCCGAAATCTCGTCCGGCCGCAGCTCCTCCAGGTTCGTGTTCGTGCCGTAGCAGCACACGCCGTCCGCGTTGAAGATGCCGAAGCCGAACACGAAGTCCTTCAGCGGGTGATGCGCGCGCACGTTCATCTTCACGCGCACGGCCTCGCCGTACTGGAAGACGTGGCCCGGCTGGCCGTCCTCGCCGAGCAGCGTCACGCCGGTGATCTCGAGTTCCCGTGTCCCCCAGCGGCCTTCGGTGGCCTTGAACATGTCGGCCGGCGCCTCGCCCGACTCGACGGGGTTGTCAGGCAGCTTGCCGCCCGCGCCGTCACCGGTGCCGCCCTTCGCCGACGCGGCCAGCCGCGCCGATTCGGCCTTCGAGAGCTCCTGCTCCTCGGTCCTCTCGACATCGATGATGTACGAAGCGACGACGCGCTTCGGCTCGCCCTCGGCCTTCGTCTGGCCCTTGTCGAGCCACAGGGCCTGGTCGCAGAACTTTTCTACCAGGTCCAGCGAGTGGGTGACGAGCAGGATGGTCTTGTTGCGGCGACGGAACTCCGCGAACTTGTCGAGGCACTTCAGCGTGAAGCCCTGGTCGCCGACGGCCAGCACCTCGTCGATGAGCAGCACCTCGGGATCGACGTGGATGGCGACGGCGAACCCGAGCCGCATGTACATGCCGGACGAGTAGGTCTTGACGGGGGCGTCGATGAAGTCCTGCAGCTCGGCGAACTCGACGATCTCGTCGAACCGCTTCTGGACCTCCTTCTTCGTCAGCCCGAGCATGATCCCGTTGATGAAGATGTTCTCGCGCCCCGAAATCTCGGGGTGGAAGCCCGCGCCGAGCTCGATGAGGGCCGAGATGCGGCCGTCCACGGTGATGGTGCCGCTGTTGGGCCGCGAGATGCCGGCCACGCACTTGAGCAGCGTGGACTTGCCGGAGCCGTTCCGCCCGATCACGCCGTAGGTGCAGCCCTTTGGCACCTGGAACGACACCCCCCGGAGGGCGGGGAAGGTTTCGTCCGGCTGCAGGTCGCGGATGAGGCTGCCCTTGAGCAGCGCCGACTTCAGCGTGGCGAACTGCTTCTGCCGCGCGAAGCGCCGGTAGACCTTCGAGACGTTGACGACGTCAATCGCGGGAATGCTCATACTTCTTCCGCGAAGCTGTCCCGGAGGCGATCGAACACGAAGTACCCCGCCAGGAACACGAACACCGACAGCACGCCGAGCGCCATCAGCCACTTCCAGTGGCCGTGCGGGCCGACGTGAAACAGCACCTCCTGGTAGGAGATCGCCAGGTGGGTCATTGGATTCAGGTTCAGCACCCAGCGGTAGTTCTCGGGCGCCATCTGCATGGAGTAGATGATGGGCGTCGAGAAGAACCACAACGTCAGCAGGTTGCCCAGCAGGTCCTTGATGTCGCGGAAGTGCACCGTGAGCGCCGAGATGAGAAACGCCAGGCCGGTGGTGAAGAGCAGCTGCACCAGCACGATCACCGGGAACCAGAGCAGCTCCACCGGGTCGAGGGGCCGGCGGTAGTAGATCAGGAACGCCGCCAGGATCGGCAGGCCCAGGAAGAAGTGGACCAGGTTCGACAGCACGGCCACGATGGGGAGCACCTCGGCGGGAAACAGCACCTTCTTGATCAGGTTGCCGCCCGCGATGAGGACGTTGGCCGACTCGGAGAGGGACGAGGAGAACCA
>Ga0105094_10000089_pt1 | contig 36247 bp, 23 predicted proteins | sample PPLLak1March2015_2_FD_87023 | JGI IMG/M metagenome (GOLD analysis project Ga0105094, IMG submission 87023) | Freshwater sediment microbial communities from Prairie Pothole Lake near Jamestown, North Dakota, USA - PPLs Lake P8 Core (3) Depth... | ecosystem: Environmental > Aquatic > Freshwater >...
CGTGGGAGTGGGCTGAACGACAAGGCATGGGAACGATATCAGGGAAGGCGCCGGTGCCAAATCATCGTGACGCCCCGGACGACGTCAGTCGCAGCGCACGATTTTGCCCCTGGGATGGCCGCTGTACGAGACGATGCGCCAGCCTGCCTTCGACTTGCCGAGGATGTAGGTGACGCCCCCAACGGACATCACGGTGCCGTCCGTCTTGTAGCGCGTGTTGTACCCACTGGCAATCGCGGCATTGGCATTGAGCACGCAGACGTTCTCGGTCGTGAACACCGACCGCGACCAGCCGCTCTCGACGAGCTGCTTCATCGATGCCTGGAAGCGGGCCTGTGCCTGCTCCTTCGTCAGATCGGCCTGCGGACCGCTACCGCCGATGACCAGCCACGGGATGTTGAACACCTCGCTGGCCAGCACGTCCGGCTTCTGCTCCGAGAACAACCGGTAGTACTTGTCGATGTGCGCGGTCGCCTCCTTCTTGACCGCATCCACCTCTGCGGGGGACATCTGCTGCTGCGCGCCCAGTGTCACGCTCAGCATGCAGACCGCCACGACTCCCGATACGATGCGAATACACTGCGTCATCACCACCTCCAAACGGCATCCCGCCACGACCCGTCGATCCCGCGGCGACACGCCCGAGTTCATGCTTCAAGCAAGGGTTGGCATGGCCAGACCGCTCGACCGGCGATCCACGTGCGGCCAACGGCTGGTGACGGCCTTGGTCCGGGTGTAGAAGGACACCGCCTCCATGCCGTGGACGTGCAGATCTCCGAACAGCGACTGCTTCCAGCCTCCAAACGAAAAGAACGCCATCGGCACCGGAATCGGCACGTTGATACCCACCATGCCGACTTCCACGAGCTCCTCGAACCGGCGTGCTGATGCCCCCGAGCGCGTGAAGATCGCGCAGCCGTTGCCATAGGGGTTCCGGTTGAGCAGGTCGATCGCATTGTCCAACGTCTCCACGCGGACGACGGCCAGGACCGGTCCGAAAATTTCGTCCCGGTAGATGCTCATGTCCTCGGTCACGTGATCGAAGATGGTGGGTCCCAGGAAGAATCCGTTCTCGTGGCCGTCGACGATGAGGTCGCGACCGTCCACGACCGGTGTGGCGCCGGCGGCCACGCCCGCATCCACGTAACCACGCACGCGGTCACGGTGAACCCGGGACACGAGCGGGCCCATCTCGGAGGCCTCGCTCTTGCCGGGGCCCACTCGCAAGCCCCGCGCCTTCTCCGCCAGCCGCGCCACCAGCGGGTCGGCGATGTCGCCGACGGCCACCGCAACCGAGATGGCCATGCAGCGCTCTCCCGCCGACCCGAACGCCGCGCCGGTCAACGCATCTGCGGTGAACTCGAGTTCGGCATCGGGCATGACGACGGCGTGGTTCTTGGCTCCGCCCAATGCCTGGACGCGCTTGCCGGCCGCCGCCGCGGTCGTGTACACGTGCCGGGCCACGGGCGTGGACCCAACGAACGACACGGCTCGGACTTTCGGGTGCACGAGGAGGGCATCGACGGCCTCCTTGTCCCCGTTCACAATATTGAATACCCCGTCGGGCAGGCCCGCCTCGCGCAAGAGCTCGGCCATGCGCATGCTGGCCGACGGCACCTTTTCCGACGGTTTCAGGACGAAGGTGTTACCGCAAGCCAGCGCCACCGGGAACATCCACAGCGGCACCATCGCCGGGAAGTTGAACGGCGTGATGCCCACGCATACACCAAGTGGTTGCAGCCGCGAGTAGGCGTCCACGTCACGCCCGACGCCGCCTGAGTGCTCCCCCTTGAGCAGATGAGGCGCTCCGCAGGCAAATTCCACGACCTCGATGCCGCGCTGCACCGAGCCCTTCGCGTCGAGGAACACTTTGCCGTGCTCCTGGCTCACGAGCGTCGCGAGCTCGATCTGGTGCCGCTCGAGCAGTTCGCGGAATCGGGTCAGGATTCTCGCCCGCCGCAAGGCCGTCGTCGCCTGCCAGCCCTCGAAGGCGTCGTGGGCGGTCTGGACGGCCCGGTCCACGTCTTCCGCATCGGCCGGCGCGACCGTGCGAATCACCGCGCCGGTCGAGGGATCCGTCACCTCGAGCCGTCGCTCGCTGTGCGGCTCGACACTCTTGCCGCCGACCCAGTGGGATACCTCAGCTACTGCCGTCGTTGACATGTTCGTGCACTCCGCTAAGCCTCCGAGGCCTTCGTTCCCTTCGTGAGGAATGGATAGGCGCGACGTTCCAGCACCTCACCTACGGCCCGATTGGCTTCGAGGAATGCCGCATCGGTGTGCGGGCTGGCGGCCGCGTCCGAGTTCGCAATCGTGATCAGGCCATACGGTTGCCGGGCCGCGACGCACGGCCGATCGTTGGTCGAGGTGAACACCCACTCCATCGGATCGGTCAGGCTGTTGTAGGTGTAGGCATATCCATGCGGCCAGCGGTTTACCGTGATCGCCGCAATGTCGCGGGCGGGGTCGAATCCGCCTGGGCCGAGAACTCTTCCCAGCTGATCGCGAATGTTCCGCTCGAAGGTCTCGAACGAGGCGGCGAGCAGGTCCGCGCGCCCGATCCGATGCTGCTCCTTGCGAGGCTTGCCCGGCGCGCAAGGGTGCCGGCCGAGACTCAGCACGACGGGCTCCTTGGGCGTCCGAGGATGATGGAGATCGCCAAGGTCGACCGCCTCGGACAACGCGACGCTGTCGTGATACATCGTCGGCGTCGAGATGTTGCTCACGCCCAGCTTCTCGAAGGCCGTCCACTGCCGGACCGCGACACTGGTGTATACCAGCGGCCCCTTGACGCCGTACGCCAGGGCTTCCTTCTGCGCCTGCGGGATGTCCGGCACCAGATAGGGAATGAACATGTTCCAGCAGGCCATGACACACGCCTTGCCGCGCACGTCATAGAGGCGCCCGCCGCGGCTGTAGCTCACGACAACCTCCCGTGCGGAGTCTGGATTCCCATCGTGGCGCACGTTCACCACCGTGCTGTTCAACCGGATGCGCGCGGCCTGGTTACCGCGGTCCAGCAGCGCGTAATTGACGCGGGCGGTCGAAACGTCTTCCTGAGATCCCCCGGGCACGGCCTCCGGAATCAGCCAGCGCACCAGCAGCCGCGTCACGGTCGCGTTCCCGTCGGGGAAGTGGATGCTGCCGCCGCCACCCGCAGCCTTTTGCCGACCGTGGTGACCGCCCGGCAGGTCGGCGAGCACCCCATCCGGTGTCGGATCGAGCTTGAGCCCGGCGAAGCCGGGCACGCCCATTTCCCACCCGAAGAGCGCGGGCACGGCGTCCGCGCCCACGCAGAAGTTCCCTCGGCCCGTCGTGATGAAGAACCAGAGGCAGTCCTTGTGAACCTTCGCGACGTTGAGGAGGTAGTGCTCCAGGCTCATCCTGGCCAGCTGGTCCTTCTTCTCACCCGACGTCAGCCCCGGCAGGTAGTCCGGCTGATTCGGATCCTGCAGCCGCAACATGTCCTGGCGTGCCTGTGCCGCGATGGGCATCTGGGCGAGGTACTCCTGTGGGTAGCCGCCGCGACCACGACCGGGCGCCTGTCCCGTAGGCCGGACGACCAGCTGGTCCACGCCCCACGTTTCCTTGTCGAAGAAGTGACCGCTCCTGAGACCGAGCGAGGAATAGAGGCTCCGATTCGTCTCGTTCGACTTGATATAACGGTCGAGATCGACGCCAATCGACTCGAGCAGCTGGCGCGACGGCAGGTTATAGCGCAGGTGCGACTCGATGTTCAGCGTCCCGCCGTTCAGGGCCAGCAGCCGACCGTCGACGACGAACTCGTTGCGCTTCGCATGCCCACCGAAATCGTCGTGGTTGTCGAGCACGAGCACGCGCGCCGAACGCCCGACCTGCTTGATGAAGTAGTGGGCCGCGGCCAGGCCGCTCAACCCGCCGCCGACGACCACGAGGTCGTACGTCTCACCGGTGTGCGTGGCCCCGGAGAGATCCACGCCGCGGCGATCGCGCATCTGGTGTGACACCTCGAACGAGCCCGCGTGGCTACCGCGCATACCCGTCAGTCGCGGGGGATAGTAGTCGGGGGCCTGCTCGGGGGCGGCCTGCTGCGCGTCGAGTTCCAGGGCCCAACTCCACTTCGGGAGCAGGCTCGCGCCAACCGTCGCCGCAACCCCGTTGACGAAGTCGCGCCGCCCGATGGTGCGGTCCATGCCGAGATCGCGATCCTTGCCGTCCATATGTCTCCTCACGGTGATTGATGCACCAGGAACTAGGCTGTCTCTGAAGGGGTGAGCACGGTGCCGGTCTCGACCGGGCTCCGGCGGATCATCAGGTAGACAGGCACGCCGAGCAATACGATGACGAAGCCTGGCCATGTGGTCGATGCGCGATAGATGGCCAGCACGACCAGAATGCCGCTGGCCGCCACGATGTACAGCGCCGGTACGAGCGGGTAGCCGAAGGCGCGATACGGACGCGGCGCGCCCGGACGCGTCCACCGCAGTCGGAACACCCCGGCAATCGTCAGAATGTAGAAGAAGAGCGCCGCCGACACCACGTAGTCGAGCAGGCTCCCGTACAGGTTTCCATACGTGCGCGACGCGGGATCGAAGGTGCGCGGCAGCACCAGGAAGGCCGTCCACACGCCCTGGAGCGCCAGGCCCCAGGCAGGCACGCGGCGGTCGTTCAGCACGCCGGCGGACCGGAAGAACAGTCCGTCTCTCGCCATGGCGTAGTAGGCCCTGGCCCCAGCCAGCAGCATGCCGTTGGCGCATCCGAAGGTCGAGATCATGATCCCGACCGCCAGAAGAGCGCCTCCTATGCCAGGCAGTGCCACTTCGAGGGAGGCCGCGGCCACGCGGTCCGACGGCACCGTCTTGATCGCGTCGATCGGGAGCGTGACGAAGTAGGTGACGTTCGCCGCCAGATACAACGTCATCACGATGCCGGTGCCCACGGCGAGCGAGACCGGTATGTCCCGCCTCGGGTTCTTGACTTCCCCTGCCGTGAACGTGATGTTGTTCCAGGCGTCGGACGCGAACAGCGAGCCCACCTGCGCGATGGCCAGCGCCACCAGCAACCCGAACAGCGACGCGGCGTCGACGCCGGGCGCAATGGCCACGGGATTGACCGGAGCCCAGGCCCGGCTGAAGTTCGCGTCGATCGTGCCCGCGCTGGCGCCGAACACGAGACCGATGACGATGAGTCCAACGACGGCTGCCGTCTTCGCGGAGGTGAAGACGTTCTGGATGAGGCGGCCGTACTCGATGCCCCGTGTGTTGGTCCAGGTCAGCAGGGCGATGACGGCGATCGCGAGCAGTTGCGCGTTGGACAGCGAAACGGCATACCCCTCGGAGAGGTGAATGGGCGGAATGAGATAACGGTCCTCCCCAATGAACGGGAACAGCACGCTCGCGTAGCGCGCGAAACCGACACTGACGGCGGCCACCGTGCCTGTCTGGATGACAGCGAAGAGCGTCCACCCGTAGAGAAAGCCGGCGATCGGCGAGAAGGCCTCGCGCAGGTAGACGTACTGTCCACCCGCGCGAGGCATCATCGCGGCGAGCTCGCCGTAGGAGAGCGCGGCGGCCAGCGTGAGCAGGGCCGTCAGGCCCCAGGCGACCAGTACCCAGCTGGCAGACCCCAACAGACGGGTCATGTCGGCCGACACCAGGAAGATGCCCGACCCGATCATGGCCCCCACGACGACCATGGTCGAATCGAACAGCCCCAGCGAGCGCCGGAACTCTCGCGCTTCGGGCTGGCTGGGCTGGTGCGACACGCCGGTACGACCCGTCATCAGGGAATCACCACGCCAGCTTCACGCCGACGCGCGCGATACGCGGCGGCGTGATGGCAATCGGCCGCAGCCAGGACGCACCGGACGCCGTGGTCAGAGCCTGCTCCGCGTTGGTGTTGAAGATGTTGTAGATGTCGAAGAACCCGGTGACTCGCCCCGCTCCCATGCGGAACGCCTTCTCGGTGCGGATGTCGAACACGTTGACGTGGGGCGTGCGCTGCGCATCGATCGGCTCAGCACGCACGGTGGCGTTGCCCCAGTTGAAGGTCTGCGTGAACACGCGCCCGAACGGACTGCCGGCCTGATGGCGTACGGTGGGGATGACCCGGAACTCCCCCTTGAACCTGAGCGTGGCCAGCACCTTCGCCTGCCAAGTCGTGTAGACGAGGCGCTCGTCATCGGCATTGATGAACGCGTTAGGCGTGTACCCCGCGCCCGCGGAGAGTGCGGCCTCGCGGCTCCAGGTGTGCGCGAAGCTCGCCTGCATCGACCAGAAGCCGGTCTCACGACGAGTGGCCGTGATCTCCCAGTTGTAGTAGTCGCTGTCGGTGCCGGGCAGGTTGGTCGTGATGTTGACGATCGGCGACGCCAGCGCCTCCGCGCTCAGGTTGTAGCCGGTCAGCGCGCCCCCATCGTCCGAGGTGTTGAGCCGGCCGTCCGGACCCGGATCGCGGAAGGTGACCGGCACGGTGTACGTGTCGAGGGGCCGGTTCACGTTGATCTGGCCGCGCACCTGCCGTCGTCCATTCCACACGAACCCGGTCCTCAGACCAAAGTTGTTCGCCAGCTCGCGCTCTACATAGGCCGTGAACTGGTTCACGTAGGTGTTCTCCATGTCTGCGTCGAACACCGTGCTGGCACGGCCGCCGTTCACAGCCAGCAAAGCACCCTGCTCGCCCGAATCGTAATAGCCGTTGCCGTTCCGGTCAGTCCACGAATACCGCTGCCACCACGTCGAGGCGTTGGGGTTGAGCCCCGAGGCGAGATCGGCGCCGGGATAGAGCCAGAACTGGCCCCAGCTCGCCTTCGCGACCGTCTTGGCGTCGCCGGTGAGATCGTAGCTGGCGCTGAGGCGCGGGCCCCAGTTGTTGAAGGTGACGACGCCGTCCACACGGCTGAAGGACTGGCCGGCGGGACCCACCTGATCCGGCAGGTAGGCCGAGTGCCGGTCGAAGCGGATACCCGCGTTCACGGTGAGGCGGCGGTGCACCTGCCATGAGTCGTTCAGGTACACCGAGTAGGTCCAGAGACCGTTCTTCGACTCGGAGCCGGGTTGGTAGATGTCCACCTGAGTCGGCACGTTGTTGTTGCGCACCGACACGGTCTGCGTCGGGCCGGGGAAGCCCCTGAACGGTTGCACGAGCAGGTCGCGCAGCACCTCAATGCCCAACTTGAAGTTGTGCGTGCCGCCCCAGTCCCCTTTCACGTACGACAGCGAGCCGTTGGCCTGCGGCCGGTGGCGCCGGAGATCGGAGGACCACACGCCACCCGCCACGAAGTTGTTGCCGACGTCCTCGATGCGCGGATCGGTAGACTTGCCCTCGCGGCCCCACACCGAGTGATAGGCGCCGGTGCGCGCCTCGAAAAACAGGCTCGGCGAGAGCACCGCGTTGTACTCCGCCTTCCACACGTGGAGCGGGAACGTCGAGTACCAGACCGTGTCCTTGGTCATCAGCGCGGGGCTCTGACGCCCACCGCCGATGCGGAGTGCCCCCATGTAGTCGGGCTGCTCCTTCACCTGGTACTGGTAGAAGCCCGTCAACTTGTGGCTCTGCGAGACGTTGACGGTGGCCTTGACCGTGCTCACCGGCACCCACGTGTCCTGGATGTCGTCGAGCAGCGTCGGGTACCGCTGGCCGGTGTCGGTCCGGCGGAAGGCCCCGTACCACCACGCCGTGTCCTTCTTGATGTACCCGCCCAGGTCCGCGTTGAAGTCGCGGAACATCTCCAGCCGGTTCGTGTCACGCGGGTCCACCACGTCGCTTCCGATCACACCGGCCGCAATCTGGTCGTCACTGATGTTGGTGGCTTCCATCGCCTCGTTCTGGAAGTCGAAGTACGCGTTGCCGTGGTACTCGTTACCGCCGGACTTGGCGATGAACTGGCTGAGCACGCCGGGGTTGGGCATCTCGGCGCCGTTACCGACCGCGTTGATCGCAACCTCGGCCATGGCGCCGTAATCGGTGTAGTACATGTCGCTGCCGCCGCCGCCGGCCCCTTCGTTGACCATGATGCCTTCGACTTCGGAACGGTTCACGCCGCCGGCACTCGAGAGGCCGTAAGCCGTGTAGGGCTGCTGCGTCAGCGCGCCGCTCCCGCCGACGTCCACGCGCCCCATGGCCACCGCGGGCGTCTGCGCGAGCAGCGCCCAGTGGTCACGCGAGCCAGGCAGGCTGGCCAGCACCTCGTCATCGTAGCGGGTCGCCACGGTCGTACTGGTCACGTCCACCACAGGCGACTGCCCGCTGACGGTGACACTCTCGGCGATCGTCGCGGGCCCCAGTTCGACATTTACCGTGGCCGTGAACCCGGAGCCGACCCGGATGCCCTCACGGATGACTGTGCCGAAGCCGGATAGCTCGAAGACCACTTGGTAGTCTCCAGGCGGCAGATTCGTTACACGATAGGCGCCATTGACGCCCGAGACGGCCGTCGGTGTTCCCATGACCGCTGGCCCAGAAACGGTGACCGTGACACCGGGCAGGACGCCTTTGGTCTGGTCCATCGCGACACCGGTTATCACACCGGTTCCTGAGCCCGTCTGGGCCCATGCCGCCCCCCCTCCGATTACAAGCGCGCATGCGCATACCAACAAACGATGTGCCAAGTTCATAGCGAACACTCCTCGCATGGGTTCCTCGTTCCGCGCCTCATCGAACCTGCTGAGTACCTGTACTGGCCTTGCACTGTGGGGTTCACGCTCACGACTTGATCAGGGCCCCCGCTGCCGCGGCGCTTCGCGATTCCACCACTTCACGAATCGCGCGGTGGGCCATGTCGATCGCCGCGTCGGTGTGCGAGCTGCCCGCCGCATCCGCATTGGCGATGGAGATCCGTCCGAACTGCCGGCGACCGACGACGAACGCCCGGTCCTCGGGCGTCGACAGCGCCCAGCTGACCGGGTCCTCCAGGGTGTTGTAGTTGTAGGTGTAACCGTGCGGCCAGCGGTTCACCGTGATCCCCGCGATGTCCCGCGCCGGGTCGAAACCGCCGTCCGCCAGCGCGCGCGCCAGCTGCTCGCGAATCTCCCGCTCGAAGGTCTCGAAGGAGGTGGCGAGCAGCTCGGCGCGGCCGAGGCGATGTTGTTCCTTCCTGGGCTTCCCCGGCGCGCACGGCGTGCGAACCAGGTGCAGGACAGTGGGCTCTTCCGGTGTCCGCGAGCAGCGGTGGTTCCCGATGCTCACCGGTTCCGGCAGTTGCACGCTCGGGTGGTAGCCACTGGGCGCCGTGATGTTCGCGACGCCGAGCTTCGCAAACGATGTCCAGTTTCGGAGGAAGACGTTGGTGTAGACGATGGGCGCCTTGATGCCGTAGAGCAGCGCCTGGCGCTGCGCCTGTGGGAGCTCGGGACACATGTAGGGGATGACCGAGTTCCAGCACGCCATGACGCAGTGTCCGGCGCGGACGCTTCGCGTCTGGCCGCCCTTGACGTAGCTGACCTCGACCTCCCGCGCCGAAGCAGGGTCGCCCAGGTGGTGCACCTGCACGACGGTGCTGTTGAGACGCACCCTCGTCGGTGACCCCGCCCGGTCCAGCCGTGCGTAGTCCACGCGGGCGGTCACGACATCCTCCTGGCTGCTCCCTGGCACGGCGTCTGGCAGCAGGGCCCTGATCAGCAGCCGCGCGATCGTGGCGTTCCCGTCGGGGAAGTGAATCGATCGACCGCCCTCGCTCGCCCTTGCCTGGTTCTCGCGGCCATGCTGGCCACCGGGCTCGTAGAACAGCTGCTCGCGCGGAGTCGGCTCGAGCTTCATCCCCTGGAAACCCGGGTAGCCGGAGTTCCAGCCGTAGTAGGCCGGGACGGCATCGGCCTGCATCAGGAACAACCCCGTGGTGCGCGACTGGTAGAACCACGCGGCGTCGGGGTGCACCTTCGCGACCTTGAGCAGGAAGTCCTCGTAGCTCATGTGGAGGAGCTGCCGCTTCTTCTCCTCGTCCGACTGGCCGGCCAGGTAGTCGGGCTGGTTGCCGCTCTGCAGGCGCGCAATGTCCTTCTTCGCGTCGGGCGGCAGGGGTGTCTTCGCGAGAAACTCGGTCCACGCCTGGTCGCTGGCCTGCGCACCACCAGGCGTCCCCACGGCCAGCCGGTCTGTCCCGAAGCGCTCCTTCGGGAAGAAGACGCCGTTCCTGAGTCCCATCCGGCGATAGAGGCCGCGGTCCTCTTCCGTCTCGCGCTCGAATCGCTCGATGTCGATGCCCAGCCGCCGAAGCAACCCCATCGAAACGTCGCTGTACTGCTTCGGCGCCTCGATGTTCAGCGTGCCCCCGTTCAGCATGAACATCCGGCCATCCAGCTGGAACTCGTTCCGCTTCGCGTGGCCGCCGAAGTCGTCGTGGTTGTCGAGCACGAGGATGGACGCGCGGGGCCCGACGGCCTCGCGGAAGAACCGAGCCGCGGCCAGGCCGCTGATACCCCCGCCCACGATTACGAGGTCGTAGGCCTCGCCCGTGTCGGTGGCGAGGCTCTTCCACCCGCGGTTGTCCCGCATCTGGTGCGCAACCTCGAACGATCCGGCATGGCTGCCGCGCATGCCCGTCAGGCTCGGCGGGTAGTAGCCGGGCGCCTGCTCGGGCGCCAGTGCGGCCTGCTCCCCGGCGGCCTGCAGCCACGCGGGTGCGACCATCGATCCGGTGAGACCGACAGTCACGCCGTTCAGGAAGTCGCGACGCGTGATGTCGCGGTGCATGCCGAGGTCGCGATCAGAGATGCTCACGGCGTCCTCCTCAGTCCACGACTGCGCGGTCGGTGATGGCCAGCCCGCGGTCGATGATGTCGAATGCTTCGTGCAGCTCCGACTCGGTGATGCAGAGCGGCGGGTTGGTGAAGAACGTGTTCCACCGGACGAACGTGTAAAGGCCCTCTTCGCGGAAGAAGCGTCCCAGCGCCTTCATTTCCGGAGAGGTGCCGTTGAACGGCGCGAGCGGCTCGAGCGTCGTCCTGTTGCGGACGAGCTCGACGATACCGAAGAGGCCGATTGACCGTGTGGCCCCGACGGATGGGTGTCGATCCTTCAGATCGTCCAGCAGAGACCTCATCAGCTTGCCCGTCTCACGAGCGCGCTCGATCAATCCCTCGTCTTCGTAGACCGCGATGGTAGCCAGCGCCGTCGCACAACCCAGCGGGTGGCTGTTATACGTGAGGCCGCCGTAGAGAACATTCGACTCGAAGTGCTCCGCGATGCCGCGACGGACGCCCACCGCGCCCAGGGGCACGTACGCGCTCGTCAACCCCTTCGCCATCGTCAGGATGTCCGGCACCACGCCCCAGTGGTTCACGGCAAACCAGGCACCCGTCCGCCCGAAGCCGGACATCACCTCGTCGGCAATCATCAGGATTCCGTGACGCGTGCAGAGGTCCCGGATCCCTTCGAGGTAGCCGGGCGGCGGGGGCAACACACCGTTGGTGCCCGTGACCGGCTCGAGAATGAGGGCCGCGATGGTCTGCGGGCCCTCCAGTTGGATGATCTCCTCGACGTCGGCCAGGGCCTTTTCCGTCGCGTCCCAGCCGCGCTCGATGCCGTGGTACGGATGCGGAATGTGGACGACGCCGGGAATGCCGGTTTCCGAGTGCGAGCTGCTCGGGTGGGTGGTCAGCGTCAAGCTGCCGGCCGTGCCGCCGTGATACGAGCGATAGCGTGCGAGGACCTTGTGACGGCCGGTATAGAGACGCGCGATGCGGACGGCGTTCTCGTTGGCCTCCGACCCGCCGTTGGTGAAGAAGAACGCATCGATGTCGCCTGGGCACAGCTCCGCGAGCTTGACGCCGAGACGGGCACGCGCCTCGGTGGCCATGAACGGGTTGGCGTAGGCGAGTCGGGCCACCTGATCCTGCACGGCGCGGATCACGCGCTCGTGGCCGTGCCCGATGTTCACGCACATCAACTGACTGTTGAAGTCGATGTACCGCTTGCCCTCCGGTGTCCAGAAATGGACGCCCTTGGCCCTGGCCACCGGGATGGGATCCACGTGACTCTGCGCGGACCACTCGAACAGCGTGTGATGACGACAGGCCTCCACCATGCCGGCGCCGGTGGACAGGTCGGCTTCCAAAGACACTTGGCTCATCTTCGACTCCGCAACGAGGTCAACGTCCGAGCGCGATCAGGCGAGGCCGCGGGCGACCAGCAGTTCCTGCACCGCGCGATGCGCCTCGTCGAACGCTTGGTTCGTGAACGCGGCAGCACCGGCGTCCGAATTGGCGATGGTGATCCACCCGTGTCGCTGGCGTCCGATCACGTGCGGACGGGCCTCGGGCGGCACGTCCGGGTCGCCCAGCGTGTCGTAGGTATAGGCGTACCCGTGCGGCCAGCGATTGGCAGCTATCCCGACGATGTCAGCGGCGGGGTCGAAATCGGTCCCCGCGAGCGTCCGAGCCAACTGGCGGCGGATGGACATCTCGAAGTCCGAGAACTTCATCGAGAGCAGCTCCTGCTGCCCCGCGCGGTTCTGCTCCTTGCGCGGCAGCCCCGGTTTGTTGGGGTTGCGCACCATGTGCACAACCACCGGCTCATCGGGCGTGGTCAGCCCACGATAGCCGCCGACCGTGGAGCCGGGATCGATGCTGCAGTTCGGGTGGTACAGGCCTGGAGCGCTGATGTTCGACACGCCAAGCGCCTTGAACGATGTCCATCGGCGCAGCAGGACGTTCGTGTAGAGCATCGGCACCTTGACCGAGTAGCCAAGCGCCTGCTTCTGCGTGTCCGGAAGCTCGGGCACGAGCCTCGGGATGATCGCGTTGAAGCACGCCAACACCACGTTTCGACCGCGCACCAAATGCATGCGGCCCCCACGGAGATAGGCGACACGGACACCGCCCGGTCGGTCGCTCGAGCCTTCGTGCGCCACGCGAACCACGCTGCTTTCCAGTCGGATGCGCACGGACGCGGCCGGGTCGTCCAGCCGGGCATAATCCACCGGCGCCTGCACGATGGTGGACATGTCGTGCTTTCCGGAAATGGCCCGTGGCACCAGGCGTGCCACCAGGAGCCGGGCAATGGAGGCGTTCCCGTCCGGAAAATGGAAGGCGTAGCTGCCCTGCGGGAACCGCTTCTCGAAGGTCAGGCCCAGCCCGTCGAAGCCAACCGATCCGCGCTCGGCGGCCTCGAGGGCCGGCGTCGTGTCCACGCGCTTGTTGTTCCGCCCACCCTGCCCGAGGAAGTAGGGCAGCGCCTCGGGGCTCATCTTCGCGTGGCGGAGCAGGAACTCCTGGTAGCTGATCCGCGCGAGGGCGGCCGTCTTCTCCTCGATGGACATCCCCGCCATGTAGTCGGGGTTCTCGCCGTAGATACGGACGAGGTCCCGCCGGGCCGCGTCGGTAAGCGGTGCCTTGGCGAAGAACTCGTCCCACGGGAGCCGGCCTGTTCCCACCACCAGCCGGTCCTCGCCGAAATGTTCCTTGTCGAAGAACGTGGAGGGCCCGAGCTCGAACTTCTGGAACAGGTCGCGGTTCAGGAATTCCTGATTCCGGCTGACGTCCACTCCCAGGTCCGCCACCAGGGACTTGGCCGTGTAGCTGTATGGGTAGGGGGTCGAGATCCCCATCGTCCCGCCGTAGCTGATGAACGTCCGGCCGTTGTAGACGAACTCGTTACGCTTGGCGTGTCCGCCGAAGTCGTCGTGGTTATCGAGCACCAGCACCCGTTGGTCGGTGCCGAGCGCCTTCTGCCAGAAGTACGCGGCTGACAGCCCCGAAAGCCCGCCGCCGACAATGACGAGGTCGTACGTTTCGTTCGTCTCGACGTCGATGCCTGGAAAGCGCTCGTAGGTGCCGCGATCGATGGCGCCCAGCGGCTGCACGGCCGATTCGTGCTCGCCGCGAAGGCCGAGTCGCCGCGGCGGGTACGCCTCAGCAGTGGGCCCGCTGCCCGGCGCCTGCGAAGCGTCCGCGCGACCCTGCAGGCCGACGGCCGCGGCGCCCACACCAATGGCGACGCCGTTCAGGAAATCGCGGCGCAGGATGCGCCGGTTCATGCCGAGATCTCGGGCGTCGGGTTCGCAGCTCATTGGGGATCCCTGCAAGGTTGCGGGACTGTTACATAACTAAAGTAAGGTTGTCAATGATTCGAAATCGTGCCATGTAAACGGATGTCACGGGCGCAATCTCCATAGCGGGACACACCCCGCGGCGCCCAATCGAAATCGAAATGCTCACCATGCGTCGAGCGCATCCCTGCCCGATTTGCTGCAAGCTTGTGAGAAGTCGAGCGGGAGCCGGCTGCTAGCATCCCCGCGCGTGGCCAAGTCGAAATCTCCCCGATCGTCGAAGGCCGCCCCCGCGCGCGCCGGCAAGTCCGCCACCTCCTACATTCACCCTGAGCAGCAGGCCGCCATGCGGCCCGACATCGGCACGCAGGACAAGTTCCGCAAGAAGAAGGCGCCGACGACGTATCGCTACGACTCGTCGCTCTCCCCCGCGCTGGACTGGGACGGGCAGAACCGCGCGCGCGAGCTGGGCGAATGGCTGCTGGCGCGCATCGAGGAGGCCGCGGCGCTGCCGGCGCCGCACGCGTTCGCAGAACCTCTCCAGTTCACCGGCTCCGGCGGGCGGACGCCGCTCACTGTCCGCTCACTGCAAGAGGCCGTTGACGCACTGAAGCGGCTCGGCAAGCCGTTCCTCACCTGGACCGGCAAGGCCGAGCGGCTGTCGTTCGACGTTCCCACCCTCCCGCTCTTCGTCCACGAGCGCCTCTCCACCCGCGCCATCGTCGACACGCTGGTCGGCCACCGGAAGGACAAGCAGCAGTCGCTCTTCGACCTGTTCGCCGACCCGCAGCACTCCATCGCCGACCAGGTGATGCGCGCCTACGAGCACCAGGACCGGTGGGTGAACCGCATGGTCCTCGGCGACTCGCTGGTGGTGATGAACTCGCTGCTGCAGTACGAGGGCCTGGGCGGGCAGGTGCAGATGATCTACATCGACCCGCCCTACGGCGTGACGTTCGGCAGCAACTTCCAGCCCTTCGTCCGGAAGCGCGACGTCAGCCACAACGACGACGAGGACCTGACGCGCGAGCCGGAGATGATGAAGGCGTATCGCGACACGTGGGAGCTGGGCCTGCACAGCTACCTCACCTACATGCGCGACCGCCTGCTCCTGGCGCGCGAGCTGCTGACGCCGAGTGGCAGCGTGTTCGTGCAGATCAGCGATGAGAACCTGCACCACGTCAGGGAGTTGATGGATGAGGTAATTCGGTTCAGAGAACTTCGTCTGCGTGGTGACGGTCAAGAAGACCTCGAGCGCCACGAGTGAACTTTTTGCCGAGCGTCGCTGACTACTTGTTGTGGTACGCCAAGGACATAGAGAGCGTCAAGTTTCGGCAAGTCTATTTGCCTAAGTTGGCGGGCGCCGAAGGAGCTGGCCAGTACACATGGGTCGAGGAGCCATCTGGGGTCCGCCGCCGGCAAGGAGCCACCGAGTCGGTCGAGGAGTTGATGTCAGCTGGACGATTGTTCAGGCCAGACAACATGACTAGTCAACGACCGCCGGGTGACGTTCCTGTTGATCTTGACGGCAAGACCTTCCGGCCAGGCAAGGGCTACTGGAAAACCGGCGAGGCCGGGATGGACGCGTTGAAGCGCGCTCACCGTCTTATGGCCATCGGCAACACCCTCTGTTACGTCCGCTTCTTGAACGACTTCCCGGTCTTCCCAGTTACGTCGATGTGGGACGACACGGTAAGTAGCGGCTTCGGGGATCCGAAGCTCTATGTCGTTCAGACCAATTCAAGGATCGCGGAACGCTGCATACAGATGACCACCGACCCGGGGGACCTCGTCCTGGACTCCACCTGCGGCAGCGGCACCACCGCCTACGTCGCCGAGCAGTGGGGCCGGCGCTGGATCACCATCGACACCAGCCGCGTCCCGCTGGCGCTCGCGCGGCAGCGCCTGCTCACTGCCACCTTCGACTACTACGAGCTCAAGGACCCGAAGCGCGGCCCGGCCGGCGGCTTCGTCTACTCGCGCAAGCAGAACAGGAAGGGAGAAGAGGTGGGCGGCATCGTCCCCCACGTCACGCTGAAGAGCATCGCCAACGACGAGCCGCCCGAGGAGGAAGTGCTGGTCGACAGGCCCGAGGTGGACAAGCGCTACGTGCGCTTCACCCGGCGGGCCGCCCCGCTACCAGGTGGAGTTGCTGGGTCTCGACACCTTTGATCCCATCACCATGAAGCCCGACCATCGGGAGGGGGACGACGTGCCGGCGTGGCTCCTGGATCAGGACTACAACGAACTGTCCTTCCATGTCTCGCAGGCCTTCTTCCCTCGCACCGGCGCCTGGAACGACCTGCGCAAGGCCCTGAAAGGGGACGACGACGACAGCGTCTGGGACCACCTGGCCGGGCCAATGAGCGCACCGTTCGAGGCGGGCGAGCACGGGCAGGTGGCGGTGAAAGTGATCGACGACCGGGGAAACGAGCTGATCGTCATCAGGAAACTCGAGTGAGATCGGGAGTCGGGAAGCGGGAGTCGGGAGTCGGGCGTGCCCGCCGAGGCCGCAAGACGGCGAGGGCGGGAGGGAGTGGATGACGGACGGGGCTACAACAGGTCGTCGAGCATCAGCACGTCGATGTCGGTGACCCGGCGGAAGTCCTTGTCATTCGTGACGAACCCCGTCGCGCCGGCGGTCAGGGCCGTGGCCAGCTGGATGGCGTCGAGCGTGCGGAGCTGATACGTGGCTCGGGCACGAGCCGCCCGCTCCGCGATGCCGAGGGAGGGAGAGAGCCACTCGATGTTCGGCACCTGAATGGCGGTGGAGAACATCTCGTCCGCCGCATCGGGTCTTCCGCTGCGAAAGGGCATGACCAGAAGCTCCGTCATCGTGAGGGTCGACGTCACACCAATGCTGTGGCCGGCTGCGATCCGGGTGAACACGGCGTGCGCCGCGCCGGCGTACCGCGGGTGGTCTTCGGTGTCGTAGATGAACGGGCTCGTGTCGAGCCCAATGCGCGCGTGGCGCCGGAGAAAGCGGGACAGGCGCCCGGCGTTCACCAGTCCTCCCGCTCCCGGTCGAGGTAGTCGGGTGGATAGCGCAGGCCGAGGGATGAACCGCGAAGCGCGGCGACCGGGTCCTTGGACTTCTTGACCAGGACGACGCGATTGTCCATCACGACGACGCGGATCTTGTCGCCGGGTTTCAGCTTCAGGGCGTTGCGTGCTTCTTTCGGCACGACGATCTGGTTCTTGCTCGAAAGGGTGACTTCTTCGACCATGGCAGGCTCCTTTACTATTGTGCCAGAAAGTAAAGCGACACGATGAGCGACCAGTTCGAGGTCCCCGAGCCCATCATCTGCTCCCCGTACGAGGAGCCGTCCGGGCACTGGCGCCTCGAGCAGGGCCAGCCCCCGACCCGCGAGCCCGGGCGGCGCCCGGCGCACTACTTCTACCGTGACCCGGCCCGGCAGACGGCGGAGGGGGAAGCCGAGGGTGTGGCCGTGCCGCTGCCGCTCGTGAACCTCGTCCGGGAGAGGCTCAATGACTGGCATGCCGCGGGGTACCCTGGCGCCACGCGAACGACCCTGGAGCTGCTGAACTACTGGCGACGTGACGGTCGGCAGCATCGCCTGTTCTTTGCGCAGATTGAGGCGGCCGAGACCATCATCTTCCTCACCGAGGCGCGGCGCGACTTCCTCCGGGGCATCGACATCCCGTCCGACGAGCCAAGCGACAAACAGAGGACCGAGCTCGGCTACCGCGCGTTCCGCCGCTGCGCCTGCAAGATGGCGACGGGCTCCGGCAAGACGACGGTGATGGCGCTGCTCTCAGCCTGGAGCATCCTGAACAAGGTGCACGACCGCGGAAACGCGCGCTACTCGGACGTGGTGCTGGTCGTGTGCCCGAACGTCACCATTCGCAGCCGGCTCCACCGCCATCGCGAAGGCGCTGTACGAGTGGCTGGCCGAGAACCAGCCGCCCACGGGCGTGCCGCCGCATCACATCGACGCGTTCCTGAACACACCGGATCGCGTCAACACGATCCGCGTGGACTCGAAGGTCGTGCACGAGACCGACACAGGCCACGCGAAATCGGACGAAGCCACGTGGATGCGCTTCACCCTGGACACCGTGGGCAGAACCGCCTGGCCGACGGACCGTCAGGGGCGCACGGTGGACCCCGAGGGCTTCGAGGCGCTGGCGGAGAAGCGCGGCGCGCCCCTGCACCCGCCCGGCCGTGACGTGCGCTGCATCGTGTCGGTGGGCATGCTCACCGAGGGCTGGGACTGCAGCACCGTCACGCACATCGTCGGGTTGCGGCCGTTCATGTCGCAGCTGCTGTGCGAGCAGGTGGTGGGCCGCGGCCTCAGGCGTAGGGAGTACGAGGTCGGCGAGAACGGATTGATGACCGAGGAAGTGGCGAAGGTCTTCGGCGTACCGTTTCAGGTGGTGCCATAAAAAACGAACCCCACGGCGGCGCCACCGAAGCCCAGGGAGCGCCATCACGTGCACGCGTTGCCTGGACGATCGCCGCTCGAGATTCGATTTCCCCGCGTCGAAGGCTATCGGCAGGCCATCCGCAACCACGTGACGGTCGATTGGAACGCGGTGCCGCCGCTGTTCCTCGATCCGCTGAAGATTCCGCCGGAGGTGGAGATGAAGGCCTCACTGCCCGACAACGCGGGGCGAGCCTCCCTGACGGGACCCGGGCGGCTGGAGCGCGTGGACCTCAACCCCTACCGCGAAGGGAAGCGGCTGCAGGCGCTCGTCTTCGAGATGGCCGCGGCGCTGACGAAGAGCTATGTCACCGGAGGGCAATGCGAGGCGCCGGCCCACGCCCTGTTCCCGCAGATCGCGAAGATCGTCCAGCAGTATTTCGATACGAAGGTCGTTCCGGTGAAACCCGCCGAGAAGGTGGATGCCTTCCTGTCGCCCTATTACGGCTGGGCGATCGAGCGGTTGACCGCGGCCATCAAGCCCGACACGGCCGCCGGTGAAGCGCCGGAGGTGCCAACGTACGAGTCTTCACGCGGGCCGGGCTCCACGGCCGACGTGGACTACTGGACCAGCAAGGACGTCCGCGAGGTGGTGAAGAGTCACCTGAACTACGTCGTCGCGGACACGAAGATGTGGGAGCAGTCGGCGGCCTACATCCTCGACACGCATCCGAAGGTGCAGGCGTTCGTGAAGAACGCGGGCCAGGGGTTCGCCATCCCCTACCTGCACAACGGCCAGCCGCACGACTACGTGCCGGACTTCATCGTCCGCCTCGCGGGTGAACCGGCCGTGCACCTGATTCTCGAGACGAAAGGCTTCGACGAATTGGCGGAGGTGAAAGCCTCCGCCGCGGAGCGATGGGTGGCGGCCGTCAACGCCGACGCCCAGCATGGCGGGTGGCGAGCACTCACCTTGCTCGTTCTTCGTGTCCCTTTCGTGCCTTCGTGGTCTCTCTCTCTCCAACGTCAGTTGCTGGGTGTCGCAGCGCCGGGCTTGAGGATCACGTACGCCGGCAGGCCCACCGCCTTGAAGCGCTTCATCACGTCGCTCGCCGGCGGATCGTCCGGCTGCTCGGCCTGGAACTTGATCTTCACGTAGCCATCCAGCGCCTGCTTCACCGACGGATCGACCAGCGTCGTCTTGTCCATCGTCAGGCAGTTCTTGCACCACGTGGCCCACATGTCGACCAGCACGGGCTTGCCCTCGCGCTCCGCCTCCGCGAGGCCGGAGGCCAGCGACGAGTGCCAACCCTCCTTCAGCATCTCTTCCACGCTCGACGCCACCTCGGTGGCGTCCACCCAGCGGTTGGCGAAGAGGCCGTAGGCGAGGTAGCCGTAGTAGACGGCGGTGCCGAGGATGAGCACACCGAACGCCTGCTTCACGCGCACCATCCAGGGGCCGGGCTTCGGCAACGACGCCAGACCCGCGCCGGCGATGGGCCACGGGATGGCCATGCCGATGCCGAGGAAGAACGGCAGCAGGAGCGCGACGGTGGTGCCCGTCGCGTAGAGGTTGCTGGAGAACAGCACCACCTGGATGACCACCGGCGCCACGCAGGCACCCGCCAGCAGCGCCGCCACGGTGCCCATGGTGAACGCCAGCAGGAACGTGCCCCGGCCGGCGCCGCTCCCGATGTTGCTCGAGAAGCGCGAGAAGTCGATCTCGAACACGTCGAACATGGCGAGCGCGAGCGCCACGAACAGCACCGCGATGCCGAGGTTGAACCACGGCGAGGCGTTGATGGTGCCGAAGGTGCTGGCCGTGAGGACAACGATGAGGCCCAGGACGCCGTAGACGAAGGCCATGGCGCCGCCGTAGGTGAGCCCGAGCAGGAACCCGCGCTTGCGCGACGACGCCTGCGCGCCGGCGCCGATGATGGCCAGGTTGATGGGAATCATCGGCAGCACGCACGGCGTCAGGTTGAGCGCCAGCCCTCCGAGCAGCACGATGAGCAGGATGGCCAGCGGCCCCCGACCCTCGAGGAGCCCCTTCTCGGTGACGCCGGATTCGGCATTGCGGATGAAGGTGAGGAAGTCGTCCGTACCGAGATAGCCGCCGGTGCTCGAGACCAGGGTGAACTTGTCGAGTTGTGCGATTCCGGTGTCGGGACCGCCCGTCACAGTGGCCACCGGCGCCGTGGTGGTGGCCGGTGCGACCTGCGCCGGCTTCTCGCCGGTGCCGAAGGCGATCCTGTCGAGCACGCCGCCGTGCTGCGAGGTGACCGCGGCGCCGGCCGCGACCGCGTTCAGCTTCCACTCGAACTGCGCCGTGCTGGGCGCGTAGCACATCTTGTCGTCGCAGGCCTGATAGCGCAGCCGACCCGGGACGACGACCTCGCCGGGAGGCAGTCCCGGAGGCAGGCTGAAGCGCACGCCGATGGTGAATCGCTGATCGAAGACGAGCAGCGGCTCGTCCAGGCCTTCCTGCTTGAAGTCCGTGGCCACCGGGAACACCAGCTCTTCCACCTGGATACCGGCGGGCGCCTCGACGGTCAGCTCGGTCGGGATGAGCGAGGGGTCCCGGGGCTTGTTCGACTGGACGTGGAAGCTCTCGGGCAGCGCCACCGTGATGGCCGCCCTCACCGTGCTGCCCGCCCGCACGCCGTCGCTCTCGACCAGCGGAGTGATCTCGGCGGGAATGCGTCTAAGCTGGGCCGTAGCCGAGCCGGCGGTCGCCAGCAGCAGCACCGCGGTCAGGAAGGCATGGGTCAGCGCCCGGGGCCGGAGGTTGGACATCGCTTCCTTAGATGATAAGTCGGGTGGGAATGGGTTCGGCAGGTGCCGCCCCTATGTCTCCTGCAACCCGATCCACTTCGGCACTTCGGGCAGCGTCACCGACTCGAGGGCGTCGATGAGGCGGGCGGGGTCCTGCTCCACCAGGAGTGCCGCCCGGTGCTGCGGGCGGATGAACTGCTCGGCCACGGCGTGGTCGATGAACCGGACAACGGGGTCGTAGAACCCGGCCACGTTCAGCAGGCCACACGGCTTCTTGTGCAGCCCCAGCTGGGTCCACGTGAGGGCCTCGAACAACTCTTCGTAGGTCCCGAAGCCGCCGGGCATGGCGATGAACGCGTCCGAGAGCTCCGCCATCATCGCCTTGCGCTCGTGCATCGAGGCCACCACGTGCAACGTCGTGAGGCGCTGGTGCGCAATCTCGCGCGCGGCCAGCGCGTGAGGGATGACGCCAATCGCCTCGCCGCCGGCCTCGAGCACGGCGTCTGCGACGACGCCCATCAGCCCCACGTGGCCGCCGCCATACACCAGCCCCATCCCGCGCGCGACGAGCTCGCGCCCCATCGCGCGGGCGGCTTCCGCGTAGGCGGGGTTGGTACCAGCCGAGGATCCACAGAACACGCAGATACGACGCATCAGCTGATCTTAAGAGAAACCACGAAGCCACGAGGGAATCACGAAGACCACGAAGTCCGGCTTTTCTGGCCGTCAAGACTCCAAGACCCAAGACCTCAAGACCTCAAGACCCAGGGAGCCTTCGTGCCGTCCCTCGTGGCCTTCGTGCGCTTCGTGTTCCCGGGCTCGTTCACACACGCAGGAGCACGCCGCGGGCGGGGCGGTTGGTCGCGCGCGCGATGGCTTCGGCGTAGAGCGCCACCTGGCGGCGGTAGGTCTCGTCGGTCGCCATCACCACGTCGGTCTTGAAGTCGATGACCACCCACCCCTCCGCGGTCTCATAGGCGAGATCGCATTGGCCATCCACGAGCACGGAGGTCCGCATCACCGACAGCGGCACCTCGCGCCAGACGCGGCGGCCGGCGGCCTGCGCCTCGCGCGCGGCGGCCAGGCGGGGATGGCCGAGCACGCGATGAACGGTGATGGCCGCCACGCCCCGCTCCTCGTCCGTGGCCCCGAGCAGCTTTGCGTGCAGCTCGGCGAGCGCGCGCACCTCGTCGGCGCCTGCGTCCAGCGGCACCGCGGCCAGCATCGCGTGGACGAGCGTGCCGAAGCGGCGGCCCGACGGGCGCGCCTCGATGACCGCCGCATCCTCAACGGCGACGCCCTCTGCCGACTCGTCTGCGATTCCCGCGGCGGCGGCCTGGGCCGCGTACTCCGTGGCCGTCTGCACGAGCAAGGATGGCGCCGCGCCCGTCTGCTGCGTGGCGTCGCGACGCGCAGCCCATTCATCGAAGGCGGCGCGATCCGCCGCCACCTGCCCGGGCGCCGCATCCTTCGTGATCAAGTCCTCGCGCCTCAACCCACGCGCATCGTCCGCGGTCTGCTCCAGCAGGAGGGGGTCCCACCAGACCACGGTGTAGGCCTCGCCAGACTCGGGGTCGCGCAGCTGATACGCGCCCGGCCTCACGGTGGACGCATCCGGCTGCTGGCCATCGGGGCGAAGCAGCACCGTGTCCTTGCCCTTGAACGCCGGCACGCCCGGCGCCGTCCCCGGATCCTGGCGCTGGGCCATAGGCGGATAGAGCGCCCGGTTGAGGGGACGCAGCCACCCCTTGTCGTAGGGGCCGTCGCCCACGGCCGGCAGCACCAGCAGGTCGCGCGCGCGCGTGGCGGCGACATAGGCGAGGCGCACGCCCTCCGCGGCATCCCGGGCGGCCTCCTCGGCGTTGTGATCGATCAGATCCACGGGCGCCCATCCGCCGATGCGAATCGCGCACAGGTTCCGTGACGAGTCCAGGTATCGCGACGCTTCGTCCAGGCTCAGCTTGCAGCCCATGTCCGCCAGGATCACCACGGGGAACTCCAGCCCCTTCGCCTTGTGCACGGTCATCAGGCGCACGCCCTCGCTGCCTTCCTCGAGGATGGGCGCTTCGGGAGCCTCGGTGCTGCCGGCGGCCTCGCGCAGCAGGTCCACGAAGCCGCGGAACGACAGCCCGCCCTCGGCCTCGTAGCGTCGCGCGAGGTCGGAGATGTGAAGCACGTTGGCCAGCACCTGCTCGCCCCCGCGCCACAGGATGAACCCCGCATGCGCGCGGGTGGCGGCGATGAGCCGGCCGATGGTGTCGGCCACGGGCCGGTAGTTGCGCGACGCGTGCAGCTCGCGCAACGTCTCGAGCGAGCGGGCCACCGGCTGCAGCCGCTCGGGCAGATCCTTCGGCACGCGGTAGGGATGGAACCCGTGGGCCGCGGCATGGTACTCGAGCAGCTCTTCCTCGCCCACGGCGAACAGCGGGCCGTGCACGGTGGCGTACACCGACAGTTCGTCCTCGGGCCATTCGATGGCGGTGAGGGCGGTACGCAGCGCGTCCACTTCCTCAAGTTCGTGAAAGGTCTTCCCCCCCACCAGCAGGTGCGGTACGCCGCGTGACTCGAGCGCTTCGACGTAATCGCGCGTGACGTCGGCGCCGAAGTGGAGGAACCGGCGGAACAGCAGGCAGACGTCGCGTGGAGCGATGGGACGCCGCACGCGCGCGGAGCCGTTCGCCGGATCGGGCGCGTCGACCGTCCACGGGCACTCGGGCGACACCAGCCATCGCACGAACTCGCCAATCGCGCGCGGCTGGCACTCGGCCAGCGCGCCCTGCGTGACGTCACGCCGGCCATAGGGGGCCGACATCGGAAGGGCCACCACCGCGGGTTGATCCGGACGCTCCCTGCGGTGCGCCGTGAGCGGCACGTAGCGGGCCTGGAGCGTCGCGGCATCGCCCGTCATCTCGGAGCGAAACGCCGCGTTCACGAAGTGCTGAATCGACGGGACCGCGCGGTAGGACGTCTGCAACGTGACCTGCAGCGCGCCCTCCACCGACAGGCCGTCCGCGATGCGCGAGTAGGCACCCACGTCCGCGCGCCGGAAGCGGTAGATGGACTGCTTCGGATCGCCGACGATGAACAGCGCACCCGGCCTCGTCCGCCCGGCCGCGCCCCCGACCTCGTCCGCCGCGGCCAGCAGGAGGAGGAGCTCGGCCTGCAGCGGGTCGGTGTCCTGGAACTCGTCCACGAGCAACACGCGGAACCTGCGGCGGAACGCCTGGCGCACCTCGCCGGTGTCGCGCACGAGGTCGCGAGCCTTGATCAGCAGGTCGAGGAAATCGAGCGCGCCCGCCTTCAGCTTCCTCGCCTCGTACTCGGCCAGGCACTCGCGCATCTCCTCGCGCAGCAGTGCCGCGAGGTCGGCGTTCGCCTCCTCGCGGAACCGGGACAGGCCCTGGATCAGCCGCGCGTGCGCATCGAACGCGTCCTGTCGGCTCACACCCTGCGCAAACGCCACGCCCGAGCCCTTGCGCGGCTTCGCGAAGTTGCGGTCCTCGGCCAGGGACACCAGCGCGGCCTCCCAGGCGTCCAGCTCCTCGTGGCCGATCTCGCGCACGCGCTCGATCTCCGCGCTCACGCGACGTGCCGCCAGCGTGTCCGCCGAGAAGTTGTCGCCCTTCTTCAGCGGCCGGCTGGTCAGCCGCGCGAAGTCGCGCAGCTCGTCCACGAGCGCGATGAGCGCGGTGCGGCGATCCCAGGCCGGACGCGTCCACGCCGCGTCGTGGTCGCGCCACTGCGTCAAGTCCCAGGCCGCCCGCCGCAGGCGATCGATGGGACCGTTGTCGTTGTCTTCGTCGGGACTCCAGCGCGTGGGCCGCCGCAGCGAGCGGCGGACGCCCTCCCCTGGATCGGCCAGCTGCGCGTGCAGCCACGAATCGAACGCCTCGTCGAACACCTGCGCTGCCTGCGACTCGGTGAGCACCGTGAACGCCGGGTCCACGCGCGACTCCACCGGCCGCTCGCGCAGCAGATCGGCGCAGAAGCCATGGATGGTGCTGACGTGCGCCTCTTCGAAGTCGTACACCGCCCGCGCCAGCCGCGCCGCCGCCGGCGTGGCCTCCGCGTGTCGCCCCCGGGCGCGCTCCAGCTCCTCGCGCAGGCGCAGCTTCAGCTCGCCCGCCGCCTTCTCGCTGAACGTGACCGCCACGATCTGATCGATGGTGGCCACGTCCCCTTCGAGCAGCCGGACGATGCGCCCGACCAACTCCGTGGTCTTGCCGGTGCCGGCTGCGGCTTCCACCACGAGCGTCCGGCCCAGGTCGTTCGCGATGGCCGCGCGGTTCTCCGCCGGCGCGCTCATGGCAGGTTCCTCAGGGCGTCGAGGTCCGCGAAGCGCGCGGGATCCTTCTTGCGCGTGCGCCGCTCCTCGTCGCGCCCGCACACGGCCGTGAAGTCGCACCAGGCGCAGGCCTCCCGGTCCGGCCGCGCCGCCAGCAGGCCGTGCTCCACCCCGCGGTCCACGATCTCCAGCACCTGGAGCGCCGTCTTGCGCGCGCCCTCGAGCAGTGGAATCTCGTGTTGCGTGAAGCCGCCGGCCGTGGTGCAGAAGGAGAGTCGGCCCGAGTAGACCTCGTCGCCCGGCGAGAACGCCTCGAGGGCGAGGCCGTAGATGACCGGCTGAAGGACGCGCCCGCCGGCGACGATGGTGGTGCCGGCCGCGGTGCGGTTCTTCCCGGTCTTGTGATCGGTGACGCGCAGCATCCTTGTCTGTCGATGCCGTTCCACCATGTCGATGGACCCGCGAAGCAGGAAGCGCCCGTCCACGCGCGCGGGCTCGGGCGAGCTGGCCGGATCGCGATCGCCACGATCTTCCAGGCCGAAGGCGAGCTCGAAGCGCTCGGGCGTCCACTCGGCGCCCTCTTCGGCCAGGCGTTCCAGCCAGATCTTCAGGTCGCGGCTCATCGCGGCCATCTCGTCGCGCCACACGCGCTCGATGGCGGGCGCGAGGTCGTCGAACGCCACCTTCTCGACCTCGGTGACCGACCACTCGAGCATCTTCTGGGCGCGCGGCAGGGTCTCGAGCGAGAGCGGCAGCAGGTGCATCGACTGGAGCTTGCGAAGCGCGTGCGTCTGGATGCGATGGAAGAGATCGCCGCGCGTGAGCGGGTCGAGCTTCTGCAGCGGCGCGGGCTCTTCGAGCGGGGCCAGGCGGTAGATGGCGGCCAGCATGAACTGATACGGGCAGGCCGCGAAGCGCTGCAGCGCGGTCAGCGAGTAGGGGCGCGCGCCCAGGCGCTGCCGGGCGAGCGCGGGCGCCGTGGTCTCGGGCACGCTGCGGACCAGGCCGTCGGCCGTCTCCCACTGCCGGCGGTGCCAGCGCATCCAGCGCGTGGTGAGCGAACGCTGCAGCTCGGGGCTGAGCTCGTACAGGTAGCGCGCGCGGCCCTTCACGGCAATGGGGTCGTGCGACGCGAGGAGCGCCCCGATGGTCGAGAGGTCGTGCTCGAAGGCATCGATGGCGCGCGCCGCCCGGTCTGGTGCGGGCCAGGCCAGGCGCGATCCGCCCTCGCGGTAGGCGCGCTCGGCCACGCGCGAGGCCGACGGGATGACGCCCTCGATGGCGCGGACGATGTCGAGGACGTAGAACGAGGGCACGCGCGGCCGCGACTCGTTCAGCTCGAGCCGGGGATACGACACGTAGAGCCGCTCGCGGGCCGCCCCGGCGGCCAGCATCAGCTGCAGGCGCTCGTCGGCGGCGCGCGAGGGCTGCCGCACGAGCGAATCCCCAAGGCCTTCGCGGCGATGGTCCAGCAGCAGCGCGTCTTCGCGGATGCGCTGCGGGAACATGCGTTCAGCCAGCCCCGGCACGAACACCACGCGGAAGGCACGGCCCCGCGCGGCGTGCGGCGTGCCGACGAACACCCGGCCGAAGCGGCGACGCGGGGGCTCGTGCGTGAGCGAGGACAGGCGCGGCGCCAGCACCTCGCGCACCTCGCGGAGGGTGACGGGGCCAATGGCCGACAGGGGCGCCAGCTCCTGCAGCACGCGCAACACGCGGGCGGGCTGCGCCAGCACCGTGGGCACGAGCGCGGAGAGGGCGCGCAACCAGTCGCCCCAGCGCTGTGCCGACGGCCATGCCGCCATCTCGCCGAGCACCGGCACCGCGAACGCCTGCAGCGCGTGCAGTTGCTCGGTGTCGCGCCGGAGTGCACGCGTCCTGGACGACTGCGGATCCTCGGATTCCACCTCGCGCAGCCGCCCGCGGTAGTCCTGCTCGAGCCCGGCCAGACGGCGGCGCCAGCGATCGATGCCGCCGATGACGGCAGCCTCGACAATCAGGTCCTCCCACCGCCACGGCGCGCGCAGCGTGCCCGCCACATCGCGCGCGGTCTCGCCACGTGCCGCCTGGGCCTGACGCTCCTCCTCGGGCTGCGTGTCGTCCACCCGATCGCGCGCGGGGACGACGGCGTCCACGGATTCGTCCAGCGCGGGCTGCCAGCTCCCCGCCTCCGCTCGCGCCGAGCCGCTGGCGAGCTTCGGCGAGGCAAGCCCGTCCGCTCGCGCCGCGTCATTCCCGATTCCCGACTCCCGACTCCGGACTCCCGCCTTCGCCGGGGCTTCGGCGGGCAGGCGCGGCGCGGCCGCCCCTGCCGGCACCTGTCCGAGCGACACGTACTCCGCGAAGCGCCGGGCGGAGAGCCCTTCTTCCGCGCAAGCAATCAGCGCCAGCAGCGCGCGCCCCGACGGGTCGGGCCGCCGGGTGCCGCGGTGATACCACGCAGGCACGCCGGCGCGCTCGAGCGCGTGCTCCAGCAGGCTCAGGTAGGTCTGCGGTGCACGCAGCAGCACCGCCATCTCGTCGAAGGGCACGCCGCGCGCGGCTTCCTCGAGGATGCGTCGCGCCACCTCCACCGCCTCGCGTCCCTCACCGGGCGCGGAGAAGATGACGACGGAGTCGTCTTCGGCGCCCGTGGGGGGCGCGTCCGGAGAAAACAGGAATCGCTGGAGGTGGTGCAGGGCCCTCTCCGCCGGTCGAGCGAGCTCTTCCCGCGCTCCGGCTGCGTTCGCGCGCTTCGCGGCTCTCCCCGGCTTCGCCGGCGCGGACGGCTCGACGGGCGCCACAGCCATCGACGCCAGCGCCTCGCGTGTCCGCACGTCTCCGGCCGGCACCGTGGCCAGCATCGACTTCGCGCTTCGGGCCAGCGCATGGATGAACCGCGCCTCGGCGGCACTCGACGCGGGCACGTCCAGCAACAGCACGTGCGCATCTCGAACGGGCGATGCGGGTGCGACGGCCGCGTCGGCCGCCGTGGCGAGCAGCGTCGCGTAGTCCACCGCTCCGGCCCGGCGCCGCTCGGTGTTCGCATGGTTCAGCAATCGTGCGAGGTCGGCCACCGCCTGGTCGCCGTGCAGGTCGTCGGGCCCGAGCCCGGCCATCCGAATCTCGGCGAGGGTGCGCGCCAGCGCGCGGGGGAAGCCGGGCATGCCGGCCACCGGATCGAAGTAGGTCAGGTCGTCGGCCGCGACGCTCTCGAACGTCGCCCGCGCGGCCACGGCCTCGTCACCGAGCGCGGGTGTAGGCAGCAGGCCCTCGGCCGCCAGGAGAGGCAGCGCCAGCCGCGTGGCCAGCTCGCCGATGCCCGCGCGCGACACGCCGACCAACCCGCCGCGCGCGATGGCCACCCGCGCCACCAGTTCGTCCGCCGCCGCGCGCGACGCGCCGATGACGAACACCGGTTCCGCGTCGCCCGCATGGCGCGCCAGGTACGCCTCCGCCTCAGCCAGGCGTTCGGCGGCGGAGCTGTGGCTGAACAGAGAGGCTGGCATGGGGCCGGAGGAGGATCGCACGTCCATTGATGATTGGTGATTGCAGAGTGAGCGATTGATTGGGGATTGGTCGATTGGATCATTGAGCGATTAATCGGGCGATTGGGGGATTGAGGCATCGGGCGACTGATTGAGAGGGCGGGCGATTGAGGGATCGACCGATTGACGCGCCACGGGTGCGCCCGATCCGGATGCCGCGGCGAAAGCCGCGCAGCGCGACACGCCGAATCACTCAATGCCTCAATCACCCAATCGTCAATCAATCGCCCAATAACCCAATCCTCCAATCCCTCAATCAATCGCTCACTCTGCAATCACCAATCGCTCAATGTCCCCCGCCACCCCCGCCCTGCCGCGTCTCCGACGGCGCGGCCCCCTTGCCCGCATCCAGGTCGTTCCAATTGAGGATGGTGTTGAACCCCAGGAAGAACGTCCCCTGCGTCTGCCACCGCCAGAACGGGCGGATGGCGAACATCACCACGTGGCCCTGGCCGACGGTCGCGTCCACCACCTGCGCGCGGCCCGAGAGCAGCTGCCCGCCGACGAGCGTTCCCGACAGCAGCATGTCGTTCGGGTTCTGCGGGAACGACAGCACGACCCGCGGGCGCGCCTCGTCCAGGCTGATCCCGAACGCGCGGGCCATCGACCGGAACTCGGCCGCGGCGTCGGCCTGCGGCCGCGGGTCGCGCGGCGCCTCGCCGGGCTCCAGCGACGCCAGGCGGTTGGGTGAGTTGGCCATCGGCGTGGTGTTCTGACCGACGCCCGGGATCTGCGGCCCGCCACCGAAGAACCCGGCGAACTCGGCGGGGATGCCGCCTCCGCCGGCGTTGATGACCGGATCCTGGTTGAAGTAGACCGGCAGCGTGGCGTTCTCGAAGCCGTAGGCGATGGGGCTCTTCCGGTCGGCCCACTGGCTGCGCATGATCGATCCGCGCGCGAAGAGCTGCGTCGGCCGCTCGATGGTCACACCCGAGGTGATGCCGAACTCCGGCAGGATCGTGGCCGTGGACCCCTCGGTGATGAGCGTGCCGCCCTCGCGCACGAACTTCACCAGCTCGAGGAGGCCTTCCATCCCCATGCCGCCGCGGATGTCGTCCGCCTCCTCGAGCGCGCCCAGGTTTGGCGTGGCGGTCGACTTCCGGTACGGCAGCGGCACGGTGCCGGTCTTCGGGATGCCGTTCACCTGGGCCTGCGCCGACCCGCCCACGTGCGGGTAGATGATGACGTCGTACTTCGCGCGCAGGTTGCCCTCGCGGAGGCGGATGTCGCCGAAGTAGGTGTACGGCACTCGGTAGGTGTCGAGCGCTGCGCGCACCCAGCCTTCATCCTGCGTGCGCTGCCACGCGTGCACGTAGCCGATGCGCGGCACGTCCAGGTCGTGCATCTTCACGCTCGGCGCGTCCGCCACGGCGAAGGCCGACAGCCCCAGCTCCTTCAGCGTCGGCTCGATGGCCGCGCGGTCCGCGCCCGACACGATGAACGCGCCGGCGCGGAACTTCCGCCCGCCGGCCTCGAAGTCCTCCTCGGCCGCCTGCATCTTCACCGAGGCGTGCATGAAGCGGAACTTCATCAGGTTGTTGTCGGTGGTGTGATCCACCACGATCGTGTTGCCCGTGCCTTCCACCCCGCCCGGCGCCACCGCGTCGGCCGTCAGCATCGCCATCGGCTGCGTCAGGATGGACGCATCGTTCACGGCGTGCAGCTTCACGTTGCGCATGAACTGGAACGTCCAGCCGGTGTCGTCGTACGGCCGCGGGTTGGCGGGCGCGAAGTTCTGGATGCCGAAGTACATCTCCGCCATGGTCCGGTAGGGCTGATCGCCACGGACGACGTAGTCGCCGGCGGCCACGCTCACGCTCCCCGCCTTGAACGCGCTGGTCGCGCGGTGGATCTCGAGCCCCTGGCGCCGCAGCTCGTTCACCGCGTCGGCCGCGTCGGCCTTGCGGTACTGCCCCGCGGGTATCACCCACGCGTTCACCGGGCCCGTCTTTCCCTCGTCGATGGACCGCTTGTTCTTCAGCCAGTAGTTCTCGAGGTACGTCTGCCGGTTCTTCGCCACGTGGTTCAGCGCGAAGAGCACGCCCGACTGCTGGATGTTGGTGTTGTTGCGCGGCCCCCACTTGATGGAGGGCAGCGGCGGGTTGGGCCGGAACCACTCGCGGCTGGTGGTCGTCGCGCCCGCGCGCGCCTCGTAGTTGTCGGGCCCGTAGCTCTGCACCTCGTAGAAGCGGCCGATGGCGTTGTGGGTGTGCGCGATGAAGAACATGTAGTTGGGCGTCCACCCGTCGTAGAACCCGTAAGTCCACACGCCGGGCACGCCGCGCTTGGTCATCTCCATCACCTCGGTCTTGGCGATGAGCCACCACTCGTCCACGGTGATCGGGTCCAGCGCCTCGTTGTAGGGCCCGGTGCCCGTCGAGGTGTAGAGATAGGTCTGCGCCTCGTGCAGGTCGTGCATGATGGTGGGCTTCCACTCGTTCTGCACGCGTGTCACGCTCTTGGTCAACTCGAGGAACTGCCCCATGCCGTCGCGGTTGTTGTCGTGGGCGACGTACTTGCCCCAGTACATCAACGGCAGGCGCTGGGCGCCCTGCGGCAGCTTCTTGTTGAAGTAGTAGGTGTCCACGTTCTTCTCGCGGCCGTCCACCTCGATGACCGGCGTGATGAAGGTGATCACATTGTTCCGGATCTGCTGCACGAACGGCGTCTCCTGGACGATGAGCCGGTACGCCAGTTCCTGCAGCATCTCGGGCCCGCCGTTCTCGGGCGAGTGGATGCCGCTCGTCAGCCAGTAGATGGGCTTGGCCGTCTCGAGCAGCTGCTGCGCCTCGGCCTCGGTGGTCTTCCGCGGGTCGGTCAGGCGGGCCAGCATGTCCTTGTACTTCGCCAGCTGCTTGATCGTCGCTTCGTCGGCAATCGCCAGCAGCACGATGTCGCGGCCTTCCTCCGTCTTGCCGATGACCCACATCGAGGCGCGATCCGAGGCCTTGTCGAGCGCCTCGTAGTAGCGCTGGATGTCTTTCGCGTAGGTGAGCTCTCCCGGCGTGCCGACGATCCGGCCATGGAACGTGAGCGGCGTGGGCACGGTGTCCGAGGCCGGCAGGTGGTCCACCAGTTCGGTCGTGATGCGCGGATCCTGCAGGTATTCCTTGATCTTCGCGGTGTACTCGACATCGACTCGCTGGGTGGGGGTGGCCCCTCGACGCGGCTCGGGGCGGGCCTGGGCGCCAGCCTGAGCGCCGGCGCCGATGGCCGTGAGCGCGGCGAGGGCCAGCGCGAACAAGGCCGCCGTGGTGGTGCGGGTGGCGGGCGGGGTCATGGTGCCTCCTCGGGAGATGCGGGAACGAAATGAGTGCAAACCCGGATCTTACGCTGGTTCGGGAGCGACTATAATCGCGGCTTCCTCCCCGGCGGGCCCGCATCGATACACATGAACGGATTGCAGTTCGGCCTGCTCCTGCTCGAAGCCGCCGTGATGGCCACGCTGGTCCTGGGGCTCTTCCGCGCCCGCAGCGTGCTGGGCCTGTCGCCGCTCTACATCGTGATGGGCGGCTTCCAGTACCTCGAGGCCACTCTGTCGGTGCAGGTCGAGCTGTGGCCCGGCTTCGTCCTCTACCCGGCGTCCTCGGTGATGTTCACGGCCAACCTCTTCGCCGTGCTCCTGGTCTATCTCAAGGAGGACGCGACCGAGGCGCGGAAGCTCGTCTACGGGCTGGTGCTCGCCAATGCGGGCCTCACCCTCGTCTCGCTGCTCGTGAGTGCGCACTTCGTCCTCCCGGGCGGCGGCGTGAACGGCAGCGCCGCGCTGGGCGCGGGCGAGTTCATCAACAACGCGAAGGTCGCCATGGTGGGCGCGACCCTGCTGTTCGTGGACGTGGTCGGCATCATCCTGGCCTACGAGTTCATCAGCCGGTACATCTCGTCGTTCTACGTCCGCATCCTGTCATCGCTGCTCGTCATCGTCGCGTTCGACAACCTGTTCTTCGTGGGGTTCCTCTTCTACGGCACGCCCGGCTTCGCGCAGGCGCTGGTCAGCGGGATGCTGGCCAAGGCTGGCGCCACCGTGTTCTACGCCACGGCGCTGTGGACGTACCTCCGCTTCATCGAGCCTCGCGGCGTGGCCGCCAACGAGGGTGACGTCGCCGACGTGTTCCAGTTGCTCACCTATCGCCAGAAATACGAACTGGCGCGCCGCCGGATGATCCACGACACGCTGACAGGGCTCTACAACCGCCTGCACTTCGACGAAGTGGTGCCCCAGGCCCTCGCGCACGCGCGCCGCTACGAGGAGCCGCTGAGCCTGATGATCATCGACGGCGACCACTTCAAGTCGATCAACGATCGCTTCAGCCACCTCGAGGGCGACCGGGTCCTCACGCTGATGGGCGCGACGCTCGGCGCGGAGGTGCGCGCGGCCGACATCGCCTGCCGCTACGGCGGCGACGAGTTCGTGATCGCGCTGCCGCGCACCCATGCTGACGACGCCGTCGCCCTCGCCGAGCGCGTCCAGGTGCGCCTCCGCGAGGCCTGCGCGTTCGCGTCACCCCCCTACCCGTGGGGCTCGGTCACCATTACCATCGGCATCGCCTCACACCCGGCGGACGGCGACTTCGAGCGGATCGAGGACCTGGTGCGCGTCGCCGACATGCGCCTCTACGAGGGCAAGCGCGCCGGCGGCAACATCGCGGTGTGGAAGGCGGAGGAGGCGCAGACGCCCCTGATCGGGCAGTCGGAGGTGGCGCGCGTGTAGGGAGCGCGCGGCTTCGGGCGCGGGGGGGGGTTCCCACCCGAAGGGCCTACCGAGCCGCGCAAGCGGCGAGGCCCACCCGAAGGGCCCACCCGGCCTACCGCCCCTCGTCCCCCTGGAACCGGTAGCCCACGCCGAACACCGTGACGATGTAGCGCGGGTTGTGGGGCTCGGGCTCGAGCTTCTGCCTCAACCAGCTGATGTGCACGTCCACCGTGCGCGTCTCCGGCGTGGACTGGTAGCCCCACACCGCGTCCAGCAACTGGTCGCGCGAGAACAGCACGCCGGGGTGGCGCACCAGGTAGGTCAGCAGCTTGAGCTCCTGCGCGGATAGTCGCACGGGCCGACCGTCTTTCAGGACCAGCCCGCTGACGGGCCGCACGACCACGTCGCCAAAGGCGTATTCCGCCGGCTCACCCCGGCCCGCGCGCCCGCGTCGCAGCAGCGCCTCGATGCGCGCGAGCAGCTCGGCGCTCTCGAACGGCTTGGTCATGTAATCGTCGGCGCCGCTCTTGAGGCCGACCACCTTGTCCGACGTCGCATCGCGCGCAGTCAGCATGAGCACGGCGGTTTCCACCCCTTCCTTCCGGAGCTCGCGGCAGACCTCGAGCCCGTCCTTCAGGGGCAGGTTGAGGTCGAGGATGATGAGGTCGTAGGCGCCCGTGCGGGCCATCGAGCCACCGGCCCTGCCGTCCGCGGCGGTCTCGATGGCGTAACCTTCGGCCTTCAGGCGGTCCGAAAGCATCCGCCTCAGCCCCGGCTCGTCGTCCACCAACAGGATGCGGGCCGTCTCCGCCGGCGTCATGCGGGCGCCCACGTCACGCCGCCGAGTCGGCGCGATGGGCCGCGGGGCGACCGAGCGCCGGCAGGATGACGGTGAACCGCGTGCCGTGCGGCTGCACGCGTGAGGCCCGCACCTGGCCGCCGTGGGCCCGGACGACGTGGTAGACCACGCTCAGGCCGATGCCGCTGCCCTCGACCTGGCCATCACGGGCCATCCGGCCGCGAAAGAACGAGTCGAATACCTTCGGCAGCTCGTCCTCCGGGATGCCCGGTCCCTCGTCTTCCACGTCGACCACGATCTCGCCGTCCGCGCGGAGGGTCCGCGCCGACACCCGGATGGGGCTGCCCTGGCCGTGACGGATCGCGTTGACGACCAGGTTCTTGATCGCGACGCGCAGCGCCTCGCCATCGGCCATCACCTGCGGCAGCCGTGGCTCGATGGCCCGTTCGATGGACCCGGCGGGCGCGCTCGTCACCATCAGGCTGTCTGCGACGGCCTGGTCGATGACGGTGTCGATGCCGGTCGGCGCGAGATTGAGCGCGGCGTCGGCGCGAATCTGCAGCCGGCAGCACAGCAGGATGTCGGCAATCGTCCGGTTCAGCCGCCGCCCTTCCTGCTGGATGATGCGGCCGTACTGGCGCGCCTCCACCGTGCTGTCCACGACGTTGTCGGCGAGGTTCTCCCCGGCGCACGTGATGGTGGCCAGCGGCGTGCGCAGCTCGTGCGACATGCGCGCGACCAGCTCGAGCTGATCCCGCGCGCCGCGCTGCTCGCGGCGCACCGAGGCGACGAGCAGTCCGACGCTGAGCGCGAGCAGCGCCAGCACCCCGGCGCCGATGCCGAGGTTGCGCAGGCGCGCGGCGCCGACGGCCGCCTCGAGCGCGCCTTCCTGCCCCTTGATGAAGAAGCGCCAGCGGTGCGCGGCGGCGTCGGGCATCAGGCCACGCGCCGCCACCGGCGAGAGATCCCGCGCGTGCACCGCGAAGAGGGGTGCCAGCGTCACCCACGACTCGAAGTCGGTGGATGACAGCCCTGCGCTCGACTCGTACAGCACGCGCGCGGGCTCGTCGTCCCGGTTGATCAACACGTCGTACGCCAGCGGGATGCCGCCCTCGACACAGCCGGCGAGCAGCGCCGGCAGCACGTCGTTGACGATGCGGTCCATGTCGAGGACGACCACGACCCAGCGGTTCTGTGGCGCGCTGGTCCGGCGCACGACCAGCGCGGGCACATCGTCCAGGAGCGTCTGTTCCAGGACGCGGGCGTCGAGCCAGTCGGGCGGCGTGAGGGTGCGGTCCGCCTTTCCGTCCGCGTCCATCTCGTGCACGGCGAGCGTGCCGTCTGGCCGGCGTTCCACCACGAGCACCTGCCGGGCCAAATCCTCGTGCCGCACACCTCCCGGCAGCACCGGCAAGGGCGCGTGCGCGTCGGCAGCATCCTCGTCAGCGAAGCGATCGTGGAACGCGGTGTAGATGCCGGCCAGCATCGCGTCGAACTGCGTGGAGAACTGCTGGGCGGCAGCCGACAGGTTGTTGCGTGCGCGCAACTGCTCGAGCTGCGTGAGCTCGCCCGTCCACCGGTACTGCAGCAGCGCCAGCGCCGGCAGCAGCAGGCCGATGGCGACGACCAGCAGGACCGTGCCCCTGCGCGCGAGCCACGCCCCGAGCGTTCCCATAGGGATGGATGGTAGCAAGCCGGCCCCGATCTCGTGGGCCCTTCCCCTGTTTTTACCACCTCTTAACGACCTCTTAGCCACCTCTTGAAGCGTCGGACCGGAGGCGACGGCTAACCTTCCCCTCGGAAGGGCATGGGCCTCATCA
>Ga0105094_10000092_pt1 | contig 35596 bp, 27 predicted proteins | sample PPLLak1March2015_2_FD_87023 | JGI IMG/M metagenome (GOLD analysis project Ga0105094, IMG submission 87023) | Freshwater sediment microbial communities from Prairie Pothole Lake near Jamestown, North Dakota, USA - PPLs Lake P8 Core (3) Depth... | ecosystem: Environmental > Aquatic > Freshwater >...
AGGATCTTGCGAAGCAGCCAGAGGACCCCGAATGTGACAGCCAAGCCCAGGAACAGCACCCAGGTGTAATAACCCCAGGTGAGCGTACCTGGAAGCGCTGGATACGCCTCATGCGGAACAAGGATATCCAGTACAACCACCAGTCCAATGCTCGCAAATAAGCCAGCTGGGATAATCGCCCACCAATTCTTCTTTGACATGATGGCAAAGACGAGGAAGGTTGCGGCCATCAGGAGCATAAAGCCTAGCCCCGTCACTGCGCTTTGCGGGACCAGGATTTCCATCCTCGGAAAAAGAACCTGAAAGCGATAAAAATGCCCCGTCACTTCGCTTTGCGGGATCAAGATTCCCTGCGTAACCACCAGTCCTATAGTGGTAAACAGACCAGCTGGGATGATGGCCCACTGGTTCTTCCTGGACCAGGCAGCAATGGCGCTGAAACAAAGCGCAAAAAAGAACATCATGGCCGGTCCTATCACTTCATCACCGAATCGGGTTGCTGCCAGCAGCCCACCGCCTGCCAGGATGAAGAACATCACCAAGAAAATGGTTATGATCTTGGGTTTTTGGTTCTTATCACTTTGTGTATTCATTTTGATCTCCTTTTTATTTGCAGATTGAGGTTTGATGACCGTATTCATTTCATTCTTCCTCATACATAGGTTTGATTTCTGACCGGCTAGAATTCTTCCCGGCTAATGCGCCAGATAGCCACACCAACGAACAGCACGCACCACAGCACCGTGGCGATGATTGGCACCACCGTGGGCAAAGGTGCTCCTAGTGCCAGGTATCCAGCCAGAGGTGGTTTACCAAAACTCGATATCAGCCTCCAGGGAAGAAGATTCTCCAGCCAGGGTACGTATTTATCCATTGGTCTGGCAAGGATCTGCAATGGGCCCATCCAGGCGATCAAAAGTGAGATGCCCAGCCCTGGAGCCCTATTATTGAACAGGGTAGCCAGCATCAATGCCAGCGTCATGAAGAAGAGCAGGTTGAGGAAACTTAAGCCAATCAACCCGATAAACCCGGGTATTGACAACCCTACCCTACCGGCAGCGACGAGCTGGACATAAAAGATGATGTTCGGGATTAGCACCCAGGTCACGAGAAAGCCCAGCCCATAGGCGATCAGCTTGGAGAGGATGAAGGCTGGCCTTTGAAGAGGTTTCGAGAGTACCCAGGCGGTAGTCCCGGAGTGCCGCTCGCTGAGGATTGAATCCTGCGTCAGAATAACAATAAGGATCGGAACAAAGAGAGCGGACGTATTCAGGAAGTTTATCGCCTGAAGGTCAACAGATGTACGCTGAGGATCTCTTAGATTCAAAGCCAGCGAGCCGTTCAAAATCAACACTGCAACCAAGATCTGGGTCCACCAGCGGCGTGTTCGCCACCAGGCAAAATTCTCCTTTGATAGCATATTCCGCAAGCCCATCCTCCAGCCCAGGGTGCGGTTCGATGTCAGAGATGATTCATAAGTGGTCATGGTTATCTTCCTCTACAATGTTCATAAAGACTTCCTCAAGGTTTTGGGCTTTGCGTCCAAACTCGCAGACCGTGACGCCGCCGCCAGCCAGCGCCAGCGGCACCAGTTGGTCTTCGGCCTGGTCTGGATCACTGACCTGGATCTGCCAGCTAACCTTTCCGTTTTTTGAGATTGTTACAATACCTGTCACCCACGGTTGACTCTGCAGTCGATTTTCCACTGCTGCGCTATCCCCTTTTACAGTCAGGGTGAAGATGGATCCCTGACCACCGGCGAGCAGCTCCTCGATTGGACCCTGAGCAACCAGCACTCCTTTGTTCAGGATAACGACCGTGTCGCTGACGCGCTGTACATCGTCCAGGATGTGGGTCGAGTAAAAAATGGTGGTATGCTTGCGCAGCTTCTCCATCACATCCAACACATCCTTCCGCCCGATTGGGTCCAGGCTGGCAGCAGGTTCGTCCAGAATGAGCAGATCGGGGTAGTTGACCTGGGCTTGGGCGATACCCAGGCGCTGCCGCTCACCACCCGAGAAGCCCTTGATCGGGCGGTCGGCCTTATCGGCCAGCCCTACCAGCTCCAGGGTTTCGGCAATCCGCGCCTCTATCTCCGCGTGGGGTCCATCGTAGAAGAAGCGGGCGGTGAAGCGCAGTGTTTGGCGGGCAGTCATATAATCGTAGTAACGTGGGTCTTGAGAAAGGTACCCGGCTTTGCGGCGGATTAGATCGTTTTCCTTCTCGATATCCTTACCAAACACAAGCGCACTGCCCCCGGTCGGTCGTGTTAATCCTAGCAGCAGCTTGATCGTGGTGGTCTTGCCAGCGCCGTTGGGTCCCAGGAAGCCGCAGATCGAGTTCTTCTGCACCTGCAAGTCCAGTGCTTTAAGAGCTTCCACGCCTTTATAGGTCTTGGTCAGGCCATGTGTCTCGATGACAGGCGGTGTGGTTTCGTTCATCATCAGACAATTCATCAATTGAGGTTTACAACTAGTATCCATTGTGTTTCTCCAAGAGTTAAGCGAGCTTGCTTTTGGTCTTGAATTACGTTACCTTACCAGTAGCCAGGATTCCAACAGGCTCAGACTTTTGCCTCACCAGATTTTTCGGTCCAAAAATGATCACGATGAGGATGACAGCAATCAGCTCGATCACATAGTAGCGCCAATCCAGTTGGAACCAGAAGGTTCCCGTATTGATCACGCCGTGGAACAGGGAGGCTGCCAGGACGCTGCCTTTCGTGTTGTTGAAGATCCATGTCATCATGATCGAAAGCAGGATCGTTCCGAGGCCCCACAACCAGAAATTGCGGTTGTAAAGATGGGATCCAGGGGTGAACCACTGGCCGACATGCCACGCAGCCCATATGGTTCCAAGGATGAGGCTGGAAGCCAGCGCATTCCACCTGACCTGGAAACGCGGCAGGACATAGCCACGCCAACCAAATTCCTCGAACATGCCATTGAAGACAAAAGCCATGATGAATGTCGGGATGATCGACCAGGGCGGATTGTACGAGAAGAAGACAGGATATGCCTGGCCATCCAACAGGCGAGTGACGAGATTGGTAACCAGTTGCAAGGCAGGCAGGATCAGCAGGGTCACGAGCAGCCACTTGAGGCTCATGTTCCTGTTCCAGAAGCGCCTCCACAGGGTTCGTACACCGGGTTTCCCCTCGGTCAGCGCCGTTACCACGAATGCGGCGATGATGGGCCCCCAGGCTGCTAATGTAAGCATAATGAGGCGTGGATCGTCGAGGAGCGCTGCTGGCCCCTCTATAGAAGGCATCTTCAGTACGCCGGCGATGAGCAGCCCATCTGCTATTGCCTGTAAACCAAAGACAATCAGGAAAAAGAATGCCAGGTTGCGAGGCTCGAAAGATTCTGTTTTATAACTGACTGTTTGCGTATCCACTGTGGTTCTCCTTTGACTCCTGTGCCTCAGTCTGAATGCCCGCCGGTCGAAGCGGGAACCTGCACCGCAACCCGGTTCCGCTTCTGCAAACAGGCACCCAGCGCATGCAGGTAGCCCCCGAACCTGATCAATCCTTTACGGCGGGTCTCCTCATGTCTTTGACTCTCTTTATGCGCCTGGTGAGCGAGACGGCGTTTTTCTGCGTCTTGCAATAAACCAGCGTGGTAAGTCCTTACATTTTGGTATTCCATCCTGTTATCCATTGCTTATACGCTCCTTGTTTTCCTGTTCTCCATCATAGATGCAAAACCCCCCGGTCGCATCGGGCGGCTGGGGGATTTCATGGCTAGACCGCGTGGGTTATTTTTCTACCCCCTGATCCATTAACAAAGACAGGCCGCATTCCTGCAGCCTGTCTCCTCAATGTCAAGCATGTTCTCCAGTTTACTTTTCCACTGTGTGCTGCAATTTCCAGGTGTATGGCTTTGCAAGCGTCCAGCCTTTTTCAAGCGTCCAGCCTGATAACTTCCAGTCGCCGCCCTGCTGCGCCAGCTCCAGGTGTACGTGACCGGTTGTCCCATCGACATACTCCGCCTTGCCATCCAGCTTGCCCCGGGTTGCCCCATCTTTGCTGTAGATCCGCGCCCGGTCGAATTCCCAGGTGGTGATTTTTGGGGCGTTTTCTTGCACCAGCCGCTCCACGTCTACCATACTGCTCGCCAGATCAATCGCCCCGTTCAGCAGTTGCTGATCCTCGCGGCTCAGCTCTTCATAGATTGCCTGGAGATCTCCAGCCTTTATCACCGCCATCATCGCATCGCCCTGCGCAGCCAGGGCTTTTTCTTCAGGGGTGTTGATCGGGCTCCCCAGGCTGCAGGCCGATGTGAGTAGCAGTCCCAGCAGCGCGCCTGCCATCAACAGCTTTTTCCAGATCTTGTTCGTGTTCATTTTGGGGTTTCCTTTGTTTTGTGAATAGTTTGATCGTCTTGTAGTTTTATAGTTGTGTAGTTCATTTTGAAGGTTGGATCGTATAGTTTGTAAAATACGCATAACTATTTTTCTCCGCTCTTGGAAGTTATTTGATTGGACCTATCACTACCTATAATTTACGCGTAAAATCCCCCAGGCACATCTGGCACCTGGGGGATTTCTTGGCTAGGCTTACAGGATTATTTTTCTAAACTGGTATGTACCGAGCTAGCCTGATTTAGTAGTCTTCTCGCTATATCGATAAACTAATTTTCATCATTAAAAGATCAACTTTCTAAGCCAGGCGCTATTCCTGTCCAGATATTTTATCCAGGACATAGCTGGCAATTTCACTCGCCAGGGGTGCGCCGTTTTGACCGTTGGTCAGGACGACAACGCCATTCCTCTGCCCTTGATCGATGCCCATCCAGGCGTGAAAATCCGGATTATTCCCGTCATCCCAGAGGAGATCTCCCTGCGAGGAATGCAGGATGGCCATTCCCAGCCCCCAGGATTGATCATTCTCGACTTGGACCTGAGGCGAGGTCATCTCCGCCATCAAAGCTGGATCCAGGTGCTGTGGGGAAGTCAGCTCAAGCAAGAATTTTGCCAGGTCCGGAGCGGTGGTGCGCAATGAAAATGCCGCAGTTGGAGGCCCAGCTGGCGACCTGGGGACAGGACCGCTCAGCGCAAATGTGAGAAACAGTAACGCCAGTGCGCTGATGACGGACCATAGCACCAGGAGAGCTGCCCGAGGTTTCGGCTCTTGCCATCTGCCTGGCAGGCGCGCGATCAGCTTCCTGCCCGCCAATAGCAGCAGGGCCATGCCTCCACCGAATAAAATAAGCCAGAGGGCGGTAAGCGTTGCCCACTTGCTCACCCCATTACCAACATAGATCACGGCGACGAGCGTGATGCTCGCAGCGATTAGATATGCGAGACCCACCATTATGCCTGAGAGGGTAAACTTTCCCAATCGAATTCGCTGGATGATTAATAACACCAGGAGGGTCAAAATGAACATCAGTGCCAGCACCACCGCCAGCAGCGATATAAATTGGCCGTAATTCATATGACCATTGGCGAGCCTGGGCATCATATTTTGGTGGACCACATAACTAGAGGAATCCATCTCCAGCGGTTAGAAAACCAGCTCCTGTGCAAGCTGCTCAAGCGACTTCCCCGTGGTCTGCTCCATCACTTCTTGCAAGTAGATAAAACCCACCCCCGAGTACTCAAAGCGCTCACCTGGGGGATAGACGATGGATTTACCGACAGGGTTGACATTATTGGTCAATCCGGAGGTGTGGGAAAGCAACTGGCGCAGTGTAATTTGCTCAGCATACGCTGAGGGCGGCAGCCAGGGTTGGGAGAGGTATTGGTGAACGGGTTCGTCCAGTGAAAGGACCCCGCGTTCGACCAGACCCAGTGCGGCATAAGCTGTGATGGCTTTGCTGATTGAGGCGACATCAAATATGGTATCCCCAGTCACCGGTTTCCCGGTGATTAAGTTGGCTTCACCAAAACCTTCAACCCAGGAAATCTCGCCATCCTGGATCAAGGCTATGGATAGGCCTGGCACTTTGGCTGTCTGCATTTGGGCTGTTATGAAGGTCGATAAATCCTCTACCAGCCCCTGGTAAAGATCAATCTCCTGGATAGGCGAGGGACCACCTGATATGCTCCTCGCCTGTGTAGCTTGCACTGGAACAATCAATCCCAGGCAAGCCAGCAAGGATATGGCGATCATTCGTACTTTCATCTCTATATTCTCCTCGTAACCGGTTCAGCGAAGAAAGCTCTGAAACGCATTGGGCATTCGGGCAACAATACTCACCGCACCAGCTTATTCTGGATCGCCAGAGAGATAGCTTCACCGCGGCTGGCAACTCCCAGCTTGGAGAGAATGCTGCTGATGTGCACCTTTACCGTGGACCGGCTGATGACCAGGTGCGCGGCGATTTCCGGATTGCTCATCCCTTTGACCAGCAAAGCCAGTACCTCCTGCTCCCGGCGGGTCAGGTCTGCTGCCAAACTCTCAGCCTCTGAGGGGGGCTGGATCAAGGCCTGCACGGCTTCTGGAGCAAGGGTGGGCCGTCCGCCATGTGCCTGCCGGATAGCTTCTGCCAATTCATCGCCGGAGACGTTTTTCAACAAGTAACCCATTGCACCAGCCTGGAACGCGTCTTGCACCAGTTCCTTCTCCTGGAAGCTGGTCAGGGCGATCACCTGCACGCTCGGCCAGCGTTGGTGGATCGTGCGGGTGGCCGCCACGCCGCCCAATTCCGGCATGATCAGATCCATCAGGATCACATCCGGCTGGAGCCGTTCGCAAGATTCGATCGCCTCCCGCCCATCGCGCGCCTCGCCCACCAGCTCGAGCGTTGGCTCGTTCTTCAGGAATGCTATCAGCCCTTTGCGCACCATGGCGTGATCATCCACAATCATCACCCGGATCGGTTGAGCTGTGTTCATTTTGCCTCCTCTTTGCCAGCCTGTTCCCACAGGGTGGTTACCTGGGTGCCATGACCAGGTTGGCTCTGGATGGTCAGGATTGCACCAATTGCCTGGGCACGCTCTTGCATGATCCCCAACCCAAGCCGGTCATGTGAAATCTGGGCTGGATCAAAACCGCGGCCATCATCGCGGATCGAAAGCAGTACGGTCTGACCCGCCCTGACATCCTCAGGCTGCCTGGCCTTTTGGGAAGTTACGACCTGATCCTCACCGCTATAACAAAGCCGTACGGTCGCCTGACGGGCGCGGGCATGCTTGACCACATTGTTCAGCGCCTCCTGCGTAATGCGGTAGAAAGCGATATGCACATCTGGTGGTAATTTACCCTGCCCATCCACCTGTACGCTGACCGGAATACCTGTCCTGCCGCTGGCAGCTTCCCCCAGTTGACGCAACAGGTCCGCAAGAGAAGTTTCCAGCAGGGCCGCCGGGCGCAGCTCGAGAAGCAGCGTGCGCATCTCGGCCAGCGCCCCCCGGCTCAAGCCACGCAGCTCTTGCAATAGTCCGCGCCCTTCTTGATGATCTTTTTCCCAGGTAGTGGGTAGCGCTTCCGCCACCAGGCTGGCGGAGAACAGGGTCTGGGTAACCGCGTCATGCAATTCCCTGGCCAGGCGGCTGCGCTCTTCGAGGACAGCCAGTTCCTTCGATTGTTCGTAGAGCCGGGCATTCTCAATGGCAATAGCCGCCTGATTCGCAAAGGCTACCAGCAGGTCCAGATCAGCCTGTACAAATCTTTCTTTTCCTTCTTTCCGACCAATGACTAGCAGGGTACCCTTCACCTGATCTCTGACGATCATGGGAGCTGCTGCAGCGCTCAGGATGTGCTCTTCTATCACCCAAGAGCGAAGGCTTTGGACAACGCGATCATCCTTCTGAATATCATGTGAAATTGTGGCTTGGTTATGCAGGGTGACCCAGCCGGAAAGGCTGCCCTCCAGAGAGATGCGCTCTCCGACCACAGGAGGGGCAATGCCAGCCACGGCGACAACTTCGTCCACCCTACTATCCCAGTCAACCAAGTTAATGAAGCCTCCATCAGCCTGCATCAGGGTTGTAGCTTGCTGGACGATCAGGTTGAGCAGGCTTTTCAGTTCCAGCGTACTGGTCACGGCCTTTGCTGTCTCTTGCAGCGCGGTGAGCTGGGCAACCTGGTTTTGGGTGTTTTCATATAGCCCCGCTTTTTCTATGGCAGCTCCAACCTGGTGACCGATGGATTCCAACAACTGAATATCCTGTTCGGTGAATTCGCGATGTCCGCGAGTCAAAGCAAAAAGCGTGCCCCGCACCTGATCCCGCGATCTCAAGGGAACAACCGCCAGCGAATGGAATCCCTCCTCTCGCACCACTATCCGGGTAAGGCGTGGATCGGCAGAAACATCTTTCACAACTAGGGACTCGCCAGATTGGATCACGAGACCTGAGAAGCCCTCTCCCACTTGCAGCTCATCGACCTCGCGGATGAATTGCGAGCTGAAACCCTGGTGAGTGGCGATAGTTAATAATTGCGTCTTTTCATCCAGGAGATAGATGCCCCCGGCTTCGATCCTCGTGACCTCCAGTGTCTTACCCAGCGCATCCCTCAGAACCCCCTGCAAATCCTGGGGCAGGTTCAGGATTGCGGCAATTTCATTGAGGGCTACCAATTCCCTGGTGCGGTTAGCTACCTGGGTTTCCAGCTCGCGACTGCGCGCTTCCACACTCTTCAAGCGCAGCCGGACCCCCGCAGCAACAGTGCCTGCCAGCGCCACGCCCACCAACCCGAAAAACCACCAGGTCTGCCAAAAGGGTGGTGTGATGGTGATCTGCACCGCTGCGCCCTGCTCATTCCAAACCCCACTGTTGTTGGAGGCTTTGACACGGAAGGTGTAGGTTCCCGGCTTGAGGTCCGGGTAGTCGGCATGGCGGCGTGTGCCGGCTTCGATCCAGTCAGCGTCGAGCCCTTCCATCTTATAGGCGTACTGGTTTTTAGCCGGAGCAGTGTAGTCCAGGGCAGCGAAATCGAAGGATAGATAGTTTTCCCGGTAGGAGAGTTTGATCTGCTCATCAGGCAGCAGATCGGTGCGTAGCGGCTGGTTCTTCAGATTGAGTGCAGTGATCGCCACTACCGGCGGATTGGGGTTGTCCCGGATCTGGTCCGGGAAGAAGGTGTTGACGCCCTGGCTGCTGCCGAAGAACATCTCACCCTGCTGGTTCTGGAAGCACGCCGATCCTTCGGACTCTTCGCCGATCACCAGGCCATCGCGGGCATCGAAGTAGGAGAAACTCTCCGTGCGCGGGTCGAAGCGCGCCAGGCCGAGCTCGGTGCCCATCCACAAGAAGCCCTGGGCGTCGCCCTGAACACAACTCACGTACCTATCGGGGCCTGCATCCGGCACATAGCGGGTGAAGGTTTGTGTGTCCCTGTCGTAACGCACCAGCCCGCCCTCCACACTGCCCATCCACAGGATGCCCTGTGCGTCTTCGTAGAAGCTCATCACCGTGCCGGCCCCAGGGCTGCGGGGATCGGCGCGGTCTTGCGGAAAGTGGTGGACGGTCAATTCGGTTCCGCCCGCCGCGGCCGGATCCAGCCGGTAGAGGCCGAGATTGCCAAAACTGACCCACACCGCTCCGGCGCGATCGGGGTAGATGGCATAGACCCGATCCACGCCGAGCACCAGTTCCCGATCCAACGGCACACTGGCGAAGGTAGAGACGCCCGGCTCACGGCGGGAAATTCCTCCCCAGTAGCCGACCCACAGGGCTCCCCGCTGATCCTCAACAATAGCCGTCACCCGCAGCCCGCGAAACGCTTCTACGACTTGAAACGACTGCGTCTGGGCGTCGAAGCGATCCAGGCCGTTCAGCGTGCCCGCCCAAAGCGTTCCAGACCGATCTTCGTAGGTGACGTACACCGGCCCACGGCTTAGGCTGGTGGAGTCATCGGGGTTGTGCTGGTACACCGTGACGACGCCCGTCGCGCGGTCCAGGCGGTTGAGCTCGCCCCGGTATGTTGTGTTGGTGCCCATCCACAGGATACCCTGGCGATCCTGATAAACGGAGGACACCGCATTGGAACTCAGTCCCGGCGGATCGTGCGGGTCGAACACCGTCACTGACTGCGCGCCCCACCCCTGGCTGGGCTGGCTGGGGCTTTGCTGGTAATGGGTGAAGTTGCTGGCGGTTTCATTCAGTTTACTGATCCCGTTGACCGTGCCGAACCAGAGGACACCGGAACGATCCTCGTAGATGTCCCAGATCGTGTCGCTGCTCAGGCTGCGCGGGTCGTTCGGATCATAGTGATACTGGAAGAAACGGCCCGTCGCCCGGTCGAACAGGTTTAGACCGTAATCCGTACCGACCCACAAGCGGCCGTTGCTGTCTTCAAGGATGTCTCTTACGTAGTTGTTGCTCAGGCTGCCCGGGTCCTCCGGGTCGTGTTGAAAGCGGGTGATCTTGCCACTGGCGCGATCCAGCCGGTTAAGCCCGCCCGTCCAGGTGCCCACCCACAGAGCACCCTCGTGATCCTCAAATAGGCTAGTGACTCGATCCTCACTCAGGCTGGTGGAGTTGGCAGGATCATACCGGTACTTCTGCGGTTCCCCCTGGTCTGGCGAGTTGGCCGCGTAGTGCCACAGCCCATTTGCTGCTGTACCAAGCCAGACGCCTCCTTGCCGGTCGAGCAGGAAACTGAGCACTGATGTGTCCGGCAGGAATCGGGTGAAGGCGTCCGTCGCAGGATCGTAGCGGCTCAAGCCCTCGGTTGTGCCAACCCATAGGTTCCGCGCGGCATCCTCTGCGATCGCCCAGATCTGCCCCGGCGCCAGGCTTTGGGGGTTGGCGGCGTCGGTCACGTAATGGACGAACTCCCCGGTCTTGATATCCTTGCGTACCAGGTCGACGAGGGTACCGATCCACAGGTTGCCGCTACGATCCTCATGTAGGGCTCGCACGTAATTGGCGAACAGAACATCCCCGCTGGATCCCAGGACGAACACTCTAAAATCAAAGCCATCAAACCGATTGAGACCGTAGCGTGTCCCAAACCACATGAAGCCTTGCTGATCCTGGAGAATGGATGTGGTGAAGCTGTAGGACAGTCCCTCGGTGGTCGATAGCCGGTCGAAACGCAAATTTGGTTGCGCGGAGAGGCCCGGCAGCTGGTCATATTTTTGTATTTGGGTAATTGAAACCGGGTTTGGGGATTGCGCTGCAGAAACAGGGGAGCTTATGGCGGGCAAGATGCCAATGACCGCCAGGAAGATCAACCAGCAGGGGGTGAACCATTTAATAGTCAATAATCGCTCGCCGCATTATTATCTTAGCATATGGATATCGAAGATGCAACAAGGGGATGTGTATTAATTGAAGTTTCATTTGTAAGATACGTAGTTATCATCCACTGACGGGCGATCTTCAGGATCTCAATCATCGCTGCAGGGCGGCTGGGAGTGTATTAACGGCCCACGAACAACGCTCTCAGCCATCAATCCTCGGATTAACCCAAGCAGTTTTTCGGGAGGGTCAGCCTTGTAAGCGAAGACATCCGCGCCAGCCTGCAGCACCATCTGGCGCAACTCGTCTCGACCACTCATGTAGATCACCCGCATATAGGGGCAAGAGCGGCGGATCTCGGTGAGCAGCTCCTGGGCAGGCATGCTGGGCAGTTCCCAGTCTAGCAAAACCAGGTCGGGACAGCCACAGCGCACGGATTCGAGCAGCGCCTGCGCATCCTCCGCCTCTCCGGCGACTCTCCAGCTAGGCTGCTGCTCCAGCAGGATACGCAGACCAAAGCGCACCCTGGGGCTAGCATCACCAATCAAGATATTTAATCCCATGCCCGCCATATTCAATCACCAAGATCCATTCTAAGCCTGATCATCTGATCAAGAGAAACCTTTCCCCAAGTGTAAGCGAAAGCCCTCTTTTGTACATCGAGCGTCCGGTGGGTTTCTAGACTAAGCCAAGTGGCTTATTTTTCTAATCCAGGAAGTTGGTTGCGATGAGGGTACAAAGCGCATCGTATGGGTCAAGGTGAATCCGGACTACGAGATCCTCTTCAGGCTGATGGATAGGCTGCGTCATGATACTGAACAGGCCTACTGGTCAGAGAGCGCGGAGCAGAAAGGTATATTGTAGACACTGGGGAAGATTCGGGACAGATAGCGACGGAAGTCAAAATCGCCTTCCCGTTGTCCCACAACACCTAGTGTCGGGGAGTAAATTCAAGGAGGGCTAATTGCTATCATAGATGGAGCGATGCCCGCAATCCCAGATCATCAAACAATCAAATACCGAAATTATCAATACCATCTACGTCCCACTTCAGGTTGCGGAACTTGGATTCCAACCAAAGACCTATGGGTAACAGGTTCGAATCCTAAAACCTATACTTAAAACGCAAAAAGCACCCTTTCAGGTGCCTTTTCCAGTAGCGGGGCTCAGATTCGAACTGAGGACCTTCGGGTTATGAGTTCCAATCCTGAAAATGGGGGCTCAGACCGTTAAACCCATCAAATCCAGCGAACCCGACGATCTGTGATCCACAGAAACCGAATGCCTTAAATTGGTAAAAATGCGTTGATTTATCGAGGTAATTATAATTCAAAATGGGGCTTGAATTGCCCTGCTTAACGACCGGGACTAAGATAGTATTGGTGGTTGAAACGGTGGCAGAAAAACAGCATCTGCCTGAAGCCCCGATTTCGATTACTGTGATGGCGTATTATGCGGGGTTCTAGGTATTAATCACCCGGCGAACGGGGGAGCAGCCGATTATTTCTCAGGTACTGGGGAAGTTCATTAGTCAACAAGCTTGTCGAAGCGGGGCTTGAGCCGGTTAGAGGACGAAGCATCAGGTTCTCTTTCACTTCTTATTGTCCTAAACCTACACTTGCCCTCCGTCTGTACTTAGTTCGATCAAGTAGTTTCAGTTGGTGCGCGACAGAACGAAGTCTTGATTACCTCCAGCTTTCAGTAGCAAGACTGTGATGACTTGCACTATCTAATATACGAATCATTCCACACGAAGGAATTGCCGACTATTTATCGTCTCTCCTGGTAATATGATGAGAAAATCATCACTTTCAATAGTTGGTTCTTGAATAGTATTGACGAGTCGACGAATATAAGTATCTGAGCCGAGGATTTCTTGATAACTTGTTCCCCAGCGTTGACAAAATTGAGCTACACCCCTGGCCTTTTCCTGATAGGCATCTAAGACGGATTGATTGTTGTATACAAATGCCAGACGTTTGCAATGCTGGTACTGTGCGTTAATGATCATATCTGCATCAGCAGGAGTATACCGCCGTAAGTACTCCTCGTATTCATTCAGTGGATGACTGCCAGCCTCTAACCAGCCTTGGCTTAGATAGAATGTTGCTGGTTCAGCTTTCGTTTGTTCAAGATAGGTTTGATAGGAACCCAATATTATGGGAATACAATCGTTTACTCTAGGTATGAGGAGCATATGCTGCCGGGCTTGAATGCCGTGTAGACCATTTCCGCATAATCCATAACCCAAGATGACCAGACTTGGTTCTTTAAGATTATCTATAATTGATTGTATTCTCTGCCTCAATTGCTCGGGATTGCGGTGTAGTCCAAAGTCCAAGTAATACTCTTCCTGGACTAGCCCTTCCGGTAAATAATCGGGAAGTGGAGCTTGAAAAATTTTGCATGCGATCAAATTCACTCTTCGGTTATTGGTTATTACCGAGCTATAGACAGGTAAGGAGGTTGATTTGGGAAGATCTATTACTCGGTTCATTAAGGTCCAAGGCCAATACGCCGTTACTTCTATCAACAATCTATGCCTGAATAATAACAACACGCCCCACGTTGCAATCAAGAAAAGAAGCTCGGTTAACTCTTCCCAGAACGTCGCCCAGATCAAGTTATCCAAATATACTTTGCCAAATAAAAGTCTGAAAAATGAAAATCCTAATGCACCTAACCCACCAGCGATGAATAAACGCACATAAATTGAGAGTGGCCGTTGAGGTTGTCGCATTAGGATTAAAAACGCAGATAATAATAAGAGAAGTGCCAAGATAGGACAATAACGATATTCAAAGATTTGAAAGATGAATAAATGTGTATAGTTATAAATTGTATTAAGGATCAGCGTGTTGTATGAAACTGTATCCAAGGATGCCAGTGAAGGAATAAATGCTAGAATTGAAATAGCAGGAATTATGAGCAAGAGGACCTTCCTGATTCCGCAATCCACGTTTTCATTCTTAATACATCGACCACAAATTTCTAGAGCAGAACAGCGCTGACCCCAGGCAGAGAATTTAATTACATGAGTGTCTATCCCATCCGAAATTGCATATATCGCAAGACCAAAGGCCACGACCATACCATAGCTGTGGAAGAATTCAGATAGCAAAGATGTATGGTTGAAGAACAGATAATTTACTGCGCACCAGGCTTCACCAATGAAAAAAACCAACATCGAATATTTTATAGCCAGTAGATAAGGTTGCCGTGCCTTCCAAAGCGCAATTGCCAATAACAAACTGAGAAGCATGTAGGTTGGTTTAAAGACGAAACCTGCGATAATTGCAGACCATTGCTCAAAAGGCGACATGAGTTTTAACGCAGGTTCACCTGTAACTGTGAGGTAAGCCACATCTTTGGTTGGTGTGAATCCGCTCAGTGCAGCAATGTATTCTTGCATGCCACCGCGAATATTGTAGCTGTCTACTACTCCGGTTTTATTTAAGTACCGTACCAGATTTGAACTGGTTAAACCAACAGAGCAAATTATGAATATTTTCTTCTCTGTCCAGGTAAGGGGCAACTTGTCAGGGGAGCTTATGAGTTTAATTTGTTCGGGTGACCAAGATTGTGCTCCCGTAATATGCTGTTGCTCAAATAAGTAGGATGGCCGTACATCAATTAAAATTGAATTTCCCTCAGGATCGGTCAGTAATTCAATAGCCTGTTTAGCGGAGATAGTAGATGCGCTTCCATACGTTACGCTATACCAAACAAGTGGCAATGATCCAAACAGGATAATCAATCCGATGACAACTGGTTTGACTTTTCCAAAATGAACTCGCATAACAGGTCCGCTCATGTAGAAAATAGCTCACCAAACATATCCAATAGAGTAGCCAAGTCAGACAGGTCAACCACTGCTCTAAAACTAACATGAGAGAACATCGGTGATATTAGCAGACGTTGTCGATCTGGCAGGTTACGCTGTTCCAACTCGGCAAAAATTTTCATAGATTGTGTGTGTGGGATCATCAAGTCTTGTGGATCGTGAATGATCAAAACCTGGGATGTTAAATTCCGCAGTTTATCGCATGGGGATAGACGTTCCAGTTCACCCAGATCTATTGGCACATCGAGCGGATCTAAAAAACCATGAGGTTTCAAAAGCCTTTCATAAGCATCCAACTTAATTGCCAGAGAGGATTCGAAGCAGTAAACCTGTAAAAGGTGGGTAATATCATTGAGCTCAGTGGTGCTGAGACTGAGCGTTTCATGATTGCGATATGCCAGTATGAGCTGTTGCCATATGAAATCATCCCACTCTCGATCTGTATCAGGTGATTGAATATCTCTATGCCATAGTTCGGCCCATACTTCTGTGAACGAATAGGGTGGGCCTATTAAAAGGATTGGGTCGATATGTTCTCTAAACCTCATATCAGTAGCGGCAACCAGAGCAAGTCCTCCACCAACGCAAAATCCTACGATGCTCATCGGGATTCCCGCCTCTTTAACCATAGCATTCATCACATTGGTCAATATGTCCAGATCGCCTTTCTGGAGATTTATCGATTTTAACCCCGGCAAAACTGGTACCCCTACGCGGAACCCAGCAGCCGCAAAACATTGGGCAAACCGCACCAGACGACTTTCTTTCTCCCCAGCTATTGTGAAGCCATAAACCATCAAGATAGTTTTGCCCAACGGTTGAAAGGGTTCATAAACATCATAGTAGTAACCTTCAGAGGTACGCCGGCAAGATGGTTGAATATCGAAATGTTTTGGTCCAAGGTAGGCAATGATCATTCGCGCGGCCAGGAAACGACGCTGTAGCTTTGTATATCTTGATCCAGATTTCTCAGTGGTTTGTATTGCTGCCATCTTGAGATTGTCTCAACTTACTTCGCCAGAATGAGCTTTATAAATGCTGATCAATGCCCAGAGTTCACGCCAGAGTCTACGTGTCTTGAACCCGGCAGACATTCTGTGTGAGTGATGGACATACGATTCGTACGCATATGCAATAGAATAGCCTTTGCTCTGCATTTTTAATGCCCAATGATGGTCTTCACACGACTGGATATTTTCATCAAAGGGGGTTTCTCTCCATAAATCAGATCTTATCGCTGAGCAAGCGTTGCTGAAAAGGTAACGTTTTACGATGGGAGTCCTTAAGCCCCACTTGTACATAGTCTGCCAAAACACTAGATAAGGTTCCAATAGTTGGTTTTTAAAGGGAAGTTGATGAATTGAAGACCCAGCTATTGTTGAGTCGGCTATTAATGGCTGTAACAGGTTTTTCAACCAATACGGATTAACGGGGAGGGCATGAGCACTAAGTGAGATTAGATAATCGCCCCGAGCTTGTTGTGCGCCTATATTGAGTGCGAAACCATATGTGAACTTCTCATGGGGCATCTGAACGAGTTTTACATTGTATCCTGACAATATGTCGATGGTGTCATCAGAAGAACCGGAATCAACAACTATGATTTCATCAGGTTTGACAATTTGGTCGAATACGGCGTTTAACGTCTTCTGGATATGAGGTGCTTCATTCCAGGTCCGAATTATTAACGAAATAAAAGGCGCGTAGATTTCCATTAATAATATTATCGCGCAACATAACAACATAGCTTACACGTTTATCTCCACCGCCACCTTCACTTCCATCCTGACAAGTTATTTTTGTCCATAATCTTACAAACATCTGTGATTGGTCTTAGAGTATTTCAAGTCATATTATTAACCGTTGCTATCCTGTGTAACTGGTGCGCTTTTGGCTGGGCCGTGTGAACAAATAGGCGTAGGCGACCCCGGTGATCATGCCCATAAAAGACAGACCTGCGAGTGCGCCCACCATCCCCATGCTGGTATGCGAGAGGACATAGGCAGCACATCCAGCGCATGCCCAACCCGTTCCGGACCAAACTAGCCACCAACCTGCCTCTGGTACCTTACCCCTTAATACCAGCCATTGCGGTAGACCAACCGCCACCCCAACAATTGCTCCCATGGCTAATAGCTCCTCCACACCTTCCAGCGCATTTGAAGTATAGTGAAGGTAGAACAAGAGTAAAACCCCTGCCAAAGACGAACCCAGGGCTGTCGCCAGGGTCCACCAGTAGGCGCGATTTATTGGGTTCATGAAGGCGATCCCTTGGATCAGTCCCATTAAAATTCCCCCCAGCAGGAGTCCCAGGAATCGAGGTGAGAAGATCAAATTATCTGACTGGTATCCCAATTCCGGTAACCACATGGCAATCCAGTTCGGCACCACAAAAACCACCAGGCTCAGGTCAGCAATCAAATTCCATATGAGCCATAATTTCAGAGCTTGAAAGAAGGTGTGGCTTTTCTTTTCCACTTCCCTTTCTCCCGGTTTCTCTGGAGAGCTCATCCACATCTGAACAATTCTTCTCAATATCATTATTGCAGAATCGAACTGTTAAAACAAGTCTCTTAACTGCCAAAAACCGCCAAACTACTCACTTCTCTTCCTACCTACACTGGATTGGTGATCAAACCATCTCTTGTACAGAAGGGTAAATGGAGTTTATATGTCAATCAGCTATGGTGAGAACTTAGGTAAATGCGCAAACCGTGTTCGTCAAACCAAGATTAAATGCGGGCCTTATTACACACTTTGATCAACTTCAGATAGTGAGGCCTAGATTCGAACCAATGATCTTTGTGTAACAGGTTCAAATCCTAAAACCTATACCTTAAAACGAAAAAGGCACCTTTGAGTGCCTTTTCTAGTAGCGGGGCTAGGATTCGAACCTAGGACCTTCGGGTTATGAGCCCGACGAGCTGCCACTGCTCCACCCTCACCAAAGCCAAATAAGGGCCTGCTGCCCAAATCGCCCCGCCAACCCCGGAAGCCGCTCACAGATCATCCCTGACGTAGGCCGTTGGTTGCCAAGGAGGTCAAAAGAAAAGACGAGATGGCTTTGAAAAGCCACTCCCGCCTTCTCTTTGTGGGTTGGCCCGATTATCCTCGGGTCACGATCTTTGCCAAGGTGACATTTTCGCTTATCAGTTAGAGCCTACCCTGAACGAAGTGCCCCCTGAACAATGACATAAACATGCACATGGGTTTAACAAAAAGGTTATTGCATCTCACAGTTATACTTAAAGATTGATACTGCCTGTTGAGGTTATTTTCGCACAGCGTTTCTGTTTGATAGATAAACCTGAGCTACTCGGCTTCATCGAAAAGAAAGGAACAGGCTCCATGGCTTTACCATTATGGTAGTCGATCGCGAGATGAAGCAACAAGGAAGCCAGGCGTTTCACCTGTAAAGAAGCACTCAACAGCCAACAGAGATGTTGTCATCCCTATCAGAAAACGGGGACTTTGCCTCATCCCCGTTCGCTCCCTCCTGGTCGTAGCATAAAGAGCCACATTGCTTATCGCCAACTCTCCTGCGACCATGGGCAATCCCGGCAGAATCCGATCCGGCGTGGTAAAACCCAGCCCAACAGCCCCAGCCCGGCTACGATCAATGAGACAGCCAAAATCTCCCGTATCATGTCCATTCTCCTGAAAACCGTCTCAAAACCCCAGCCGCCGGCGGTCCGGCGTCTCGGGGGCTGGCGCGCCTCTCTCGCCCGCTCCTCCGCCCCCAGTCGGGACAAACAGTTCTGAGAGCAGCTGTCGGTATGAAACAGGCACCAGGTCTACAAGCGCAGCCACGGCCTGATCCTGCCAGCCATCCGGGCTGGCATAGTCTTCCGGGTGAGCGGAGATCACTTCCCGTATCAGGGCCTGCACCCGGACCGGGTCGCCTGGATTCAACGGCTCTACTTCGATTAGCGCAGGCGTTTGCCAGCGTCCCCCGAGTCGCGCCCGCAGCCATGCCTGGCGCGTAGGCAGGTCAGGGGTGGTGGCCCCATAACGCACTGTGGAAGAGAGCACCGCCCGCACCAGGTCGGCGTCTTCCGGATCCGGGGAGAAGAAAGCCTGGGTAGAAGTGTTGGCCAGCAAAGCCTGCACTACCGGCTCGAAGCCCTCTACTCTGCGTAACAAGGATAGCGACTGAGCCAGCACGAAGGCTCGCGCACCGAACTTGGCGCCCTCGGCCAGCAGCGCCTCCAGACGCATTCCGGAGCCTACCTCCTGCGCCTCGTCGATGATGAAGTAATACGGGATTGGGCCCGCCAACGTCGCCCGCCGGAAAGCTGCTTCGAAAACGTTGTACACCACACCGGCCGCCAGCCGCGCCCCCTCGCGCCCCATCTCCCCTGCCGGCAGACGCAGCACCACCCAGGCCTTCTCTCTTACCCAGCGCTCCAGATCCACGAAGCGTTCCTGGTGCATGGCGGCGAACAGCCAGGGCGAGAGCTCCAGGGCCATGACCTTGGAGAGCACCGGGCTGACCACCTCGGTCACCCAACCCTGATCCCAGCGCCCGTAGCCTTGAGCAAACTGGCCAAGCAGGGCGTCCAAGGCCAGGGCATTCATGCGCTCCACCGGAGAGAGATAAGCCAGAGCGTTGCGGCGCCAGTCAGTGTTGAAGGCGGCGAAGACCACGTGCAAGAGCCCCATGCGCCTCTCCTGGTGGTGGCGGTTCCAGGTGTGAGCCAGGCGGAAGAGCCCGAGCAAAGCAGCCTGCATGCGCGGCCCCCAGTAGTCCTCCCACAGGCGCCGACCCACCTGGACGATGGCGTTGCCTGCCCATGCGAAGTCGGGGACAGCCAGCAGGTTGAGCGGCACCAGCTCTGGTTGGTCGGGAGCCAGCACCCGCAAGCGGGCCACCGCCGCGCTGCGCTGGGGTTCGGGCAGATTATCTACCGCCGAGAGGAACGAATCAGCCAGCGACAGATGCGGATCCACCAGGAAAAGGCCCGGGGCATCATCGTCGCGTGCCAACAACTGGCGGAGCAAGGCAAAGGCGAAGGATGACTTGCCGCTGCGGCTACCGCCCACCACCAGGCCATGGCCGTCCGGGTCTACCCCAACCGGTTCACCGGTGGCCACCGCTTTCCCGATCCGGAAGGGAGCTTCCACCAGCATCCGGGAGGGTGGCGGGGCAGGCACCTCCTGACGAGCCTCCCCATCGATCACGCCGCTGCCTTCTCCAGCCTCTGGCGGGGCGAGTAACGCCGCCAGGTCGCCGGCAGCCACCGGCAGGGCCCAGGTCCGCACACCAGGCCATTCCGCCGAGAGCTCTCGCCAGCGGCTCCGCCCGGAGAGCAATTCTAGATCCAGCGGCTCGGCGGCCTGCAGGGCGAAGCTCACCGAAAGCAGCGCTCCCTGGGAAGCGGCTTCCAGCGCATCTTTGGGAAGGGAGCGCAGGTCCATCCAATCGAGCAGTCCCAGGAAGGCAGCCAGAAAGAGCGCCCCGCCGGCCGCCACTGCCAGAGCCCCCGCCGAGAGGGGAAACAGTCCCGCAGCCAACGCCCCGCCCCCCAGAGCCGCGATCAAGCCTCCCAGGCCCATCCCGGTTCGTAGCAGGGAAAGCCTAAGCCCCCAAGGGTTGGGAGCCTCATTGGCCTGCACGCCGCTCTCCGAGCCGTAGTTGTAGGCAGAGAGCGCTCGCAGCCGTTCCTGCAGGCGGCGCTCCCGCCCGAACACCCAGACCCGCAGCGCCGCCTGGTGAGCCACCAACTGCCCAGCCAAAGCGAGAAACGGGTCCCCCTGCCCAACCACGAGCTGCGGCAGTCGGGACGTTGTATGGAGAGCATAGGTGCGGAGATGTGAGTTAGGAGATAGAAACTGCGAATTGCGAATTAGGAGTTGCGATTCAGGAGCCTTGAGAGGCTGTTCTCCGTCTGCGCGAACGGAATGTTCCTCTCCTAACTTCCTAACCCCTGATTCGCCACCCCCGACTTTCTCCCAGCGGGACTGTTGGCGGAAGGCCGCGGCCCAGGCCTCCACCGCGCCGCGCGCCTTTCCCGGTGGGGTGTAAAGGCGCACCTGCAGGCCGCCCGATTCTCCGGAGAGCTCTAGCGCCAGAGGCGAGGGAAGCTGGGATAGCCAGGCAGCCGTCTGCTCCCGGGCGCCAAGCAGCGGCAGTGGAGCGAACTGCAGCTTCCAGCACTCCCACATCCCGGCGCACAGCGGGCAGTCCTCGTCCTCGTGCTCGTAGCCGCAGCGCGGGCAGATGGTCATGCTGCGCCTGGCCATCACCTCGCCGCTCCCAGCGCCTTCCACATCTCCAGCCAGGAGGCAGGCAGAATCACCTGCAAGGGGAAGAGCGCCCCGCGCCCACCGGCAGGGGCGGCCAGGAAAACGTGCGGCGGGAGCCGGCCCGCCTGCTCCGCCCGCCCCCGGCTCTCCGCTTCCGGCACACCCAAGGCGCGGAAGAAAGCGTAGGCCTCTTCCAAGGGGAGGCGCCCAACGAAGGCGGTGGCGGCCAGGCCGAGCGAAGCGGCCTGGCGAGCCAGGTCGCCGGGCAGGTGGGTCGAGAGCATCACCCCGACGCCGCGCTTTCGCGCCCGCCGCCCCAGTTCATCCAACAAGTCGGCAAAGGGTCCACCTCGTAACAGCCGCCAACCCTCGTCGATAAAGACGTCCACCGGTTGTTTCCCCACCGTCACCGCATGGTAGAAGAACCAGGACAGCGCGGCGTGCACCAAGGCCCGGCTCTCCTCACGCAAGCCGGAGAGGTCGAAGTTCCACCAGGCCCCCGGAGGCAGATGCGGGGAGAGCAAAGCCTTGGGGCGATCGAAGAAGCCCGATAGCAAGCCGCCGTGGGCATAGGGTCGCAACAGGGCAACCGGCCCGGCTGCCTCCGCCGTCCCCAAAGCTGCCAGCGCTTCCAGCAGGTCGATCAGCGCCATAGGTCCAGGGCGGCGCTCCCAACGCCGGCGCACCGCCTCGTGCAGGGCGGCCTGAGCGCCAGGAGAAAGCGCTGCCTCTCCGCTCAAGGCGGAGAGCAGAAAGCGCGCCGAAAGCAGTATCCCGGCTGGATCTTCGCCCGTCAGAGGGTGAAGCAGGCAGGTTTCGGGGTCATCCGGCGGCCCGGCCGGGATTACCCGCCCACCGATAGCCTGGCACAGGCGGTTGTTCTCTCCTTCCGGGTCGAGAGAAACCACGCTTCGCCCCTGGAGCAGGCGCTGCAACAGGATCAGGCGCAAGAGGCTGGTCTTGCCGGCGCCCATCTCGCCCAGGATGAGCGAGAGAGCATGGGGAGGCGGCGGCCCGCTGGGGTCCAGCCCGCGGGAGAACGAGAAGAACACATCACGGCCATCTTGGGCGTGTACTCCAAGCCAGACGGCATCGGGGGCTGGGTAGGCTGTCCGCCCCGGCACTGGAAGGAGCATCGCGGCCTCTTCCAGCAAGAGGGTAGCCGTCTCCAGCCCGGGGAAAAACTCGCCACTGGGCTGAAAATGGAGTAGGGCTCGCTCGGCGATGTAGACCAGACGTTGGGGGATAAAGCCTCGTGCCCGCAGAACGGTCTCGAGCTGACGCCGGGCAACCTCAGCCTCGGCCTCTCGACTGCGCGAGGCACACAGGCCCACCAGGAGCATCGCCCGGAAGGCTGGCCTGCCCAGGGCGATGGCTGACTCGGCGGCGTCCAGGGCTTGGTCCATAGCATGTTCAGCCATGGACGGCCTCCGTCCGGTCTTCTCGGCCAAAGCCAGCAGCAGGCCTTCGAAGAGCGTACGTCGGGCACGCAGGCTGCCGCGCAACAGGTCAGGCGGCTCGCGACGCAACGCGACAGAATAGACCATCGGGGAACCCGCCTCCTGGAAGACCCCGGCAGAGAGCTTACGCCAGGGGCGCTCTGCCATCCCTAACGCCCCGCCCCCATCCCGCAGCGTGAGGGGCAAGAGCACCCCACCAGGGAAGGTCAGGCTGTCCTCGCCCACCTCTACCGCCTGAGGCGCCACGGCGGCGCAATATCCATCATCCGGTGCGCTGCGGTCCTCTCTCTCCGCCACCTTTTACTCCAGCTCAGGATTCAACAGATGGCGGGCCAGCGCCAGGATCTCCTCCTGCCCCAGCGGAGTGAGCACCAGGCCGTAGCGCTCCAACAACCCAGCCACCCCCGCCCACCAACCCAGCGCCTCGCCCCCTGGAGGCAGGACGAACTCCAACAGGGTACGCCGGCGATATGGCAAAGGGAACCCCTCCAGGTATAGCAGCAAACCCTGGCGCAGCATCTCCAACTCCTCTCCTCCACTCCCTCCCCAAGTTTCCACCTGGGCGAGAAACGCCTGGCGAGGCTGCGGGTCAGGCCAGGTCACCTGGAGCAACCGCACCGTCCACCCCGGCGCCAGCGAGGCCAAGAGCTCCCGGTAGGCGTCCTGGGGGCGTACTTCAGGTCGGTCGGGGTCGGCGGAAAGCTCGGCCAGCAGCCGCTGGCTCCCATCCTGCCCCACTAAGGCTATATAGCCATCCAACTCCTGGAAACCCTGCCCCAGGACGAAATCCTGGGTCTTGCCTACTTCTCGCCCGTTCATGGCTCTTGGAAGTACTCCTCCGGCAGGTTGAGGTCAACGGCGCGGAAGCCGGGGCGCAGAGGGCGGTAGCCAGTTGGCAGGAGTTCGCCTCGCTCCGGATCAAAGTGAAACAGGGGGAGGAAGGACGGCCGGGAGGCGGCCCGCTCCACCATGGGCTGCACCTCCACGATCTCCCGCACCACCTGGCCATAGCGCGGCCCTCGCTCCAAATAAACCACCGCCGTGACCGCCTCGGCGAAGCCCTGGGCGATCTGGAACTCAGAGAGGCCGCGCGCGTCGGGATGGGCCTGGACCACTTGCAAGAAGCGCATCCAGACGTCCTCGGCGCCGGTGGCGTGCAGGGTGAAGGCGCTGTGCCCGTGGCCAGTAGCGGCCGCCCGAACCAATTCCCAGGCTTCGGCTCCACGTGCCTCGCCGATGACGATCCCGTCTGGCCGGGTGCGCAGCGCCGCTCTCGCCAGGTCGAACATGCTGACGGGCGGCGGGCCGCCGCGCACCTCCGGACGGGTCACCGTGTACACCACGTTGCCGGTGTCGGTCTCGGAATCGCCATCCCACCCGTGGAGCACGATCTCGTTACTGTCCTCGATCAAGAACAGGCGGATAGCTCCCGGCGGGAAACACGAGAGCATCTCTTGCAGCACACAGCGTGCCAGGTAGGTCTTGCCCGTGCCGGTCGCCCCGGCGATCACCAGCACACCGCCATGGACCATGACCGACAGCAAGTAATTGGCCGCTCCTTTGCTGCGAGGATATTCGCGCGGCGAAAATCCCGGTCGAGGCACGGGCGGCAAGGGGCTTTCGAAGAATCTCCCCAGGTCCTTCTGGCCATCTGAGTAGCGCGACACGCGCAGGGTGATCAGGTCGCCGTATGGGGAGGCCGGGGGCATGATATGACTCACCCGCACCCCCTTACGCTCCACGCCGCTATCCCCGGTGGGCACCACCACCTGCAGCATGGCGTCGGCGATGGGGTGATCGGGTGTCGGACCGCGCTGACCGGCTTGGTCGACGAGCACCCGCAGGGCATCCCCCACCCCGCGCGGAGCGACCCCAGCCGGCTGCCAGCCCTTACCGGTGGTATATACATACAAATGGCCCAGGTTGATGGCGATGTCCTCCACATCCGGATGGGCGATGAACTCCAAGAGCGGCCCGAGTCCAGAGAGCTCGCCAATCAGGCGCAGCAAGAACTCCGTCCCCAGGCGCACCCCTCCGTCCAGGAGCGCCCGTTCCTGGATCTCCACGAAGGTCTGGCGAGCCAGGGTCTCTATGTCGCGAGGGGTGAGGGCCCGCTGACCGGCCTCCGCCGTCATGCGCGCCCTTCCCTCTTTCAGCAGCTTCTGCCACCACTCTTCCAGTTCGTGTTGCGATGGAAGCTCTCTGGTCAGGCGCAGGGATCTGCCCGTGATGTCAAATACGTCCGGAAATTCGTCCATCGGCGATCACTTTTTTCGAAAGGCAAATAATTTCCGCTTGCCATGCGGTCGCGAGTTCAGGAGGCCCACCCGCTGCGCCCCTTCGGTGACGGCAGGCACGAAATGGGCTGCAAAGGAAAGCAGGGCCTCAGAGAAGGGCGAAAGCTCCTCCAGGTGCTCGCGCCGGTAGCGCCAGATCAGGATGTCCCTGCGCCGATCCGAGTTGACCGCCTGGGACGCCAGGCGGTGATCCACAAAAGGGATCACCCCACCGGGCGATAGGGCCAGCTCGATGCGATCTTCCCGCAGCGCCTGCGAGAGCAAGCGGTGCGCGGTCTTGAAATCCTCTCCGAGCACCATGTTGTAGCACACCTTGACCCGGCTGCCGACAAACTCGACCGCCGCCCCATTCCCGGCCACCCCAGACAAAGCGCGGATCATACGGGCGATCCAACGCCGCGTCTCAGCCAGATCGGGGATCTCCGGGCGGATGACGATGGCGATACCTTCGGCTATACGCATAGCTGCCCGGTGCACCGTGTGAGCCGGGTTGTTGCCCACATCTACGATCACCACGCCACCGGTGGCTACCCCGGCCTCGTACAGGCCCTTGAGCACCTCCGTGACCCGCACTTCGTCGTCCAACGCCTGGTCACTCAGATCATCAGTGACCAGACCGGGCAACACCCTGAGCGTAGGTAAATCTGGCAACTGGGTGAAGGCCTGCAGGTATGTGGCGCCGGAGGCCACCTCCGACAGCACTCCCTGCGGTCGTTCGAGCTCGCTGCGCAGCAGGTTGATCAAGGAGGAATTCACCTTCTCAAGGCGCAGATGGTACTGCAGCGTCCCTGCATTGGCATCCGCGTCCACCAGATACGTGGTGACCCCGCACAGCGCCAGGGCCACAGCGAGGTTAACCGCGATGGTGGTCTTGCCAGTGCCGCCCTTGGGGGAAGTGACGACGATCTTGCGCACAGCCAGGTTGGAACCAATGCGCGCCGCCAGATCGCTACCTAACACCGTTCGGCGGTACTGTTCGTCGGCAGCCAGTCCTCCTGCCTCGGCGCGCCGCAACGCCAGCAACAGGTCGCCGACTTCCTTTTCGGAGGGGGGATAGGCGAAGGCAGGCAGGGCGGTAGCGTTTGCCCAGGCCGCTAACCCATCGCTCGCTCCGGCTACTATAAAAAGCAGCTTTCCTCGCTCGGCAGCTCGCACTAACCCCTCCGGGGTCACCGAAGCCTCCGGAGAGACCACCACCATGGCCTGGAAGTCGAACAGGTCCAGGTGCTGGGGGGTGAAGGTCGCCAGTTGCGCTGTCACCACATGGTCGTGCTCGCTGAGCGTCAGGTTGAGACGGGAGGTAACCGTGCCAGCACCAAGTAACAAGATTTGCATGGCTATCCCCCTTGAGGTGTTGCAGTCGGGTCAGGGGGGACCGGCGTCGGGGCCGGTGTCCGGGTGGGTTCCGCTATCAACGGCGCCGCGGTAGCGGAGAGCGACTGCTCCCGATCGGCGCGGAAGAGTTCTTCAAAGTCCCAGTAGGTGAAACCAGGTGAGGCGCCCGGCTCGCCCTTCGAGAGCAGGGAGATGATCAGGCGATCGCCTTGTTCCAACGCCAGGGCGAGCCCCTCCCGCTCATCGTCCGGCACCAGCAAAATCAGGATCCTCTCCCGGGCCAGGTCGATGACCGCCGGCGCCGCGGCGACCGATGTGAAGTCAGCGCCCTCCGAGGGCTCCTGCCCCGCATCTTGCGGCAACCCCTGCACGGCAATCACCCGTACACCTTGGGGAAAGATGTCTTTGGCCAGAGGAGGGAAGCTGCGCCCCAGAGCTTGCCCTGAGCTTGTCGAAGGGGCTTCCTGCCCAGGCTGCGCCTCCGGCGTCGGGGTCGGGGAAACATCGGGAGTAGGGGCGGGAAACGCCAGGCTGGCTGGCAGGACGGGCGTGGCCGGGGCCTGCGGCCGCGAAGCGATCACCACCGTGATCCCCACCAGATCCCCTGGCAGGAAGGAGCGGGCATCGGGGGCAATTACATTCTGGGCCGAAAGCGGCAGCGGAAACAGGCTGTGACCAGGATGATCCGCCAACACCGCCGAGAGCCGCACCCCCTCTCCGGCAGGTGCCAGCACGGCGCTCCTGAAGAGCGGTTGCCCGGCGCTTACCGGCAGCGCAGCCACCCCGCCCACCACGCGGCCTATCTCCTCGCCAGGGATGTACAGAGAGGCGTTTTCATCCTGGTACACACTCTTCTCCACCAGATCGCCCGGGGCAATCACCTCCCCCATCGCCAGGTCCCTGGTTACAGCCAGCACCGAGAGCCGCGGCGGGCGCGAGCTTTCTGCAAAGTAGCTCAGGCCGCCAAAGGCTGCCAGGAAGACTAGCAGCGACACAAGCAGCACCATCAGATTGAGTCCGGAATCGCGCAGGCGTTGAAGCATGACAACCTCCTCAAGAACTTCGCTCTGGACTCGGCCACGGTTCCCCCTGAATAGGGGCCACAGGTTGCTCGTCGAAAGGCCAGAACCTGACCTGAGCTTGCCGCAGGGCCAGCCCACTTTGCACGAACGCCCCCCGATAGTGAGGGCGCGAGACCATCAGCCGGTTTAGTTCGTCGATGAAGTGCAGCGCCAGCCCGCACAGAACAACGAAGACGAGCTCGGACTGGATGGATGTCGAACGAAAACAGGCTTGCCGGGCGCACACCAGCGTTAAGACATCAGAAAGCAGCTCGTCGGCCGCCAGCGCTTCAGCGGTCATGCCGGGCATGCCAGGGAAACAGTCTTGCAACAGTTCGGACAGCTCGGCCAGCGCGCCGGAATCGGGATCCGCCAGTGACCAGAGCTGGCCGGCTTCAGGCGCAGGAAGAGTCGACTCCTTTTGACGCCCATCCTTGCCGTAAGTCAGCACTTCTTCTACGGAGGCCTGCGGCTGCTCCTGGAGAAGCGTGATGGCATCCGAGATGCCTCGCAGCCCGGCCGAAAGCGCTCCGGCCAGGGTCTGCTGCGCCTCCTGGGGCAGCTTTTCTACGGCTTCCACATGCCGCAAGGCCAGGCGCTGGCGCAGTTCCGGTGCAAGTCCCTGGAGCATGGCTTGTCGGCGCTTTTTCCGTTCGGCGTACGAGATGGGCATCGACTTTTCCCTGGGTGTCTCGTTTCTGCTCTAATGAACATGATACAGAAAAACGAGCCAGGGTGTCCCGCCGGGGTCGCGATAGGCGAGACACCGAGGTAATTATCAATATGACAGATTGTCGAGCGGAAATAAGGGGAATTCGAGCTATACTGGGGTCATATCCAAGTGATCCCTACAAAGTGTATCTACACATACAGGGATCAAATCTGCTCTGCGGAGACGATGGGTCCCCTCTCCACGGTGGGAAGTTAGCTGTAAATCAAATAAAGGCACCTCGATGTGGTGCCTTTTTCTTTGAAACAGTAGGGATTAAAGTTTGGGATCTTTAAGTTGTGAGCCAATCTCCCAATAGAATGATCTTCCCATCATCCTAGGTGTGCGTGGACCTTCACTATTTCATCAGTCTTCAGTTTAGAGATAACACATATTCTGATTTCGTATCATCCCCGGTGCTTTCCATTCCTTCAATGGTCATGATTTTGCAGGTTCATGAGGTTCAGAAGAATTGTGATCCTCTTTAAAACTTGGCAGGCTAATTTTATTTTGACAGTTATCATACATCTACCTCTTGCCACAATCTTTGCATCAATCCCTTGCCAAATTGGTTGATAGTGAGTTTATAAACATCGGGCATTGTCAGCGACTTCCAAAATATAAAATCAACCGATAGATTAAAGGACTGCAAAATTAACGCCATCATGTTCCCATGCGTGGAGAGTACAATGTGTTGCGCCGGATGTTTATCCAGTAACCGTTGTACTACAGCGATTCCCCGTTTTTGGGCCATGACATTCGATTCACCGCCAGGATGGGCGAATGATGGGTTCCGCCAGGCTACTTCCACGGCTTTGAAAAAGTCTTTGAACACCCCATCGCCTAATCTGCGTTCTTGCAGGTCTGGTTCCATGTGTATCGAAAGACCCAGCCTTCCCGCAAGAGGTGTGATAGTCTGGCAAGCGCGCCGCGCCGGGCTCGAGTAAATTGCGCTAATGGGATACTCGCACAATGTGTCCGCTACGCGATTGGCATCCTCGCTCCCTTGAGCCGAAAGTGGACGATTTTCGTCCGGTTTCCAATTTGCGTGTGCGTGACGCACCAAGTAGAAGGTACTCATGGTTAGCTCCATTTTCAATATGGCATCGTGCCGCCCAACAATCATTCATTCTGGGGTATATCCCCACAGGGAGAGGGGCAAAATAAATGCCTTGATTTTTTCTTGCTCTTGGGACAATGTCCGAATTCCGGGGAAGGATGTCGAACCTCGGAAGCAATTTTCAGCATCATCTTTTCCCCCTTTGCATGGTCAATGGCATAAAGATAGCGAAGAAAACGAGTCCTGCCAGGCACAGCCAGCCGACCCAGTCGCCGAGGTAGGTAACGAGCGTGTTTCCCGCGCCGAGTGGGATATCCGCGACCAGTATGGCGTTTGCGCCTTCCGGTGTGATCACTTTTGCGATAATGCGGCCATAGGGGTCAATGATGGCCGAGTCATAACCGCCATCGCTCTTTATCATGGCAACGTGGTTTTCCACAGCGCGAAAGACAACATGAGAATAGTGTTTACTAGCGATAGATGGCCAGTCCAGCGAGGAGACGGCTATCACCTGCGCGCCGCTGCGCGTCATCTTGCGGGCGGTATCGGTGAAATCGAGATCGTAGCAGATGATGGTGCCAAGTTCACCCGCAGTCGTTCCATAGACCGGATAGACGCCCAAACTGGTATTGCGTTCGCCGCTGAAGACTACCGGGTGATCCTTGCCGAAGACGCCTAAAAACTTGCCACTCGGATTGAGCACAGTTGACTCGTTGCGCCATGTCCCATCCGGCAGCGTCACCATGTAGCCGATGACGAGATAAGCCTGCGTCTCCTGCGCCAGCGATTGCAGTTCAGCGGTGCGCTCGGCCAGCGGGTCGAAATCAAGCGCACCCTCCGGCCAGATGATGATCTGTGCTCCCTGGCCCGCCGCCTGTCGCGTCTGCTCCTGGAGTTGCTTAAAATGTTCGGCGCGGTGCTGCGGGTCCTTTTCGTAACTGCGGTTGTTGTTGGCGCGACCCGGGACCTGGATGGCAGCTACTCGCACGGTCTGGGTGGTGGGTAACGGTTGACGAGAGAAAAGGACAAGGCTGAGGCAAATCCAGGCGATAACGACAATCCCAGCCCTGATCAGCCAGCGTTGGGCATTTGGCCACAGTTCCCGGTCGAAGATCGCCAGCGCCCCCAGCGCCAAAGCATAGTTGACCAGCATGATGAGCAGTCCAAGGCCGAAGATGCTGAAAATGCTGACTGGCTGGATCAGCCAGGGCTGGTCGAAAAGTGCGTAGGCCGTGAAAGCCCATGTACCCATGATGGGGATGAAGCTGCGCAGCATTTCTATGCCGACCCAGCCGGCCGCGCCTTCCAGCACGAACCAATGGTAATCGCTGCGCTCGTGGAAGGCACGCTTATTCTTGTCCACCAGAAGGATGATGAGGCCGATGACCAGCGGCAACCAAGCCATATACGAACCCGTGCCACCGAAGATGGGAACGAGGTAGCCGCTAAGCCAGCCGCCGATGGCGACCGCCGATGCCAGGCTGGAGAGTTTCTGCGGCATGAGGCGGTACTGTGCTACCAGCATCGGAATGAATCCGATCCAGATAAGCGGCCAGAGGTTGTATGGAGGAAAGGCCAGGGTGAGCAGGACGGCGCTGGCGATGGCAAGCGCTAGGCCTAAGACGAGGCGTTTCCATAATAGAGGTGAGCGATTTTTCATAGGTTTCATTTCTCCCGACGCAACATGAGCAGATTTCTGCTTTCTAGCAACGCATGTCAAGAAAATGCTAATACCATGTGCAGCTCTTTCGAGTTATTCGGATTGGTTGGGAGTGGGCGAAAACCCAAGCGGCTGTACAATCCAACCGCCTCGGGTTGGAGATCAGGGGTGACGACCATCAACCGCACCCACCGGTAGCCATTCGTGGGCGAACTCCAGCAGGGTTTCGACGAGTCTGCGGCCAAGTCCGCGGCCGCGGTATTCTTGCAGCAGGAAGATGCGCTTCAATTCAGCAGTATCGGCATCCAGGCGATTGATGCCGCCCGTACCGATGAGCTGTTCACCGTCTGCAAGTACCATGAACGTTCCACCATTTTCAAAGTAGTAGGATTGGATATGTTCAATGTCTTCCAGTGGGTCGTACCTGGCTTGAATTTCGGCGTAAGAGATACCCCATAAACCCCGGAAAACAGTATCCAACAGGGCTTTGGCAGCCTCGATTTCGTGTGGGTGGATGGATCGCAATGTAATCATAGCTCTCAAACGATCTGCGCTTTACCTGCGGTGAGTCGAGTGTAGCGAGGGAAACAGTCAGATACAAGCGCGTGTTGGGCGACATTAATCTAAGGTAGCAATGCGCTCAGTCAGTACCTCGAATAGTTCGTCCCAATGACGGTATGGATCTGTTCTGCCGAAACGCACGAAGATCAGGTTTTGCTCCGGCACGAGGTAAATATACTGCCCGTGTTTTCCAGCGGCATAGTAGTGATGTTTGCCAGTGGCTTCCACATTCACCCACCAAAAATATTGGTATTGCAGCGCAGGGTCGGTAGCGGTATCGAGCCGGGTTGATTCGTCCACCCATTCTGCGGGAATGAACTGGACGCCATTCCAATTGCCTTCGTTCAGGAATAACCGTCCAAATTTGGCAAAGTCAATCGCCCGGCCATTGATACCGCTCTCCATTTTTTCGAATCTGCTTTGCTCGCTGTCGAGGCTCCACGAGCCAGGAGCTTCCATGCCGAGTGGCTTCCAGATCTTTTCTTCGAGATATTGCGCTACGGGCCGACCTGTGACGCGCTCCAAGACCATACCCAACAATAAAGGGTGAAAATTGTTATAGTGAAACTCTTGTCCAGGCACACCCACTATCGGGCTGGAAATTGCCACCGCTCGTAAATCAGGCGCGTAATAAGTTGCAGCATCGTCACTCCAGGGCATGCTGAGTTCCCTGTAACGGATACCGGACGACATAGTCAACAAATGGCGCAAGGTGATGTTCTGATAGCGCGGGTCTTTCTCTAACAGTTCGGGAACATACTTTGTAATCGGGTCATCTACGCCACTGATATATCCATCAGAAATGGCAATGCCCACGAGTGCCGAAACAAAGGATTTGGCGATAGAGAAAGAAGTTACCGTAGAATTGTGATCGTAGCCATTGAAGTAGCCTTCGTAGAGCAAAGTGTCGTCTTTGATGACCAGAAAGGCGACAGTATCCGTTTGTTCCAAGAACTTAGCAAAATCCCGTGCAACGCTCTGCCCATTTTGCGAGTAGGTGATGGTGTCAAAAGCCGGGGCGTAACGTTGTTGAATCTCTACTGAAGGTTGTAGAAAATCGAACGTAGGCGCGGCGTTAGCGACGACGCGCATCGGAAAGCGCTTGTAGTCGTCTATATCGGAATCCAGCCACGCAATGGCGCGCGCCCACTGCGAGTTAGCGGTGAACAAGTGCGCCCCCAGCCAGATGAGCACAAGCACGCCAACGAAACTAAATACACCGAAGAGGATTTTCAGAATAGGTTTCATTAAGTGATCTCCAAAGAAAGAGGCTTGATCAGCGTATGGACGAGAGGAATCGATCTACCATTGCCTGATCCCAGGTTTCGATATCTCCGACGATGATGACCATCACATTTCCGCTTTTTCCGGAAAATGCACTCAACGCCTGTCGGATATCATGGCCATCTTCATCTAATCCCTCAAGGATCCTCAGACTAGATGGTTGGTTCCGGATTAGGACATCCTGAACGCTGACCGTATGCGTTTGAAAATGCAGGTCACCAATTTCCTGTGCGGCCCGCTCTTCCGAACTTTCGCCCCACTCCGGATCTTTGAGAAAGTCCGACGCAGGCTGAATTGCGATCAAATCCGAGGGGTGATCGTTCGAAGCAATGATGGCTAAGGTATAGTAGGTCTTTACCTGCATAGCGCGCTGTTCCTGGTAGCCAGGAGGTAGATCATAATCGATCATGGTGTGAGCCACCTGCGCGGCATAATTTGGATCATCCTTCAAGAACAGGCTCAAAACATAACTTTTGATTTTTGGCGTTAGAGCGCTTCCGAGGATGACGAGAAACAAACAGGCTCCTATGGTACCCAGCACCAAGATCGCGACTCTACGCCATATAACTTTTTTCCGTTTCATACACTTATCTCCTTCTGATCCTATCATTGGATCATCTGACGGCGGCGCCCGAGCAGCGCCATCCCGAATAACACGACCGCCACCCCTCCATAGATCCAGGGTATACCCATCTCTATCATTTCCGGAGAGCGCCCCATAAAGTCTAAATATGGGATATTCTGTATGGCGATCAGGTACCAAAAGAACAGGTACACTGCTTCAAATAGTTTGTTCGTGCCGCTCCAGCAGCCCATTGCCAGTGCTGAGGTAGGGACAAACACAGCGCCGACACTCAAGGCCGCCAGGGATCCCCATGCACCTGCCAGCACGAGCCGTAGAATCACACCTGCTGCCATAATTAATGCAACCAAAACACCTACTCCCCATAGGGCAACGAACTGGCGGCGCAAAGGATAAGGTCCGCTCAAAACAAGCGACTCCGTGCGCTGGCGCACTTCCCGAGTACCCATCCCAGACCACACATTCAAAGGCCAGATCCAAGCTGCAGGGAGCAGTCCCAAGTGGGATATCTGCAGGGGGGCGAATAGCGAGCCGACAATTAACCCAAACGCTCCGAGATACCACCACCAGCGCACATCTCTAAATGTCAGCTTCCATTCAGCCGCCAGTAACTGGCCATACCGGCGCAGCAAGCCCCAGCGAGAGACCGTGTTTGATAAAGGCGTCAAACGCATCGGTTCCATATGAACTGCAAGGGCGGGTGACTTTGGCTCCACCGTGGAGGCTGGCCGCGTCACAAATCCAGTCACTGCTTGTTTTAGCTGAAAAAGAATATTATCCAACCAATTCGATCGGATCTTGGCCGGGTCAAAACGGTGAAAGAAAAGGGATGCAAAGAGGGCAATGCCAACCGCTGCGAAGATAAAGAGCAGGCGCCCCACCACAATATCTGCTGTCCATTGCATTCCTGCATAAACAAAGGTTGGAATGGAGACCAGCGGTGTATTGCTTATGTCAGTCAAAAAGCGTTGGCTGCAATCCGGAAAGGCAGCGGAACAGGAGCGATATACGCTGGGCCACAACCAAGCCGCCCCGTTCATCCCTAATGGTAATGCAATCGCTGGATAAACCAGGAATAAGTAGACGAGATTGCCCGCGATGCCGCTCAGCCAGTTAATGCTCTCGAACAGAACTGCCAACGCTGACACAATGGCAAGGGCTGGGAGCAAGAGGATCAAGAGAGGCGAGGCCAACGCCCAGAGATTGAGAGGCAAATCTTCACCTCGCAACAGCTGCAAAATTATCAGGGTGACGATCATGACCCCCAGCATAGCGGCAAAAAAAGCGCAATGGCTGAGCCATTTTCCCAAGGGGTAGTACGGCTTACGTATTGGCGTAGCGGCGATGATCTCGCCTACTCCGGTGCGCTGGTCGCGCCCAATCGAGCCTTTGACCAGGTAAAACCCAAAGATCTGCAGGTATTCACTCATCAGCAGTGTTGCCAGGACGCCGATCCAGGCCGAGCTGTACACTCCACGGTATTTCATGTAAAGGGTCCCGTACAAAGGCGCGTCCAGGGCAGGAACAAAAAAGTAGGTAAAGATAACCGTGAACAGCAGCGTCACCATGAATCGGTAACTGCGTGTCCGCTCCAGGAAATCGGCGCGCATCAGGTGAAAGACAGCGCGTAGCGTGTTCATGTTGGCCCATCCAATCTGGATGACCGGACATAGTAGAGATAGGCATCTTCCAAAGTCGCTGGGACAGGCTGAGCGTCATCATTGGGTTTTTGATCCGCCACCACACGCACATGTACGCCATCGCTGCGCCGGGCCGTGCTGCTGAGTAGGTATTGTTGTTTGATAGCAGTCAGCTCCTGGCTGGTCGTCATCCACATCCAGACTTTGCCTTCGACTTCCTGCAACAATCTCTCGGGTAAGTCATGGGTGACCAAATATCCCTGGTTGATGATAGCGATCGAGGTGGCGGTCGCCTCTACATCTGAGACGATGTGGGTCGAGAGAATCACGATTCGCTCACCAGACAACTCGGCGATCAGACCGCGGAATCGCACCCGCTCTTCCGGGTCAAGGCCTGCCGTGGGTTCATCCACAATGAGCAGCTCGGGATCATTGAGCAACGCTTGGGCGATGCCAACGCGCTGCTTCATCCCACCGGAGAAACCGCCCAACGGTCGCCTAGCGGCGTCTACCAGGTTCACAACCTGCAGCAGCTCATCGATCCGCCGTCGCGCCATACGACCGTCCAGGCCTTTGATGGCAGCCAGGTATTCCAGAAACTCGATAGCACTCAGGTGAGGATAGATGCCGAAATCTTGCGGGAGGTAGCCAAGCACCTGGCGCAATTCATCCGGATGTTTAGCAATGTCGACGAAGTGACCGTTTCCATGCCAGGTTACCTTA
>Ga0105094_10000095_pt1 | contig 35272 bp, 29 predicted proteins | sample PPLLak1March2015_2_FD_87023 | JGI IMG/M metagenome (GOLD analysis project Ga0105094, IMG submission 87023) | Freshwater sediment microbial communities from Prairie Pothole Lake near Jamestown, North Dakota, USA - PPLs Lake P8 Core (3) Depth... | ecosystem: Environmental > Aquatic > Freshwater >...
AACCGCGACGCGCTGAGGGAGATCGCCATGGTGCCCGGCGCGCGGACGCTCTCCGAAGCGCTCGGCGAGGAGCACACGGAGCCGCACTCCACGGTCGCGTCGTACGGCGGCCCTGGTGGCGGCGGTCTCGCGAAGCATCACGGGCACGGTTCGAGAAAGGACGAGATCGATCTCGACACCGAGCGGTACTTCCGGGCGGTGGACCGGGTGGTGCTCGAGCACTACTCTCGCCCGTCGGGCCTGCCCCTGGTCCTTGCGTCGCTACCCGAGCACCAGACCCCGTTCCGCGGTGTCAGCCAGAACCCGTCCCTCCTGGACGAAGGTGTGGCGGGTGATCCCGGTGCGGTGGACACCGAGGAGTTGTGCGCGCGGGCCTGGCGCGTGGTCGAGCCCCAGTACCTCGCGAAGCTGGCGGGCCATGCCGATCGCTTCCTGGCTGCGCGGGCGAAGGGCCTGGGCTCGGACGACCTCGCCGCCGTCGCCAGCGCTGCACTGGGAGGACGGGTCGGCACGCTGCTGCTCGAAGCCGATTGCGTCGTCCCCGGGCGCATCGACCATCAGACGGGCGCCGTCCAGGCGGCCGATCTCCATCACCCCGACGTGAACGACGTGCTCGACGACGTGGGTGAGCTCGTGATGCGCGCAAAGGGCGACGTCGTCGTCGTGCCGGCGGATCGCATGCCGACGGGCACGGGGCTGGCGGCCATCTACCGGTTCTGATTGCGACGGGCGCGTGCCAGGTTCACGCCACTCGAGATGACACCGACGTGGCTGAACGCCTGGGGGAAGTTGCCGAGGAACGCCCCGGAGCCGGGGTCGATCTGCTCGGGGAGGAGGCCGAGGCCGTTCGCGCGGCCACAGAGCGAGTCGTACAGGGCCCCGGCCTCGTCGAGCCGTCCCTGTTTCGTCAGGTTGTCCACGAGCCAGAAGCTGCAGAGCAGGAAGGCACCTTCGTGGCCGGGGAGGCCGTCCGGCGACTCGTTGGGCAGGTAGCGATACAGGAGGCCGCCCCCGGCTCCCAGGCGGTCCTGAATGGCCTGCGTCGTCGCCGCCATCCGTGGATGGTCGGCAGCGAGCACTCGCCGAAGCGGCAGGGTCAGGAGGCTGGCGTCGAGCCCGCCGCCGCCAAGATGCTCGGTGAGGGACAGGCGCAACGGGTCCCACGCGTCTTCGAGGATGTGGCGCCGGATGTCCTCGGCGGCAGCCTGCCAGGCCATGACGTCGCCCGGAAGGGTGAACCGGGCGGCGAGACGCGCGCCACGGTCGAGGGCCACGAGGCACATGGCGGCCGAGTAGGTGAACACGCGCCCGGGCGTGCGGACCTCCCAGATGCCGTGATCCGGCTCGCGCCAGGCGGTCATGGACTGGTCCACCAGGCCCTTCAGCCGTGACCACCGCTCCGCGTCCAGGCTTCCGTGGTGCCGTGCGAACTGGTACGCGCAGTCGAGCACCTCGCCGTAGACGTCGTGTTGGCGCTGTTCGGTGGCGCCATTGCCCCAGCGTACCGGAGCCGAACGCCGATACCCCTCGAGATCCGGGTCTTCACGCTCGGGCGCCGGCACCGCCCCGTCCACGCCGTACAGCACCAGCGGACGCTCGCTCGATTCGAAGGCGTGCAGCGCCCATCGCAGGAAGCCTCCCGCCTCGCGCCGGAGTCCGATCCGGTGCAGCGCGTACACGGAGAACGCGGCGTCGCGGATCCACGAGAACCGGTAGTCCCAGTTCCTGGGCCCGCCAATGGCCTCCGGCAATGACGAGGTTGGCGCCGCCACGATGGCGCCATTCTCGAAGTGATCGAGCAGTTTGAGCGTGATGGCCGATCGACGCACCAGTGCCCGCTGGGGGCCCTCGTAATCGATCTGCGCGGCCCATCGCTGCCACGCGCGCGAGGTGCTGTCGAGAATGGGGTCGCCATCACCGTCGATCCGGCCCGGCGGCTCGGTCCACGCCAGGGCGACGAAGACGATGCTGCCCTCGCGCAGATCGAGGCGCGTCTCCAATCCTGCCAGCGGAACGCTGGCCGACAGGTGCAGGTCTGTCGCCTGCGAGGTGCAGCGGACCCGGTGGCCATGCGGCCAGGGCGTGACCGTGGCGCCTCCCCACGGCTGCAGGCGCACGGACACCGCGACGTGCCCTTCGACCACGGCCAGTCTTCGCAGCAGCATGCCACGGCTCGCCGACGACTCGGCCAGCAGGTCGGCATGATCACGGAGCGCGAGGGCGTCGGTCAGCTGCAACACGCCCGTGGGGCCGCGCAGCTCGGTGGTGAGCACGCCTGAATCGGTCTCGTAGCGCTGCCGCGATGCCTGCAGGCCCTCGACCGCCACGGCGAACTCACCGCCGCGGTGCACGTCGAGCAATCTGCAGAACAGCGGCGGCGAGTCGAAGCGCGGCGTGCAGAGCCAGACCACCGAGCCGTCACGCGACACGAGCGCCGCCGTCGTCCCGTCGCCGATGAGCCCGTGGTCCTCGATGGGCAGGTAGCCGTCGTTGGGCTGGAGGGGAGCGAAGCCGGCCACGTCCCTCAAGGATATCGTGCCGTGCGCGCCATCACCGCGACACCGTGCCACGCTCCTGTGCCACCAGCACACGCCGCAGGATCTTGCCTGACGCCGACTTCGGGATCTGCTCCACGAACGCGACGTGACGAATGCGTTTGTAGTGCGCCACGTGGGCTTCGACGAACGCCTTCACCTCGTCCGCCGTGAGCGGCTCGCGCGCGACGATGATGGCCTTGGGCACCTCCCCAGACTCCTCGTCGGGCACGGGAATCACTGCCACGTCGGCCACGCCCGGGTGCTTCAAGAGCAGGGCTTCCAGCTCGGCGGGCGCCACCTGGAACCCCTTCACCTTGATCAGCTCCTTCAGCCGATCCACGACCTCGAGAAACCCCTCCTCATCCACCATCCCGATGTCGCCGGTGCGAAGCCAGCCCTCCTCGTCCACCGTGCCGGCAGTGGCCTCGGGGTTGTTCAGGTACCCCTTCATCACCTGCGGGCCGCGCACCCACACCTCGCCCCGCTCGCCCACGCCCATGTCGCGGCCACTCTCGGGATCCACGATGCGGCCCTCGGTGGAGGGCATCAACAGGCCGGCCTTGCCGGCGCGCTCGCGTCCCGGCACCGTGTAGTGTGTCGCCGGGCTGGCTTCTGTCATCCCGTAGCCCTGGCGCACCCGCACCGACAGGCGCGTCTCCACCGCCTCGGTGAGCTCGACCCCGAGCGGCGCGGCACCCGAGAACAGCCATCGCACGCCGGAGAGGTCGTAGCCAGCCACCGCCGGATGCTTGGCAAACGCCACGGCCACCGGCGGGACGATGTGCGCGAGGGCAATGGGCCAGTCCTGCAGGGTGCGGAGGACGGTGTCGAGGTCGAATCGCGGCAGCGTGACGATGGTGGCGCCCCGCCTCAGGCCGAAGTTGAGGATGACGGTCATCCCGTAGATGTGGAAGAACGGCAGCACGCCGAGGAATGCCTGCAGGTCCGGGGCCTCGATGGCGTCGATCTGCACGAGGTTCGCGATGATGTTGCGATGCGTCAGCATCACGCCCTTCGGCAGGCCCGTGGTGCCCGAAGAATAGGGCATGACCACGACATCGGCAGCCGGATCGATCTCGACGTCGGGCGGGTCGGCGTCGATCGCGATGGCGTCGAGGGTGGGCAGGCCGTCCGCGGCGTCGATCGTGAGGATGTCGATCGGCTGGGGCACGCTGGCCACCGCGTGGCGCGCGCGGGCGACGAGCGCCGCCGTCGTGATGAGCGTCTTCGCGCGTGCATCGCTCAACTGGAACGCCAGCTCCTCGGCGGTGTACGTCGGGTTCGCCGTGGTCAGGACGGCCCCCAGCCGTGCCACGGCGTGGAACACCACGGCGTACTCCGGCACGTTCGGCGCCCAGATCGCGACGGTGTCGCCCCTGGTCACGCCGCGGTGAGACAGGCCGGAGGCCACGCGCCGAATGCGTTCCCCGAGCGCCCCGAAAGTGACGACCCGGCCGGAGGCGCCGTCCACCAGCGCCGGTCGATCGCGGCGTGCCGAGAGGCCGTCGAGCACGTAGTCGGTGAGCGAGACGTTGGGGACGGCGACGTCCGGGAACGGGCTGCGAAACGGCATGGGGCCTCCGCGCGGCCCGGCGTCGTGTCGGGCACGCGATGATCGGCTCACTGCCGCAGGATGTCAATCGGAGGTGGTCTGCCGCGCGGCGGAATCGACGATGCGGCCTCGGCACTCGCCGAAGCCGATGCGGGCGGCACCCTCGCGCGCGCAGAAGGCGGTCAGGGTGACCTCGTCGCCGTCCTGCAGGAAGGTGCGGGTCTCGGCGCCGGGAAGCTCGAGCGGCTCGGCGCCTCGCCGCGTGAGCTCCAGCAGGCACCCGAGCGAGTCGGCCGCCGGTCCCGAGACCGTGCCGCTGGCCAGCAGATCGCCCGGCCGCAGGTTGCAGCCGTTGATCGTGTGATGCGTGACCATCTGGCCGAGCGTCCAGTACAGGTCCGCGCTCCTCGCGCGCGCCAGCCTCACGGGCGCGCGGCCCGCCTCGCGCATCCTGGCGGTGGAGAGCCAGGCCTCGAGCGTGATGTCGAAGGCGCCGCTGGTGCCATCAGCCGCCGTGTCCAGGTAGTGCAGCGGCTGAGGATCTCCGTCCGGACGCGCGGCGCGTGGTGCGCGGAATGGCGCAAGCGCGTCGAGGGTGACCACCCAGGACGACACCGTGGTCGCGAAGCTCTTGCCGAGGAACGGCCCGAGCGGCTGGTACTCCCACGCCTGGATATCGCGTGCCGACCAGTCGTTGACGAGGCACAGGCCGAAGAGGTGCGCCTCGGCCTCGGCGAGCGGGACGGGTGAGCCGAGCGGATTCCCGCGGCCGATGAAGGCGCCCAGCTCCAGCTCGTAGTCGAGCGACTGGCAGGGGCCGACCGTCGGTGCGGCCGCGTCGGGCGCGTTGCGCTGGCCCGCGGGACGCAGCACGGGCGCGCCGCTGGGCACGAGCGACGAGGCGCGGCCGTGGTAGCCGATGGGCATCCACTTGTAGTTCGGCAGCAGCGGGTTGTCGGGCCGGAACAGCTTCCCGACGTTCGTGGCGTGATGCACCGAGGCGTAGAAGTCGGTGTAGTCGCCCACCACGGCCGGCAGGTGCATCACCGCCTCGGCCCGGGGCACCAGCAGGCGCGCGCGCCTGTCGGCCGCGGGCGCGTCGTCGCCTTCGCGCAGCAGCAGGCTGAGCCGCGCGCGAAGGGTCGTGCGGGCCGGCCGCCCCAGCGACATCAGCGCGTTCAGGGCGTGCGACTGGCATGCGGCGAGCCACTCGCGAGGCAGGGTGTCGAGCAACCCTTCGCGAGCCACGGCTGCCACGTCGAGGATCTGGTCACCAATCGCTACGCCAATGCGCGATGCTTCGCCCGGGCGGCTGAACACGCCGAAGGGGAGGTTCTGGATGGGGAAGTCCGCGTCGTCCGCCTGGGCGGAGACGACCCACGAGCGCAGGCGCGGGTCGTGCGTGTGGTCGGTCATCACCGTCCGCGCGCGATCGGTGCCAGCTCGTCGACCGGATCGCGGAACGAGCACGAACCGAAACTGCGGAGGCTCGAGGCCGGGCGGCCTCGAGCGCCTCGATGCCGATGACCTTGCCGCGCCACGTGACGCCGGCGGCTCCGAACGACACCGTGGTCTCGTCGCGCTCTTCGAGCAACCCGTCCACGACGGCCGGCGGCCACCCGCGGCGAATGGCCGCCGTGGCCAGCAGCACGTTCAAGTACCCGAACATCGTCCCGTGCGGCGCATCACTCGCGTACGTGAGGGGATAGTCGCCGCGCAGTGGATGGTGCAGGCCGGCCGTGCACTTGAAGGGCAGGCCCAGGCCGACCGCTGCCGCCAGGAACTCGGCGAGGGCACGGGCCGACGGAATGCCGTCCGCGGTCACGCCGCCCGTGCGCGCCTTCCCGAAGAAGCCGTGGGCCGCGACCACGCGCAGGAGCGGCTCGGGGCCAGCCAGGGGCACCTCGACATAGACGTCCACGCCGGGCAGGCGGTGCGCGGCGACGCGCTCGATGTCCGCGACGGTCGAGGCCTTCACCTCCATCGCGTCCACGATGGCGCCGCGGGCGTGCGCATTGAACGCGACGATGCCGGGCAGCTCCGCACCGAGGTCGCCGACGACCGCGCTGAGCCCCCAGGCGGGCTCGCCCGCGAAGGGCGCCTGCACGGCCTTGAACTCTGCGAGGCGCGCGGCCGGCAGCACGAAGCGGCCCAGCATCCACTGGTCCGCGCCCGCCCGCTCGCTGGCGTAATGCGCCACGGCGTCGCCCATGGTGGCGCTCGTGGGTGGGAAGAGCCCTGCGTAGTCCACGACTGCGCGCAGCAGCGCCCGTGCGCTGTCGGGCACGGCCGGCGCGAGGACGCTCACTTCAGCTCCTCGGGCAGCCACGAGCGCGCGTACCCCGGATCCTCGAACGGCAGGGCAGACGCGGCGATGCGCATGGGGCGGAAGCTGTCGAGCATCACGGCGAGCTCGTCGGTGTGCGTGGCGCCAAGGGCGGCTTCCACGCGCCCGGGATGCGGCCCGTGCGGCAGCCCGTCCGGATGGTGCGTGATGCTGCCGAACTCGATGCCCTTGCGGCTCATGAACTCCTTCGAGACGTAGTAGAGCACCTCGTCCGACTCCACGTTGGAGTGGTTGTAGGGCACCACGATGGCCTCGGGGTGGAAGTCGTACGGCCGGGGGCAGAACGAGCACACGACGAACCCGTCGCCCTCGAACGTCTGGTGCACCGGGGGCGGCTGGTGCACGCGCCCGACGATGGGCTCGAAGTCGTGGATGCTGAAGGCATAAGGGTAGAAGTAGCCGTCCCAACCGACCACGTCGAAAGGGTGGTGCGCCATCACCAGCTCGGTCAGGGCGTCGTACTGCTTCACGAGCACCGGGAACTCGCCGGTTTCGTCGCGCGGCTCCACGAACTGGGGCCGGCGCAGGTCGCGCTCGGAAAAGGGCGCGCCTTCCTTCATCTGGCCGAACTCGGTGCGGTAGCGGCGGGGCGTGCGCACCATCCCGCGGCTTTCGATGACGAGCAGCGTCAGCGGGCCGGCGGCCGGATCGAACACCAGACGATAGATGATGCCGCGCGGGATGACGAGATAGTCGCCGTCGGTGAACGCGAGCCGTCCGAAGGGCGTCTCGAGCGTGCCGCTCCCCCTCGTCACGTAGAGGATCTCGTCGGCCTGGGCATTCCGGAAGAAGTGCTTGTCCACGTGGTCGGCGTGGACGATGGCCATCGACACCTCGTCGTTGAAGAGCAGCAACGTGCGATGGAGGGTGGGGCTGCCGCCCACGGGCGCCTGCGCCGTCCTGAAGTGGCGGTGCCTCAGCTCGCGCGAATCGGCGGCCGCCTTCGGGATGCGCATCACCTCGCGGGTGGCGCGCACCACCGTCGGCGGGTGGACGTGGTAGAGCAGCGACGAACTGCCGTTGAACCCGTGGGTGCCCATCAGCTCCTCGGGATACAGCGTCCCCTCGGGCGAGCGGAAGGCGACGTGCCGCTTGCGCGGCAGCGATCCGAGGGAATGGTAGAAGGGCATTACAGATTTCCTCTGCGGGCCTGCTCGCGTTCGATGGCCTCGAAGAGCGCCTTGAAGTTGCCCTTGCCGAAGCTGCGCGCGCCCTTGCGCTGGATGATCTCGTAGAACAGCGTTGGCCGATCCTGCGTCGGCTTCGTGAAGATCTGCAGCATATACCCTTCATCGTCCCGATCCACCAGGATGCCCAGCTGCTGCAGGGCGGCCAGGTCCTCGTCGATGGGGCCGACGCGGCCGAGCAGGTCTTCATAGTAGGTGTTCGGGACGGTCAGGAACTCCACGCCGCGCGCCTGCATCGCCGACACGGTGGCCACGATGTCGCTGGTGGCCAGCGCGATGTGCTGCACGCCGGGGCCGCCGTAGAACTCCAGGTACTCGTCGATCTGTGACTTCTTCCGGCCGGCGGCCGGCTCGTTGATGGGCAGCTTGATGCGCTCGTTGCCGTTGGACATCACCTTCGACATCAGCGACGAGTACTCGGTCGAGATGTCGTGGTCGTCGAACGAGACGAGGTTGCGGAAGCCCATCACGCGCTCGTAGAAGCCGACCCACTCGTTCATGCGGCCCAGCTCGACGTTGCCCACGCAGTGGTCCACGTACCTGATGCCGGTGGGCGTGACGGCCATGCGCGAGGCCATCGGCTCGAAGCCGGGCATGAAGGCGCCGGTGTACGGCTTCCGCTCGACGAGCGAGTGGATGGTGTCGCCGTAGGTCCTGATGGCGGCGATGACGACCTGCCCGTGCGCGTCCTCCAGCACCCGGGGCTCGGCCTCGGGCACCGCGCCGCGCGCCACGGCCAGGCGAAACGCCTCGCGGGCATCCTCCACCCACCAGGCCAGGTCCCTCACGCCGTCGCCGTGGGTGCGCACGTGATCGGCCACCGGGCCGGTGGGGCCCAGGGCCGCGGTGAGCACGAAGCGGAGCTTGTCCTGCTTCAGCACGTAGCTGACGCGGTCGCGCACGCCCGTCTCGGGCCCGCGATAGGCCACGAGGTCGAAGCCGAAGGCCGTCTGGTAGAAGTGCGCGGCCTGGCGGGCGTTGCCCACGTAGAACTCGATGAAGTCGGTCCCGTTGATCGGGAAGACGTCGGGGGTCGCGGTCGGTTCGGAGAGAAGGGCGCTCGTGGACATGATCCAGAAAGTGAGAAGTGAGAAGTGAGAAGCCAGAAGTGAGAAGCCAGCAGGGAGACGTGACCCTGCTTCGCAGGGTAGGTCCGGTCGGATTGATATGGCCAATACTTTGTGTGGCCGTGATTGATACTCTTGGCGTATGAATCCTTCCACCGTCGAGCTGCGTCACCTGCGCTATTTTTGCGCGGTGGCCGAAGAGCTGCACTTCGGGCGGGCCGCGGCGCGGCTGGGGCTGTCGCAGCCACCCCTCAGCCTGCAGATCCGCCAGCTCGAGGAGATGGTGGGCGCGCGGCTGTTCGACCGGCACAGTCGCAGCGTCGCGCTCACCGACGCGGGCCGGGCGCTGCACGAGTCGGCTCGCCGCCTCCTGCGCGACGTCGAGGCGGCGCTGGCCGCCGCGCGCCAGGCCGGCAGCGGTGAGGTGGGCGAGCTGCGCGTGGCCTTCGCGCCGACGCTGATGCTCTCGACCTTCGCCGACATGCTTCGCCGCTACCGCTCCCGCCACCCGGGTGTGCGCCTCGACCTGCGCGAGCTGCCGTCGGCCGAGCAGACGGCCGCGCTGCTGCGGGGTGACATCGACGTCGGCTTCGCGCGCGAGGCCGGTCCCGACCAGCGCTTGCACGTGGAGCCCATTGCGCGCGAGCCGCTGATGATTGCGCTCAACCGCGACCACCCCCGCGCCCGCCAGGCGCGCGTACCCGTGTCGGCCCTCGCCAACGATCCGTGGGTGCTCTTTCCCCGGGCCATTGCCCCGCTGCTCTACGACCACGTGCTGCGGCTGTGCCAGGACGCGGGTTTCGTACCGCGCGTCGTGCAGGAAAGCCGTGAGACCTACACGACTGTCGGGCTGGTCGGCGCCGGTGTCGGCGTCACCATCATCCCGGCGGGGGTGTCGCGGATGGGCTGGCGTCGGGTGGCCTACAAGACCATCCCGAAAGCCTCGACGGAACTGAGCATGATCTGGACCGCCGGGCCCACGCGCCCCATTGTCGAGACGTTCCTGGCGGCGGCGCGGCGCGATGTGTCGGCGTGAGCCGGGCGGCAGGCTGGTCACCGGATCACACATAATGTCCGGGCGAGGTCTTCCCCTGATGGTCACTTTTACGGTCAATGGAACGAGCCGGTCGTTTGACGGCGACCCGGACATGCCCCTGCTCTGGTACCTGCGCGACGAGGCGAGACTGACGGGCACGCGCTTCGGTTGCGGCGCGGGGCTCTGCGGCTCGTGCACCGTGCACGTGGACGGACGCGCCGTCCGCTCGTGCCAGACACGGATGCGGACGGTGGAGGGCAAGCGCGTCACCACCATCGAAGGGCTCAGCGCCGACGGGAGCCACCCGCTGCAGAAGGCATGGGTCGATCTCGACGTCTCGCAGTGCGGCTACTGCCAGGCGGGGCAGATCATGCAGGCGGCGCAGCTGCTGCAGCAGGTGCCGAACCCGACCGACCAGGACATCGAACGCGCGATGTCCGGCAACATCTGCCGCTGCGGCTCCTATTAGCTCTTTCGTGCCGCCATCAAGCTGGCGTCGAAGGAGACGGCACGAGCGCCATCGAGAACGTCAGCCGGCGCCGCTTCCTCGAGGGCCTTGCCGCGGGCGGTGCCTTCCTCATCGCCGCACGCTTCCTGCCCGACTCGCTCGTGGCGGACGCGGCCCAGGTGGTGCCGTTCCGCACCGCCGCCGAGTCGGCCACGTTCAACCCCAGCGTCTTCATCGGCATCCAGCCAGACGGGCGCGTGTTCATCGTGACGCACCGCTCCGAGATGGGCACCGGCATCCGCACGTCGCTGCCGCTGGTGGCGGCCGACGAACTGGACGCCGACTGGGCCCGCGTGACCATCGAGCAGGGCATCGGCGACCCGCGCTACGGCGACCAGAACACCGACGGGTCGCGCTCCATCCGCGACTTCTACGGCGTGTTCCGCCTGGCGGGCGCCACCGCGCGCACCATGCTGGTGAGCGCCGCGGCGGCACAGTGGAGCGTCCCGGCGTCCGAGTGCGCGGCGCGGAACCACGAGGTGGTCCACACGCCGAGCGGCCGCACGATCGGCTACGGCGCGCTGGCTTCGGCGGCGGCGAAGCTGCCGGTGCCGAAGGCCGACGACGTCCAGCTCAAGCCGAAGAGCGCGTTCCGCTACATCGGCAAGGACACCACCATCTACGACGCGCAGGACATCGTCACGGGCAAGGCGCAGTTCGGGCTCGACGTGTTCCGCGAAGGGATGGTGCACGCCTCCATCGAGCACCCGCCGGTGATGGGCGGGACGATTGCGTCCGTGGACGACAAGGCCGCGCTGGCCGTTCGCGGCGTGACGCAGACGGTGAGGCTCGACACGTTCACGCCCCCGTATATGTTCAAGCCGCTGGGCGGCGTGGCCGTCATCGCCAGCAACACGTGGGCCGCGCTGCAGGGCCGCAAGGGCCTGAAGGTGCAATGGCAGGACGGTCCGCACGCGAGCTTCGAGTCCGAGGCCTTCAAGAAGCAGATGATGGCGACGGCGCGCCAGGCCGCGAAGGTCGCGCACAACGTCGGCAACGTCGACGCCGAGTTCGCAACGGGGGGGAAGGTCCTCGAGGCGATGTATTACACGCCGCTGGCCGCCCACGCGTCGATGGAGCCGCCCGCCGCGGTGGCCGAGTTCCAGGACGGCAAGGTCACGGTGTGGGCGCCCACGCAGAACCCGCAGGCCGTGCAGGAGACCGTGGCCGAGGCCGTGGGGATCGACAAGAAGGACGTGACCTGCCATGTCACCTTGCTCGGCGGCGGGTTCGGGCGCAAGTCGAAACCCGACTACTGCGCCGAAGCCGCGATCCTGTCCAAGCAGCTCGGCAAGCCGGTGAAGGTCGTCTGGACGCGCGAGGACGACATCAGGTTCGACTACTACCACAGCACCGCGGCCGTGTACGAGAAGGCCGCCGTGGACGGGCGCGGGCGTCCCACCGCCTGGCTGCAGCGGTCGGTGTTCCCGCCCATCGCCGCGATGTTCGACGCCAGCGCGCAGCACGGGATGCCCGACGAGCTCGAGCTCGGCCTCGTGGACCTTCCGTACGACGTGCCCAACCTGCGCATGGAGAACGGCGCCGCCGAGGCACATGTGCGCATCGGATGGTTCCGCGCCGTGGCCAACAACTACCACGCGTTTGCCGCGCAGTGCTTCGCCGACGAGATGGCGCACGCCGCCGGACGCGACCCGCTGGAGTTCCAGCTCGATCTGCTCGGGCCCGGCAAGATCATCGATTTCAAGGCCCTGGGCCTTGCGTACCAGAACTACGGCGCGTCGTATGACACGCTCCCGTACGACACGCGCCGGCTCCGCAGGGTGCTCGAAGTGGCGGCCGAGAAGGCCGGATGGGGCAAGCGGAAGCCCGGCAACGGATGGGGCATGGGCCTCGCCGCGCACCGCAGCTTCAATTGCTACGTGGCGTCCGTGGTGGAAGTGGAAGTGGATGGCAAGGGCCAGGTGCGCGTGCCGCGCGTGCACCAGGTTCTCGATGCCGGCGTCGTCGTGAACCCCGACCGCGCGCGCGCGCAGTTCGAGGGCGCGGCGGTCATGGCGGTGGGCCTGGCCCGCACCGGCGAGATCACCGCCACCAACGGGCGCATCGTCCAGGGGAACTTCAACAACTTCCCAGTGGCGCGCATCGGCGATGCGCCCCACCAGGTGGACGTGCACATCATCGACAGCGATGCCGCCCCCGGCGGCGTGGGTGAGCCCGGCCTGCCGCCCGTGCTCGCGGCGCTCGGCAACGCCATCTTCGCGGCCACCGGCAAGCGCGTGCGCGAGCTGCCGCTGTCACGGCAGAAGCTGGTCTGACACCGGAGCACGAAGGACACGAAGCCCCCCCTTCCTGCCTTCGCGGCCCGTTTTCCGGCGATAATGACGGTTTCGAGGAGAACGACATGGCCCGACCCATGGTGAGAATGCTTGCGCTTGCCGTCGTCTTCTCTGCAGGGACGCTCGTGTCCGGACAGCAGGTGTTCCGCTCTGCCCTGCACGACTTCCGCGTGGTCACGTTCGCGGAAGGCCTCGTGCAGCCGTGGTCCATCGCATGCCTGCCCGGCGGCGACGCGCTCATCACCGAGCGGCCGGGACGACTGCGCATCGTCCGGCAGGGGAAGCTGCTCCCCAACGCCGTCGAAGGCGTGCCGCAGGTCTTCAACGTGGGGCAGGGCGGCCTGCTCGAGGTGGCGCCGCATCCGAATTTCGCCACGAACCGGATGCTCTACCTCACCTACTCCAAGCCGCAGGGAGAGAAGCTGTCGACGACGGCCCTGGTGCGTGGCCGGTTCGAGAACGACCGGCTCTCCGACGTGCAGCAGCTCTTCGAGTCGGTGTCGAAGGGCCGCGGGCACTACGGTGGCAAGATCGCGTTCGACAAGAACGGCTTCCTCTTCCTTACGCTCGGCGACCGACAGGTGCCGCCGGAGGGCGACCTCGCGGGGCACCCCGCGCAGGACCTGACGAACCACCACGGCACGATCGTGCGCCTGCACGACGATGGGCGCGTGCCCGCGGACAACCCCTTCGTGAACCGCGCGGGCGCGAAGCCGGAGATCTGGAGCTATGGCCACCGCAACGTCCAGGGCATTGCCATCGATCAGGCGACGGGCGACGTGTGGGCCACTGAGCACGGACCGCAGGGCGGCGACGAGCTGAACCGAATCCAGCCGGGCAAGAACTACGGCTGGCCGGTCGTTGGCTTCGGCGTGAACTACACCACCGGCAAGGCCATCCACGAGGGCACGCACCGCGAGGGGATGGAGCAGCCCGCGAACATCTGGGTCCCCTCCATCGGCATCTCGGGGCTGATGATCTACACGGGCGACCGCTTCCCGCAGTGGCGCGGCAACATCTTCACGGCCGGCATGGCGGGCCAGCAACTGGCTCGGCTCACCATGAAGGGCCAGAACGTTGTCAACGTGGAGACGATGGTGCAGGGGATGGGCCGCATCCGCGACGTGCGTCAGGGACTGGACGGCTTCATCTACCTGGTCATCGAGGACCGCGACGGCAAGCCGACGCCGGTGCTGCGGCTCGAGCCGGTGGAGCGGACCACGGTCAGATAACGGGTGCGCGCGGGCGTGCCCGCCGCAGCTCGGGCCGTCTCAGTGAGCGAAGGTGGGTGCGATCAGGTGCGGGCGGGCGTGTCCCGTCAGAGCCTCAGTGGGGCGCGCCCGGGCCCGCACCCTCACGCCGACCGAGGTGCGCGGCCAGCGACGACTGCACCATCACGAACTCGCCGACGTTGTCGGGCGTGACGAGACCGACCACGCGGCCGTCGCGCACGACGGCGCCGATGCGCGCGCCAGTGGTCTGCAGCGTCTGGAACACGGTCTCCATCATGTCGTGCGGGTCCACCACCGGCACGTCGCGGCGCATCACCTCGCCCACCGCCACCGTCTCCCCCTGACGGCCGAGTGCGGTCTGCAGGTCGCGCAGCGTCAGCACGCCCACGATCTGGCCGTCGGACATCACCGGGAAGTCCTGCTGCGTGCCGCTCAGCAGGAGCTCGACGGCGCGGCTCAGCGGCTCGCCCGGCGACAGCGTGTGGAACTCGGTGATCATCGCGCGGCTGACGGGGATGCCGCCCAGAGCCGACTTGATCTGCACCACGCTGGCCTCCTGCGCGGCGCCCACCCACACGAACAGCGCGATGAAGATGAGAAACGGGTTTCCCGAGGTGAGCCCCAGGAACCCGAAGAGAAACGCCATGCTCTGGCCCAGGGCTGCCGCCACCTGCGTGGCCCGCGTGTATTCCATGCGCGTCGCCAGCAGCGCCCGGACCACGCGGCCGCCGTCCATGGGAAAGGCCGGCAGCAGGTTGAAGCCGACCAGGAAGGCGTTGACCATCATCAGACGTTCGAGGAACGGCCCCTGAACGACGCTAAACTCCTCGATGGGCGTGAAGCCGGAGGTCGTCCACAGCCAGGCGTACAGCGCGGACGCAATCACCACGTTGACGGCGGGGCCGGCCAGCGCCACCCACAGCTCCTGGATCGGGTCGCTCGGCATCCGCTCGAGCCTGGCGACGCCGCCAATCGGGAGGAGAGTGATGTCCTTCGTCCTGATCCCATAGCGCCGGGCCGTGAGCGCGTGCCCCAACTCGTGGAGGACGACGCAGCCGAAGAGGGCCGTCATGAACACGACGCCCCCGACCACGGCCGCCACCGTCTTCCCGAGCAGCCAGTGCTGCCATCCGACGAACACGAGCAGCAACAGGAACGTCGGGTGCATGTACACCGCGATTCCCGCGAGCGTGCCGAGTCTCCAGCTCATCGAACCCAAGGGCGGCTCCTTCCCACTAGCTACAGCATAGTGGGTTCCCGGCTGAAGCCCGACCCTCGCCTGGTGCCTGTCGATTACGCGCCGTCGTAGGCCCGCTGGAGTGTTCCCAGGTCCAGCCTGTTCATCTGCAGCATCGCCTGCATCACCCGGCCGGCTTTTGCGGCGTCCTGGTCGCCCAGCATCCGGCTGAGCGCGGTCGGGATCACCTGCCACGACAGCCCGAACCTGTCCTTCAGCCAGCCACACCGGCCGGGCTCGCCGCCCCCGGCCGTGAGCTTCGCCCACAGCTCGTCGATTTCCTGCTGCGTCTCGCAGGCCACGAAGAACGAGACGGCCTCGTTGAACTTGTACAAGGGGCCGGCGTTGAGCCCCATGAACTTCTGGCCCTCGAGCTCGAACTCCACGGACATCACTTTCCCCTGCGCCCGGTTCACGGCCATCACCTTCGAGCGATTGAAGATGGAGGTGTAGAGGTTCATGGCCTCCTCGGCCTGGGTATCGAACCACAGGAACGGCGTAATGGTCGGCATCGGTCACTCCCTGGTGTCGGCAGGGTGATCTCCCCGCCTTCATGAGCAAGTCGGAGCCCGGGGCCGGTTCTCGACATCGGATCCGACGAGAAATTTTGTCGCTATCGGAGGGGAGGGACTGACAGGATGAAGCCAAAGCGGCGCGGCCCGTTCACGACCACCCTGGACCGCATCCCAGGGAAGGGTGGCTGGACCTATGTCACGGTGCCGAAGCGGCTGACCCCGCCCGACCCGGCGAGTGAGGACGCCTATTCCGCGGCGAGCGTACTCACCGGGTCAACTCGGGCCGCCTGGCGCGCAGGCAGGTAGCTCGCGCCCAGGGCCGTGGCCGTCAGGACGAGGCAGGCGGTGCCGAGCGCGAGCGGATCCCAGGGGGGCACCCCGTAGAGCATGGAAGACAGCGCGCGCGCCACCGACAGGCCCGTCACCACGCCGACGACCAGTCCCGCGATGGCAACCGTCGCGGCCTGTCGCATCACCAGCCCCACGATGTCGGCTCGACTGGCGCCGAGAGCCAGTCGCGTCCCCAGCTCGCGCCCGCGGCGTCGTACGCTGTAGGCCATCACGCCGTAGATGCCAACGGCCGCCAGCACCAGCGCAATCAGGGCAAACCCCGCGAGCAGGCGCATGGCCAGCCGGGAGACCGCGGCCGACGCCGCGGCGATGTCGGCCATCGTCCGGGTCTCGAAGAGCGTGGCGTCTGGCTCGATCCGTCGAATGGTCGTACGGATGGACGGCAGCGCGGCCAGCGGATCTCCGGCCGTCCGCAGGAACATCGTCGTGCCAGGCCCGTTCGTCCGTTCGAACGGGAAATAGAGGTCGCCCCTGGGGGCATCACTGAGCGACGCTCGACGGATGTCGCCGACCCGGCCGACGATCTCCGCGGTGTCGTCGCCCAGGACAATGCGCTTGCCCACCGGGCTCTGTCCCGGGAAGAACCGCTGGGCGATGGCGTCGCTGACGATGACCACCGGAGGCCCGTCGATCGTGTCCCCGGCGTTGAAGAGCCGCCCTTCGCGCAGCGGAATGCCGAGCGCGCGGAAGTAGCCGGCCGACGCCGATTGCCACCCGACCTCGGGCGGACGCTCCCCGGCGGCGAGCGGTTGCTCGGGCCGCACGAGGGCTGCCGTCCAGTTGTTGCCCGTGAGGGGCGTGACCGCGGCGGCCCCGGCCGTCTCGACCTCGGGCAGCGCGTCGATCGCCTCGAAGAGACGTTGATATGCGGCCGATCGGGCGGCCTGCTCGGGGTAGCGCCCGGGCGGCAGGAGAACCTGGACGGTCAGCACACCGTCCGCGGTGAAGCCGGGGTCCACCGAGATCAGGTTGGCGAAGCTGCGCAGCGTGAGGCCCGCGCCAATCAGCAACACCGTCGCCAGGGCTATCTCCGCTGCCACGAGCGACGATGCCGCGCGCCTGGCGCCCGTGGTCATCGTCGTGCGGCGTTGGCCGGCCAGCGCATGGCGCGCGCTCTCGCGCACGAGGCCGATAGAAGCCACGGCGCCGAACCCGAGCGCCGCGACAAGGGAGACCCCCAGGGAGAAGGCGAGGACCCAGACGTTCAATCCCACCGAATCGAGCCCCGGAATCCGCTCCGCCTGCGGAACCATTGCCGCCAGCGCCGGCCCCAGGCGCCAGGCGACGAACACCCCGGCCACGCCTCCCGCCAGCGCGAGCACCAGGGCCTCGGTGAGAATCTGCGCGACCAGCCGCCCGCGGCCGGCGCCAAGCGCGAGCCGCGTGGCCAGCTCGTGCTGGCGGGCGAGCGACCGTGCCAGCAGGAGGTTGCCCACGTTGACGCAGGCGATGAGGAGCACGAATCCCACCGCGGCCAGCAGCATGAGCAGCGGACGCTTCGCCTCGCCGACCAACCCGTCGCGGAGCGATTCCGTGTAGTACAGCGAGCCATGATTCTGCTGCGGGAACTCCTGTTCGAATTGCTGCGAGAGCGCCGCGAACTCGGCCTCGGCCTGCTCGATGCCGACTCCCGGCTTCAGGCGGCCGACGCCGTAGACCCAGCTCGCCTTGCGATTGGCAGGAGCGGCCGGCGGCACGCGCGCGGGGACGATGACGTTGGTGGGATTGGCCAGCGGGAAGCGAAAGCCCGGCGGCGCGACGCCGACGACCATGCGCCTGGTCGTGCCGAGCTGAATGGATCGCGTGAGGATCTGCGGGTCGGACCCCAGCTGTGTGCGCCAGAGCTCGTTGCTGACCACCACGACCGGCGGCGCACCTTCGGCGACGTCGTCAGCGGTGAAGAAGCGACCCATCGCAGGCTGAACGCCCAGCAGGGCGAACGCCTCTGGCGTCAGGGCCACACCCTCGATGCGCACCGCCTCGCCTGCGCCAGTGAGCGTCGACGCAAAGCCGCCGTAACCGCCCAGCGCGTCGAACGACTGCTGGCGCGCCGCCAGGTCGATGAAGTCGCCGATGGCGATATCCTGCTTCGACAGCCCCGTCGCGACGTCGCGATGCTTCACGAGCACGAGGCGCTCGGCGTCGCCAAACGGCAGGGGACGCAAGAGCACCGCCTCGACCACGGCGAAGAGGGCGGTGTTGACGCCGATGCCGAGCATGAGCGTCAGGACCGCGGCCGCCGTGAACGACGGCTCGCGCCGGAACATGCGGAGAGCGTGGCGAACGTCGCGAGCGAACATAACGATCAGCTCCTTTCGAGGGGGATCGGCGGCGCGTGCGGGCCTGGATATGCGCGCGCGCACACGGTCCACGGCGTGAAGGCGCAGGCACCCGGCGAGCAACATGAGGGCGGCGGAGGCGTGCCAGAGCCGCACGCGGACTCGGGCGAGGGCCGAGCATGAGGTGCGTTCGCGCACGAGCCGCTCGTAGGTCAGGTCCGCGAGCGACGGCACGAACAGGTCGCGCCGCGCCTTCTCCGGGAGCCAGTCGCCGAGGCGCTCGACCCAGGTCCTAGGCATCTGACCACCGGACGGCGGAGGACAGCGCCGAAACCTCGTCGTAGAAGGACTTCGCTCGTGCCCACCGCCTGGCGCCCTCGGCCGTGATGCGATACCGGCGTTCGGTGACCGCCTGGTCCCCGACGGTTACCTGCTCGTACCACCCCTCGACGAGGTTGGCCCGCTCGAGGCGGGCCATGAGCTGGTAGAAAGCTGGGCCGCTCCGGCGCACGCCGTGGCTGGCCAGGGCCTCTCGCAGCACGCGCCCCGGCTGTTCATCGGCCCGCAGCACGCCGAGCACGAGGAACTGGAGATGGGTCAGCGACGGCAGCGCTCGCTTCGGCATAATGCGACGTTATATACGATCGCATTAGACGGGACAACCGGCCCGCCGGTTCACTCAATCCCGTTCCAGCACCACCACCCCGTGATCCGGCACGTGCAGCCAGTCGCCGAGGCCCACGCGTCCGTGGCCGCTGGCGTGTTCGTCCTCCTGTTCCACGCGAAACGCCTCCCAGGTGGAGTTCAGGCGCTCCGTGTACTGACCATCGGGCACGTTGAGCTCGGCGAGCGGCTTCCAGCCACTCCAGTCTCCGAAGTTGGCAACGACGATGTAGTCGCCGGCGTTCCCGCGCGAGAACGCGAGCAGCTGGTCCTGCGCGTAGGTCACGGCCAGCGGCGCGGGGCCCTGGATCCTCGGGTTGTGGCGACGCAGATCGGTGAGCGCCTTCCACCACGCGCGCATGCGCCGCGCCTGCGGGTCGCTGTCGTAGTGCGCGAGGTCGAGCGCGTCGTTGCGGTTGAAGAGGAACTGCCGGTGCTCGCCAGCCTCCGCGCCCATGAACCACATCGGGATGCCTCGCGACAGGAGCGTCACGGCCGCGGCCACCTTATTCTGCCGCAGACCCTGCCCGAACCGCCCGACCTGCGCGATCCGGTCGTTCTCGTTGCCCACCTCGTCGTGGCTCTCCGGGTAGTTCGTGGCCTTGTACCAGTCGTCGCACGCCGAGTGCGTCAGCTTCAGCGCGTCGGCCAGCCTCGGCATCACGAGGTGCCCGCGGCACGCGTCCTCGAGCCGATCGTGGAAGTCATCACACCACTGGCTGTCCATCGGGCCGCCGACGTTGGTGAGATCCCACTCGTTGGGCAGGTGTTCCGCCATGAGGATCGCCCCGGGATTCTCCGCGTGCGCCGCGCGTCGCAGCTTGTGCAGGAACTCCCAGCCTCCGTGACTGCCAGCCGATGTGACATACGCGCCCACCTGATCGCTGTAGCGGATGGTCCACGTGTGATCCAGCCGGAATCCGTCCACGCGGTAGTGCCTGGCGAGGAACCGCAGGTTCTGCTCGAAGAAGTGCCCGACCTGCGGGTGGGCGAAGTTGATGAGCGCGCCCCACGCTGTGTCGCCCTTGAAGAAGCTGTCGCGTGCCAGGGACCACAGTGCGTTGTCCGACGTCCCCGCGTGGTTGAACACCACGTCGAGGAGCACGGCGATGCCATGCTCGTGGCAGGCGTCCACGAACCGCTTGAGCGCCTCGGGCCCTCCATAGGCGGACTCGACGGCATAGAAGAAGGCCGGATTGTAGCCCCAGCTGTCGTCGCCGGCGAACTCGTTCACCGGCATCAGCAGGATGGCGGTGATCCCGAGGCTGCGCAGGTATCCGCTGTCGCTCCGGATCTCTTCGGCTGCCTGCTCGAGCGGCGCGACGCCAGGCGGCGCGAACCTGTTGGTGAACCGCTTCGGATGCAATTGATAGACGATGAGGTAGTCCTTGCCCGGCGTGCGCCATCCCTGGCTGCGCCAGGCGTATCGCGCGTGGTCCACCAGCTTCGACGCGTGCTGTGGATTGGAGCTTTCCACCCAGTCGGCAGCCGGGTCCTGCTGCTCGCGCACGTTGCTGATCAGGAACTTGTACAGCGCGCCGTGGAAGTCGCCCCCATGGATGGCGGACGCGGGCACCTCCGCCCACCAGTAGCTGCCATCGCTGGTCGAGTGCATATGCACCGGCCGCGCGCGCCAGTCGGTCCATTCGCCAATCACCTGCACGCGTGCCGCAGTCGGCGCATGCACGGCGAAGCGGATGCGGCCGTCCCGATGCCAGGCACCTGGCCGTTCGATCCAGCCGGCCGAGGGTGGGTCCCGGAAGAGGGGAGCATCCGGCCGTCGCTCGAGGGGGTCGTGACGTTCGAGGACCGCGAAAAGCTCGGTTGTTCCGGCTGCCGTGGCCGGGACCTTGTGCGTGTGGCGCTCGAGGTGCTCTGTGGCGTCACCCGACCGGAATCGGAACGCGGTCACGAGTTCCGGGTAGGTGTCGAACACGAAGCGTCCCTGCGCGCCGGGCGTCACTCCTCGATGCAGTAACCCACGCGCGCGGTTCACCCAGACGTCCAGCACCAGCGGATCGACGAGCGGGCAGGACGGTGGCCGATCCACCACCTCGATGGAGAGCGTGCGATCGCGAGCGGGCCGCTCGATGAAGAGCTCGTGATCCCCCTCCAGGGTCCAGATCTCGATGTTCCGGGAGGGCTCCGGCACGACTCGCCGCTCGGCTTCGCCGTGCTCCCACCGCCTGGCCTCGTCCGGATGATCGGGATGGAAGAACGTGAAGCGATACTCGTGACCCGTGTAGAGCCCCGGCGTGAGGAACGACCACTCGCCGTCGGGCTGCGGCGTGCCCGGGACGTCCTCGACGAAATCGGAAGCCGAGCCCCAGAGGTGCATCGTCGGCGCACGGTCCAGGCCGATGCCCTGCCGGTAGTGCACCGTCAGCACGCGCTGCTCGGGGTGCTCGCTGACCACCGCATCGGTGTCGGCGTGCGTCCAGATCTCTGCGCCGTCGTGCGAGGTCCAGAGACGGTTCGCCGAGTCGGCCTCGAAGACGCCGTTCCGTGTCACTACCTTGAACGCGCACAGGTGTCGCTCGGCGCCTGCCAGCCGAACGTCGAAGAACACGCCCTCGGGCTCGTCGCCAGAGGCCTCGACGAACCGGCCGGAGTCCCCGGGCAGCCACACGTAGAGTCTGCCGCCGCGGTATTTTTGAGCGGTGATGACATGAACGCGCACCTGGTCGCGCGCCGCGGTGCATGGATTCGCCAGCACCGCGCGCCGCACGCCGTGCACGAACCAGACATCGTCGGGGAAGCGGTACTGCTCGAGGCGCGGGAGGAATCGGTTGTGGGCGTCGCTCTCCCAGGTGAGGGCGCCCTGCTTCTCGGCAAACAGCTTGAAGCCCAGCGGCTCATGGACCTGGTGGTTGAGCTCCACCTGGAACACACGGAACCCGTCTGCATCGGCGCCAACCGGCTGGCGATCGAACTGGAGTTCCGAAGACTGCCCGCCCTGCACGAGGCGCCACAGGTGCAGTCCGGGGTGAGATTCCCTGATCCAGGCACGAAAGGCAGTCATGGGCGGCCCTCCTGCAGCGCGGAAGGCCGAATTATGCTCCTGTCGTCACCTGGGCGCGAGCAGGTGGCGATACTGGGTGAATCCGCTGCGCTCGGCCACCTTCTCGTACAGGTGCGCGGCGGTCGTGTTCGTCTCGTGCGTCAGCCACCACACGCGCGAGCAGCCCCGGGCGGCAGCCTCGGCGTACACATGCTCGATGAGCGCGCGACCGATGCCGCGGCTCCGCGCGGCCTCGTCCACGAACAGGTCCTGCAGGTACATGTAGTTCCCCGAGGTCCAGCAGCTGCGGTGTTCGAGGTAGTGCACCAGCCCGGCCGTATCACCATCCACAACGGCCAGCGCTCCCCACATGGGCTCGGAAGGATCGAGCAGCCGCTGCCACGTGAGGCGAAACATCTCGTCGGGCAGAGTGGTCCGGTAGAACTCCAGGTATCCGCCCCAGAGCCGGTGCCAGCCGTCCACGTCCGCCGGCGCGATCGCGCGCACGGTCACCCCGCTCATCGTGCCGCCACCAGCCGGGACACGTAAGGGCCGGGCGCCAGCCGCGCCGCAATCGACAGCCGGTTCCACGCATTGATGGTGGCGACCAGCAGCGTGAGGTTCGACAGCTCACGGTCGTCGAAGTGCCGCCGGCACTCCTCGTACACCTCGTCCGGCACGTGCCCCTGCGCCACGAAGGTCACCGCCTCGGCCCAGGCCAGCGCGGCTCGCTCGCGATCCGTGTAGTACGGGCACTCGCGCCAGGCATCGAGGGAATAGAGCCGCTGTTCGTTTTCGCCCAGCGCCCGCAGGTCCTTCCAGTGCATGTCGATGCAGTAGGCGCACCCGTTCAGCTGCGAGGCGCGCAGCTTCACCATGTGCAGCAGGGTGGGCTCGAGCCCGCAACCCTCGAGGTAGTTCTCCAGGGCATCCATCGCGTTGTAGACGCCCGGCGCCGCCGTGCCGTAGTCGAAACGTGTATCCATTGCTGATTCACCTGCCTGCGTCCGGCGAGCGCGGCTGCCGCGAGGCCAGCAGCAGCGCGCCAGCCGACGCGGAGAAGACCGAATAGTCGAGGGGAGACTTCAGCCCGAACGAGATGGCCATGGCCGTGCCGAAGACGGCCAGCAGCACGGCGCTTCCGAGCGCGGCCTCGCGCACGCGGAATCCCGCCACCAGCGCCGTCCCGAGGGTCACCTCGGCCGCCGTAGCTGCCCACGCCAGCCACGGGATGGTGCCCGCCGGCATGAACGAGTTGACCTCCGCCGTGTAGTCGACGAACCGCGCGAAGGCCTCGGCCCAGGGCGCGCCCGTCCACAGGCCGAACCGGCCGGCCACCGCCGACAGGAACGCCGCGCCCAGCGCGAGGCGGGCATAGCGTTCGACGAAGGCGCCGCTGACAGGCATGCCCGGAGGATAGACAAATAGTGGACCTTGACGAAGGGCCAGATATGATATTTCGACTGGTCCACTTCGTGCCTCGCCGCCCGTCCGCCCTCTCGCTGACGCTGCCCCCGCAGGATCCGCACGCCCCGGTGCACCGCTGGCTGTGGACTGCCCTGCGCGACGCCATCCTCGATGGGCGCCTGAGGCCGGGCGCGCGCCTGCCCGCCACACGCGACCTCGCGCGCCAGCACGGCCTGGCCCGGGGCACCATCGTTGCCGCCTTCGACCAGTTGCGCGCGGAAGGGTACCTGGACGGGCGCCGAGGATCGGGGACCTACGTCACCCGGACCCTGCCCGACGACCTGCTGCAGGTGCCCCAGGCGGCATACGCGCGCGGGCCACGGGCGCCTCGTCCCGCCCGCCGCCTGCCACGCGCCTCGGCCGAAGTGCTCCCGTTTGCCAGCGAGGACCAGGGCCCTGCGCGCGCGTTCCGGGCCAACCAGCCGGCGCTCGATCTGTTTCCGACCACGTTGTGGGCCCAGGTGGCCGCTCGCCGATATCGGCGCGCCACGCAGGGGCTGCTGCTCGGGTGCCCTGCGCTGGGGTACCGGCCGCTGAGGGAGGCCATCGCCGACTACATCAACGCGTCGCGCGGCGTGCGCTGCTCGGCCGACCAGGTGGCCATCACCTCTGGCGCGCAGGAAGGGCTGGACCTGATTGGACGTCTAGTGCTCGAGCCGGGCGATGACGTGGGCGTGGAGAATCCCGGTTACCCGGGCGCGGTCGCAGCGTTCCAGGCTCTGGGCGCCACCGTCACGCCCCTGCGCGTGGACGAAGAGGGCTGCGCGCGACCGCATCGTCTGGGGCGGCTTCGGCTCGTCTACGTCACGCCGGGGCACCAGTTCCCGCTCGGCGTCACGATGAGCCTGCCCCGGCGTTTCGAGCTGCTCGAGTGGGCCCACGCCACCGGCGCGCTCGTCGTCGAGGACGACTACGACAGCGAGTTCCGCTATCACGGCCGCCCCGTGTCCGCATTGCAGGGCCTGGATCGCCACGGCGTCGTCCTCTACGTCGGGAGCTTCAGCAAGGTGCTGTTTCCGTCCCTCCGCCTGGGGTACCTCGTAGTACCGATGGATCTCGTCGATCGGCTGGGGGCGCTGAAGTCCGTGACCAGCCGCCACGCGCCGCTGCTCGAGCAGGCGGTGCTCAGCGATTTCATGGCGGCCGGACACTTCGGGCGCCACCTCCGCCGGATGCGGGAGGTCTATGCCAAGCGGCGCGACGCATTGCAGGAAGGCGCGCGCACCGAGCTGGCAGAGTGGCTCGAGCTGCCCGGCATCGAGGCGGGGCTGCAGACCTCAGCGCGGTTGCTGAAGGGGATGACCAGCGCCGCCGCTGTCGAGGCAGCCGCCGAGCGCGGCGTGGAGGTGCTCTCGCTTTCGCGATACTGGCGCGGGCGCGAGCAGTGGCCCGGAGTGATCCTGGGGTTCGCGGCCGTGGACGCGAAGGAGATCAGGCGCGGCATTCACCAGCTCGCCGCGGCGCTGCGAGCGCTGGCGAAACGACGGGCCCGCCGCTGACGATCAGAGGGACAACCAGCCGCGCAGGGCGGCGCCCACGACCTCGAGCTCGCTCGATTCGCAGCGTCCAATCGCGCGACCGATGGCCTCGCGCGGCACGCTCACGACTTTGTCGATCATCACCTGCGACGACGCGTCGAGGCCCGTGCGTGGCCCCGCCGGCAGGGAAATGCGAAACAGCGGCGCGTCCACGCAGTCCGATGTGATGGGGCACAGCGTCACACTTGCATGCGTCGGGTTGTACGCGTCGGCCTGGACCACCAGAGCCGGTCGTGGCTTGCTCGGGTACGCGCCCCGGCTGGCCACGACGACGATGTCGCCGCGGTTCACGTCCAGCCTCGGAGGTCGGCGGTGTCGGTGATGAACCGCATGGCTTCGCCTTCAGACTCCCGCTCGCGGACGAGCAGCGACTGCCTTCGAGCCTCGGCCAGCGGGTCGTCGATCGCCTCGCCCAGGCCCGCCGACAAGATGTCGCGCGCCACCTCGCTTCTCGTTCGGCGCTGCCTGCGAGCCTCGCGGGCGAGGCGTCGGGCAATGTCGCGGGGGATGCGAATCGTCAGCACGTCGGTCGGGGTCGCTGGCTTTGGCATGGTGAGAGCCGCCGATGTTGTATACAGTATACGCCAACAGGGGCGTTCTCAATGACCTCCATCTCCCGTCGCACCTTCCTCGGCACCAGCGTCGCCGCCGCCGTGGCGCCCGCCGCCAGCGCGCTGGCCGGCACCCTCGCGCATTCCGCGGACCAGTCCGCCCCCGCCATTGCCGCCAACCTGCCCGACGTCGTCGTGGTCGGCGCCGGCGCCTTCGGTGCATGGACCGCGTTGGCGCTGCGCGAGCGCGGCGCGACGGTCACGTTGCTCGACGCGTACGGCCCCGGCCATCCGCGCGCGACCTCGTGCGACGAGGTGCGGCAGATCCGCATGAGCTATGGCGATCGCGAGGTCTATTCGCGCTCGGCGATGAACGCGTTGCAGCTGTGGAAGAAGCGGCAGGAGGAGTTCGGCCGGAAGCTCCTGTTCCCGGGCGGTCGCCTGGTGATGCGGCGGGCGTGGAACAAGGAACTGGAAGATCAAAAGGCCATCTTCGATCGGTTGAAGCTGCCGTACGAGGTGCTGAAGCCCGAGGAGATGACGAAGCGCTATCCGCAGGTCGGCTTCGAGGGCGTGGGCGTGGGGTTCCTCGACATCAACGCGGGGCTGCTGAAGGCGCGCGAGGCCATCATGGCCATCACCGAGACGTTCGAGCGGAAGGGGGGCGCCATCCGGCTCGCGCGCGCGATGCCCGGCTCGGCCGCGGGGCGCACGCTGCAGAACGTCACGCTCGAGGGCGGCGGCACGCTCTCCGCGGGCGCGTTCGTCTTCGCGTGCGGGCCCTGGCTGCGCCACGTGTTTCCCGACCTGCTCGGCAAGGTGATCACCACCGCGCGCATCGAGATCGCCTACATCGGCTCGCCGGCGGGTGATTCCAGCTATCGCCAGGGCATCCTGCCGAACCTCTCGGAGGAAGGCACGTTCCCCGGCGCGCCGGGCGAGGTGTCCTACACCCAGTCCGACATCGATGCCGGCCTCAAGATCGCGCGCGGCGGCCCGCGACTTCCCATGGACCTCGACCGCGACGAGCGCATCGTCTCGGCGTGGCAGATCAACCGCATCCACGAGTACGTGCGCGTGCGGTTCCCAAAGCTGAAGGAGCCCATCGTGGCCAGTCGCGTGTGCCAGTCGGACGCGTCGCCCGACAGCCACTTCGTGCTCGATCGGCACACGGGGCACGACAACGTGTGGATTGCCGGCGGGGGATCGGGCCACGGCTTCAAGCACGGACCGGTGGTGGGCGAGTACATGGCCGATCGTGTGACGGGGCGCCCGTCCGTGCCCGAGCTCGAGCGGTTCTTCTCGCTGGCGGGCCGCGCCTGACCGCCGCCTAGGGCGGACCCACCATTTGCGTGAGGGTGGCCTCCGACGCATCGAGCAGGTGGAAGATCACGAGCAGCGCCCCGATGCGAATGGCGTCGCCATCCGAGAGCCGGACCGGTGAGGTGAGGCGCTCACCTTCGCGAAACGTGCCGTTCTTGCTTCCGCAGTCCTGGATGGTGGCTCCGTCAGTGGTCACCAGCAGCGTCGCATGATGGCGCGACACCGTCGAATCGTCGAGCCGGATGGCGGCGGCAGGATCCCGCCCGATGACGTGTTCGCCCTCCGAGAGAGGAAAGCGCCGCCCGCCCCATTCCAGCCAGCACGAGGCCTGCGCCGATTCCCGTTCGGGCTGGCGGCGTTCTGCTGCGTCTCCGCAGAACGCGTAGCCGAACCCATGCACGGTCCTGATGAAGAGGGGGTCGCGGGCGCGATCGCCCAGTGTCTCGCGAATCTCGGCGACCAGGTTCGAGAGATTGGCCTCGGCCACGAAGGTCTCGGGCCAGAGGCGCTGCTGGAGATCGGCCTTGGATACCACCTTCGGGCGCGCGTCGGCAAGCGCGAGCAGCAGCTCGAAGGCCTTCGGCGACAGGTGAAGCTCGCGGTCGTCCTGCGTCAGCTGTCGGGTCTCGCGATCGAGCGTGAACGGGCCGAAGCGAACAATCACAACGGCCTCCCTGGGAAGAACCTGCGAAATCCCTGCGGGTTGCCTGAGACTCGTGCCGGGGGGCCGATCATACTCCACCGATGACGCGCAAGTCCTGGATCGTCGTCGTTGCGATGGCAATCGGGGCGGTCGGCTGCCACTCGTCTTCCCTCCCGACCTCGGCCACCCCGATAGGGCCATCGGCGCCACTGGCCTCCTACACGCTCACGGGCATAGTCTCGAGGGCGAGTGGCGACAGCATTGCGCCCGTCGAAGGCGTCCGGGTGGAGGTGGCCAACGGCTGCGTGCCGGGTCGGTGTGGGCAGTCCGCGATGACCGACGGCCAGGGTTTCTACCGCCTTTCGGGGGTGCCGGCTGGCAACACCTCCATCAGGGCGATGAAATGGGGCCATGCCACCGTTGTCAGCAACGTGACGGTCGCGGGCGACATGGGCGTCGACCTGCAGATTGTCAGGGATGGGACGTACACCCTCTCCGGGGTGGTGTTCGAGGTGAACCAGACCGGGCTGGCGGCGGTCGAGAACGTTTCGGTCTACTGCGATATCTGTGGGGAGGGCGGCCACACGTGGGCGGAAACCAACGCCGATGGTTTCTATTTCTTCCCCGAGGTGCTGGCCGGGGCCACACCCATCCTCGTGAGGAAGGACGGCTATGCGGTCGTCGACCCGACTCGCACCTTCCCTGACGGAACCGGCCAGCGCATAGTAGTGGTTGCCGGCGACACCCATTTCGACATCCAGCTGGTTCGGCGCTGAGTACCGGGCGCTGACAGGCTGCCGTGTGGGCACGGTAGAATTCGGCGCATGGGCTCACGCACCACTCACATCGTTGTCGCGGCGCTCCTGCTGACGCCGGCCGTCCTTGCACAGGCTCCGGCGCCATCCCCGACGCAGGCGCCGCGAGCGCCCGGGCCCGGCCAGCCGCCTCCCCCGCTGGCGCCCGGTCAGACGAACGATCCGTTTCCCGGGCCCATCCCCGCCACCGAGGGCGTCATCCGGGTGAATGTCGCGGAGTTCGCCTCGCTCCCCGACATCGACGGTGTGGCCGCGCGCATGATGAACCTGGTGGACGAACCGGGCACGAAGCGCCTGTTCGTCAACGACATGCGAGGTCCGCTCTACAGCGTCAGCTACGACGGCAAGGCGGTGACGCTCTACCTCGACGTGAACGCACCCGCGTGGGGCTATCCCGTGCAGTCGACCGGGCGCGAGCGCGGCTTCCAGAGCTTCACCTTCCACCCGCAGTTCGGACAGGCGGGCACCCCGGGTTTCGGCAAGTTCTACACGTACCTCGATACCACCAACATGACGGCGACGCCCGACTTCCTGCCGTCGGGCGGCGACAAGCCCACGCACGACACGGTGCTCCTCGAGTGGACGGCGAAGACGCCGGCCGCGGGCACCTACGATGGTGGCGCGCCGAAGGTGCTGTTCCGGATGCGGCAGCCCTTTGCCAACCACAACGCCGGTCACATCGCGTTCAACCCGCTGGCTTCGCCCGGCAGCCCCGAGTCCGGGCTGCTGTACGTCGGCGTGGCCGATGGCGGAAGCGGCGGCGACCCATTCAACATGGCGCAGAACCTCGGGTCCGCGTTCGGCAAGCTGTTCCGCATCGACCCGCTCGGCACCAACAGCCGCAACAAGCAGTACGGCGTTCCCGCGAACAACCCGTTCGTCAACACCCCGGGCGCGCTGCCAGAGATCTACGCCTACGGCATTCGCAACACGCAGCGCTTCGCGTGGGATCCGAAGAACGGCAACATGTTCCTGGCCGACATCGGACAGAACATCATCGAGAAGGTGTCGCTCGTGACGGCGGGCGCGAATCTCGGGTGGAACGTCTGGGAAGGCAGCTACCGCTTCATCAGCCGGTCGGCGGTGGCCGCCGAGGGCCGGCGCGGCGATCCGAAGGTCACCTATCCGGTGGTGGAGTACGGGCAGGTGGATCCGTTGCTGCAGTCGCAGGCGGCCGCCAACGGCGTGATCGTGTACCGCGGAAGCCAGATCAAGCCGATCGCGAACCTCGTGCTCTTCACCGACATGCCGAGCGGTGAGATCTTCTACTTCAGCGCAGACAAGCTGCCCCAGGGCGGTCAGGACCCGATTCGCCGCGTCCTGCTTCGCTCGAACGGGGCGGACCGGACGGTGCTGCAGGTGATCCAGGAGAAGAACGCGGCGCAGGGCAAGAAGCCCGCCACGCGCGCCGACCTGCGGTTGTCGATGGGCCACGACAACCAGGTGTTCCTGCTGAACAAGGGCGACGGCGTCATTCGCCGGCTCGTGCCCTGAACCCCGCGACCCCTGGCGGTCGCCGCGCGCCCGTGGGCCGCGGGGCTCGTTGACGGCACGGCGGGCCCGCGCCACGGCGGGAGGAGGCCTGACGTGGCACGCTGACAACCCCCGACGGGTCGGCGCCGTCCAACGGCCGGGGGTGTCACCATGAGCGGACTGGCCTCGGACGTGCGGTTTGCGCTCCGGCAGCTACGCGCGCAACCCATGTTCGCCCTGGCGGCGATTCTCAGCCTCGGCCTTGGCGTCGGCTTGAACGCGGCCGTCTTCAGTGTCGTGGACGGGGTGCTGCTGCGACGTGCGCCCATCGAGGCCCTCGACCGCGTGATGATGGTCTGGGAGACCGATCGCAACTCGGGCACGACCCGCGAGCCGGCCTCCCTGCCCGACTACCTCGACTTCCGCGAGCGGGCCCGCACCTTCCGATCGCTCGCCGCCGTGATGGCGGCCGAACGGAACCTCACGCCCCCGACTGGTGAGCCGGTTCGGCTGGCCTCCCTCCAGTCCTCTGCGTCGTTTCTGCCGCTGCTGGGTGTCACGCCGGTGCTCGGCCGCGTCTTGGATGAGCGGGACGAAGCCGCCGGAGCCGGCCGCGTGGCGCTCGTCAGTGAGGCCCTGTGGACCCGATTGTTCGAACGGCGTCCAGACGTTGTCGGGCAGGTCATGCACCTGGACGATCTGCCGCACGAGATTGTTGGCGTCGTGCCGGACACGTCGGACTTCGGCATCCTGCAGGTGCTCGGGTCGGCCGCGTACGCCAGGTCGTTTGCGGACCGCGGAATTCGGGTCCGCGTGGATGTGTGGACGCCGCTGGTGGCCGATGTCGAGGCCCTGCCCCGGAGCACGCACCCGATCTTCGTGGTGGGTCGGCTGGCGCCAGGCGCCACGCCGATCGCCGCCGAGACCGAGCTGGCCGCCATCGCTGCGGAACTGGAACGCACGTTCCCCGAGAACGCCGGTCGCGGGGTCTTCATCGAGCCGCTCGAATCCGTCGTCTTCGGTCCGGTCCGCCCCGCGCTGCTCGTGCTCTGGGCCGCCGTCGGTCTGGTGCTCCTCGTGGCGTGCGTGAACGTGGCGAACCTCCTGCTCGCCCGCGGGGCGGCCCGCAGTCGCGAATTCGCGATCCGCATCTCGCTCGGGTCCGGCGCCGGCCGCCTGGCGCGCCAGCTCCTCGTCGAGACCTCTGTGTTGACGGGGGTGGGCGCCCTGATCGGCGTGGCCATCGCCTTCGGGGTGCTGCGCCTGCTGCTCGCGCAGGCGCCCGCCAACCTTCCACGACTCGAGACGGTGTCGATGGACGTCCGCGCGCTGGGCCTCACCGCCCTCGTTGCACTCATGGCCGGGCTGGTCTTCGGCCTCGTCCCCACGCTGCAGGCCATCGGGGGCGACCCGCTATCGTCACTCAAGGCAGAAGGGGGTGGCCGGGCCACCGGCGGGCGCGCGGCGCATCGGACCCGTGCAGCGCTGGTGGTAACCGAGATGGCGCTGGCCGTGATCCTGGTGGTGGGCGCGGGCCTGCTCATCCAGACGCTCTGGCGGATTCAGCAGGTCGATCCCGGCTTCGCCGTCAAGGGTGTCATCAAGGCGGAGTACCAGCTGCCCCGGTCACGCTATCCGATGGACTTCCGCCAGTTCCCCGACTTCAAGGAGCAGCACGCCTTCACGCGCAGCCTCCTCGAGCGCAGCCGCGCCCTGCCCGGTGTCACCGCCGCGGCCGTTGCCGGCAACCATCCCCTGGATCCCGGCTTCACCAACTCCTTCAGCATCGTGGGACGGGAGGACGAGCGCCATCCGGAGATCTCGGTACGGCGGGTGACGCCCGGCTACTTCGAGACGGTGGGTCTCGCCCTTGCGAGCGGCCGGCTGCTGACGGATGCCGACTCCACGACGGCGCCGTCCGTGGCCCTCGTCAACGAAACCGCCCGCGAGCAACTGTTCGGCAGCCGCAATCCCCTTGGCGCGCAGATATCGTTCTGGGGCGCGCGCCGGACCATCGTCGGCGTGACGCAGGACGAGCGCTTCCTCGGCGTCACTGCCCCGGCGCCCATTGCCGTCTACGTGCCGCTCAGCCAGGCGCCATCCACGACCGGCACGGGCGTGTTGCTGTTGAGGACCGCGCGTGGTCCCGAAACGCTGGCGACATCCGCGACGCGGGTGATTCACGAAGTCGATCCGCAGCTGGCGGTCTTCGGTGTGGAGCCACTCACCGACACCCTGTCGCGGTCGATTGGCGAGCAGCGGTTCGCCATGCTGCTGCTCGCGGTCTTCGCGGCCATGGCGCTCGCGCTGGCCGCGGCGGGTGTTCACGGCGTGCTCAGCTACAGCGTGGCGCGGCGAACGCGCGAACTCGGCGTCCGAATGGCCCTTGGTGCGGCGCCCGCGAGGTTGTGGCGCTCGGTCGTCGCCGATGGCCTCGGCCTGGCTGCCGTGGGCCTCCTGCTCGGACTGGCCGGGGCGGTCGGTCTGACGCGCGCGCTGGGGTCCCTGCTCTACGGGGTGACGCCGACCGACCCGCTCACGTTTGTCGTCGTGTCCGTGGTGCTGCTGGCCGTGGCGGCCGCGGCCAGCGCGCTCCCGGCGCGTCGCGCCACGACAATCGATCCCACCGAGGCCATGCGAAGCGAGGCGTGAGCAGCATCGACATCGTCATAGCCGTAGACCAGGACGTTCCGGAAGCCCGCCATGTTGCGGAGCGTGCCGGCAAGCCCCTCGTCGAGCCAGCCGTCCTGCTGCAGCAGGTCGAACAGTTCCCGGTTCGTGCGCGGTTCGCCAAGGCGCCGGTCCGACACGATGTGAGACGCCACGTCGAGCGCGGCCTGGATGGCGATCTGCAGGGTGTGTTCGACGAACCGCTGCTCGCGGACGTCGATCGTCAGAGCCTCGGGTCTCGCCAGCTGCGGAGCTCCGAGAGGCATGTCTCGACGAGCGCCAGCTTCTTGGCGACGAGGGCAGGGTCCGTCATGCCTGCCCTTCCCTGGCGGTTCGATAGCGGGTCAGCACCGGTTCGAGATCGAACGCCTCATTCCGCGTCTGCACCTCGAAAACGATGCGGGCCGCCCGATCGCGGTCGATCAGCAGGCGACCGTCACGCAGCACCCTGATGCGCAGGTCGACGGGCGCATCGTTCAGCACGACGAGGTCCACCGTTCGTCCGAGCGCGCGCTCGAGCTCGCCTTCGATGACGAGCCGCGGCCCATCGAGCCGCAGTGGCGGAGCCGAGGTGAACAGGGCGGCGACATCGACATCGCTGCCAGGCGTCGCGGTGCCGCGAGCCACGGAACCAAAGAGGTACACCGCGACCACCCCTTCGTGCATCGCGAAGACGTCCACGATTCGCTGCTCCAGGGCGGGCTCCACGCCGCGATTATAGCGTCCGGTCGTCAGTCGTAGCGCAGCGCCTGCACCGGATCGATGCGCGTGGCCCGTCGCGCCGGGATGATGCAGGCGACGAGGCCTGCGACGGTCAACGTGAGGATGACGGCGGCGAAGACGGCCGGATCCCACGGCTTCACCCCGAAGAGCAGGATGCCGAGCCCCTGCGAGAGCAGGGCGGCCAGCGCCAACCCGAGCGCGAGCCCGGCGACGAGCTGCCAGGCGCCCTGTCGCAGGATCAGCATCATCACGCTGCTGCTCTCGGCGCCCAGGGCCATCCGCACGCCTATCTCCCGCGTCCGGTTCCCCGCCGAGAACGACATGATGCCGTAGAGCCCGATCGTGGCCATCGCGAGGGCCGCGATGCCGAACGCCACGAACAGCGTGCCGAACGCGCGGTAGAACCAGGTGTCGAGCGCGTACTGATCGGAGAGGGACCTCACCCAGTAGAGCGGAAGCGCGGCGTCGATCTGATTCACTTCGTCCTGGATGGTTGCGGTGTAGGCCATCGCCGCCTGCTCGGTTGCGACGGCCAGGCTCATGAAGTTGATCACGTTCTGCGCGAGCGGGATGTAGACGCCCTCGTGTTGGGGATTGATCGCGCCGATGGCGCCGCCCAGATGCAGGTCAGGGACGACCCCGACAATCGTCCGCCACGGCGCATCGTCCTGTCCGAGCTTGATGCGGGCCCCCAGCGGATCCCGGTCGGCGAAGAACAGCGCGACGAAGCGCTCGTTGACGATGGCGACCGGTTGGGCATCGGGACTATCCGTCCTGGCGAACGTCCGGCCGCGAATGGGCCTCACGCCGACGATGTCGAAGTACGCGGGTGAGATGACGATGCGCCTGGCGAGCGGGTGGTCCTGGTCGGTGGGGTAGGCCACGCCGTCCACGGTGAGCGGGTGCATCTGGCCGCCGCGCGCGGGCAGGTCCGAGGTCCATGCTACCGAGCGGATGCCCGGACGTCCCTCGAGCCGCTCGACCAGCCCTTCGTAGAACCTCAGCTGCGACTCCGCGGTCGGGTAGTCCTTCTCGAACAGGCCCACTCGGGCGGTGAAGATGTTCGACGTATTGAAGCCGTAGTCGAACCGCGTGACGTTGACCACGGTGCGGACCATAAGGCCCGCGGCGACCAGAAGGCCGCACGACACGGCGAGCTGGGCCACGACCAGCGCCCTGCTGATCCGGCCCATGCGCATGCTCGACGACCCACGGGACTCGTCGTTCATGACCTCGGCCACGTTCGCCTTCGACGCGCGGAGGGCGGGAATCGTGCCCGCCGCCAGCGTGCACACGAGCGTGAGGCCGACGACGAAGGTGATGACGGCCGGGTCCAACCGGGCCACGAACCACAACGGCATTTCCTGGGTGGCCAGGCTCGCGTTGAAGAAGTCCATCCCGACCTTCGCGACGACCAGCCCGACGACGGCTCCGGCCACGGCCAGCACGAGCGTTTCGGCCAGGAGCTGCGTGATGGTGCGGAACCGGCTGGCCCCCAGTGCCGTGCGGATCGCCACTTCCTTGCTGCGGACGACCGTGCGCGCCAGCAGGAGGTTGGCGACATTCGCGCACGCGATCAGCAGCACGCCGAACACCGCGCCGAGCATCGTGTAGAGCATCGCGACCGCCGGCGGGCCGATGAAGGTGTCCACCTGTCGCATCAGCGTCACGCCAATGCCCTGGTTCGACGCCGGGTATTCGGCGGCCAGGCGCCCCGCGATGGCCGACATCTCCGCCTGCGCCTGTTCCAGCGTCACGCCGTCCTTCAGCCGGCCAATGGCCTGCACCTGTGTCCCCTCGAGCGCGGGGCCGCCGCTGCGCGAGTAGGCCATCGGGTCGATGCGCAGTGGCAGCCAGGCATCCATCTGCTGCGGGAACCCGAACTTCTCCGGCATCACCCCGACGATGGTCGTGACCTGGGCATTGGCCCGGACGGTTCGTCCGACGATGGCGGGATCCCCCTGGAACCGATCCTGCCAGGCGCGATAGCTGAGGATCATGACCGGTGGAGTCGAGGGGTGGTCCTCTTCTGGTCGGAACGTGCGCCCGAGGATGGGCCGGACCCGGAGGACGTCGAAGAGGTGGGCGCTGGCATAGGCCCCGAGGTAGCGAATCGGCTGCCCCTCGGTTCCTCCAACATTGACGGTCTCGGCGTAGTAGGCGGCGATGTCCTCGAAGCTGGCCTGCTGCCGCCGCCAATCCTGGAAGTCGTGGATGCTGACGCCCATGAACTGGACGCCCAGCGCCGGCCGGTTGCGGA